>Ga0335078_10010928_pt1 | contig 13450 bp, 10 predicted proteins | sample Lox_Sample_32_FD_206711 | JGI IMG/M metagenome (GOLD analysis project Ga0335078, IMG submission 206711) | Soil microbial communities from Loxahatchee National Wildlife Refuge, Florida, United States - Lox_Sample_3.2 | ecosystem: Environmental > Terrestrial > Soil > Wetlands | place: USA...
GACCGTGCGGACATAGGCCGCCCGCGCCACATCCGCCCAGCTAACTCGCGGCTGAGGTGATCCGGCGACGTGGAAGACACCGTCCTCGGCCACGATGTCTCCTACCGCGGCTTCCAGGAGGTGGGCCGCGATGACACGGCCCTTGTCCGTCACGGTCCGCGCCGCCTTCAGCAGCGCGCCGCCGAAGACATTCGTGCTGCGGCTGCCCCAGCCGCCCAGGCCATAAGGTGTCAGGTCGGTGTCTCCGAGCATGACGCGAACCCGCTCCACCGGCACCCCGAGCGCCTCGGCGGTGAGCGTCGCCACCATGGTCCAGACTCCCTGCCCACCGGTCGAGACCCCGGTGCGGACGATGACGGTGCCGTCGGGGCCGAACGCCAGGCCACAGGAGTCCTGGCTCGTCCAGTTGCCGGTCGCGCCAAGAAAGCTGCCCGTCGTGCCCTCCACATAGTTCACGACGGCGGAACCGATGCGGATCCGGGCGTCGCCGGCGTGGTCCGCCCGGGCCCGCTGCACCGACTCACCGGTCAGCTCAACGGCCCGCTCGTAGGCGGCGGCGTGGCTCCCCGAGTCGAGGATGGCACCCGACGCGGTGGTATACGGGAGCTCGCCTGGCTGCAGCAGCATCCGCCGGCGCAGCCCGGCGCCGTCGGATCCGGTCTCCCGGGCTACGTTGTCTATCAGCCGCTCCATCGCGAAGACGGCCTCTGGCATGCCAAACCCCCGGTAAGCGCCCGCGGGGGTCTTGTTGGTCACCACGCAGGCGACCCCTACCGATTGCTCGGCGATCCGGTAGGGCCCGGTGAGCGTTCCCAGGGCCGTCAGGGACATGGCGAAGCCGGGCGGGTAGACCTCCTCCGACCCGAGGTCCTGGACGATCGTCCCGCGGATCGCCTGGATGGTTCCGTCGCCCGCCACCGCGGCCTCCAGGTCGATCACCATGTCCCGGGCATGGCAGGTGGCGACGGCGTGCTCGGCCCGGTCCTCGATGTAGCGCACCGGGCGCCCGAGCCTGCGTGCGAGCGCGGCGACGAGGAACTCCTCCGGGTAGAGTTCCGCTTTGCAGCCGAACGCGCCGCCGACGTCGGGAGCGATGACGCGGATATCGCTTTCTGGCAGGCGCAGCACCGTGCTCAGCATCGTCCGGAGAATGTGCGGCAGCTGGGTTGACGACCACAACGTCAAGCGGCCGTCCGCGTACTCGGCGACCGACCCGCGGGTCTCCATGGGCATCGCGCCATGCCGCTGGATGGTGTAGGTCCCGCGGACAATCTTCGCCGCCCGCTCGAAGATGCGGCCGTCGGTGAGCTGGGCCGGGGGGACCGCGACCATGACGTTGTCCGGCCAGTCTTCGTACAGGCGCGCCGCATTGGCGGCAAGCGCCTGGCCGACGGTGGCGATAACGGGCAGCTCTTCATAGTCGACTTCCACGAGCTCCGCTGCGTCCTCGGCGAGGTACCGGTCGGTGGCGACCACCGCTGCCACTGGCGCGCCGACGTACCGGGCCCGGTCTCGCATCAGCGGGAAGTTACGGACCGGCCGGGCCCGGTCGATGTAGTCGGGGATCGCCGACAGGCCGGACAGATCGGCGGCGCAGATCGCGGCCAGCACCCCGGGCGCTTCCCGGGCGGTGGACAGATCGATAGCGCTGATCTTCGCGTGCGGGAACGGGGAGCGCACCACTGCCAGGTCGGCCATGCCCGGCCGGCGGATGTCGGCGACGTAGCACCCCCCGTCCGACAGCAGGCGCTCGTCCTCCCGGCGGGGCAGGCGGGCGCCGATGTATGACCTGCGGTGCTCCCCGGCCGCTGGCGGAGCGGGGCGCGGCTCAGGCATTGCCGTTCCTCCCCCAGGCCTGGCGGACCGCGAGGACGATGTTGTGGTAGCCGGTGCACCGGCACAGGTTGCCGGAGATCAGTTCCCGGATGGCGGTATCGTCCGGGTAATCCTCCGGGTCAGCGGCAGCGAGCGTCACCAGGAGCCCCGGCGTGCAGAAACCGCACTGCAGCGCGTGCCGGCCGGCGAAGGCCTCCAGCAAGGCCGTCATGGTCTCCCGTTCACGCAGGCCTTCCACCGTGGTAACGCGGTGCCCGTCGGCCTGCACCGCGAGCATCAGGCAGGACCGCACCGGTTCCCCGTCGAGCAGCACGGTGCACGCACCGCAGACACCGTGCTCGCATCCGGCGTGGGTGCCGGTCAGCCCGAGTTCGTCTCGCAGGCAGTCCAGCAGCAGGCGCCGCACCGGCACGGTGCAGACCTGCCGGTGCCCGTTGACCTCGATTTCGATGTCGGCGCTGTCGGCGGGCTGCAAGCTGTTTCTCACCGGGCCGCCTCCTGGATCGCGCGTGCTACGAGCGTGCCGAGCAGGCGGCGCCGGTAGGCCGCGTCGGCGTGGACGTCGGGAGACGGGCTGACCTCGCCGGAGGCCTCGCCCGCGGCATCACGCACGGCGGCGTCATCGGGCCGCCGCCCGGTTACCGCCTGCTCGGCCGCACGCAGGCGGACCGGCACACCACCCACACCACACGCGGCCAGGGCCGCGGAGGCCACCCGGCCGCTGTCGTCCAGCCGCACGCGGGCGGCCACGCCGGCCAGGGCATAGTCACCGCGGCGGCGCGCAAGCTCCAGGAAGGCCGTGCCGTGCCCGGTCGTGGCCGGCAGCCGGATCTCGCACAGCACCTCGTCGTCCGCGAGCGCAGTGGTGTACGGCCCGAGGAAGAACTCCGGCGCCGGGATGGTCCGCGCACCCGCGGGGCCTTGAGTGATGAACTCGGCATCCAGGGCAACGGCGACGGCAGGAAGCTCGGAGGCCGGGTCGGCATGGGCGAGGCTGCCGCCGACGGTCCCGCGCGCGCGGATCTGCGCATGGGCCACGTGACTCAGCGCCTGACCCACCAGCGGGCACAACGACCTCAGCCTTGCTGAGCGTTCAGCGTGCCGCTGCCGGGTCGCGGCCCGGATTACCACCGTCTCATCCTCGGCACCGATCCCCGACAAGCTGTCAACGCCGCCGATGTCGATCACGACCGCGGGGCGCGCGAGGCGAAGGTTCAGCAGCGGGATGAGGCTCTGACCGCCCGCGAGGATCTTTCCGTCGTTGCCCCAGCTGGCGAGGCAGGAGATCACATCCGGCAGGGTCTGCGGCCGGGCATAGGAGAACGGGGGCGGCTTCACCGGCGATGTCGTCCGGCATGTGCGGCAATCATCAGGTCTCCAAGCGGGCTGGGCACCGCCGGCGAACGGCGCCGGGCGACGGGCTAGGCAGCTGAAGCCACCGCCAGCGACCGGGCTGGGTTGGCCACCCGGATGGTGTCCACCTCCCCGGGCCGGAGCCCCGATTTGACCAGCAGCGGGACGATGGTCCGGTCCACATGCTCGTACCCGAAGCCGCCGTTGCATTTCAGCTCCGTCCGCATCCCCACATCGTGGGACAGGAGCAGCTGGGGCAGGTAGCCGGCGGCGAGCGCCTCCTGGACGATCTGGAGCCGTTGCTCGTCGGTGGGGATGGGCTGACCAGGCCTGGCCCCGGTCTCGGCCCACCGCTGCATGCCAAAGGTGTCGCAGCTGATGAACGCCCCCCGGTGGCCGACCGCGAGGGCGAACGCCGCGCTGGCCCGCTCGTCACAATGGCTGATAGTGATGCGGCCAGGGTCGAGCCCCTCGCCGAGGAGCAGGTCCAGGGCGCGCAGGCCGGCCATTTCGTCCGGCCACGGGGTCCGGTGGACATTCACGGCCACCCCGGTGGCCCTGGCCGCCCGGGCGGCGGCGCGGAGCACTTTCTCTTCGGCGCTCGTGACCGGGTTGCTGGTGCCAAGCTCGCCCAAGATGCCCGCCCGCACCCCGTTCGCCCCTTCCATCACGTCGGCGATCATCATGTCGCGCAGTTGCTCCACCGAGGCCCACCTGACGAACGGCGAGTGGGCGAACTCCCGGTACTCACCCGAGCCCATCACCACGTGCACGCCGGCCAGGCGGGAGATCGCACACAGCGCCTCCGGCTTGCGGCCAAGGGACCAGTTCGTGAGCTCTACGACGGTCTTGCCCCCGGCCTCGGTGAACGGCCGTAGCTCGGCCACCGCCGTGGCCGGTGATTTCAGCCCCAGCACCTCGTAGTAGTGCAGCGGGCGCCGCCGCGAACGCTCCAGTACCGCGGCCGTCAGCGGGCGGAACGCCTCCCCCAGGTCCTCCTTATCCGCTGCTGGCTCCCATTCCAGCCCCAGATCGCACAGCAGGTGCTCGTGCGGGAGAACGACCCCGAGGTCGCCTTCGTCCACCTCACCGAGAACGGTAATGACGGTCATCTCGCTCCTGTTCCGCCGTTCCCTCTTGCGTCACCAACGGCTGGCCGCGGGGCCTGCGGCTCACGTGTGGGTCATCAGGTACTGGGTGCCACGGCCAGCGACCGGGCTGGGTTGGCCACCCGGATTGTCTCCACGTCCTCGGCCCGGAGGCCGGACCTGAGCAGCAGCGGGACGATGGTCCGGTCCAGGTGCCCGTAGCCGAAGCCACCGTTGCGCTCCAACTGGGTTTGCATGCACACGTCCTGTGAGAGCAGAAGCTGATGCAGATAGCCGGCGGCGAGGACCTCCTGGACGATGTGCACCCTGTCGTCATCAGATGATTTGGGCTCACCCGGTTTGAAGACCTGAGTCCATCTCTCCATGCCGAAGGTGTCACAGCTGATGAACGCCCCACGCTGGCCGACCGCGAGGGCGAACGCGGCACTGGCCCGCTCGTCACAGTGGCTGACGACGACCCGGCCGGGGCTCACCCCCTCACTCAGCAGCAGGTCGAGGCCGCGCAGGCCGGCCATTTCGTCCGGCCACGGGGTCCGGTGGATGTTCACCGCCACACCGGTGGCCAAATGCGCCTGCGCGGCGGCCCGGAGCACCTTCTCCTCCCCCTCGGTGACCGGGTTGCTGGTGCCGAGCTCGCCGAGGATGCCCGCGCGGATGCCATCGGTCCCGGCCGCGACATCGGCGATCATCATGTCGCGCAACTGGCCCACTGAGGCCCACCTGACGAATGGCGAGTGCGCCAGCTGGCGGTACTCGCCCGATCCCATGACCACGTGCACGCCCGCAAGGCGGGATATCGCCCGCAGCACCTCCGGCTTCCGGCCGTTCGACCAGGTGGTCAGGTCCACGACCGTCTTGCCCCCGGCCTCGGTGAACGGCTTCAGCTCCGCCACGGCTACTCCGGGCGGCCCCAGCCCCAGCACCTCGTAGTAGTGCAGCGGGCGCAGGCGAGACTGCTCACACAGCTCCGGTGTCAGCGGCCGGAAGGCATCTTGAAGATCCTCCGGGTCAGTCGCGGGTTCCCACTGCCGGTTCGCGTTGGTCAGCAGGTGCTCGTGCGGGAGGACGACTCCCAGGTCGTTCTCATCGATCTCCCCGAGGACGGTGAAGACTGTCATTGCCTGCTCGGCCGGGCAGATCTCGGCAGGCCCTCGGGTGAAGGGGCGTTCGCGGGCCTGGATGCAGACCGGAAGCCAGCACTAGCCACGGGGGACCTGCACCTGCTGGCTGTCCGCTGGCGCATCTTGGGTGCCAAACTGCCATCTGGTCTGGCGTTTCATCGCATAATAGACGCCCGCAGCGACCAGGACGCCGGCAAAGGCACTCAGATCGGAGCCGGATGTGGCGCTCGAAAGCGGCCCCACAAAGACGGGGTTGTCGCTCCACAGGGAAGCGGCAACCATTCCTATCAGCATAGCTGTCACGCCTGGGATGCTGAAGCCCTGCACTCCCCAGTAGCGGCCTCCGGCCTCGTTCTGGAGCGCCTCATTATCGTACTTGTTGTGACGCATCAGCCAGTCGACGGCGTAGATACCGAACCACGGGGCCAGCCACAGGACCAGCAAGGACAGGAACTCACCGAACAGGCGGTTGAAGCTGTTCGAGAAGAGGACGACCAGGGTCAGGCCCGTGCAGATGACCAGGTCTATGACCACGCACTGCCATCGCTTCAGGCGAACGCCTAGCGTCTGCAGGGTCAGGCCGGAAGAGTACAGATCGGTGGTGTTGACCGCGAAGAGGGTCACGATAGCGAAGATCAGGTAAGGAATCAGCAGCCCGCTGGGGAGGACCTTGGGCAGCCCGGATATTGGGTCGCTGGCCGGGGCGACCGACTGGATGGCGGCGCCGAGGATCTCCAGCAGGGTAGCCGAGAGGAAGCTGCCGACCGATACCGCCCAGAAGATAGAACGAGTATTGCTGGATGCCGGGAGGTAGCGCGTGTAGTCGCTGCCGATGTTGGCGAATGACAGGCCGCCGGCGCCAATCGTGACTGCCAGGGCTATCAGCACCGTGCTGAAATCACCTGAATGTGACACGCTGGAGAGATGGACCTTCGGTGCCACTATGACAGTCATTGCTATGAACAGGGGCGCGAAAAGGAAGGAGAGGAAACGCAGCGAGCGAAGGATGGCGGCGTGCCCGTACAGCGGCAGGATTCCTTGGATGAGGATGGCGACGATCAGTACGATGACCTTCACCAGCGCTGAGCTCTGAATGCCTGCCTTCTCGAGTATTGCCAGCCCGGCGAGGGCTATGATGGCAACGCCAGCCGCTTCGAATCCCACGCACGTCAACCAGTTGAAGAAGCTTAGCCCCCGGGTGCCGTTGGGGCCGAAAGAGGCACGCGACACAGTCATGGTGGTCGTGCCTGTGCTCGGCCCCTGAAGGCTGGCGACGCCCAAGGTGGCGAACCCAAGGACGTTGCCGATAAGTATCACGACTACAGCCTGGGAAAAGGAGATCCCGATTGAAATAATTACGGCACCGGAGACAACCGCTGTCACGTTCGCCAGGGTTGCGAACCACATCCAGAAAAGGTCACGCGGATGCCCGTGACGCTCATCTTCGCCGATGTGGCTAATGCCCTTTTGCTCGATCGTGAAGGTCTGCGACATGGACATTGCCTGGTCGGACTGGGCCTCATCTGGCATGGCGCACCTGACCTTTTCCTAGCCGGAAGCGGCGTCGAGACCCCACCTCCCGAGGAGACCTCTGAAGTCTGACCTCTTGGAGCAAGGGGTGTCAAGAGTCCCAAACCGGCGAATCGTAGCCGAGGCCGGCCACACCGTCCCTGGCGTGGCCGGCCCGACGACAGAGGCTGCTACGTGCGGAGGGTGAGCGCGAGCCGCGCATCCAGGGTGCTGAAGGCGTCCTTCGCCGACACCGGATTGCCCTGCGGGTTGCAGGCGCCGTTCTTACGCGGCAGGAAGGCGCCGAACATCAAGGTCACGCTGCCCTTGCCGGTCGCGCCGGCGAAGACGCCGGTGCTCGTGCCGGTCGCCACCCGGAGGCCCGCCGTGAACTGCTCCACCCCGTAGCAGGTCCGCTTGTCGAGGGAGACCAGATGGCCCTTCATCGGCGGAACCAGCATGGCACCAAGGTTGCCGCGCGGGGTGGGCAGCACGGCGCGGTTCCCGCTGGGCGGGGTGAAGATGGATGTGGTGCGGACCAAGCCGGTGAAGGTCAGCGGGTAGGTGGTGTGGCTGGAAATGGCATTCTTGCCGAAGGCCACGCCGCTGATGAGTTCCTTGCCGCTGACCGTCCCGGTGGCTCCCGCGGTGGCTGCCTGGCTGGGCACGGCCACAAGGACCGCGGCCGCGGCCGCCGTCGCGACAGCGGCAAGCCTGACGATGGTGATCCGGTGCATGCTTCCTCCTGGTGATCTGCCGTGCCCGCGCCGCGGGCACCGGCGGCCCGGCCATGCCGGTCTCATCGTCCGCGGGCAGCACAACCAGCGCACTAGGGACCTGCCCTAGCCCGGGGAAACTAGGGACTAGGACCCGCCGGCGGCCGTCGCCTGGCCGCCGGGGCCGCCGCCCAGGCGAAGCTGCTCCTCCAGCAGGCGGACCAGCTCCAGCCAGCCGGCAAAGGGCAGCGGTGGCCCGGTGGCCTGCAGCTTGCCCACCGGCTGCCCGTCCTGGCCCGATTCAAGCTCGATCACGATCTTTGTCACTGGCCCTCCCGGACTGGCCGCCTGGCTCGCAGTATCAGGGCGGATGGCAGGGCCGCGCGCCGGGCGGCGTCCCTAGCATTGCAAAGCTAGGGACGTCACTTCGTTGAGGCGGGCCGGCCGAGGGCGGCTGCGATTTGGGTGCGGCTGTCGATGCCGAGCCGGGCCAGGATCTGGCTGATGTGGAACTCTACGGTCTTGGTGGTGACGTACAGCTCGCCGGCTATCTGGCGGTTGGTCTTGCCCTCGGCGACTGCCTGGGCCACGGCGAGCTGGCGCTGGGTGAGGGGAAGCTGGGCGTCCGCCGGGACCATGGGCGGATCGTTTCCCAGCTCGGAGTCGCACCGCTGCCGGAACGGGCCGGCCCCGAGGGCGGCAAAGACGGTCCGGGCCGTGCTGAGCTCACGCAGCGCAGCCCGGCGCTGGCCCAGCCGGCGCAGCAGCCGCCCGTGGTCAAGGCGAGTGATCGCCTCCTCGAACGGCATGCCCAGGCCGGTGAGCAACGCGGCCGCTTCCTCGTAATGGGTGCGCGCGGCTGCGGGCTGGCCACGGGTGACGGCGAGGCAGCCACGCACTCGGGCGGCTGCCGCGAGCGCGGACCGGCGGGCCCGGGCGCGGGCGGTGTCCTCGAACGGGCGCAGCACGCGCTCGGCCTCGCCGGCCCGGCCACAGCGGGCAAGAGCCTGCGCGTAGCAGGGCCAGAACCCCAGCAGCGTTGGTTCCAGGCAGGCGAGTTCATCGAGGTGGCCGCGCAGCGGTTCGGCTGCCGCGAGCACGCCCGCCGGGTCGTCGCGGGCAACGGCCACGGCGGTGGCGGAGTTTGCCACCGTGAGCAGGGCGGATAGCGATCCGGGCGGGGCGTGCCCGGCGGCGGCCTGCGCGTGGCCGGCGGCGAGATCCCACTGGCCCCGCCCGGCGTGGACGTAGACGGCGGCGGCATGGGCCCCGGGCAGGACCCAGCCCTGGTCGAGGTCGTCGGCGAGCGCGACGAGTCTCGCCGCGTCAGCGGCGGCTTGTTCCCACGCGCCGCGCCGGTAGTCGGCCAGCACCTTGTGCAGCTGGGCCACCAGCCAGTCCGCCAGGGGCAGCCCTTGAGGGAGCGCCATGCTGGCGACCACGGCCAGTTCGGCCGCTGCGCCGCAGGGGTCGTCGGTCCAGAGCAGTACGCTGCCCAGGCCGACCCGTACCATCGCCTCGCTCCGCGCATCCTCACACTGCGCCAGCTCGGCGTGCAGCAGCGCGGTGGCCCGGTCTGCCTCACCGGTCAGCGCACAGCAGGCGCCCAGGACCGCCCGTGAGCACGCACGCGTGAAGCCGGTCACGTAGGTGCTGGCGGCTCGCTCCGCCCACCCGCAGGCTTCGTCGGCCCGGTGGTGGCCCAGCAACATCAGGGCCAGCTCACAGGCGGCCACCGCGCGCGCCTGGTCCGGGCCGGGCCCCAGGTCCCCGGCACCGGACGCCTCAGGTGCTGCCGCCCCGGCGGGTGCCGGGACGGTCCACGCGCCGCGCATCCAGCGTTCGGCGGCACCGAAGTCACCGGTCAGCAGCGCCAGCCGTCCCAGGGTGAGGTTGCGCAAGGCGGAAAGAGACAGCTCCGCGACCTCGTCCGCGTAGGCGGCGGCCCGCGTCGCGTCGCCCAGGTCGATCAGCAGCCAGACCGCCGCCAGTAGCCGTCGGTCACGCCCGGGCCCGTCACTTCCGACGTGAACCGCGGCGAGCAGATGCTCGGCCGCCTCTGTCGGCTTGCCCGCGGTCAGCTCGCCGTGCGCCTGGTCCGCCAGTTCCGATGCCAGGGTGTCATCGCTCCCCTGGCACCCGGCGACCCGGTGCGCCAGCGATGCCGGCCCGGCGGTCAGCCCGGCAGCGGCCCGGTGCAGCGCGGCACGGCGGCTGACGCCGATATCGCGGTAGACCGCGGCGCGGATCAAGTGATGTGCGAAGGCGCACCTGCGCCCGCCGGTCGCGCCTGTTTCTACCAGCAGCCGCTGCCCGGCCGCCTCCTGCAGGGCCGGCAATGGGTCATCCAGCCCGGCCAGGGCGGCCGCATCCGCCAGGCGGCATTCCTGGCCCAAGACAGCCGCCGCGACGACCAGGTGCTCTGTCTGCGGTGCACACGTGGCCAGCCGCGACAACACCAGCGTTGCCAGCGACCGCGGGGCAGGCAATGCGCTTCCCGGGTCGCGCAGCACGGTGGTGGGCAGGTCATGCAGAAGCTCGCTCACATGCAGCGGGATGCCAGCGGTGTGCTCATGAAGCCGCTCTGCCGCCCGCCGGGACAGCCGGCCGGCACCCACCGAGCCGGCCAGCAGCTCGATCTCATGGGGCGCGAAACCACTGAGGTCAAGCCGCTCGCCGTAGTCACCCGACGCCCGCAGCAGCCCCGCCGGCAGCCGGTGCAGCTCCTCCACGCAGGAGGTGATCACGCACAGCACCTGGTCGCCGGCCAGCCGCCGGGCGGCGAAGGCCAGGGCCTTCAGCGACAGCTCGTCGCCCCAGTGCGCGTCATCCACGACCAGTGCCCGCGGCCCGGTGGCCTGCCCGGCCCGGAGCATCTCCAGTAGCACCGACCCCGCCGACAGCGGATCTGCCCCGCCGGCCTGCAGCAGCGCACCCAGCCGCGCGGCCCCGGGGCCGTCAGCGGAGCGCGCAATGTGCTCCAGCAGCCCGCCCGCCAGCGGCGCCTCCTCCGCATCACCGGAAACCCAGATGGCCCGCGCGTCATGCCCGGCCAGGAAGTGGCGGATCAGCGCCGTCTTGCCGACACCGGGCGGCCCCACCACCAGCACCAAACGGCCATGGCCAGCGGCCACCAGACTGTACTGCCGCGCAAGCAGCGCCAGTTCCCTGTCCCTCCCGACGAACGCTTCTCCCACAGGCCACCCCCGGGGCACGTCCCGGCGCCCGGACACATGGTGCCGGCGGCACCAGGCAATCACCAAACAGACACCATTGTGCGCGCAACATTCCCCGGCCGCCACGGCCGAGCCGGCCACCCACACAGGCCTGCACCGTCGAAGCGATCGACCCTAGTTTGCGGAGGCTAGGGTCCGCCCCCAGTGCGCGTCGGGGAGGTTGCCTTTCAGCATGAACCCGTGCGCGCCAAGCCCGCCGCCTGCCATCGCGCAACGGCGCCTCAGGGGAGGATCAGCGGTCATGTCCGAGCAGATCACCGGCGCCCCGAGCGCCAAGCACTCCGGCCGCGCCCGCCGACGGTGGCAGGCGGCGCCCCACCGGTGGCGCTGCCACGCAACCGCCGTGCCGGCGGCCCTCCTCCTCGCGGTGGCTGCGCCGGTGTTTTCGTCCGAAGCGGTCTCGGCCGCGCCGGGCGGCGTCTCCCACGTGCCGATGCCCGCCCCGGGATCCCGGCCCGCAGCGGTTGCACGGATCCCGGGCGGGTTGCAGCAGGCGATCGCGCAGGCCCTGGACCCCACTCAGCAGGCAGAGCTGACCGCCGCTGACACCAACGCTGACGAGTTCGGGAATTCCGTCGCGATCGACGACGGCACCGCGGTGATCGGGGCGCCCACCGCCAACTCCGCGGCCGGCGCCGCGTATGTGTTCACCCAGTCCGGCGGGGCCTGGACCCTGCAGGCCGAACTCACCGCGGCGGACCAGACCGCTGGTTCCGGCTTCGGCTGGTCGGTCGCGATCTCGGGCAGCACGATCGCGGTCGGCGCCAGAACTGCCCCGTCCGGACAAGACCGGCCGGGGGCGGTCTACATGTTCACCGGGTCCGGCGGCACCTGGAGTCAGCAGGCCGAGCTCACCGGCTCCGGTGCTTCCTGGTTCGGCTGGTCGGTCGCGCTGTCCGGCGGCACGCTGGCCGTCGGCGCGCCCGGCTCCAGCACCGCGGATCCGGGGGAGGTGTTCGTGTTCACCGGCTCCGGCGGGGCCTGGACCCAGCAGGCCGATTTCAGCGGAGACAGCAACGAGGACAGCGGCGGGCATCTCGGCTGGTCCGTCGCCACCGACGGGGACACCGTCTTCGCGGGCGAGCCTTACGCGGCCGTCGGCGCCAGCGGGGCCGCGAACGGCGAGGTGTATGTCCTCAGCGGCTCCGGCGGGACCTGGACCAGGCAGGCCGTCCTCACCGCCGCCGACACCGTGAACGACGACGAGTTCGGCCAGTCCGTGGCCGTCTCGGGCGGCACCGCGGTCATCGGCGCCATCGGCAAGAACTTCCACACCGGCGCGGCGTACGTGTTCACCGGCTCGGGGCCGAGCTGGACCCAGCAGACGGAACTGACCGCGTCCGACGGGGCCGAGAATGACCAGTTCGGCGCCTCGGTCGCGCTCTCCGGCGGGAATGCGCTGATTGGCGCCTACGGCCACAACCCGGGCGGCACCGGCACGTGGGTCGGTACCGCGTACCTGTTCTCCGGGTCCGGATCGAGTTGGTCGCAGCAGGCCGGGCTCACCGCTTCCGACGCCTCCGACAACAGCCGCTTCGGCTGGTCCGTCGCGATGTCAGGCAGCACCATGCTGGTGGGCGCCTACACAGCGAACAACTCGGCGGGGGCCGCCTACGTCTTCGGCCTCGAGCAGCCGCAGGCGATCAGCTTCACCGCCCCCGGGACGGGCACCGTCGGCGGGTCGGCGACCCTGACCGCGGCCGGCGGCGGCTCCGGCAACCCGGTGGTGTTCTCGGTCGACCCGTCCTCCGGCACCGGGGTCTGCACCGTGTCGGGCACCAACGGATCCACCGTCAACTACACCGCCGCCGGAAGCTGCGTCATCGACGCCAACCAGGCCGGCAACGCCGGCTACTCCCCCGCGCCGCAGGCCACCGGGACCATCACCGTCAACGAGGCGCCGGCGTTCGTGATCGACAGCCCGCCGACGACGGCGACCGCCGGGCAACTCTACGACTACACCTTCACCGCCTCCGGCACTCCGGCACCCACCTATGCCCTGTCCCCCGGCGCCCCGTCATGGCTGTCGGTGAATACCAGCACCAGCGAGGTGAGCGGCACTCCCCCGGCCGGCACCACCACGTTCAGCTACTCCGTGACCGCCACCAACCCGGTCGGGACCGCCACCGCCGGGCCGTTCACCATCACCGTCACCAACTCCGCCGCCAGCGCCGACCTCTCCGCGGCCCTGTCCTGCCCCGCCAGCCTGACCGTCGGCGGCACCGGCACCTGCACCCTGACCGTGGCCAACAACGGGCCTGCCGCCGCCAGCAAGGTCATCGCCGCCCTCGCGCTGCCAGCCGCGCTGTCGCAGGTGTCGTGCAGCTCCGGCTGCATCCGGCACGCCAACGTCGACGCCTGGACGCTGACTTCCCTGGCCAGTGGCGCCTCGGCCAAGTTCAGCGTCACCGTCAAGGCCAGCCGCGCCGGCCCGGCCACCGTGGTGGCGGCGGCCGCCTCTCAAACCCGCGACCCCAAGCCGCTCAACAACATCGCTGCCGCCCAGATCACGATCAAGCACTGACAGCCGGGTGGCCCCGTCACGGGATGACACATGATGCAGTGAGCGC
>Ga0335078_10010929_pt1 | contig 13449 bp, 13 predicted proteins | sample Lox_Sample_32_FD_206711 | JGI IMG/M metagenome (GOLD analysis project Ga0335078, IMG submission 206711) | Soil microbial communities from Loxahatchee National Wildlife Refuge, Florida, United States - Lox_Sample_3.2 | ecosystem: Environmental > Terrestrial > Soil > Wetlands | place: USA...
CTGCAACGGATCGCGGCCGAGAAGGGCGGCCGCTGTGTTTCGTCTGTGTACATCATGAGAAGGGCGGGATCGTGCCGTCAACCGGCGTTGCTCTCTTGCACGCGAAAGAAATGGTTTTGCCCGCGCAAATCTCCGAGAAAATCCAGAACTCGACACCGATGGGCGACTCGCGGCCCGTTCACTTTCATTACACCGCGAACGTCAACGCGCTAAACGCGGCGGGCGTCGAGGACGCGCTCAAAAATCACGGAGACTTTCTGGCGACAACGATGATGCGTTCGTTACGGCGAAGAAACGTGCTCTAATCGGGCTTGCAACTTACCTTGGCGGAGACCTTGCTGCATTCCCAGCCGTTGCGCTCACGGTCAGGACCCGGCCAAGGGTTTTTCGAGAACACGGCGTCAAACTTTTTCGCGCGCTCCACTTCTACCATCAAAACAATATGCACGCGCTCCGCGTGCGTTGTCTCCGGCGGGCTTTCCAGAGCGCACTTTTTCAGAAGTTCCGTGAATGACCCGGCCCACTCCATCGTTTCATCACAGGAAAGAATGTGGACGGCGTTGTAAGTGCCGCAAGTTTTCTTCTCGCCCTCTTCCCAAGTCTGATAGTAGACGGGGAGTGAGTCCACCAAGAACGGGGCGGTGGTTTTTTTGGCCTGAGCATTCGCGCATCCGGTCGAGAGCAACGCGATGAGCGCGGCTAGAACATATTGTCTCAGCTTGGCATCTCGCTTTACAACGATTGCCAAGCTACCCCCCGGCTTAGATTGAGGTCAAGGACAAGGGGCACACAAAAATGCAACCGAACTGCCCATGGTGCCGCCGCACGTTTGAGAGTTGGCCTCGCGCCAAAATCCACGTCAAGAATTGCCGCCGCTCCCCGAGGCCGCGATGGAAGCAACGCCGCTTGCCATGTGTTCGCCCGGCGAACAGATGGCGGGTCCGCGTCTGGAAGGCTGGCCGCGTCGCGTGCTCCAAATAAAAAGGCGGCCACGAAAGGCCGCCTTGAGTGTTGCGTGCCGCGTTGAGTAGTTGCCGTGTCGCCGCTACGTTGAATCGAGTCCAGTTCGGTTACGTTCTACGTGCTGGCCAACTGCGTCATGCCGCTATGTCTGGTGTGGTAAGGCTTTGCCGCTGCGTCCAGCACGAACAGTTTTACGCCGGCCCGCTCCGGCCAGCAATCCCAAAGGTTTGAAAAAATCCCCACTGACACAAAAACTGGCACGCCCTTTTTGGCGTGTCAGTTCTCTTTTTGTAACTGGTTGAAAAGAATGGCGGGGACGACGGGACTCGAAACATCTCCCCGCCTTGACAATGCGTAAGTTATTGATTCTGCGATAGCCCAAAATGCCTAAAATGCCCATATTTGGCGAGCTCAGGTACACGACGGGTACACGGCTGCTCAATCGTAACTAGCGGGCTGTGCTGAACGGCGTAGAGAATTCAATGCCGCCAGGAAAGCTCCGGCGCTCGGCTGACCACATAAGTGGCGAAGCTCACTTCAACGAATAGCCGACCACTCGACGAAGTGCTCACAAACGATTTCGCGACTTAGAATCTGAGATTGTCGAAATCGAGATCCAATTTGCAGCGCTTGTGCGCGAATTTCCAGCGACTGACTGTCCGGCGACGGCAGAAAACCAGAACAATTAGTCGCTTTCACAGTCGGACCATTGTTTTCAAATCTTCGCCGAGTTGCAGTTGCTTTCCTTAGTGACACTGATCACAGACACACGTTATAGCGGTGCCGTAAAGGACTTCTGTGGGTGAATTGCTCAATGACTGAGGCCCAAAATCGATATCAGGTGTTTCTGCATGCGGCCAGAGCCGTGGCCGATCAGGCCGCAACTCCCTGGAAACGCTGGCCTCTATCAACAAGAGCGGCAAGCACTGCTCATAACCTGTGTCATGCATTTGGGTGTGTTTCGACCACCCCAACCTGATCACTGTGGTTGTGGCCGGTGGCGACGAGTCAGAAACAGGGCCCCGAGGGATGTGGCCATGTCTACGAATCTTCAGCAATTGATAAAAAAATATCACGCATTCTACGAGGTATTGCCATACAACCTTGTGATTGAGGAAGGGCACGGTTTGCCTACCGCGACTAGGCGCATTATCCAGGCTGGCTTCGATGTTGATGTTCACGGCTTAAGCAACAAAGATGATTTGGAGCTACCGCCTCCCGACGAGTACGCGCTTAGCTACACAGAGTTAAGAAAAATCGCAGATAGCGTTTCGCATCAGGCCAGCGAGTGCTCCATCGAGGTGATTCCGTTCCCTTTAACTGTCTTCTCCGATGCCCGTGAACAATTCAGGTCGGGGGCAGTGGTCCGAATCCGAATTTCACATCGCGGGGACGTGGATCAGGCTGCAGGACTGCCGGAGCAACACGCGCTTGAAGAAGTCGAAAAGCAGCTTCAGGCCTTGGGTGTAGCGCGACGATGAGGCAAAGAGCAGGTTCAAGGTACGGCGGACAGTGAAAGTCATAGTTGGTAACGCTAGCCCGGCCCAGACTCCAGTTTCTGTTTGATGGACCCTAGTGCCCTTTCGAGAGAAGAGCGCGTCTTATCTACCGCTACCTTGCGTACGATGCCGCCTTTCAGTCCGGTGAGGCCGGCTTGTTGAGAGCCCTTCATCGTGATCAGGTAGAAGCCGGGATGATCCGGAGCCTGAAGGTCCTTAACGCAGACGGTCAAGTCGAGAGCGGTTTCGAAGTAATGACTTGCGTAAATCTGCTTCAGCGCCACTGCATACACTGGTTCCGATGAAGATTTGCCGCGATAGATCACGGCTTGAATCATACGAAACGTAGGCTTGAGACCAAAATTTACCTTTTCCCAATAGAACTGAGATTCGATGTTGCCGGAGTCTGCCTTGGGATAGTTGAGCAAATATTCGCGAAGTTCCGGCAAGTAAACCGGCAGACCCTTCGTGCGGTCTGCTAGAGAGGTGAAGGTTTCTGCCACGGCGGCGGGGTGACTCTTGTCTCGGTACGCGCCCAGCGCCGCGTTGCCCCCTCCTTGGTAGTCCAACAGGGCCTGCAGTGCCATTCTCTGCGCAAGGCGATTCACCTGGTCGGCAGCATCGGGAGCGAACCAGTCAATCGATCGTTGGAATTCGTCCATGCGATCGGCCGGGAGCTGGAATTTGCAATGACCCGGCTTGCAATCCTTCAATTCTTTGAAATCCTCAGAGTCCAAAGTGAATCCCTCGAGGTCCGCAAGTTGGGGCGGCGAGCTGAACTGCCCAATTGCGAGATAGCTTGGAAGTTTGCGTAGTTCATCGAGATCCGATGCGAATTGGAGATAGCGCTCGGGGGTCGAATGGATGTAGACAGAGCCGAAAACGAAAACCTGATCCGCGGTTGGGGAATCGAGAATCTTGGCTACGGCTTTTCCCTCATGAATTTCCCGGATTTGCTCATCCGAAAGGCCCACGTATTCGCGATAAAACCTGTTTGGTTCAGCCGAATTGCCTGTGACCTGAGACTGGTCTTTGCCAACGGGAAAGAGAACCACCGCCAGAAGGGCCACACATAGAATTGATTTGATCATGGCGCGATCCCCTATCCGTTCTCCCTCACGTGGTTGAATCCCTCGTCCTTGGTCCTCTTCATCAGGATCATGCACACAGCGCCTACCCCCGCCCAGAAGATGGAACGCGCACGCCGGCACAATGCCAACGTCAATCCAGCAGTGGCCGTCACGCCGAACATTTTTGCAATAAGCATATTGCCAACTTCATAAGTCCCGACGTTACCCGGATTCAGCGCGCCGACGAGGTTGATTAACTTCGTCAGCCCTTCCAGCGCAAAGGCGCCGACGAAGGCGATCCCCGCTCCCATGAACTGCAAGATGACATAAACCTCCAACACCGCCAGCGCGTGCCATAGGAAACTGAAGATGAGGCTCGCCCAGAACGCAGCAGGCGCTTTGCAACGAAAGGTGAGCAGGTTGTCTTCAGCTGAATCAATGGTCGACTCTTTGCCGATGACCCAGTTGTGAAGTTGAGGCAATCGCCCAATCGCTCTGGCCGCTTTCCCCATCAACCGCCAGCGGCTTGCGACGGCCACAGCCGCCAGGACCACCAGTGCGATGAGCACGGCAGAGAGCAGCAATGCATAGAGTCGCCATTGACCGGAAAGACGGAAATGCAACAGAGTGATACAGATTCCCAATACAGCAACGACTGCGGCCGTTAAGAGATGCATTCCTCCGTCAATCGCGCAGGACGATATTCCACGCGCCACCGGCACCACAGGACTCAACAGAGATACGCGGATCCCCTCCCCGACCATTTTTCCAGCAAAACCAAGTTGCCCGCACGCGTCCGAGGCCAGTTGCGTGCCAATACTGCGTGACCAGGGAAGCCCTTTGATATCGTATGTGATTGTCTGGCGCCAGGCGCATGTCCTGATCACCTGAGACAACCCTCCCAGAATGATGATCAAGGAGAAGCCCCAGCCAACTACCTGCACTTGCTTCCAAACGACCCCCGGGCCGGTCCGAAAGACCAGGTAACTCAGTAGGCCAAGCCCAAGGAGAGCGGCAAAGAATCGGACAAAGATTCGCGTTAGAGACTGAAATCTAGGCACGGGAAGCCCCTATTAAAACCCGATCAGCCCGATGTCGTCCGAGAAAAATAGTTCACAAGAGCACCGGCTGCAATCATAACCAGGATTGCAGGAATCGCCAGGGACAGCTGTCTTGACAACGCAGCCATCTTACAACTTTGCTGCAGGTCCTTCTTATCAGCCGTCGACTGCTTTTTCCGTGTTTCCGCGGGTAAACTGATCTCGCTGTCTATATGCAGCTATACGGCTGTGTTCCATTCCGCCAGTTCTGCCCTAGAGCGTAATTGCGCCCATGATTTCTCCGCGCTCTAAGTTGGGGCGCCAGCTCTCCATCTACTTCAATCCGCTTCTGTGCGATCCATGACATCGCTCGGCAATTTGCAGCGAGCACAGTATCAGCCGACAACTTAAGCGGTAATGTGCAGTCCAGAATCGATGCTCGTGAGGTTGTCCTCAGCACAGCGACCGCTCTGGCAAGGGGGTCGAGTTCGGCGATGACGATCCCGGGATTGAGGTGAAGTAGACAATCATGGAACTGTTGTAGCTTCGAATTGCCATGAAGAAGATGCTCGGCATGCATACAAGTTCGGTTCAAATACCTCGGCTCGCAATATCCAATTTCATCAAGGCTGGCCGCTACTGCAGCCTTAATCGTCACCCACCTAACCCATTTCGTGAGCTGCTCGGGCGGCGCGAAGGGAATCACCGCATTCATGACCAATTCGCGTGCCTTGCTGACCGCTCCTTCTGCATCTCTTATGTTTCCTGTAATTACGAGGGCAAGGGCCGACAAGGCCTCATGTTCCTGCCGGAACCGCTCCAGTATCTCAAATGATGACACGCGGCTAACTGCGGCTCTCTTTAGGTTCGCAGGATGGATGCAAGACATATTACGCATCTCCTGAGGAGGTCGCAGCCGTGCGATTCAAAGGAAAGGTGCTTAGCGAATTTGGCATACGCGAGTAGTCGCCACGTGAGATGTTTAGTCGGCGCATAATGTTCTGGAGAGTCGTACGCTTCAATGCCAGTCGCTCGGCGGCACCACCTTTGCCTGCGATTTTACCTGACGCAGCTTTCAGCGCATCGATGATCACGGTACGCTCTGCCTCTTCGTACGTCGACGGCGCGGTGGCCCTGTGCGGTTGGAACGCTTTCAACTCTACAATGGGCGCTTCTAATTCTTCGCCTTGCGAGAGGACGACGGCCCGTTCGAGGAAGTTCTCCAGTTCCCGCACATTTCCTCTCCAAGGATGATTCTTCAATGCCTCCATAGTGCCCGGGGGAATCCTCTTGATCCGCCTTCCCATCTCCCGGGACAGCTTCGAAACAAAGTAGTTCACAAGTTGCGGTATGTCCTCGCGACGTTCCCGAAGTGCCGGGATCGCAATCGGGAAGACGTTGAGGCGGTAGAACAGATCCTCTCGGAATTTTCCCTCGTGAATCATCTCTGGGAGGTTGCGGTGAGTCGCAGCTATCATTCGCACATTGACGTGGATTGTGTGGACGCTTCCCAACCGTTCAAACTCCTGCTCCTGCACTGCCCGCAACAACTTTGGCTGGAGTTCCAGAGGGATGTCTCCAATCTCATCCAGAAAGAGAGAACCGCCATCCGCTAGCTCGAATCTCCCCTTTTTCTGCGTCAGCGCGCCTGTGAACGCCCCTCTCTCGTGTCCGAACAGGTCGGTCTCCAGCAGCCCCCCCGGAATCGCTGCGCAATTCACCTTTACCAGATTGCGGTTTTGCCGAGGGCTGAGCTCGTGAATCGCCCGCGCGATGAGTTCCTTCCCGGTCCCGGTCTCGCCGGAGATCAGCACTGTGGCACCGGTGGGAGCCACTATCTCGACTTGCGAAAGGACCGCGCGCAAGCCGCCGTCCCGCCCGACAATTGTGTCCAGAAATGAGGCATGTGCCTGTTCCGGTTCGTCTGTCAGTGATTTATCGGAAAGAGGAAATACGCCGTTCGTCGCTGGAACTGCGTGATAACCATTAAAATGAGTGAAACTGTAAGCTGCTGCGCTCATCTTTGCCCCCTCATAACAAACCCACAAAACTCAAAGCCCAAACCGATGTGGGTGAGATTTTCCTTGTACCGCCGCTTATTAGCGCGCAAGCCAAAGCGCGCCCCGCACCGCCTGAAACACCGTGAATTGGTAGTGTTGGCGTAAAATCCGATACCACTGAAATTTCGTCGGCATCTTCATGACTGCTACCTCCCTTAGGCTGCGATCCGTTCTTTTGCTACGTCATCCAGGTACTTCCAATCCGGCCCAAAATTCGGCTCGGAAAGCCCTTTAACTTCGGGCTTGCGTTGGCACCCCAACTCCTCGCGGCTCGTTTCCATCAACGCCTTCATCTTGTTGTAATCCAAAACAGCGCTCCGCTGAGTGAACCCCGTCAGTTGCCCGATGAACCTGGGTCGTTTCTTGCTGGACCGCCTCGATCTGTGGACGGGAGTGTGCTCGGAGTCTCTCCGGCGGGCAACCCTACTTCGGTAATTTGTGGACACTACATCGGTTTGCATTGCCCCCTGTGCCGGGGGAGTGTGAGACCTCTTTTGGGGGAAGAAGCGCACTCAAAACAGGGGCTGGTGCTAAACCTTTCGGTCGGGAAGCTCGACGCGCTTCCATCCAAACAGGTAGGCGTCAACCGACCAGGCCCCGGGTCCCAAGAGGGCCAGGGCAGCACCGAGAGTTCCTAAAAAGATACAGGTCCAAGGATCCGCGGGATGCAGGAACGCTTTCCATAACGCAAGAATCGACAGAACGGTTCCCGCCACGGGGGTCCACAGACCGACGAGCAAAAGTATCCCTATAACTCCGGTGAGCAAGTAGAGCATGATCGGCCCAAGTGGGGGACCACCGCGTATTTCCATAGCCGCGTGAACCACCAAGGCGATGCCTGCAACCACTCGCTGCAAGAGAAGGCCCAGGCCGGGTGCACCGTGGGCGAAAGTTGAGAAAAGTCGACGCACGACATAGGGAAGGTTACAAACTATGAGAGACACACGTAACCCCCAAAAGGCTCAAACGGAGGACTCTTTCGGGCAAATTACAAGTCGATGATGCCGCGTCTCACCCCGATCATGGCGGCTTGGGTACGGTCTTTCGCGCCGAGTTTGGAGAGGATGTTTCGAACTTGGCCTTTCACCGTCTCTTCGCTTACCGACAACTGCTCGGCAATCTCTTTATTTGCGTTGCCCTGCGCAATCAGCCGCAGGACACGGACTTCAGCCGGTGTAAGGGCGTCGTCGGTGGCGTGCTCGGCAAGTTCGAAGTTGGCTTCAGCGGAAATCGTTTTTCTTCCCGCATGGACTGCCCGAATGGTCTCCAGCAGTTCCTTATGCAACGCACTTTTCAGCAAGTATCCCCGCGCGCCCGCTTTGATTGCCCGCAGCACCTGGGCATCCCCCGCATACGTCGTCAGCACAATGATCCGCGCTGCTGGGGCTTCGTCGCGGATCGTGATCAAGGCGTCCAGGCCGTTCATTATTGGCATTTGGATGTCCATCAGCGTAATGTCCGGATGCTGCGCCCGGAACTGCTGGATCGCCTCGCGTCCATTCGAAGCTTGGCCAACGATCTGCATGTCCGATTGACCACCGACGAGTGCAGCAACACCTTCACGGACGACGGGATGGTCATCGGCCACTAGAATGCGAATCGCGCTCGCCTCGTCGCTCATGTCTTTTTCACTGTGCCCCGGCCAGATAGCTTGGCAAAAATCTTGTCAGTCAACCGGGTTGGCTGTCCCTCGGTAGGCGCCGTATATGCGTGTGAAGCAGGAATGCTCAGTTCCATTTCGGTTCCGGCTTCCAGTTCGCTCCACACTGTCAGCTTGCCACCAATGAGCTTGGCTCTTTCCCGCATGCCGCGCAAGCCGAAGTGCCCTTCAGGCGCGCCGTCGCCCAGCAGATTTGTGTCGATGCCCTTGCCATCATCGCGCACCCGCACCCGTAGCTGCCGATCGTCGTAGTGGATCTCCACCTCGATATGCTTTGCCTCAGCGTGAAGGAAGGCGTTACGTATCCCTTCTCCGGTTATACGGTAGACTTCGTCGCGAAGGATCGGATGCAAATCGCGCGGCGTCCCCTCCACCTGCACCGTGAATTCTGGCCGGTGTGGGCCGCTCTCGGCCGCTGCGAGTTCTTCACCAAGCGTTCTGATCGCCAATGCCAAATCATTCTTCTCCATCGTCGACGAACGCAAGCCCTGCACCGCATCGCGCCCTTCGATGATCGCATGTGCGGCCTGATCGATAACGTTGTCGAGCTTTTGCTTGGTTTGTCCTCCTGGCAGCTCGTTGGAGACAGTTTGAAGATGGAGCAAGATTCCGTGGAAGCTTTGCAAGAGAGTGTCGTGCAGATCGCGGGCGATCCGTGTGCGCTCGCCGACCTGCGCGTCCAGCGTCATATCGAACTGCTTTTGCAATTGCCGGACGCGCAACCGGTAGGCTGCCCACAGGAGTGCAATGAAAGTGGCCACACACACCGCCCGGAACCAATTCGTCTGGTAATAAGCAGGAGCGACCGAGAAATCGAACTTCGCGGCGCTCTCGCTCCAGATGCCATCACTGTTACATGCGGTCACCCGGAACGAATACTTGCCAGGAGGCAAATCTGTGTAGAACGCCTGCCGTCGCGTGCCGGCCTCGTGCCAGTCACGGTCGTACCCGCCGAGCCGATAACGGAACTTGACCTTCTGCGGAATCAGATACGTAGGCGAGGTGTAATTAATCTGCAGGTCGCGCGGATGCGCCTGGACCTTGAGGTTGTCCGCTGCTGCGAATTCCTTTCGGTCAACCGTGACCGATTCGACGTAAGTCGCCGCCGGCACGGTCTCTTGCGAAAGCTTGGACGGGTCGATCATCTGCACGACAACGCCGCTTGTAAACCACACGCGTCCGTCCGGGGAGCAGTCCGCTCCGTTAAATGAAGGGACGTTTGGCTGAGCTCCGTCGAAAGTGTCATAGACGCGGTTCTGAACAATCGTGTCCGGGTTGGTCCACCACCGCTGAAGCTCAGAATCTGAAAATTCGACCACGCCGCAACGAGTGTAGAGCCACCAGCGTTTTTCTTTGTCCTGAATAAAGGAGATGATGAAGTCGCAAGGCAGACCGTTTTTCGTCGTCATCCGCTGCACTTTGTCTTCGCGGAATCCCACGAGCCCGTCGTCGAACGCACCCAGGACGGAGCCATCGGCTTGGGCCGCGATCTTATGGGGCGCCGGATTCTTAGCACCTGGATTCATCGGGAAAGTTCGCAGAGCCCCCTCGCGGAACAGCACCAGGTCGCCTTTCCTGGTCGCAATCCAAATTCCCCCATTTGGATTCGGGGCCAGCATCCACGCAGGTGGAACCTGCGGCGCTGGAAACACTTCACGCACCTGGAAATCGCGGATACGAAGCAGCTTTCGGGGATTGCTCGCACACTCCGCCCAAACATTCCCATCAATATCTTCGATCAATCCAATCACCATTCCAAGTGGCTGGTGATTCGGTTCGGGGAGGCGACGGAAGCGCCCATTCTTGAACAAATAGAGTCCGTCATCCACTCCCACCCACAAGTTCCCGGCCCGGTCTTCGAGCAATCGGGTGACTTGATTGCCCGGAAGACCCTTACCCGCGCGAATCGATGAGATGTTTCCGTTAACAATGTGATCCAGCGATCCGGCATTTGCTACCCATATGGTGCCATCTCTGCTGGCTAGAATGCCCGCCGGTAAATCCTTGCCTAGCCCTTCCAACTGCGAGAAGGTGGTGACTCGAGGATCGCGAAAGCTGTCTATTCCGCTTGTAGTCCCAGCCCAGACGATCCCTTCTCGGTCTTCAAAAAGAGCCCACACGGAATCGCCGGACAGGCCATTCGTATGGTCATAATGCTCCACCGCATTTCCACGGATACGAAGAAGCCCTTTTCCTACGGTGCCGACCCAAAGATTGCCGTCACGGTCGAACATCAGGGTGCCAATATCGAAGCTACTTCCGTTGAACATGGAGATTAGGAACGGTTTCACGGTACCGTCCTTCAATTGTTGAAGTCCACCACCTGGACCTTCTCCCGATGCGCCCACCCATAGAGATCCGTCTGGACCAAGCGCTAAGCTCTGGATCTCGTTCGCGACGTTGTAGATCTCCGAAGTGCCCGTATGCCAGTGGACAAGGCCCCCGCTTCGCCCTCCCAGCCAAAAGCCCCCGCTACCGTCAGCCAAGATTGATTGGATGTCGGAAATCGGTATCCCATCTGTCTTTCCGAAGCATTTGACTGACTCGGTAATATGGCAAAGGGGCGCATCTGAGTTGCGGCGCAGCACCCACAAAGAACCGTCCGGCCCCTCGCTGACACTTTGAAACATTCCGACTTCCAACTGGAAATGAGAAATGACGGCTGCGCCTTTCAGTCGAAAGATCTCACGCGTTCCTAGCACCCAGAGGCCACCCGCGTGGTCGGCAAAGATGTTCATTGATCTATCGATCGAAACACCGGCAGGTAAACGCCAAGGCGAAAACCGGACGCCGTCGAATCTGTAGATATCGGCGGGAAGAGATAAGAACCACAGGAAACCGTCGGAGGTTTGCACGATATGGTACATGCCGGCCGGCAAGGAACCGTCTTGTACTCGCCAGGAAGTATGTATGTACTGAGTGAGACGCTTGCCTGGATCAATCGCGTGAACCGGTGCTGGTCCTGAGGAAAGGTAGAAGAGATAACTGCACAATACGGTCGCTATCCTTCTAGGCCGACATTTAAACCGAGATAGAAAGGATCGATCGCGGACCAGAGCGGCGCACGCCCAAAGGAAGAGGCGCAAGCTCGATAGCAAGGCCGGTCGTAGTACTGTGCTCATTTTCCGCAATCTTACCGCGTTCTGGGGCGAAATGCGGGGTGATAACGGCACACCAACATGGGTCTTGGGGGGGTGTTTGGCGGCGTCTTCCCGGCATGCTAGAAGTAGCCCTTCGCAGCACTCTAAACTCGGCAGCTATGGCCGACGACATGTGCCAGACGTGGATCGCCGCCACGTCATGCTGGTCATCCGGGGAGTTATAGTTGGTTAACCATTGTAGTGGTCACTGCATCTTCTTGCGCAACAGACTTGAACTCGTTGGCGACTTCTTTGGACTTTTGACGGCGAGGGTTGCGGTGCCCTTCAAAGTGTCATCGTTTCCGCTCCTGGATATTTTATGCTGGCTAAAAGGCACGGAATAAAACTTGGGGACCGGGTGCAGATTTCGGGGATGAACGGGGATGTAACCGACATCAGTTGGCTGCAATTCCAGGTACGATAGATTGATAAAAAGACGTAGCAAGTCATAGGTCGGATGGTCACGTTTCCAAATTCTTTTCTTCTATCGTCCGGTGGTCATTGCAAATTCAACCGCGAAGATTGGAAGCAGGCGCAATTGGTTGTTTCAGAACGGAGGCTGAGAGATTCGAGTTAGAGAGTGGAAGTTAGGCACGGTAGACCCACCGCGTATTACGGTCGCGTCAGGAAGATTGGCAGGCCGTTCTTGTGTTTGTACTGCGGGTAATACCGAGCGGTGTCGTACATCGATGCGACATCCACCTTGCGTGGGCCCAGCTTCGGATCGGGAATGGGCGCCATCGCGTAGCGCCCTTCGCTGATCACGGTCATCAAGCCAGAGTTGGTTTCTTCCAGCGCATCCATAGCCATCCCAGCAAAGGTAAATGCCACCAGGCGATCGACGAAGTCTGGACTGCCCGAGCGCAGGTCATAAGTCAGGTCGCTAACCACGGTCTCTTCGCCGGTCGCCCGCTTAATCTCGTCGCTCAGGTCTTCCGCGACGCTCATCTTTTTGCGATGGCCGAATGCGTCAGCTTCACCATATTCCTTCACCGCGTAGCCCTGCCACTCGGCGCCTTCGGAAAGAATCACGAGTGAGTAATTGCTCGGGTTGTCGCGCTTGTCTTGCATGAGCAAGTCGATGAGGTGCTTAAGATCGACCTTGTACTCGGGAATGCAGCAGCGCAATCCGGTCACATAGGCCGTGTAGAGCGCCGTGTAACCGGCATCGCGCCCAAAGATGCGGAAGATGCCGATGTGTTCGTGTGAGCCGACTGTGGTTCGCTGGCGCTCAATGGCGTCCATGGCGCGCGTGATCGCGGTCGAAAAACCGATGCAGTATTCCGTGTTGCGGACGTCGTTATCCATCGTCTTCGGCACCGCGATGACCTTTATGCCCTTACGATGGAGTTCGGACGCATAGCTCAGTGTGTCATCACCACCAATCGGGATCAGGTAGTCCAGGGCAAGCCTATCGATATTTTTCAGCACCGCCGGCGTCACATCGAACGCAGTGCTAGTCACACCCTTCTCGGTTGATTCTTTGGTTTCGAACTTCAGCGATTGCAGAACGGGAGGCAGAATCTTCATCTTCTTGGGATTTGTACGGGAACTGTGCAAGAAGGTTCCCCCCGTGCGATCGATGGTGCGCGTGTTCTCGCGGTTTAGGGGCAGGATGTAATGTGCCTTGCTGGCCGGATCATTCAGATTGACGTGAGTCAATCCTTCCCAGCCGCGGCGGATACCAACCACTTCACATCCAAGTTCGGCCGCGCGGTAGACCACCGCTTTGATCACGGCGTTCAGTCCGGGGACATCGCCGCCTCCAGTAAGAATGCCGATGCGCTTCGTTGGCATGCATGGACTCCTGACTCACGGCATTTTTCCGCGTCTCAGCGATTCTGGTCAATCAAGGCTCGAACCAACACCACAATCGATCGGGGGGCCAAGTTATATGTCGAATCTCGGAGCGGCAAGCCGGGCTCCGAAAAATCTTCAGGACTTGGCAGGCTTGTATCCACAACTCTCAGCCAATCCTGCGGTGCGCCTTCCTGAATTTGGAATTGCAGCTGATCCC
>Ga0335078_10010930_pt1 | contig 13449 bp, 15 predicted proteins | sample Lox_Sample_32_FD_206711 | JGI IMG/M metagenome (GOLD analysis project Ga0335078, IMG submission 206711) | Soil microbial communities from Loxahatchee National Wildlife Refuge, Florida, United States - Lox_Sample_3.2 | ecosystem: Environmental > Terrestrial > Soil > Wetlands | place: USA...
GTGCTGAGTTACTTTGAATTCCACGTCACCGACGTCGCGAGGTCCAGAACTGAATGACTCCCTCATGGTTTGAGCGCTTTTTGGAACAATTTTGCTCCCATCGTTTTTCCTGGCCGCACACTGGCCCGAATGGTCAGGATTATCAGGTTTGCCTCGACTGCGGCGTGGTCTATGAATTTGATTGCGCGACTATGCAGCGAACGCGGCGCATCGCAGCGTCTACTGCCCAATACCAGCCGGAGAGCGGGAAACCGCTGGGTTCGCAGGGGTGATGCCTAATCCTTACACCCTTTCAATCACCACCGACTTCACCACCACATCCTTCAGTGGCTTGTCCTGCTTATTACGCGGGGAATTGACGATCTTGTCGACGACGTCCTGCCCTTCGACCAGCTCACCGAAAATTGTGTGTTTTCCCGTGAGCCACGCCGTCGGCGCGACGGTTATAAAAAACTGCGAGCCGTTGGTGTTCGGGCCGGAGTTGGCCATGGCCAGTTTGCCGGGCTTATCGAATTTGTGCGGCGAGTTCTTCGTCTCATCCTCGAATTGATAGCCCGGGCCGCCGTAACCGCTGCCTGCGGGATCGCCGCCCTGAATCATGAAGTTGGGGATCACGCGGTGAAAAATTGTGCCGTCGAAAAGTTTGTCTTTGCTCTTTTTGCCCGTCACCGGATGCGACCATTCGCGCGTCCCTTCCGCAAGGTCAATAAAATTCGCTACAGTTTTCGGGGCCTCTTTTTCGAACAGACGGCAGACCAGTGTGCCTTCAGAAGTATTCAGGACTGCGTAAGTACCGGGTTGGCGAGACATAATTTCCTTTCAAGTGGTTGTGTTGGCCGTTAGTCGTTGGCCTAATCGGGAGCAACTTGATCACTGCGGCGTTGCCGTTTTCGGCGCAGCCATCGCAGGTTTGGCCGCCGGCTTGGCGGCGGTATGCGCAGCTCCCGCTTTCACGATCGTGATGTGAATAATCTTCACGGGACGGTAAGGCATGTCGTTGGAGTCGCGGCCCATGCGCGCGATTTGCTTCACCAACGCCACCGAGGCTTCGTCGCATTGCCCAAAAATCGTGTACCCACCGTTCAGGCTGGGATAGGGAACTTCGGTGATGAAAAATTGCGAGCCATTGGTACCCGGACCGGCGTTGGCGTAAGCCAGGCGGCCGGGTCGGTCGAACTTGAGGTCAGGCGAAGTCTCGTTCTTAAAAACGTAGCCGGGATCGCCGCTGCCGTTGCCTGCAGGATCACCGCCTTGAATCATGAACTCCGGAATGACGCGGTGAAAAATTGTGCCGTCATAGAGCGGCACGCCGTGCTTTTTGGCATGGGTTACGGGACTGGTCCAGTCTTTTGTGCCGTTAGCCAGACCGATGAAATTTGCCACGCCGATCGGAGCTTTGTCGGGAAAAAGCTTGCATGTCAGTTTGCCTGCACTTGTGTTGATGATCGCGGTCGGCTCAGCCGGCGCTGGTTTCGCGGCGGTAGCCGGCTTGGCCATCGTGGATTTGGCCGCTGGTGCCGTCTGCGACCAGGAGAATCCGCACAGCAACAACATTATCGGGATAAGAAAAATCTTCCTCATGAGAACTCCTTTTTCGACTTGTCATTCTGGGCAAGGCGAAAACCGATGTACTATCGACAAAACCGCAATCCACAGATCCTTCGTTGCCTAAGGACCACTCAGGATCACAACTCAACAAAGCAAGATATTCTACGACAGTCATTACTGTGGTTGGCCAGCTTGCATCTCCCGGCTGACCTTTTCCACTTCGCCGAAAACGCGCAGCAAATTGCCGCCCAGAATTTTATGAATGTCATCGGGCTTGTAACCACGGTCGAGCAGCGCCTGCGTGATTTTCGGCAAATCGGCCGCGGAGTCGATACCCTGGGGCGTGGCGCCGCTCACGCCATCAAAATCTGAGCCGAGACCCACATGGTCCACGCCGGCAACTTTGGCGATGTGGTCGATGTGGTCAATCAGGGAGCTGAACGGCGGGCGCGGAATTTTCGCCAGCCACTCGCGCTCGATGCGGTCCCGGTCAATGTAACTCACTGGCAACCCGGCGGCTTTGCGCTTGGCCATGTAATCTTCAACCGCTGCCTCTCGATCGCTCTTTTGCGCGTCCACGGCCTTGAGGAAGTTCTCATCCACGAAGGCGGAAAAGAAATTCACCTGCACTACCCCGCCGTTCTTCGCGACGGCCCGCAGCATGTCATCGGTCATATTACGGGGATGATCCGTAAGAGCCCGAGCCGAAGAATGCGAGGCAATCACCGGTGCTTTGGTCGTGGCAATTGTGTCCCAGAAGGTCTTGTCGGAAACGTGAGAGATGTCGACCATCATGCCGAGCCGGTTCATCTCCAGCACAACCTGTTTGCCAAAGTCGGTGAGGCCATTATGGTGCTCAACCTTCGGATCGTCGATGTCACCGGAAGAGTCCGCCCACTCGTTCGTGTTCGACCAGCTCAAGGTCATATACCGAACGCCGAGGCGATAGTAGTCGCGCAGCAGGCGAATATCATTTTCGATGGAATGGCCGCCTTCAATGCCCATCAGCGCGGCCAGCTTGTGCTCTTTGTGGGCCTGCTCGATATCGGCGACGGAAAACGCCATCATCATGCGGTCGGGATGGCGCGCGGCTTGCTCATAAACTGAATCGATCAGATCAAGCGTGTGCCTGGCGAAGTGACCTTGATTGGTCGTCGGCTCAACCCAGATCGAGAAAAACTCTGCGCCCAGATTTCCGGCTTTTGCCTTGTCCAGGCTGATATGACCGACGTCTTTCGGATCGGTGCTGCCGATATCAAAGTTTTCGTCAAGAAAGCGCTGCGGCGTGTCGGCGTGCGTGTCGACCACGATGGCAGAATTGTGAATCGATTGGGCCCGCGGACTCACAGCCGGAACTGAACCTTGCTGTGCCGGGAGCGTGAGGGCAGAGAAAACTATCGCGAAGCAGAAAAATGCGCGGACGCGGTATGGGAGCATGAGGTTCCGTTGAAACGTGAAGGGAGATTGTATACGGTTGAAGGACGTGAAGAAAGCAGGCGAGTAAAACTACCGCGGCAGGTCTGTGAGTTCGTCTTGAGATTCCGGCGCATCGCCCGCCAGCATTCTGGCCTCACGCCAGTCGGAGTAACGGTCGGAAACCATGACATGGAACACAACCTGATGGCGCTCTTCTTCCGGCTCAATCATGCCCATGTTCTTGAGCGGCATCATGTAATCTTCCATCCACTTGATCTGCTGGCGGCTCATGCCGCGGCGTTGCAGATCAACTGTGATTCCGGCCAGGTGCGAAGAAGCGAGATCGCCTTCGGCAGCGGCGGCGTTGCGATTGTGCCGGCGCAGTTTCTTCTGCACCTTCACCGTGCGCACCGCAGAGTTCACCTGGATCTGCGCATGAAAGTGCTCGTAGTAGGCATTGCTCAAATCTTCCACGAAATCCCGCGTCCACGGACGGCAATACCGCCGGCTGGGATCGAGCCGGGGATCAAAACGCAGCGCTGGTCCCGCGACGATCGGAACCAATTCCCCTTCGGCCTTCAACTGTTCAAGCTGGGCATCATCCTGAATGCGGGGCAAATCCAGGCGGTCGACTTCCTCGTTCTGCCGCACCATGGATTCGTGAGATGGCTTAAATGCCGGCGTCCAGCGCGCCCGGACGATGCGGTGATGCACCGTCGTCCGATGCAGGTGCCGCGGAGGAATGTACTGATCGAGCGCAAACCCCTGGCCGCTGGTAGCGAAGGCCAGAGAGAACAAAAGTAATGCGGCGCGTTTGATCTGTTTCTTCACGAAGTAGCCTCTGGCCCGACCCGCTTTCGGCGCGAAAGCAAAACAGGCGGGTATTCTAAATCGGGACCGTAGAAACGCAAGGACTTATTTCGCCGGTCCGGGGTGACTTGGGGGCTTCTCCCGGGTTACCCTTGATTACCTCGCCAGCATCAGCGTGGCAATCGGTCTGTATGAGTGCAAATGGGCTGCCAGTGCGGGCGCGCGGATGAGCGGCCCGGGCCGCCTTAACTGCTAGATTTTTCTAGATGTGATTTTCGGGTAACCAGCGCCCGGATTACTCGAATGACAATTCTCCGCGCCAAGGGCTGACAATTCGCGGCAACTCGTGACCCTGGGATTTTTCCTCTGTGTAACTCTGTGGTTTGTTTGTTTTTTCCGCGGAGAGAGATTCCTCGCGGCCAGCGCTCGGGATGACGGCTTCGGACTCCCGGCTTCGCGCGCTCGCCTCGCGCCCCCAAGACGCCGTCACTTTCGAAACAAGTCACCGATGGCTTGTTTCATGACAGCGCCCCCAACCTCGGAGATCGACTTAGTCAGCGGGATGCCTTTCGGGCAGATTTCCACGCAATTCTGCGCATAGCCGCAATCTTGTATGCCGCCATCGCCCATAAGAGCGGCAAGACGCTCGCGCTTCAATGCGGCTCCCGTAGGATGCGTATTGAACAGCCGAACCTGAGAAATCGTCGCCGCACCCACGAACCCGGTCTCGTCATTGAACTGCGGACAGACTTCCATGCAGCAGCAGCAGGAAATGCAGCGGGAAAGCGGATAGGCTGCTTCCTGCTCTTCCATCGTCATACGCGGGCCGGACCCGAGATCGTAGCTGCCATCGATCGGGACCCACGCTTTTACGATTTTGAGATTTTCAAAAAGAACGCTGCGATCTACGGCGAGATCGCGAACGACCGGAAACTTCGTCAGCGGCTCGAGCCGGATGGGCTGCTCGAGTTTGTCGATCAGCGCCGAGCAGGCCATGCGGGCGCGCCCATTGATCAGCATGGCGCACGATCCGCAGACTTCTTCGAGGCAGTTGGAGTCGTACGTGATCGGCGTGGTCGCCTTGCCCTCACGCGTGACCGGGTTGCGGGCGATCTCCATCAGCGAGGAGATCACATTCATGCCAGGGTGATAGGCAAGCTCAAATTCCTCCCAGCGCGATTCGGCTTTGGGATTGGCCTGGCGTTTGATTTTGAAGAGAACCTTTTGGTCAGCCATTAGCTTTTGGCGCTAGCCCCGAAAGACAAAAACTCAAAAACGTCAATATTTCCTCGCCCGCGGCGGAATCAGCGAAATATCCACCGGCTCGAACTCAAACTTAGGCTCATCGGCATCCGGGGCGAAATACGCTTTCGTCGTCTTCAGCCAATTTTTGTCATCCCGCTCGGGGAAATCGGGCTTGTAATGCGCGCCACGCGATTCGTCGCGTAGCGCTGCCCCCTGCGCAATCACCCGCGAAAGTTGCAACATGTTATAAAGCTGCCGCGTGAAGACGACCGAAGTATTCGCCCACAGCGACCGGTCGCTCAAGTTGATCTTCCGGAATCGCTCGAGCAATTCCACCAGCTTGGCATCGGTCTGCTGCAAATTCTTGTTGTAGCGGATGACCGTGCAGTCCTTAGTCATCACGTCGCCGAGTTCCTGCCACAGCTTAAAGGGATTTTCGTTGCCTTCGTTCTTCATCAGCAGGGCATTGTTTTCTTCCTGCTTTTTCTTCTCGGCTTCGAAATGGCCATTGCTGGATGCCGCTGCGGCATTACGGGCATATTGAACCGCCGCCGGCCCGGCGATGAATCCGCCGAAAATGCATGAAACCAGCGAATTCGCCCCCAGCCGGTTCGCTCCGTGATACTGATACTCGCACTCGCCCGCCGCGTAAATTCCCGGGATGTTCGTGGCCTGATTGAAATCGACCCACAACCCCCCCATGGTGTAGTGCATGCCGGGGAAAATCTTCATCGGCACTTTGCGCGGATCGTCGCCAACGAACTTTTCGTAAATTTCCAGAATGCCTTCCAGCTTGCGATCGAGAATTTTCGGATCGATGTGTGTCAGGTCGAGATAAACCATCGGCTTGCCGTCGATGCCGAGGTTGTATTCATAGACGACCTTGAAAATTGCGCGCGTGGCCACATCGCGCGGCACCAGATTTCCGTATTTTGGATACCATTCTTCCAGGAAATACCAGCGGTCTTTTTCTGGGATCGCCTTGGGCTCTCTTTTGTCTCCCTGAGTCTTCGGCACCCAGACGCGCCCGCCTTCCCCCCGCGCCGATTCCGACATCAAACGCAGTTTGTCTTCGCCCGGAATCGAGGTGGGATGAACTTGAATGAATTCACCATTGGCGTAATAGCAACCTTGCTGGTAAAGGGCGGATTGTGCCGAGCCGGTGCAAACGACCGAATTTGTCGACTTGCCAAAAATCGCGCCATTCCCGCCCGTGCAAATGATGATCGCGTCAGCAGGGAAGGTGCGCACTTCCATGGTGCGTAGATCCATGGCGCAGATGCCGCGGCAGACGCGGTTGCCATCGAGCACCGCCGACAAAAACTCCCAGTGCTCGTATTTCTTGACCTTGCCTTCCGATTCATACCGCCGCACCTGCTCATCGAGCGCGTAAAGAAGCTGCTGGCCGGTGGTTGCGCCGGCAAAGGCGGTGCGGTTGTAAAGCGTGCCGCCGAAGCGGCGAAAATCGAGCAGGCCCTCTGGCGTGCGATTGAAAGGCACGCCCATGCGGTCGAGCAGATCGATGATCCCCGGCGCCGCTTCGCACATGGCTTTGACCGGAGGCTGGTTCGCTAAGAAATCTCCACCGTAAATCGTGTCGTCAAAATGCTTCCAGGTGGAATCGCCCTCACCCTTCAGATTCTTGGCCGCGTTGATTCCGCCCTGCGCGCAGACCGAATGCGAGCGCTTCACGGGCACGATGGAAAACAGATCGACTTCACCGCCCATTTCAGCGATCTTGATGACGGCCGACAGTCCCGCCAGCCCGCCGCCCACCACGATGATTCGAGGAGCTGCCATTTTTCGTTTACGAACTACCGGCCCGGGGTTCCCTGCGCGTGGCTTTCTTCCACCATCGTCGCGCCGCTAGAATCGGTGGGTTGTTGTGGGCGCGACCGGAATGTAATCAGGCTGCCCAAACCCACCCCGGTCATCACCAGGAAGAAGGCAAGGCACAGGGCCAGAAGACGCTTTTGCGCTTTCTCCCCCGGAACGATGCCCCATTTAGCGCAGAACAGCCAAATGCCATAAGCAAAGTGCCATGAGGCGGCGATCAGACCCACTACATAAAACAAGAAAAGCGGAGTTTGCAGCACTTCATGCTGCACTTTGCCAAACGATGCGCCCGGTAGTTCGTGCAGATCCACTCCCGTGAAACGCATGGTCCAGGTATGCCATACGATGTAGAGAAACGCGATTCCGCCGGTCCAGCGTTGGGCGGTGTACATCCAGTTTCCCTTCCACGGGTAGTCGCTCACGTTGCTCTCGCCGCTATACCAGATGTAAAAACCGTACAATGCGTGAAAGGCGATCGGCAGCCAGATGCCAAACAATTCAAGTGCCGGAACCAGCGGGAGGCTCGCCAGAAAGCGTACCTGGCGGGCATAAGCGGCCGGTCCGCCAATCGCCGAGGCATTCGAAATCAGGATGTGCTCAAAGAGAAAAGCGCCCACCGGAATGATGCCGGTGAGGGAGTGCAGGCGGCGCAGCCAGAAGGAATATCCCTGGCCCGCGCGCAGGGGAGCAATCCCTTGCTGAACTTGAATTGCAGACGGCGGACTGGCGGTTGTGGCCACCAATGCTCCTTACGCGCTGACAATTTCAGAGATGATGCGCGAACTTTTCATTATCCGGGCGCGAGAGAAGGGAAGTCAAGGAAGGGACTCGTACCACTCCAGAAACTTGCGTAACGCCGCGCCACGATGGCTGTGCTTGGCTTTTTCTTCTGCGGTTAGTTGGGCAAAGGTTCTTTTGATTTGCGGAAAGTAGAATAACGGATCGTAGCCGAAGCCGTTCGCACCTCGCGGGTGATCTAGAATCACTCCTTCCGCGGTTCCTCGAAAAATCTGAAGTGTCTTTCCGTCGCGCCCTGCCGCGATCACACAAACGAATCGCGCCATTCGCTTTTCCGCCGGAACATTTCGCAGCTCGCGCAATAGACGCGCATTGTTGGCCTCATCGTCCGTATTACTCTCCGCGTTCTGCGGATCATCCGCCGCATAACGTGCCGAATGCACGCCGGGCGCGCCGCGCAGCGCATCGACTTCGAGGCCGGAGTCGTCCGCAAGAACAATTTCACCCGGGACGTAGCGGCTGTAGAACTCCGCTTTCTTGCGGGCGTTGGCCTCGAAGGTCAGGCCATCTTCCACGACGGGAGGCAATGAAGAAAAATTTGCCAAAGCGGCGATTTCAATATCATGCGCTGCAGCCGCTCCAGCAAAATCGCGCAGCTTACCCGAGTTCGAAGTTGCGATCAGTACGCGCTGCATTTGGGGAAAACCAAGAACCATGAGCACAGAGGTCCACAGAGGGGAACCTCAAAAACTCCCGCTACCCAACTTGCCTAACTTCTGCTGTGCGGGAAATGCCAAAACAAATACGACCGCGATCAGTGAGATTGCCCCGCCCAAAGTTCGATCCCAGGTGCGGATGAACGTAACCCGAACAAGATTTTCCCCGGCCTCAATCGGAATCAGCATTTGCCCGGTGAGTTCTTTGCTTTGAGCACTCACTATCCGACCATTCACTTCAACTTTCCAGGCCGGGTAGTTGAACAATCGCAGCGTCAACAAATCCGCCCGCGTCGCGTGCGCGGTGAAAAGTTTGGTCTCCGGGTCCCATTTTTCCATTTTGACGCTCCCTTCCTCGGGCTCCGCAAATCTCACCAGCGGCGCGTCGTGTTTCACTTCATACGGATCAGCACCAACGGGAACATATTCGTCGGTTCCTTCATAGCCAATCCAGGTTCGCTGGTTTTCCACCATTTCGGCAATGTCGAGTTTCGTGTCCCACCAGGGTGGCTGCACTCGATTCCAGACAACCGCCACCATCGTCAACATAATGCCGTACAGCAGACCGCGCATCAGCCAGCGCCGCCAGGCCATGGTCACGAATAAGGCGAAGGCAAGGTTGACACAAAGCAACCAGCGCCAGGGAAGTTGCACAAAGCGAAGTTTCGGCAGAAAAACCCAGGCGAGGGACGTAATCGAGAACATTAATAGACCAGCAGCAAGCGCCCAGATCACCAGTTCTTTCCAAAGCAGGGGCGAACGACTCCGCCAGCGCCGGGAATAAAAAACCGCCGCTGCGAGCAGAACCATCTCTGCCGCGGCCACGAGTGAGACCGACAGGTTAAACCGGTTATGGTCCGGATCAGCGAGTAACGTGAACAGAAAATTATCTTGCGGCCGGACCCCCGGCGAGAGGACTTGCGCGATCTGCGTCCATTTCTGTTCCGCCGCAACCGGCACGAGAAAGAACGCGGCAAGCGCGGCTCCGAGAACCACGGCAAATACGCCCCATAGGAAAATTCGCCGCGAACGATGAAACCAGGCCGCGACTAAAACAAGAAGCGCGAGGGAGTAATTCAGCATTACCGCGGCCGGAATATTCGTGAGCCAGGCCGCCGCCACAATCAAAGACAGTGCCAGAGCCGCGCGGCGATCGTCGCATTCCAGCCGCAAAACGTACAGGAGAAGCAACGGAAAAAGCGCGCCCGCCAGCAATTCTGCGAACGCGCTGCGCCAATAAACGATGAGAAGATAATAAGGATTGACCGCATACAACATCGCCGCGAAGACAGCATCGCGCATTTCAAGCCAGTTGCGCGCGAGCAGAAACATGGCGCATCCGGAAAGGGTCAGGGCAATCCAGACATAAACTGCGGGAACGAGGAACCAGGGCAGGAGCGCACCGATAAAGGCTCCCAGCGTCCACGACGCCGGGGGATAGAAGATAAAGCGCGCTTCACCATATCCCCATTGCGCCTGCCACGCCCACTGAGGGTAGATGATGCCATGTCTCCATTGGCTGAGCACATCGATCCATGAGTTCAAGTGGAACTCGAAATCATGGCCGGAAGGATTTCCCCAAAGCAAGAAGGGAAGCACGACGGCCAGACCAGCGGCCAGGATCAGCAGGAAGAGCCAGGGCGTGAGCGGCACACAATTCGGGCGCGGAGATTCTCTTCCGGAAACGGCAGGGCTGGCAACCAGCGGTTGGCGCAGTTATTCTTCTCCGAAATCAGATTTGCAGAGGAATTGTGACCTAAGCGCCGCCGATTGAGCAACTCCAGGATTGGTTGCAGCCAGCCGACTGGTCGGCGGAAGAAGGATTCCCAACGACTCTGAGGTGTTGATTATGTGGAAAAATTCGCGCAATTTTCACGACAAATTCACGATTGCGCAATATCTCCGCCATATCCCGCCGCTACACTGCAACCACTGACGAGGTGGAGCAAGCCCACGAGGGGCACCTGGGGTTCGTGCGAGAGACGGCGCACGGACCCTTTGGTTTTGGCGGCCCTGGTGGCGCTACCGGAGACGAGCTCGTAGTGGTGAATGCTAACGGGCAGAAGCGGTGACCAAATGCATTCGGCCATTCTCGTCGGCGGCGATGAAGGTGAACTGGTCGTTTGGTGAATAGCACGCCAGGGCAACTCCGATCTCCCAATTCTCGTGAAAATACTCGGCCACCAACTGCCCGCTCTGGGCTTCATAGACGTAGATCCTGACCGGCGCAGTCCCCCCGGGCGGCGGTTGCCCCTGGTAGGCAACAGCAAGCCGGCCCCCGGAAATCTCCAGGTCAAGTAACTCAAATCCCGCCCCGGTGGGGGCGGTTAGTTGGATCCGCCTCACGACTTGACCTGAAGGGGAGACCACGAACACGGGACCCTTAGGGTCGAAGGGAGCAAAATAGAAGTTCCCATCCTGGCCTCCGCGCACGATGCTTAGATCCATCCGCTTCTGCGCTTCTGTGGTTTCTTTGGAACCTTCCTCGCTCCGAGCCGAAGGGAGGTGAGAAACCCTTGGACCGCTCGGCGCGCCGCCATCCAGTGATATGTTCACGGTGCCTATGATCCGACCATGCGCGTCGAGTATTACATCCAGCTGTTTTTCCGCTCGGCTTGCGCCTTCTGTTCGCATCCCACCAACGAAGTAACTCGTGCCGTCGCTGGCTGCAATTCGCTTTAGGATCGTGCCGTTTGCAACCTCGAGTTTGGTTGCAGAACCGAATTTCCCATCTTTGTCGAAACTGACGACGTAAGAATCACGCCCGTCTCTAGTACTTAGCACATAAACGCGATCATCCCGTCCCACGCTGTAGGCGAGAATATCCGACCTCTCAAAACCTGGCGCTGCAGCGAGCCTGAACTCCGTCCGCTTCTGGCCGTCGGCGGAAATTCCGAGTATGGCCGTCGGAAGAGCCTTTCCGGCAGGCAGCATCAAAAAGACGTCACCCTCGGAATCGCACTGGAACGGGCCGATCATCAGCGTCGCGGACTGGCCCGCAACCTCAACTGATTTCATTAGGTGGAGCTGGAGTGGTTCCTGGCCCCTGCACTTCAAGGTCGTCAATGAACCTAGCAGAAAGACATGCAGAAGAAGTGTCCGGAAGCGGTCCTGCATCGATTTGCCCTCCGCTATTGAGCCGCGTGCCAATTACCGCCTAGCCGCCAGTAGCCCCGGGAGCAGGTCAGCACGAACACGCGTCTTCCGCCGAATTGACGAGCGAGCAGATCGAGAGTGGGGAGGCTCGTCGACTGGATGCCACAGGGATAAAGAGACAACGTTGGTAGCTCACCACCGCAGCACGTGACCGTCAGACCAAAATCGGCGCAAGTGTGGACTTCATTTTGCGCGATGGAGCAGGAGGTAGTGTAGACCGTCTGGCTGCAGTGCCCTGCCTGGCATGTGTTCCGCTGTTGAAATGGCGTTGGGCAAAGCGTATCGCTACCGCTTACGCGCGGCGCGAGAGCTGTCAGAAGGAAGGAAAATCCAAGAACTAGGAGTGGCCGCATAGAAATTCCTGACGACCCCTAGGATGAACCATCGTATCGCGTCCCATGAACTCGCGTCAAGCGGTTCCAACGACGACGGCCACGTGTTTTTCAGTTAGGCGTGCCTGGGGCAGTAGTGATCTTTAATTTGGCTATTAGGAGGGTACTTCTTCCGGACTCCGCTGCCCGCGCAGTTCCCGCAGAAATTCTTCCTGGCCCAAGTCAGAGTGGTTTTGCAGAAGTCCGAGCAGAGCATCTTCGCATTCTCCGGATGACCCGGGATAGTTCTCGCCGTCGCCCGCGGCCAACGCCCGCGGCGCGATCATCAGTTCTGGGGTGAGGCCTGGCTGGCCGGTCAGCGCCGCGATGAATGAGCCCACACGATCGCGTTGCTCCTCGGTGCGCGAAGCGAATTCAATTCCCATCCCAAAGCCCGGGTGCATTACGCGCACGCGTCCTTCGACCTGAGCTTCGATCTCCTGAACTTTCAGGCGGAGGAGAACGCCGGAATTTTCCGGGAACGGCGATTCCGTTTCTACATAACACGCGCCCAGGCTCAGGTCGCTCAATTTGCATTGGGCGACTGGGTCTGCATCTTCCGGCGGCAGCTCGGGAGCGTTAGCGTTCACCCAGCTTGCCAGAGTGGAGCGCAGACCATCGCTAAGGTCAGTAAAGCGCACACCGGATTCGCCGTTAGGATTTGCCCAAGCGACTTCTCCGTGGATCTCAACCGCGTCCCCGCCAGGCAAACTGAACTTCACGGTGATGATGGCCGAAGGACACAGCGGCTTGGCGGCGAGCACATCAAGACCTTCTTCGCTCAAATCAAGAAGAATGCCTTCCATCTCCCCGCCATTCTGCACGTGGATTTGCATGGGGACTTGAACGGGAACACGAAAAGCGCGGCGCCGTTCCCGCTTCATTAGGGCGGTTGCGGCGCGCAAAGTTGCCATGGCCTGTGGTTCTGCCACTGGCTTGTAAAGTATAAAGTTGGCTCCAGCGCCAAAGCAGTTGCGCACTTTGGACTTGTCGCCGAGCAGCGCGACCGTCAGAGCCGGGCTGCCAGATGTGGCCTGATAGGCATTCTGTAATACCAAGGCTGCGCTATGAGGATCGTCGTAATCGACAACTACGATGTCGAATTTCTGGTCAGTCAGACGGCAAAGCGCGTCAGGATATCCGCAGCATTGCACTCCCAGGCCGAAGCTGGAGAGCACAGGCGTGAGTCCAGCCGTGGCCTGCTCGTCCTTTGAAACTAAAAGTGACTGAAACGTCATGAGAGCCGATTCTTGGTCCGGGCGGTCGAGACTTAGGGCCAGCGCGGTACCCGGTTCGCAGGTTTAGCGGTTGTTTGCGATGAAGAAGATCCCGCCTTGGCCGCCATGGCATTGGGCTGCTCGTCGGCTTCGGCCAGGACAGCAGCATCGTCCTCATCGCTCTCGGCCAACAGCGGGGCCACTTCCCGCAGCTTCTCTGCCGCCTGCTGCAGGGCTTCGATCTGCTTGCCCAGCTGCGCATACTTGGCTTGCTTGCGCCGCAAAACCTCGTGAATGTCCTTCATACAACCCCCTGTGGCGAATTTAAGGACGTGAGCCAAGGGCGTCAATTGCAATCCCGGAAAGGCAGATTACGGGGGTAACCAGGGCGGTTGC
>Ga0335078_10010931_pt1 | contig 13449 bp, 14 predicted proteins | sample Lox_Sample_32_FD_206711 | JGI IMG/M metagenome (GOLD analysis project Ga0335078, IMG submission 206711) | Soil microbial communities from Loxahatchee National Wildlife Refuge, Florida, United States - Lox_Sample_3.2 | ecosystem: Environmental > Terrestrial > Soil > Wetlands | place: USA...
GGTTCGTCAGGCTGGCATACATGCCGTAGGCGCCGGTAATCGTGCCGGTGGACCGGTTCACCACCGTGCCCTGCATCCCGTAACCGCCCGCCAGCGTCCCCGTGCCGTAGTGATCCGTCTCGAACTTCATGCCCGAGAGGTTGCTGGTGAAGTTCTGCGTGTTGCCGGTTGCCGTCTGGGTGAGCGAAAACAGCCCCACGGTAGGGGCCGAGGAGGTGGCCGCCGGATTGAGCGTGGTATACACGCGCTGGCCCAGCAACGATCCGCTGGTGGCGGTGGAGCTGTATTGCACATCCAGCAGGCCCGCCGGCGTGCCCGTGCCGCCCACCGCAACGCCGGTGCCGTTATCCCGGATCAAGGAGTTCTCGATATTGCAGGCGGCAGTGAACTTGGCCACGGTGTTGGCGGTAGCCGTGCCGTCGCTCGTGACGGCGGCGCAGGCGCCCGCCGGTGGCGGCGCTGAAAGCGGTTGTTGGTTGGCGGTGGTCGGTAGTCGGTTATCGGTAGTGGGTTGTCGGCTATTGGCTAACGATTGCGCGCCGAGCACGGCAGCCGCCAAAGGCGCACCTGCCAGTGCGTAGGCGGAAGCGGGCAAGCCACCCAAAGTATCGGCGTCCGCCGCCTTCAGGGCGTAGGGCACCGCCACCAGCAGGACGCGCGGATGTTCCACTGCGCCCGGCAACTGCGGCTGAACCCCCAGCCACAGCGCCTTGCCGGAAGCGAACAAATCCAGAGGCAAACCCGCCGCCTGGGTGGCGCCGAGCAGCACCGTGTAGCGGCCCTGATCGTCCAACTGGACTTGCTGCGTTTCCGTCCAAAGCGGGCTACCGCCCTCTGGCAGTTCATAGAGCGCGAAGCTGAGGAGGACGACCGCCGGCAACTGGTTCTTTCCGGTTGGGCTTTCCGGAGTCTGCGTAATCTGTGCAATCTGCGGATTGATCACCCCGCTGAACTTGATCAGACGTGGAACCACGCTGTCGCTCGACTGCGCCCGTAAGCCGACCGTGCCCAAAAGACACACCACCGCAAGCCATACTGACAGTCGCTGCCTCGTCATGACGGGATCCTCCTTGAGTCAGACCGGGACCTTGGGGTCCAGGGATGCCGCTGATGCTATTCCCCAGCGGGTTTCGAAGTCAAGAACAATCCCGGTGACAGCCATCGCCGGCGCTATGGAATGATTGCGAAGAATTCCAGCAAGGAGGCACAGAGAGAAATGGGAGGAATCAAGAGACCAATGAACGCCAGCACCGACCTTAGGTCCTGGCCTTGGAGTTTCCATATTTTTCAGCCTCTCCCTCATCGAGCTGGTTCGAGAAGTTACTATTCCTCCTGAAAATATTTTTCTTGACAAGAGACGGTCGTGGCATATAATAGTATTTTCGGGTACTCGTCCCAGTCGACTGCTGGCGGGTTTCCGGCCTCTGGGATGGGAGGCCGGATGGAGGCTGCGCTCCAGCGAATGACGAGGGGCGAGATTTCAGCGGCGGGCCGGGTGTGAAGAATGCGCAGAGGCATCGGGAAACAGTTACGAGAAAGATAGCGAGAGGTGCATGAAAATGTCAGATGTCATTTGTCTGTGGAAGTTGCCCATTCTTCTCTGCGACCCCGTGCCATTGCATTTGGAAATTCACTCGCAATTGCCTCTCGCTTTCGGGGCAATTGTCAATACTTATTATTAAATGGACTCGAAAGCGATAACCGGAGCGAAGGGCCCGGAATCGAAGACCCGATGCATAGCCAATATGAAGGAGAGTCCCACGATGTTGATGAAAACAAAGGGTCATCAAAATTCTTGTTGGAGAGTCCCACGATGTTGATGAAAACACGGGCACTTATTTGGCCGATCCCACGATCTTTATGATCACACAAGAGTTATTTCTAACCCCTGAGACGTCGTGGCAAGCTGACGAAGGGGTCCGCGAGAGAAAGGCGAAGACGGAGGGGGTTCAAGAAGCCCCAAATTGGCGGAACGAAGCCTTCAACTACTTTGGAATCAATAATATGAACTCTAGAACAAAGCCAAAACAAACCGAAAACAAAGCCGCCAAGTCCTTTAGAATGGATTTTGCCAAAGGAAACAAAGCGAAAACAAAGCCAGCAAGTGATTGAAATCTGATGTATCCGAAGAACAAACGCAATCGAGGCGGATTTCGAGATTTGTTGATCTAATATTTATACCGAATCAGTAAATAGCACCGATCTGAGGCACCACCGGGAGCGCGGGCATCCCGCGCGCCCCTTGCTTCCTTTCCGTCGGGCCCCAGCACGCATTCGAGGTTGCAGGAAGAGCGGGCGGGACGCCCGCGCTCCCAGGCCGGCGGCGGAAAATCTTGCCGAGTTCGCCGGCATCTTGCCCGGTCACTTCTTTCCCGCCAACGGCGCTTACCATCGATCTTGCCGCCCGCTCGACGGAGAGGCTAGGCGGCAAGCCTCTAAACTTCCAACAGGTTACGGCGAATGAGAATTCGATTCGGCCTTTGGCCGCGAACCTGCAACAGAGGCAGCGGAGACTTGAGCTATGGGAAGCGGATTTTACGCGGCATTCAGCGGTTTGGCAGCCAAGACCCAGGAACTCGACCTGCTCGCCAGCAACCTCGCCAACGTCAGCACGAACGGCTACAAAGGGCAGCTTCCTTTCTATACCGCGCTGGAGGCCAGCACTCATGCGGCGCGGCTCGGTCCCCTCAATCGCGCCATTAACGACTTCGGGATTCTGGGGGGCGCGGCCATCGACCTCAGCAACGGGTCCATCGAGAAAACGGGTAACGACCTCGACGTGGCGCTGGAAGGCTCGGGCTTCCTTGCGGTTCAGACCCCGGCAGGCGTGCGCTACACGCGCAACGGAAGCCTGAAGGTCGGCGTGAACGGTGAGCTGGAAACGCAGAACGGCGACTTGGTCTTGGGGCAACAGAGCCTGCAGCAACCCGCAGGAGTGCCGCCCGTACCAATTCAGGTTCCCAGCGGAGAGGTCTCCATCAGCACCGATGGCACGATATCGCACGAGGGGACGGTGGTGGACCGGCTGCGCATCGCGGACTTTGCGCCGGGCACACAACTAGCCGCCGAGGGCAATTCCTATTACTCCGCTCCCCCCGGATCGGAGCAGCCCGCGGCCGACCCGCGCCTGCAGCAGGGAGCCGTGGAGGCGTCGAATCTCAATGCGGTGGAGGGCACGGTCAGCCTGATCGAGCTTCAGCGCTCGACGGAACTGATGCAAAATGCGCTGACCATCTTTCACAACGACTTCAACCAGGCCGCGGCCCAGACGCTGCCCAGTATCACGTAGCGACATCAGGAGAGTCTTATGCTTCAGGCCCTTTACACCGCCGCCAGCGGAATGAACGCTCAACAATTGAACCTGGACAACATCGCCAACGACCTCTCGAATGCCAGCACCACTGGCTTCCGCCGTCGCCGGGTGGAGTTCCAGGACCTGCTCTATCAGAACATGGTGGTGCCGGGATCGGCCTCCACCCAGCAGACCAACGTCCCGGAGGGCCTCCAGATCGGCCTCGGCACGCGGTCGGGAAGCTCCGAGATCATCCAGCAGCAAGGGAACGCCACCAGCACCGGGAATTCCCTCGACCTGATGATCCAGGGAAACGGATTTTTCCAGATCAAGCTTCCCAGCGGCGAGATCGCCTACACTCGCGCCGGCAATTTTCACCTGGACCAAAACGGCAACATGGTGACCTCCGACGGCAACCCGCTCAGTCCGCCGGTGGCCATTCCCACCAACGCTCTCACCGTCAGCATCGGCTTGGACGGTACCGTGACCGTGACCCAGCCCAACCAGCAACAGGCGGCCCAAGTAGGCAGCATCCAGCTCGCCCTCTTCCCCAACCCGGGCGGCCTGAATAGCATCGGCGACAACCTGATGCTGCAAACCACCGCGTCCGGCCAGCCGGTGGTCGGCACGCCGGGAAGCGCCGAGGGTCTGGGCAGTTTGCAGCAGGGCATGCTGGAATCATCCAACGTGGACGTGGTGCAGGAAATGGTGGAGATGATCCTGACCCAGCGGAACTACGAGGCCAACTCGAACGTGGTGTCGACCGCGAGCCAGATGTTCCAGACCCTCAACCAGCTTGGCCGGTAGTTCGAGGCCCCGCTTGAGGCAAAAATGAACTTGCGTAACCTGAAAGTTCGGGTCGTGCTTCTGCTGGCTACTTTGCTCGCCCCTGGCGCGGGGTTCGGGACCGGAGCCGCGGCACTCAATTCTTCGCCGACCGGGGCGCCCCCGTCTACCGGCAGGACATTGGTTACACTTCCGAGCGCAGTGGAAGTGAGATCCGAGATGCTTTATCTGTCGGACCTCTTGCCGGCGGGAACGCCATCCGATCTTCGCCAGGCGGCATCCGGAATTGCGCTGGGGAACACCCCCGGGCCAGGCTCTTTGCGGACCATCACTCGCGGCGAGATTGAGGATCTTCTACGCGCCGAGCCGCAGTTGCTGGCGGGCCTTTCCCTGCCGGAGTGCATCGTCGTCAGCCGCAGTCATCGGGAGTTGACTTCGCACGAACTGACCGCGGCCATCAGCGACGCGCTGGGGGGCGACACAGTGGGAGTGGATTCACTGCCCGTGAGTTTGGAGAACATGGAGCTATCGGCCCCGGTCTACGTCACCAAGGACGACCCCGGGCTTAAGGTGGTGCGGGTGGAGTTCGACCCGCTGCGACAAGACACTCGCTTTTGCCTCTGGGCCTCTCGAGAGCCGGAGATTCTGCCGTTTTATGTGACGGTGAGCGGAGGTTCGGCGCTCTCGGCCCGGCCGGCGCTGGTGGCCCGGCGCGATCTTTCGCCAGGAGAAATCGCCGGCGCCAACGACTTCAGGGAGGAGCCCCGCAAGGTCACCGCTACGGCGGTCGGTCAGCTTTCACACATGGGTGTGGCCCAAACGGGTCTGGCCATGACGCCCGAAAGCTTGGCGGGACGCGAGGCCCGCGCTTACGTCAAGGCCGGCCAGGTCGTGACCGCTTCCATGTTCAGGACGGTGTTGATGGTCAATCAGGGAAAACCTGCAGTCCTGGTGATGGAGGGGCCTTCTTTCCGAATGACGATCCCCGTGGTTCCGCTGGAAAACGGAGTGCTGGGCCAGCGGGTGAGGGTTCGCAATCTCGACTCCCGACGGATCGTCGCGGCGGAAGTGGTGGGTCCCGGCCGCTTACACAAGACGCTTGAAAACTGAGGTGAGATAAATGATTAGACGTGTCCATGAAGTAGGGGCCAGCAGCGGTGGCCCACGGCCGAACGCCGTTCGGCCCTACATCGGGCGTGCTCTGCTCGGCGCTGCCGCAGTCTTGCTGCTGCTATCCCAGATGGCCATGGCCGCGAGCATCAAGAAGAAGCTGGCGGCAAAACCGATGGGCCAGACCCTAGACGAGTATATCCAGCAAGCGAGCCACAATCTCACCGTCGCCACGCCTGTCAACGGCGGGCTGTGGAATGCGCAGAGCGGGTTCGCCAACCTGATGGCCGACTACAAGGCTTACAAGCTCGGTGACCTCGTCACCATCAACGTGGTAGAGAACACCACCGCCGCGGCTTCCGGCACCGTCAAGACTTCGCGGGCGTACAACGCCACCTCGGGCATCAGCCAGCTCTTCGGCGTGGTGGGAGCACGCAGTGGCATCCAGAACCTCATCAGCCCCAGCTCCCAGGAGGCCTTGACCGGGTCGGGCCAAACCGCGTCCAGTTCGGTTTTGACCACCAGTCTGACCGGGACCGTCGTCGCGGTGCTTCCCAACGGCTTCCTCGTGGTCCAGACCGGGCGCGAGGTCGAGGTCGACAACCAACGCCAGAAGGTAACCCTGAGAGGCATCGTCCGGCCCGGTGATCTGGACCAGACCAACTCGGTGGCGTCCACTCAAGTCGGTAACCTCACCATTGAGGTCGAGGGCCGGGGAGTGATCAGCGATGGGGTTCGCCGCCCGAACGTCCTCACGCGGACCATTATGAAAGTGCTGGGATTCTAAGCCCATGAGATACACATCAACGTTCGTCAGCCTTATCCTCTCCGCTCTCGTTCTGACCGTGTCCCCGCTCGGCCGCGGCGCCACGTCTGCCCCGGGAAGCACAGCGGTGGTCCGCATCGGGGACGTTATGACGGTGGAAGGCATTCGGGACAATCCCTTGATGGGCTACGGCCTCGCGGTGGGGCTAAAGGGCACCGGCGACGGCCAACAGACCATATTCACCATGCAGACGTTGGCCAATGTCTTGCGCAAAATGGGCGTTCAGGCTAACGGCACCTTGATTCTGACCCGCAATGTCGCGTCCGTGTTCGTCACCGCCACGCTGCCGCCCTTTGCCACCGCCGGAACGCGGATTGACGTGAACGTGGCGTCCACCGGCGACGCCAAAAGCCTGGAGGGCGGCTTGCTCCTGCTGACGCCCCTTTACGGCCCGGACGGCCAGGTCTACGCCGTCGCCCAAGGTCCTTTGGTCCTTGGCGGATATACGGGCGGAGCCCAGGCTAACGGCGTGCAAGTGAACCATCCCACCTCCGGCAGGATCCCGGAGGGAGCCATCATCGAGCGCAATCTGGCCGTGGACCTGAGCCAGATGAAGAAACTGTCGCTGCTGCTGGGGCAGTCCGACTTTGGCACCGCCGAAAATGCGGCCGACGCCATCAACAAGGCCCTGGGAAGCCAGGTCGCGGCGGCCCTCGACAGCCGCCGGGTGGAAATCAACGTGGGTGGTCGCAACGTCCCTGAGCTTCTCGCCCAGGTGCAGAGCCTTACCATCGCTGTCAACCAGCCTGCCCGCGTCGCGGTGAATGAGCGTACCGGAACCGTGGTCATGGGCGGAAATGTCACTTTGGGCGCCTGCTCGGTGATGCACGGCAGCCTTTCAATCGCCATCACCACCGAGTACCAGGTTTCGCAGCCGCCGCCGTTATCGAAAACCGGCCAGACAGTGGTGGTACCCCAGACCACGGTTCAGGCGAAGGAGCAGCCGGCACGCCGTCTCGAGCTCAAAGCCGGCACGACCGTCGAGGACTTGGTCAATGGCCTACAGGCGATAGGAGCTACCGCGCGCGACATCGTCGCGATCCTGGAAGCCATTCGGGCCGCCGGCGCGCTGAACGCCGAGTTGGTGATGATTTAGCTGGGTCTTAGAAATGCTATTGAGGAGCTCGGAAGTGCGGGGCGCAACACTTTTTCAGCAACCTGTAAGAGGCGACAAAATGTCATCGTTAGTCCAATCTAATCCTGTTAACTGGCAAGCCTTCAATCTCCTGGGGCTCCAAGGCAACCGCAAAAGCTCTGCATCGGAAAGCCCGCGGGCTCAGAAACTTCGCAAGTCGACCGAAGAGTTTGAGTCCTACCTGGTAACCTCCTGGTGGGAAAAGATGGAAAAGAGCTTTGGCGACACTCAACAGCACCCGCCCGGCTTCGAAACCCTTAACAAAATGGGACTTCACGCTGTGACCCTGGCCATGGCACATGCCGGAGGGCTGGGGATCGCCCGCGCGTTGTATCACAAGTTGGAGCCGGCGCTCGATCATGACCGGGTACCGGTGCCGGAGAACCATTAGAGTGTTCTCATATGCGATTAAAGTTTTTCGAGACCGTGCCGATACATGTTACCGTAGGCTGTGGTAACGGGGTTCGGCATGAGAATCGACGCCACCAACCCGCTTCCTGGAAGCCAAGAGCCGGATCGACCGGGTTCTTCAACCTCCACGTCGAAGGCAGGTCAGGCGAGCCAGACCGTTCTAGGGTCGGATACCGCCAGCTTCTCTTCGGCTGGGGAGAGAATAGCGAGCTTGAAGGCCGAACTCCAGAATACCCCGGAGGTACGGCATGACCGGGTCCAGGCCCTCCAGAAGGCCGTCCAACAGGGCAGCTACCAGCCTACGGATCGGCAAATCGCCAGCGCGATGCTCACCGACCTCTTGGGTCCTTCACCAGGGACCCAATAAAGGGGGTTGGCCGCCATGGCAGATCTGTTTGAAATCTCACCCCCGATCATCCAGTCGATGCCTGATCCGGCCCGCCGACAGTTCCTCCGTTTGCCCGAACCTCGACCCAAGCGTACTGCCAAGCCCGAGCCCGATGCCGAGCCGGTGCCGGAAGAGGTCGACTGCGCCGAGGAAGACCCAAAGCGCCTGGACGTCACGGCTTAGGTTACATTATGAAACCAGAAACCCAACGTATCATCGAGTTGGCTGAGAGACGTGTGCTTGCGCTCCGCTCGCTCGCCAGTGAAATGCTGAAGGGTCAGGGCCCCTTGACGCGGCTCGACGCCCCAGCCATCCGTGAGAATACCGGCGAGCAGCAACGCCTGGTGGACGAGGTTCGGGCCCTCGATCGCGAGTCGGCACGGCTCAGGCACGCCCTCCCGGCGCTCGATCCCGCGGCCAGCGCCCGTCTCCTCGCCCTAGCCAGGGAGTCGCAGGGTGTCCAAGCCGAGGTCCGGCTCTTGAACCACGTCCAGGCCCGACTGCTTCAGGCTTGGCGCTGCTCCATCAATCTCTTGATGAGCTTCACCGGAACCTATCAGGCTCCGGGGCACGGCCTCTCCCTTAAGCTGGCCCCCGAACTCGGGGCGCCGTGGAAGGAGTAGACGATGGGTGGTCTGATTGGAAGTTTACAAATCGCGGTTCAATCGCTGCTGGCCGAACAAGGCGCACTGGAGGTGACTACCAACAACATCGCCAACGCCAACACCCCCGGGTACTCGCGGCAAACGCCGGTGTTCGAGGAAGAGCCGTCCTTTATGGAGGGTTCGTTGGTGTTCGGAGAGGGAGTCAGCCTACAGCAGGTCCAGAGCGTGCGAGACAACGTGCTGAACCTGCAACTGGACCAGGCAACCGGCGCCCAGTCGCAGGTCAACGCCTACCTTGGCGGCATGAACCAGGTGGCCACAATCTTCAATGAAACTCAAGGAGCCGGCCTGCAGAATGTGATCAGCCAGTTCTACAACAGCTTTCAACAGCTTTCCACCGATCCCACCGACACCACGTTGCGCCAAGCCGTGCTCACCGCAGGCCAGAACCTCGCCACCGCGTTCAACCAGGCTTCCGCCTCGCTGGGCCAGATCCGCACCAGCCTCGACCAGTCGTTGGTGCAGGACGTGACGCAAGTAAACCAATTGACTTCCCAGATTGCCGCCCTCAACCCACAGGTGGCCGCGGCGCAGGCGGCGGGCGAATCCACCGGCGCGCTGCTGGACCAGCGGAATGAGTTAATCAACCAGTTGTCGGGGCTGGTCGATACCTCCGTCACCGACGCCGGCGATGGCAGCGTCACGGTTACCACTGCGAACGGCACCGCGTTGGTGGTGGGTAATCAAAGCAATGCCCTAACCACCCAACTGGATCCCGAAACCGGAACGCAGCACGTATTCTCGCAGGGCACGGATATTACCGAATCGATCCAGTCCGGGGACCTCGGCGGACTCATCCAGGCGCGCGATCAGGGGGTAGCCCAAGCCCAGACCAACCTCGACAACCTGGCCGCCGGTCTCATCAGCTCGGTGAATACCCAGAGTGCCCAAGGCTTCGACCTCTCAGGCAAAGCGGGCGGGAACTTCTTCGTACCTTTCACCGCCAGCTCATCCGGCTCTAATGCGGGAGCAGCCGCCCAGTTCGCGGTGGCCATCACCGACCCTTCCCAGATCGCCGCCAGCTCGGATGGGACCGCCGGCAGCAACGGCAACGCGCTGGCGCTGGCCAATCTCCAGAATACCGCCCTCATCAACGGGCAAGATCCTGGCGACTTCTATTCCAACTTCGTGGCGGGCATTGGCGATCAAGTATCGACGGCGACGGCCCAGCAAACGGCCACCGGCCTGGTGGTGACGCAACTCCAGAATCAGCAGCAGAACATCTCAGGCGTCTCCTTGGACCAGGAAGGTGCCAACCTTCAGTTGTACCAGAATGCCTACAACGCCGCCGCAGAGGTGGTCAACGTGATCAACAGCCTTACCCAGACGACCATCAATATGGCTACAGGGGCTTAACATGGGAATGCGCATCGTTTATAACCCTTATACCACCTTGCTCCAAGGAATCGAGCAGGATCGCCTGGCCCTGAATACCGCTATGTCCCAGGTTTCTTCGGGTCAGAAGTTCGTCACCATCGGCGCCGACCCGCAGGCGGTGGCCGGTGTAATCGAGAACAACTTCGAGGCCGCCAACGTCGACCAGTTCACGCAGAGCGTCGCCAGCCTCCAGGCTCAATTCCAGACGGCGGGCACGGCGCTCGACTCGGTCACCCAGGCGCTCACTACCACCATCGGTCTGGGCATCCAGGGAGCCAACGGGACCCTCAACCAGAACCAGCTCGACGCCCTCGCCACGCAGGTCACCCAGATCGAACAGCAGGTTCTCGGCTACGCCAACACTCGCTATCAAGGAACTTACCTCTTCGCCGGCACCGCCGCCACTACCCCACCCTACGTCGAGAACTCCGCCACTTCCTCCGGAATTCAGTACGTGGGCAACAACGAGATCAACAGCGTCGAAATCGGCGACACTCAGAGTGTCCAGCAAAACCTTCCCGGGAGCACCATCTTCAACGCCTCCGGCGCCGACGTCTTCCAGGGCTTCCACGATCTGATCGCTGCCCTCCAGAACGCGGACACTACCGGAATCGCCAACGCCACTTCGGAGTTACAGGCCGCTTTCGCCAGCGTGGGATTGCAACGCACCTACTACAGCAGCGCCGAGCAGAACCTCAACGCGGCTTCATACACCCTTACGCAGGAAACCACGAATCTCACCGCACAGCAGGACAACCTGCTGCAAGTGGACGAGGCAACCGCCATCACCAACATGTCCCAGGCCCAGGTGACGCTCGACGCCGCCTTGGCCGCCGCCGGCAAGGTCGATCAAAACAGCCTAATTGATTACCTGAAGTAAGGAAACCTAGTCCTCGGGTTCTTAAGTACGGCCGCCTATTTCGCGACACCTCGCTCTCGCTTCTGCTTGGCCAGCCTTTCCATCTCATGCCGCATACGCTGGACCACAGCCTGCCAGTCTTCCGCGGTAGATTTTCGAAACAAACGCGCTGTGGGATACCAGGGGCTGTCTTCACGGCCCAGAAGCCATCGCCAGTCGGGCGCGTGGTGCAGCAGTACCCATAGGGGCTTTCCCAACGCGCCAGCAAGGTGTGCCACCGCGGTATCGATCGAGATCACGAGGTCGAGATTAGCCACAATCGCCGCGGTGTCGGCAAAGTCCTTCTGCTCCGCGTCGAGGTCGATAACCACCACGCCGGGAGGAAGCTCCCGGACCGGTGCCGCCGCCGAACCCTTTTGCAGGGAGTAAAAACGCGTGCCTTCGACCGCGGTCAGCAGCGCCAACTCCGCCAGCTTGATCGAGCGCATGCCTTCGCGCGGATGCTTGGGATTACCTGCCCACGCCACGCCGACACGAAGTTCATTTCCCTTCAGCCTCTGCGACCACCTTTCGATTTCCGCGTCATTTGCGCGCAGGTAAGGCACGAAGGCGGGAATACTCTCCAACTCAGTCTTGAATGCCAGCGGAAGACTCATCAAGGGGCACTGCCAGCGGAAGTCCGGGAGGGGATCCCCTTGCGAGACCAGCTGTGCCCACCCCTCCATCCCGGCAATCAGGCGGCGTAACCCCGGCTGGACTTCCAGCCCCACTCACCCTCCGCGTGCGGCTACCAGTGGTGCATAGCGGACAAACTGCATGGTGCCCCCAAGTCCTTGCTCCGCATAGAGCAGAATGAAATCTCCTCCCAGCGGTTCGTCGCGCCATTGCGGTTGCGAGAAGGTGCGTTTGGCGTCGCGCAGATGCCTGGAACTCCAGCGGAACTCATACTCCTGCCAGCCCGGATTGAACCTGCCTTGCAAGAGGTGCAGCACGCCGAGATAGAAGCGCAAGCTGCCTGACTGCGGCTTGTAGGTCAACGCGCGCCGGTACCACGTTTCCGCGGCCGCCACATCTCCCCGGTTCGCCAAGACGCGCCCGATGTTGTAGTGAGCGCCGGCGTCATCCGGCTTGAGAGCGAGGGCACGACGAAAGCAGGCCAACGCCTCCTCGGTCTTGCCCTGTCGCAAAAGCGTCGCGCCGAGGTTGTTGTGTGCGTCGACCATCCCGGGCGCAAGGGCAATCGCTTGATGCTGTAACTCGCCAGCCAGCGCGAAATCTCCCAAATCGTGGCACACCAGTCCGAGATTCGTGAATGCCTCGGCACAGTCCGGTTGCAACTTCAACGCACGGACATACGCTTGTGTGGCCGCCGGCAGATCCCCTGCCTGGTGAAGCATGGCGCCAAGGCCGATAGATCGTTTGGCCGGAGTTCGATGACGCGCCGGAACGACTCCGCTGCTTCCTGAAACCGATGTTGGTCGCGCAGCGTGTTGGCGAGCGCAAGATGCGAATCCGCGCCATCAGGCCCGCTGTCAACGGCACGCTGCGACGCCTTGATCGCCGCCGACATTTTGTTATGGCCAGCCATCGCTTCTCCTAAGTTGTACTGCACCTCAGGGAGAGCAATCAGAACCAGCGATCAATAGAGGGGACTTCATTTCAGCGCAGCTTTTTGAGCGAGCTTCCCCATGCCGCCGCCGCCTGAAGGCGCTGCCACTCCGCCCGGAGGTCGTCCCGCCGCGCGGTCAGCTCGGATTGCAACCCTTCGAGCAGAACTCTCACCTGCCTCAGGTTCTCGGTGTAGGCAGCGATCTCCGCCCGCACGGCCGGGTCATCGGGATTCCTTCTCAGCACCGGCCTTACTTGCTCCATCAGTCGCGACAACGCCTGAAGCTCAGCCGGAGAGGGCAATCCGCCCTGGCCGGCCGGTGTCGCCGGCGCAAGCTTTCCTCGGAATTCCCGCAGTTGATCGTTAGCCGACCGCAGCAAAGCAAGCGCACCAGAACTCACCGGAAGACCCCCTGAGTTATACGCAACGCCATGAGTGGGTGTCGAAAACCTCCGAGCACATCGGTCCCTCGTCGGCAATGGATAGTATATCTGAGGTGTTGACCTTTTCTCAAACCTATGACCTGAAGGATGCTGGTGGCATTTGTCCAATCATTCCCGCGAAAGCAGGAATGACCATGCCAGAAGCCCGAGATTTTCCCAAATGACACCACGCCCGCCGAACCACTGGTTGATAACCATACCAGCGTAGCAAGCCCCCACCTTGGCTCGGAGGTCCGATGGATACGAGACCGATTGCCGTCCGTCAGTCTCTCTTCCGTGCTCAGCCGCTCGCGCCAGGCCAATGCCATCACAAAAAGTCCTATAGCCTCCACCCCAAAACTGCCGATAGAACTCAACGGGGACGGTCGAAGTCCCATTTGGTGGGGAGGTTCAGTTCTGTGGACTTGAAACCCGTTGCTGCCCGTCAGCCCATCTTCAATGCGCAGCAGCGAGTTTTCGGTTACGAGTTGCTGTTCCGCTCCGGCTTTGAGAACTGCTTTGTTTTCCCCGACGGCGACATGGCCACCTCGAGGGTCCTGGATTCCTTC
>Ga0335078_10010932_pt1 | contig 13448 bp, 11 predicted proteins | sample Lox_Sample_32_FD_206711 | JGI IMG/M metagenome (GOLD analysis project Ga0335078, IMG submission 206711) | Soil microbial communities from Loxahatchee National Wildlife Refuge, Florida, United States - Lox_Sample_3.2 | ecosystem: Environmental > Terrestrial > Soil > Wetlands | place: USA...
GGTCGGTCGGGATATCGGCGTTGCCGCCGAGGCTGGCGAGGATGTTGGCGATCTGCTGCTGCATCGCCGCCAACGACTGGCGCGCGGTCTGCTGATCGTGCTGCGCGCTGTCGAGCGCCGCCGCCGAGACCGCATGGGCGGCGGCCAGCGCCTTGTTGCGCTCGAGCTCCTTCTGCTGATAGGCGAGCGTGTCCTGTGCCGCCTGCAGATCCGCCTGCTTCTGGCGGTAGCTGGCGCGCAGTGCCTCGATCTGCAGCCGCGTCGCCGCGAGATTGGCGTTCGCCTTCTCCAGCGCGTAGCGATAGGGCCGGTCGTCGAGGGTGAACAGCACCTGGCCGCGCTTCACCGCCTCGTTGTCGTGCACATCGATCCCGGTGACGCGGCCGGCGACGTCGGCGGAGAGCGTCACCTTGTCCGCCTTTACGTAGGCATCGTCGGTGGCGACATAGCGCCCGCCGAAGAGATAGAAGTAGCCGCCGACCAGGGCGACGGCGAGCGGCACGATCCCCATCAGCAGCCAGCGGACGGCACGCCCCTGCAGCAGGTGGCGCCGGCCGCGCGCCCGCCGGCGGCCACGGGGAATGTCTGCGGTCTCGTCACTCGCGGTCATGGTCTGTTTTCAGCCCCGATAAAATTAAGGTTCCTTGCACGCCCCGCCGCTGCCCCGCGGCATGCCGACGGTCAGCCCGAGCGTCTCGCCGAGCGTGCCGAGGAGCGCGCCATCGGCGCGTCCTCGCCGGGATCCACCGGCTCGCCGCCCCCGGCGAGGTCGCAGAGATTGCCGCGGGCGCGGGCGAGCGCATCGAGCAGCCGCTCGCGCTCCTCCGGCGGGAAGCCGCGCAGCGCCTCGTCGTGCAGGCTGCTGGCGATCATCCGCATGCGCCGGAAGACGGCGCGCGCCTTGTCGGTGAGGAACAGCGTCCGCGCCCGGCGATCCTCGGGATCGGCGCGCCGCTCGAGCCAGGCGCCCGCCTCCATGCGGTCGACGAGGCGGGTGAGCGTGATCGGCTCGATCTCCAGGATCTCGGCGAGACCCGCCTGGTTGATGCCCTCTTTGCGGGCGAGATGCGCCAGCAGGTGATATTGCGCGCGGGTGAGCCCGAGGCTGCGCGCCCGCTGGTCGAAGCGCTTGCGCAACAGCCGGGAGACGTCATGCAGCAGGAACCCCAGGCTGCGGTCGAGATCCTCTTTCATGCCGTCGAATATAATAAGCAGGCTTATAATAAGGTATGAATATCATGCGGGGCTGCCCCAGCGGCCGCGCATGCAGGCGATCTCGCCGAGATCCCAACCGCTTGCGAGCCGGGCGCCGCCGCCCGCTGCCCTTGACTCGCGGGGATCGGGCTGGCGGGATGGCGCGACAAGCCACGTCATCGGGAGGGAGAAGCCATGCGGCCCAACAAGGTGCGGGAAATCTGGCGCGCCGGCGGACACGTGATCAACGGCTGGTGCGGCATCCCGAGCGGGTTCTCCGCCGAGATCATGGCGCATATGGGCTGGGACTCCCTGGTCGTCGACATGCAGCACGGCGTCATCGACTACCAGATGATGGTCTCGATGCTGCAGGGGATCTCCACCACCGAGGCGACGCCGATGGTGCGCGTCGCCTGGAACGACCCCGCGCAGATCATGAAGGCGCTCGACGCCGGCGCCTATGGCGTGATCTGCCCGATGGTCAACAGCCGCGCCCAGTGCGAGGCCTTCGTCGGCGCCTGCCGCTACCCGCCGCAGGGCTATCGCAGCTCCGGCCCGATCCGCGCCACCCTCTATGGCGGGCCCGACTATCACGAGAAGGCGAACGACACCATCCTGGCGCTGGCGATGATCGAGACCGGCGAGGCGCTCGACAATCTCGACGCCATCCTCTCGACGCCGGGCCTCGACGGCATCTATGTCGGACCCTCGGACCTCTCGATCTCGCTCGGCCATCCGCCCGGCCTCGACAAGGCGGACGAGTTCATGATCTCGGCGCTGACCCGCATCGTCGCCGGCTGCAAGAAGCACGGCGTCAAGGCGGGCCTGCATACCGGCAGCGCCGCCTATGCCAAGCGCATGCTGGGCATGGGGTTCCAGTTCGTGACCGTGATGGGCGATGCCCGCCTGCTCACCATGGCGGGCCAGCATGTGGTGCGGGAGATGCGCGAGAGCGCCGGCAAGCCCAGCACCTCCGCCTCGCCTTACTAGGGACGGCCGCTCGGTCGCGGCGGCGCGCCCTCAGCCGGTCATCGCGTCGAGGTAGTGATTGATGACGTGATGGATGGGCCCCTCGAGCTTCGAGAGCGGGCCCGGATCGAAGTAGCGCGAGCCGACGCCGTTCTGCCGCGAGCGCAGCATCCCGTGGTCTTCCTCGATCGCGCGCTGCTGCCGCCCGACTGCGGCGGAAAGCTTCTCCGCGATGCCCGGGGCGCCGAGGCTCTCGGCCGGCAGCAGCGTGTAGAGGACGACGCGCGACCGGTTCGGCGCCAGCGGCCAGGTGACGAGATGCCGGAGCGCGCCGGCATCGGCGGCGAAGTTCAGGTTGGGCGCCAGGAAGCCGAGGCAGGCGAGGCTCTCCGGCCTGTCCTGCAGCCACGGCATCCGGCTGAGGGACGCGCTACCCGCCGCCGTCGGCGCCGCCTCGAAGAAGCAGCTATAGGCGCCGCGCGGCAGCAGCTTGGGCGCCGCGCAGCCGCGGTCGCCGCGGTCGGTCTGGGCACCGTCGCCGCGATGCGCGGCGCGGAGGTGATAGAGATCCATCAGGTGCTCGATCGCGAACTTCCAGTTGCAGTCGAGATCGATCACCGTCTTGTCGGCGAGCCGGCAGTCTTCCGGCCGGAACACGGCGAATTCGCGGTCGAAATCCGCGAGGACCTCGGCGAGCGGCGGCGGATCGGCGTTGAAGGTGAGGAAGACCCAGCCGCGATGGACCGCGCTGCGGAGCGCCGGCAGGGCGCAGCCCGCCAGGTTGACGGCACTGTCGTCCATGCAGGGAGCGTCCCTGAGGTCGCCCCGGAGGTCATAGGTCCAGCCGTGATGCGGGCAGCGAAACCCCCGGGCATTGCCGGCGCCCAAGGCCACCTCGGCGCCGCGATGGCGGCAGACATTGGCGAAGGCATTGAGGCCGTCCTTGCCGCGCGCCAGCAGCACCGGCTCGCCCATGATGCGCAGGGTCATGTAGTCGCCGCGGTTCGGCAGCTCCTCGGCGCGGCCGACGCAGAGCCAGTCGCGCATGAAGATGCGGTCTTTTTCGTATTCCTCGAATTCCGGCGAGGTATAGACATATCCCGGCAGGTGACGCGCGCGCTTGAGCTCCTCCCGGGTGGCTCGGAACGCCTTCACCCCGGAGATCGAGAACAGCGATCTCGGCGGTTCCATCACGATGCCGCCCGTCAATTCATTCATCCTGACCCTGTCCCGTCCGGGCCGACACCGTGACCGGCGTGCCGCTTCCGCCGCCTTGATTTGTTGGTGGTGTCGACGGCTTCCGCCGGCACTTTCGAGGCGACGCCGGGCGGCACGCTCTCTGCCGAGCCCGTCTTAATCAGACGGTGAATAAATTACACGCTTGAATAATTTTGAATCGCAGATGTTCTGTCAAGCGTTCTTCCGCAACTATCGCGGGCGTTCCGGAGGAGCCGTTTCGCATGCCGGAACAGGCGGCTTGCGGTCGCCGCATTCGCGGGTAAGCTGAGGGTCATCGCCACCGCAGGGGGAGGAATAGGTGACGGCGCAAGCGCCGGCGAGGCGGCGGAAGACCGCGAAGCGCGGCCGCCGGCCGGGCGAGAGCCCGACGCCGCGGCAGATCATCGAGTTCGCCGAGGCGGCCTTCGCCGCGCACGGCTATGCCGGCACCTCGCTGCGCGACATCAGCGAGGGCGCGCGGGTCAACCCGGCGCTCATCCGCTACTACTTCGGCTCCAAGGAGAAGCTGTTCTGCGAGGTGGTGACGCGGCGCGGCCGCCAGGTGACGCGCGAGCGCATGCGCCTGCTCGACGAGCTGGAGCGGCGCGGCGGCGGGCCGGCCGGCATCGAGGAGATCGTCCACGCCTTCCTCCGCCCGGTCGCCGAGATGCGGCGCGAGGGTCCGAGCGGCCTCGCTTCGCTCCGCCTGATCGCCCGGCTGCAGAGCGAGCCGCAGGCGCTCATCCGCGAGCTGCGCCGGCGCATCTGGCGGGATTCGACGCGCCGCTACATCGCGGCGATCCAGCGCGCGCTGCCCGAGCTCGACGCGGCGACGGTCTATTGGCGCATGATCGCCCTCATCGGCGCCTACATCTACGCCATAACGGATGCCAACAACCTGCGCCTGTTCTCGGACGGGCGCTGCAGCTCGGACGATGTCGACGAGCTGCTGCGCCAGCTGGTGCCGTTCCTCTGCGGCGGCCTGCAGGCCGGCACCCGCGGCCGAGCCGAGGCGTCCGCCGCCGTCCCGATTATGTGACCGCGCCATCGGCGGCGGATCGCGGCATAATCGCCGAGGACTCGCGGCCGATCGCGAGCCGGGGAGGAGCCGATGACTGAGGTCCGCCGCTCGATGGAGCGCATCGACGGCTGCGCGGTGAGCGTGCAGCGGGCGGGCAGCGGCGAGCCGCTGCTGTTCCTGCACGGCGCGCGCGGCGGGATGCACTGGCTCCCCTTCATGGACCGCCTCGCCCGGCGCTTCGAGGTGATCGCGCCCGAGCATCCGGGCTTCGGGCTTTCCGAGACGCCGGGCTGGCTCGATACGGTCGGCGACCTCGCCTATTTCTATCTCGATTTCATCGCCGCCCTCGGCCTCCGCCGGGTCAACCTGGTGGGCACCTCGCTCGGCGGCTGGATCGCCGCCGAGCTCGCCGTGCGCGACGAGAGCGCGCTCAAGACGCTGACGCTGGTGGCCGCCGCCGGCATCCACGTGAAGGGCGTGCCGAAGGGCGATCTCTTCCTGTGGTCGCCGGAGCAGCTGGTGCGCAACCTCTTCGTCGACCAGCGCCTCGCCGATGCCATGCTGAGCCGCGCGGTGCCGGAGGAGGAGCAGGACCTCATGATGAAGAACGCGCTCGCCACCGCGAAGCTCGCCTGGCAGCCGCGGCTCTACAATCCGCAGCTGGCGAAATGGCTGCACCGCATCAAGACGCCGACGCTCATCCTCTGGGGCGACAGCGACAAGGTGATCCCGCCCGCCTACGGGCCCGCCTTCCGCGACCTCATCCCGAATTCGCGCCTGCGCATCCTCCGGGAGTGCGGCCATGTCCCCCATATCGAGAAGACCGAGGACTACGTCGCCGCGATCGCGGATTTCATCGCGGAGGCGCGGCCATGAGGTTCTTCTGCTTCCACCTCATGCCCTACGCCGATCTCGACCTGAGCTACGCCGAGAAGCACAACTCCGCCTGGGTCACGCTGCCCAATTCCTACTACGACCCGAAGAAGGGCCATCTCCTCTATAACCGCTATCTCGACGAGCTCGAATATGCCGCCGAGCTCGGCTTCGACGGCGTCTGCGTCAACGAGCACCACTCCAACGCCTATGGGCTGATGCCGATCCCCGGCGTGATGGCGGGCGCGCTCGCCCGCAGCGTCAAGAAGGCGAAAATCGCCGTGCTGGGCCGCGCGCTGCCGCTCCTCAACAACCCGCTGACGGTGGCCGAGGAGTTCGCCATGCTCGACAACATCACCGGCGGCCGCCTCATCGCCGGCTTCGTGCGCGGCATCGGCGCCGAGTATCACGCCTGGGGCGCCAACCCCGCTGATTCCCACGACCGCTTCCACGAGGCGCATGACCTGATCGTGCGCGGCTGGACCGAGACCGGCCCCTTCCCCTTCGAGGGCAAGCACTATCACTTCAACTACGTCAATGTCTGGCCGCGGCCCTACCAGCAGCCGCATCCGCCGATCTGGATTCCCTCGCAAGGAAGCCGCGAGACCATCGAATGGGCGGCGGCGCCCGAGCGCAAATACACCTATCTGCAGACCTTCAGCCCGGTGACGGCGCTCGCCCGCTACATGGCGATGTACCGCGAGGAGGCGGAGAAGCGCGGCTACACCGCCTCGCCGATGCAGCTGGGCTGGGCGGTGCCCACCTATGTGGCGGAGACCGACGCCATCGCGCATCGCGAGGCGAAGCCGCACATCGAGAACTTCTTCAACAAGTTCGCCCGCATGCCGCCGGAGATGCTGCTGCCGCCGGGTTATCTCTCGCTGCAATCGATGAAGGGCGTGATGAAGGCCAAGGGTACCCTCACCGGCGGCCAGCAGACCATCGACGACCTGATGGCGAAGGGCATGTTCATCTGCGGCAGCGCCGAGACGGTGCGGCAGAAATTCGCCGAGTACCAGAAGGAGATCGGCTTCGGCCATCTCCTCACCTGCATGCAGTTCGGCACGCTGCCGCACGACTTGACGCGCAAGAATCTGGAGATCTTCGCCGGCAAGGTCATGCCGGCGCTCCGGCCGCTGGCGGAGAGCTGAGCGCTACTTCGTCCCGAACAGCCGGTCGCCGGCGTCGCCGAGGCCGGGCACGATATAGGCGTGGTCGTTGAGGCCCTCGTCGATCGCGGCGGCGAAGATCGGCACGTCCGGATGCTCCGCCTGCATCAGCGCGAGGCCCGGCGGCGCCGCCACCAGGCAGACGAACTTGATGGCGCCGGCGCCCATTTCCTTCAGGCGATGCACCGCCGCCGCCGCGGAATGCCCGGTCGCCAGCATGGGATCGACGACGATGGCAAGCCGGCGCGCGATGTCGTCGGGGAGCTTCAGGTAATATTCCACCGCCTCCAGCGTGGTGGGATCGCGGTAGAGACCGATATGGCCGACGCGCGCCGACGGCACGAGGTCGAGCATCGCGTCGACGAGGCCGAGGCCGGCGCGCATGATCGGCACGAAGCAGAGCTTCTTGCCGGCGAGCACCGGCGACTGCATCACCGTGATCGGCGTCTCCACCTCGCGCAGCTCCAGCGGCAGGTCGCGGGTCGCCTCGTAGAGCATCAGCGGCCCGATCTCGGTGAGGAGCTGACGGAACTGGCCGGTCGAGAGGTGCTTGTCGCGGAGCAGCGTCAGCTTGTGCTGCACCAGCGGATGCGTCACCACCACCACGTTCTCGGACATCGCCGACCTCGCTGCAGATGAATCCATCAGAACACCGTGCCGTCGCTCTCGATCAGGAGCGGCGACGCGCCGCCGGGCCGGAGCGACGCCGCGATGCGCCGCCCGGCGGCCCAGGTGCCGCCTTCCAACACCTTGGCGAGCGGCAGCGCCTCGGCGCTCAGGCCGAGCGTCGCGCGCACGCGCTCGGCGATGCGGTCGAGCAGCGCCACGGTGAGCGCCCGCCATTCCACCACCGCCTCCTCGCCGACCTTGAGCGCTCGCTTCGTGAGGCCGGGATCGCGCGGCTGGAGCAGCCCGATATCGATCATCAAGCCGCCGTTGCGGTATTCGGCGAGGCCGGTCAGGTCATCGATCGCGGTCACGCGCAGCCCTGCCTCCTCGAGCGGCTCGATCAGCGAGTAGCTGAGCCACTGGGAGAGCTTGTGGAACGGCACGTAGCCGTCGCTGGCGTCCTCCGCGCGGGCGGCGGAATGCCGCCAGACATCGCCGAGATCGACGCCGCCGAGCCGGTAGCGGCCCGGCCAGATGCTGCCGAGGCCGCCGAGCACGGCAGCGAGGATCGCGGCCGCCGGCACCGCGCCCGGCGCCGCGGTGCGTGCGAGATGATCGACGAGATTGCCGAAACGGCCGGGCGTACCGAAGAGCTCGGGCGAGGCCGCAAGGGCCGCGCCGAGGCGGCGCATCAGCGCGAGCCGGCCCTCGAGGCCGAGCAGCGGATTGTCGCGGGAGAGATGGAAGCCCTCGGCAAGCACGCTCTGGTCGAGCGCCGACAACGAAGCGGCATCGGCGCGCCACGGCCGCTTCGGATCGGCGGAGAAGGCGCCGGCGCGGAAGAGGTGGAAGCTCGCCACCGCCAGCCCTTCCGAGCGCGCATACTCATTGCCGCCGGCCTCGCGATAGCGCCATCGGGCGCCGGCGCCGGCATCGAGCAGCACGCTGGTGAGGGCGAGGTCGAAGCGGATGCGCGCCCGCTCCATCGCGTCGACACCGCTCAGGTCGCGTGCGAGCAGGCCCCAGCGATCGACGCCGCCGGCGGTGAAATGCCGCCAGCGGCTGTGGAAGGGAATGGCGAGATCGGGATAGGTCGCGCGGATCGTCTCCAGCACGTAGTCCGCCGCCGCCGGCAGCCGGTCCTCGCGATAGGTGAAATGCTGGAGCGCATCGCGCTCGGCGAGGCGCAGCAGGGAATGCGCCCGCGCCCGGATCGCCTCCGGCCTCAGCAGATAGGCGGCCGCCGCGCGATCGCCGGCGTCGGTCACCGGAGCTACTCGTCCAGGCGCCGTCCCTTGGCGGTGGCGAGCTCCTCCGCGCCGGGGACGCGCTTGCTGAAATAGCCGGCCGCCTTCTTGGCATCCATCTCCACTCGGGCGTCGGCGGGGATGAGCTCGTCGGGGATCTCCACGCGCTCCACCACCGCGATGCCGCTGTCGACGATCGGCTTGAACTTCATGTCGCTCATGGAGACGAAGCGGTCGATGCGGGTGACGCCGAGCCAGTGCAGCACATCGGGCATCAGCTCCTGGAAGCGCATGTCGTGCACGCCGGCGACGCACTCCGTGCGCTCGAAATAAGTCGCCGCGCGGTCGCCGCCGTCCTGCCGCTTGCGCGCGTTGTAGACCAGGAACTTGGTCACTTCGCCGAGGGCGCGGCCTTCCTTGCGATTGTAGATCACCATGCCGGCGCCGCCTTCCTGGGCGGTGGCGACGCAGACCTCGATGCCGTGCGCGAGGTAGGGCCGGCAGGTGCAGATGTCGGAGCCGAAGACGTCGGAGCCGTTGCACTCGTCATGGACGCGGCAGGCGAGCTTCTTCGTGGGATCGGCGATCGCGCCCATCTCGCCGAAGCAGTAGACGGTGATGCCGCCGATCGGCGGCAGGAAGATCTTGAGATCGGGCCGCGTCACCAGCTCGGCGAACATGCCGCCGGAATACTCGAAGAGGCCGCGGCGGAGCTTGCTCTCGCTGATGCCGAAGCGCTCGGCGACGCCGGGCAGGAACCAGACCGGCTCGATCGCCGCCTTGGTGACTTTCGCCGAGCCGTTCTCCAAGAGAATCTTGCCGTCGGGCTTGAGCCGGCCGGCGGCGATCGCCTGCTGCAGCTCCGGCATCTGGATGTGCGCCTTGGTGATGGCGATGGTGGGGCGGATGTCCCAGCCCTCGGCGAGGCGCTCGGCGAAGGCGTCCGCCACCAGATGACCCCAGGGATCAAGCGACACGATGCGGCCGGCGCCGTTCCATTGCGGATAGGGGCCGATCGCCTCCACCGGCGCGGTGTTGGTGAGATCCGGCACGTGGATGGGATCGAGCTTGCCCGCCGCCATGGCGAGCGCGCGATAGACCGCGTAGGAGCCGGAATGGGCGCCCAGCACGTTGCGGCGCTGCTCGTTGGGGCTGGCGATGAGAGGGCCGCGCTCGGCGGCGGTGGCTGCCCCCCAATGCACCGGGGGCGGCATCCGGCCACCGGTCGGATGCGAGGTCAGGATGATGTGTCGCTTCATGAGGAAACGCCCGACTCCTAAAAAGCGACCCTAGCATGGATGCTTAAGAAAACACCAAACCGGCCGGGAGCAATTTGGCGTCTTGCCGTTTGCACCTTTGTTGCAGCGCAGCAGAGGTCGCTAGTCGAGCGCCATCCCCTTGCGCTCCGGGATCAGCAGGGCAGTGACGATGAAGTCGAGGGCGTAGATCACCGCCAGCAAGGCGATGGCGGTCGAGAAGGAATAGGCGGCCCCCAGCATGGCGATCACCACCGGACCGAAGCCGCCGACGGCGCGGCCGAGGTTGAAGAGCACGTTCTCGGCGGTGGCGCGCGCCTCGGTCGGATAGAGCTCGGAGAGCAGCGCGCCGTAGCCGCCGAGCATGCCGTTGACGAAGAAGCCCATGACGGCGCCGCCCAGCAGCAGCGACACCTCGCCGGTGAGCTGGGAGTAGACGAGCACGCTCGCCATGGCGCCGAGCTGGAAGCCGAGGAAGACCGGGCGGCGCCCGAGGCGATCGGCGAGCTGGCCGAAGATCCAGATGCCGAGCCCCATGCCGAGGATGGTGACGGCGACCCAGAGCGCCGACTTGGTCAGCGTGTAGTGGAAGCGGCCGGCGAGGTAGTTCGGCAGCCAGATCATCACGCCGAAATAGCCGAAGTTCTGCACCGAGCAGAGCACCAGCATGGCGAGACTGATCTTGGCGGTGGCCCAGTCCTTCACCAGCAGCGCCACCGGGAAGCCGGCTCGCCGCGCGCGGCTGTGGGCGGTGAAGATCGCGGGCTCGCCGACCGCGCGGCGCACCAGGAACGAGGCCGCCGCCGGCAGCACGCCCACGGCAAAAACGCCGCGCCAGCCGATCAGCGGCAGCAGGATCGGCGTCAGCAGCGCCGCCGCCAGCACCCCCACCTGCCAGCCGAGCCCCACGTAAGAGCAGACCCGCGCGCGCTGGCTCGCCGGCCACGCCTCGGAGGCGAGCGCCATGCCGATGCCGAACTCGCCGCCGAGGCCGAGCCCGGCGATGGTGCGATAGGTCACGAGATCCCAGTAGCCCTGCGCCAGCGCCGAGAAGCCGGTGAACACCGCGAAGAGCAGGATGGTCCAGGTCAGCACCTTGACCCGGCCCGCGTAGTCGCTGAGCGTCCCGAAGAACACGCCGCCCATCACCGCGCCCGCCAGCGTCCAGGTGGCGAGCGAGGCGCCGGCGGTCGGCGAGAGATGCAGATCCGCCGCGATCGCCGACATGATGAATCCCAGGATCAGCAGATCGAAGCCGTCCATGGCATAGCCCACCGCGGAGGCCAGCAGCGCCTTCCGCGCATAGCCGCCGGCTTGCTCGGTGGTCCCGACGTCGACGGTTTGATCGACTGCGCTCATGCCCCTCTCCTTTGTCCCGGCCCGCCGCCTTTGATTCGGACTCGCAACAGCTGTGCCCCACGCTTGCAGGACGGCGCCCGCGTCCTTCGACTCGGCGCTGGCGCGCCGGCTCGCGGGGATGCCGACCGCAGCCCTCCTTACCTCATCACCGGCAGGCTGAGGGGAGAAATTTCTTCCGAGCGGCGGCGCTTGAAGTCGCGCTCGGGCACGCTTGCCTCCATGCGCTGCTGCGCCTCCGCCAGCCGCTCGTGCGCGCCCGCATGATCGAGGGTCAGCACGCGGCGGTTCTCCACCACCTTGATGCCATCCACATAGACGTCGCGCACGGCGCGGTCGGCGGCGGTATAGACGAGGGAGCGCAGCGGATCGCGCGCCGGCCGCATCAGCGGATGGTCGAGATCCACCAGCACCAGATCCGCCTTGGCGCCGGGCGCGAGCCGGCCGAGATCGGGGCGACCGAGCGCCGTCGCGCCGCCCACCGTGCCGGCGTGGAAGAGGTCGGCGGTCTGGAGCGTGTCGATGTCCTCGGCGGCGACGCGGGCCAGGATGGCGGCGAGCCGCATCTCCTCGATCAGGTTGTGCGGCGAGACGTCGGTGCCGAGCCCCATGTTGACGCCGGCGCGGCGGTAGCGGCCGAAATCCTCCAGCGCCTGGCCGTAGCGCGCGAAGGGCGACGGGCAATGCGCGATCGAGACGCCGGTCTCGGCGAGGATCTTGAGGTCCTCGTGGCCGTGCCAGCGGATCCAGGAATGCTCGTCGGTGAAGATCCCGTGGCCGAGGATCGTCTCCGGCCCGAGGATGCCGATCTCATGCGCCCACTGGATCGGCGTCTTGCCGTGACGCCGCACCATCTCGTTGAACTCGTTGACGCTCTGCGCGCAGTGCGTGGTGAAGGGCAGGCCGAAGTCGCGCGAGCATTTGTGCGCCTCTCGCAGCAGCTCGGGCGTGCAGGTATCGATCTGCGCCGGCGAGACGATGCCGCCGAGGCGGCCACTGGGATGCCGCGCGCCGGCGCAAGCCAGCTTGACCGCCTCCATGAACCGCTGCTCCACCGCGGCCGGATCATCCCATTTGTAGGCGAGGCGCCACTCGTCCTCGAGCGCCCAGCGCGCGGACGCAAAGCTCGGCGCCAGATAGACGCGGAGCCCGCTGCGGCCCGCGAGATCGAGCCAGCCGGGATAGGATGCCGAGAGATCCGCCACCGTGGTGATGCCCGAGAGCAGCATCTCGCAATAGGCGACCTCGCCGGCGTAGCGCCGCGCCTCCATCGGCGGCGCATAGGCGACCGAGCGCTCGTAGAGGCCGGACATGTACATCTGCGGCACGCCGTGCTCCTCGCGGATCCCGCGATAGAAGGGCTCGGTGCTGGGGTGCGAATGGATGTCGACGAGGCCGGGCATGACCATGAGACCGCTGCCGTCGACCGTCTCGTCGGCGCTGCCCGCATAGCGCGGGCCGACGTACTCGATCGCGTTGCCGGCGATCACGACATCGCCGCCTCGCAAATAGGCCTGGCGCTCCGCCGCCGCGTCCCAGGCGACGATCCAGCCGGCGCCCTTGATGCAGATTTTCCTCGTCATCGGAATCCCCGCTGCTTCATCCCGCTCGCCTCACCCTAATCCGATGCCGGCGGAATCGCCAAGCCGCGCGCGATTGCGCTTTGACGCTCGCGCGCGGTCTCTGACACAATCGCGCCTTCCATTGCTTCGCGTCGGGGGATGCCATGCGATCGATCAGCCGTCTCATTCTCGCTGCCGCGCTATTGGCGATGGCAGTCCCCGGCGACAACGCGCTGGCGCAGGCGAAGAAGGTGATCCGCGCGGTGCCGATCGGCGATCTCAAGGTGATGGATCCGATCTGGAGCAGCGCCTATACCAGCCGCAATCACGGCTACATGGTCTACGACACGCTCTTCGCGCTCGACGCCGAGAACCGGCCGCAGCCGCAGATGGTCGACAGCTACACCGTCAGCGACGACAAGCTCACCTATACATTCACGCTCCGCGACGGGCTCAAATGGCACGACGGGCAGCCGGTGCGCGCCGCCGACTGCGTCGCCTCGATCAAGCGATGGGGCGCCAAGGACGGCATGGGCCGCGCGCTGATGCAGGTGACCGGCGAGATCGCCGCCCTCGACGACAAGCGCTTCCGCCTCGTCCTCAAGAAGCCGGTGGGCTTCGTCATCGAGGCGCTCGGCAAGATCGACAGCACCGTCCCCTTCATGATGCCGGAGCGCCTCGCCAAGACCGATCCCAACACCCAGGTGACCGAGGTGATCGGCTCCGGCCCGTTCCGCTTCGTCAAGGAGGAGTGGGTTCCCGGCAGCAAGGTGGTCTACGAGAAGTTCGCCGACTACGTGCCGCGCAAGGAACCGCCGAGCCAGGCCGCCGGCGGCAAGGTGGTGAAGGTCGACCGCGTCGAGATGGACTATCTCCCCGACGCCAGCGTCGCCGCCAACGCGCTGGTGAAGGGCGAGGTGGACCTGCTGGCCTCGCTCTCGGCGGATCTGGTGCCGTTCCTGAAGTCATCGCCG
>Ga0335078_10010933_pt1 | contig 13447 bp, 9 predicted proteins | sample Lox_Sample_32_FD_206711 | JGI IMG/M metagenome (GOLD analysis project Ga0335078, IMG submission 206711) | Soil microbial communities from Loxahatchee National Wildlife Refuge, Florida, United States - Lox_Sample_3.2 | ecosystem: Environmental > Terrestrial > Soil > Wetlands | place: USA: Florida...
CACCGCTTGAGAGAAATTCCCCTGCGCTTCGAGCGGCGTGTACACGGGGATATTGCCGTCCTGCGCCACCGAGCTCTGGCGCTGGCCCTGATAGGAGAAGAAGAAGAACATCTTGTTGCGCCCGTCGAACGCATGCGGAACGAATATGGGGCCTCCCACCGTGCCGCCGAACTGGTTGCGCCTGAGAACGTTGCGCGGCGCGCCGATTTCGTTGCTGAAGAAATCGTTGGCGTTGAGGGCGTTGTTTCGCAGGTAGTCGTACAGCGTGCCGTGAACCGTGTTCCCTCCGCTCTTGGTCACCACGCTCACGATGCCGCCGGCATTCCGCCCGTACTCGGCGCTGTAATTGGATTCGAGCACGTGGAATTCCGCCAGCGCATCGGGGTTTGGATTCACCACGAACGTGTTGCTCAGCAGATTGTTGTTATTGCCGCCGTCCAGAAGGAAAGTCACCGAATCGGTTCGCCCGCCGCCGATGCTATAGCCGGCTCCCTGGCCCGTGTTATCCGCGTTGGTGGGAGTTACTCCCGGCTGCGTGGCAAGCAGGTCGAATGCGTTCCGGCCGTTCAACGGAAGCTCGCCGATCGCCTTGCCGGTTACACTGCCTCCTACCGTCGCGTTCTCGGTTTCCACACTCCGCGTTTCCGCCTCCACCGTCACCGTTTCACCCACGCTGCCGACTTCCAGCTTCAGATCCACCCGCAGCGTCTGGTTGATCTCGAGCGAATTGGATGTGGTGGAAAGAGTCTCGCGAAAACCGGGCGCCTGCGCGATCACCTGGTAATCGCCAATCGGCAGCAGCAGTACCTGATAGAAGCCTGCGCTGTCGGTGACCGCCGCTTTTCGCAGCTTGGTTGCCGTGTTGACCACCGTGACTTTGGCTCGCTGGATGACGCCGCCGCTGGGGTCGGTAACCGTGCCCACGATTTTGCCCGTGGCATCCTGCGCAGACAGCACGTGTGTGGCTGCCGCCAACACGAGTAGAATCCCTCGTACCCGCTTGAACATTCCCTGCCTCCCTGAAGACGATCCCGAGACCTGACGTGGCGGTTCGCGGCAGCGTGAGTGCAACAGGGACTGGATTCGCTGCGGTTGAAAAATTCTACCACACTAGGCGGGCAGGATAAGTCAGGCGCGCAGGCCCGGTGCCGGCGAGAGTACGGAATAACACATTTTGGTGCGTCGAAACGGCCGGGCACGGCGCCGCCAGGTCGGGCGCCTGCCCCCGCGTCGCGCCTAACCGCGCGCGCCGCGCTGCGCCAGCACCCGCTCCACCTGCTGCATCAGGGCTTGCGCCTGCGGCATGCTTTCCACGCCCTTCTTGACCTCGGGGTCGTCTTCCCACTTGGCCCGGTCTGCGGTCTTCTGGCCGAACGCGCGGAAATACAGCTCCCAGCGAATCTGCTGTTTCAACCAGCTCTTGTTGGCTTCGAAATCCGCGTCGGTGAACGGCACCTGCTGGGTTTTCAGGAACGATTCGAAGCGGTTCATCGTTTCGTCGTCCACCTGCCAGCCGGCCGCCAGCGCGGGTTTGGCGCCGTTGAAAAAGACATTGCCGAAATGATAGAAAATCCCCGGGCCGCCCCATGCCAGCCCCAGACGCCGCTGGAAAATCGCGTAGTGCGGATTGGGGTATTTTTCATCCGGCGTGATTCCCCCGCCGCCATATACTTTGCGCCCGCTGTCGGTGGTCTTCAGGTCGTCTGGGTTCTGCGTGTCCGTGTGGTGGGCGTAATAATAGTCGAAAAACGATTGGTGCGTGTAATCGCGCTGGATCAGGCGTCCGCTGGGCGTGTAATAGTGCGCGATCGTGAGCAGCAGCGCCGCGCCCTCATTCAGCGGGAATTGTTGCTGGACCAGCCCCTTGCCGAAGGTGGTTTCGCCCAGCACCCAGGCCCGGTCGTGGTCCTGCAATGCGCCGGCGACAATCTCGGAGGCCGAGGCAGAATCGTTGTTCACCAGAACCACCATCGGATAACGCTGGGCTGCGGCCACCGCGTGCGCGCGAAATGGCTGCTCGGCTTCGGCGCGGCCCCGGTGGGAAACCACCATCTGTCCGTCGCGCAAAAACCGTCCCGCCACCGCCACCGCTTCGTTCACCAGCCCGCCGCGGTTCTCCCGCAAATCCAGAATCAACCCGGAAGCGTTCTGTTCGCCCAGCTGGGCGAGACCGTCTTCCACGTCCTTGGCAACGTTCTGCGCTTCAAAGCTGGTGATGCTCAGATAGATGATTCCCGGCTTCCACCAGAAGGCATCCACCACGCTGGTCTCGATCGCGCCGCGCGTGACTTCCACCGTGATCGGTTCCTTGACTCCTTCGCGTCTCACCGAGATTTGCACCTGGGTGCCGCGCGGTCCGCGCAGCAGGTCGGCCACGGCCGGTGATTCCATCGCGGTGGTGTCTTTGCCGTCCACCGCCACGATCACGTCGCCGCGCCGCAGATCCGCCTGTGATGCGGGCGACCCGGGAAAGGGGCGCATCACCACTACCCGGCTCTGATCCATGGTGATTTCCATCCCCACCCCGAAGTACTGCGCGCGCTGGCGCCGCTGCATCTCGCGATATTCGGCCGGATCCACGAAAACCGAGTGCGGGTCGAGCGTATGCAGCATGCCCGGAATGGCGCCCTGGTAGAACGCCTTCTCCGGCGAGACGGGGTCGGCGTAGTTCTTTTCCACCAGCGCGTACGCCGAAGCCACCGAACGCATGGTGTGGTCGAGATCCTCGCCTTGCGAAGCCGCGCGCGCGCGGCCCGCCGATAATCCCACCCACGCCGCAAAGCCCACCAGGACCGCCAGCAGCGAAATTCCAACCGTTTTCTTTATCTTCATCTTCTTACCCGGCCGCCAAGACCCATCCCGGCAGGCACCTCTCCGGCGCATTCCAAAGATTATGACGGCCGAGCGGCAAACAGGTACCGCGGCCGCCTCACCGCCAGCCCTTCCCTGGACCTATGATAGCGCGGCCCGAAGGCAGCGCGCAGTCTGCGCTTCGCCCGTCACGAGGGTCGCGGCAATTCGCTTGGCTCTTAAGCCCACTCTACAACTGGTACACGCCGTCAAAATCGAAGAAGTAGCATTCGATGGCGAGAGAGGGCTGCGCCACTCGAATTACCTCGGCCGCGCGCCCTATGTCGGCCCAAACATCCTCGGCCGGCCGCCCGATGTAGGCGCCGCAATCCGCGTGGCCGGTCAGGATCATCCTCCCTGGGTGGTGCAGGCCGATCGACGTGGCCACCATCCGCAGCACGAAATCGCGGTCGCCATCGCTCGCCGGAGCCGCCAGGGCTTTGGCGGCGCCGGGAATCTTGATCTGGTCGTACCACGCTACCATCCGGCGGCGCAGGAATTTCCGAACCGCCAGATCGAAGCGCGCGTCGAAGCAGCTCAGCACGCACGCATCGGCCTGGTAGACTTCCCGGGGAGAGTCGAAGTGAAATAGTTTTTCCATGCCGGTCTGACCAGCCGCTATGCCCAACCCGCCCGCAACGCCTGCCCATAACGCCGCAAGTGCGGGGCGCGCCGCGCCATGTCCTGGAAGAACGTCGACGGGTCCTCCGGCGCCAGCCAGATTTGGCAATGCGGCCCGCATTCGATTCTAACCGTTTCCGGAGACAGCGCGCCGGGCGCGGCGGCTTCCGCGTCCTCGCCGATATAAGTGATCGCGCGGTACGGAATCAGCCGGTGTGCCAGGCCGGCGCGAATCAGCAACCCGTCCGGCGTGGTCACGTATCGCTGCGGATACGCGCGGATCAGCAGAACCAGCAGCACCGAACCTGCAATCCAGTGGTTGCCGCCCACCAGGATGACGATCAAACCCAGGCCGATCGCGGCCAGAATCCACCATTCGAATTTCGCATCGTGCGTCATAAGATACGACTCCTTCGGCGGAGGTGGCGCCGGCTGCCTCGCCGGCCGGGCCGGTCATCAAGCCGGCCCTTCCCGCGCGAGCTCCGCCTCAGCGAATCGGCGTCCTTGGAATTCTGTCTAAATTACCCGGCCTTGCGCTTGGCCTTCAGCTCGGCCAGCAGCCGGTCGATTTCGTCGCGCTTCTCCATCGCCTTGAACTGGTCCTCGACGTCGTCAGCCAGCAGCTCGGCCGTCGCCTGCGCGGTCGCCTCGGTGTGCTGCACCTTGTTCTTCATGCGGTCAAAGGCAGCCGTCTTCGATTCGTCGCCCATGTTCAGGCCGGCCTTGGTCGCCTTGCCCAGCGCGCGCGACCGCCGGTGCTGCGCGATCAGCATGTCGCTCTTGGCCTGCGCCTCCACCAGCTTCTGCTGCAGCTTGAGCAGCGCGCCCTTCAGGTTCTCCACCTGCGTCTTCTGGTCTTCCACCTGCTGGCGAAAGCTCTCCGCCGTCTGCCGGTAGCTCATCGCGCGCTCCACCGCCGTGCGCGCCAGCGCGTCGTCCTGGCTGTCCAGCGCCATATCCGCGCGCCGCATCCACTGCCGGTCGTAGTCTTCGTTTTCCTTGAGCTTCTTCTCCAGCACGTGCTGGTCGGCAATCGAGATCGCCACCTGCGTCTTCACCTGCAGCAGTTGATTCTCCATGTCGAGAATCACCTGCTTGATCATCTTCTCCGGATCCTCCGCCTTATCGACCAAATCGTTGAGGTTCGCCCGAATCAGAGTGGATACACGCTCTAACAGTGCCATAGTATTTCTCCTTTCCCTGCGGGCCGCGCACTCCCGCGCGCGGCCCGGTTACCCAATGCCCCTACTTTGCCGCCGGGCCTTTATCGTCCGGCTTCGGCGCCTTGTCCCCCAGCGCCCGCACCCTGCCGAGCAGATCGCCCAGCGGCATGCCCGAGAGCGTCTCGAACAGCGCCGGAACCTGCGCCGCCATCTTCGTCAGATCGCCGGTGATCTTGTTCAAGCCGGCGGAATCGCCGTTGCCGGTCGAAACCACCGTGATGCGGTCCACGTTGGCCAGCGGCGCCGCCAGCGCTTTCACCACTTCCGGCAAGCCGGTAAGCAGCTTGTCCATAATCGCCGCCTGGTTGAATTCCTGGTATGCCTCGGCCCGCAGGTTCATCGCCTTGGCCTCTGCTTCTCCCTTCTTGAAGATGATTTCCGCTTCCGCTTCGCCCTGCGCGCGGATCGCCGAAGCATGGCCTTCGGCTTCGATGATCAGCCGCTGTTTCTCGGCTTCCGCCAGGGTCTCGATGCGCTGCCGCTCGGCCTCGGCCGGCTTCAGCACCGTGGCGTTCAGCTCGCGCTCGCGCCGCTGGATCTCGGCCTCCTGCACTTTGACTTCGTGTTCCTTTTCCACCTGGTGAATCGTGACTTCTTCACCGCGCACCTGCTGCTGCATGATGTTGGTCTGGATCTCGTACGCTTTGTCCGCCTGCGCCTGCTGCTTCTTCACCGCCTCCAGGTAAACCGCCTTCTTGGTCTCGAGATCGCGCTGCGCTTCGGCCTGCTTGGTCTGGGAAAGCGTCTCCGCCAGCACCCGCTCCTGGTCGGCCTGCGCCTTGGCGATAGCCGCTTCGCGCGCCGCAATCGCCCGCTTGATCGCCGTATCGCGTTCCGCCTCGGCCGAGGCGACGTCGGCATCGCGCTTGATCCGCGCCACGTCCGGCCGGCCCATGTTGGCGATGTATTCGTTCTTGTCGCGGACTTCCTTGATGGTGAAGGAAATCACTTCCAGCCCCATCTTGGTCATATCGTCGGCGCAGGTGGAGCGCATCCGCTCGCCCACCATCTCCGGCTGCTTGACGATTTCTTCCACCGTCAATTGGCCGATGATGCCGCGCAAATGCCCTTCCATCACCAGGCGGATCAATCCTTCGCGCTCGTCCGGGTGCTTGGTCAAGAACTGCTCCGCCGCGGTCAGGATCGATTCCGGATCCGACTTCACCTTGATCTGCGCCACCGCTTCCACCGTCACCGCGACGCCCTGCCGCGTGTAAAGATCCTGCTTCGGCGCCACGTCGAACGACATCAGCTCGAGCGACAGGCCCTTCCACGCCTCCACCATCGGGAAAATTACCGTGCCGCGCCCCTTCACCACGCGCGTCCCCCCCAGGCCGTACACGATGATCGCTTCGTGCGGACCCGCCTTGCGGTACAGCTTGGCAAACGCCGTAAGGATGAATAGCAGGACCAGGATTCCCAAAAGAACGAAGATTACAATCGGATTATCGGATACTTGTGCCATTTAGCTTTTCAACTCCGTTTCTCCGGCCAGGTCTTCCCAACGCCGGACGTAGGCAATACCCTTCTCGTAGCGCGTGACCACCACTTCCGCGCCCTTGGGGATGGCTGCGCCATCCTCGCTGCGCGCGCCAGCCACGTGGCGCGTGCCCTCCTGCGAAAACACCATCTCGCCGGTTCCTCCATCGCGGATCCGGATGCTCAGCTTCCCCAGCACACCCACCATGTCGTAGTCCGCCGGGTCGAGCGGCGCTTCCCGCGCCATCAGCACCTTGGCGACAAACACGAACACCACCGCCGCCGCGCCCAGCCCGCAGAATGTCGCCACCACGAAAGCCAGGAAATACCAGACATGGTAGTAGTGCTCCAGCAGGTAGCCGGCGCCGCCAAACCAGGCCAGAAACGCCGCCACCGTGCCGAAATTGAACCAGGGCAGCTCCCCCTGCCCGCCTCCGCCCGATGCGTGCCCGTGCGGAAGATGGATCACGTGGTGCAGATGCGGGATGTGCAGGTGCCCCGTTCCCGCCAGAAATGCCAGCAAGCTCAGTACGAAACCCACCAGAAAACACGCGAGGTAGAAATCCGCCCAGCTCATTTACTGCCTCCTCGTCTTGCGCGCCGCCGGCGTCTTCAAAACTTCCATCAGCCGCTCCGCCAGCCCCGGGTTCTCCAGAATTTCACCCAGCAGGATGATGCACATCCGCGTGTCGGCGTGCCGCGCCAGCCCGATTAGCGCGTGCTGTAGCTCCGGGTCGCGCCGAAACCGCTCCGCGCCGCTCACCAGCCACAGGTCCAGCTTGTCCTCCAGCGCGCCCACATCCGACACCAGCTCGTTCTGAAACCCCTCCGGGTCGTCCACCAGATAGCCCGGATGCACTTTGAAAAACTTCGCCAGCAGCATGCGCGTCGAATTCGTCAGATGCGGCCGCGCCCCACTCTCGATTTGCGAAAGGTAACTCTGGCTGATGGATTTTCCCAGCTCGCGCTGGATCAGCCGCGCCAGCTCCAATTGCGACAGCTCGCGCTGGAACCCGCGAAGGGTTCCTTCCACCTCGCGCAAGTACCGGAGTTTCTCGCCAAGCTTCATATAGCAATTTGTAATTATACTATTGCAATTTGTGATTGTCTGTCAAGAAGAGAATTGGGCCTGTTTTCAACCCCATAGCGCCGCCCATCGGGCCCAGCCGCACCTTCCGGCTGCGACCAGGCCAAACTGGCCCGCATTCCACCGCGCGGCGCGTTTGGCCCGCGAAGCTCTGGCTTGCCCGGCCGGGCGGCGAGATGGAACACTGGAGATTGCCGGCCGACGCCGGATGAACGAACTCATGAAACGAATTCCTGCAATCTTGCTTTTGACCGTGCTGGCGGCGATTGCGCAGTCGGACCGCAGCACGCTCACCGGAGTGGTGACGGACCAATCGGGCGCCCTGGTGCCGGGTGTGGCTGTGGAAGTGGTCAACCAGGCCACCGGCCTCAAATATTCCACGGCCACCAACGCATTCGGCATCTATGCGCTGCCGCAGTTGCCGGTGGGCCGTTACCAGGTGACCGCCTCAGCCACCGGCTTCCAGCCGCGCATCCTGGGGGTCGAGGTACATCTTGCCGAGACCGCGACCCTCAACCTCGCGCTCGCGCTCGGCAGCGCGGACACGGTGAAGCTGGAGGTCGCCGCTCCCCTCGATACCGTCACCTCCGAGAACTCCACCGCCATCACCGAAAAGCTGGTCGCCGATCTCCCACTCTCGGTTTCCGGCAACATGCGCAACCCGGAAAACTTCGTCTTCCTCACACCGGGTGTCACCGGCACCGTCACCGGCGCGGGCGGCGCCGCCGGCAACACGCAGATCGACGGCTCGCAATCGCGCGCCAAGGAGGTGCTGTTCGATGGCGCCGGCGCCACCAGCCCGGAAAGCGGCGGCACACTGTTCACCTATCCATCGGTCGAAGCCGTCTCCGAATTCCGCCTGGTGAACAATGACTTCAGCGCGGAGTACGGCCGCACCGGCGGCGGCTTTGAAGTCTTCTCGAGCAAATCGGGCGCCAACATATTTCACGGCGCCGCTTTCGATTACCTGCGCAACAACGTATTCGATGCCCGCGGCTTCTTCGCCACCGCCGCGCCGGTGAACCGGCAAAACGAATTCGGCGCGGCGCTGGGCGGCCCGGTGGCGATTCCGCGCGTGTACCAGGGGCGCAATCGCACGTTCTTCTATTTCGTCTATAGCGGTTTTCGTTATCTGCAATCGTCCTCGAATACCCTGGTCAGCATTGCGCCGGACGCTTTTCGCGACGGCAATTTCTCTTCGCTGGTCTCCGGCAGCGGCAAGCCGATTGCGATTTACGATCCCTCTACCACAACCCTGGCCGCCTCGGGCGCATACACGCGCACGCCATTTCCGGGAAACCAGATTCCGCCCAGCGACTTCAGCTCCGTCTCGTCGAAGATCCTGGCGCTGCTGCCGCAGCCCACCAGGCAGGGCAATCTCAATAACTTTCTCGCCCTGGGAGCCAACAGCTTCAGCCGCGACCAGGTGGATCTCAAGATCGACCACTCGATCACCGCCGCCAACCGCGTCAGCGGGTTCCTCTACATCGGCCGGCAGGCGCAGATCAGCGCGGATACTCTGCCCGATCCCTTCACCAACGGCCTCAACAACGATTACCGCTCGCGCTGGGCGCGCCTGAACGACGATTGGTCGCCCTCGCCCACCCTGCTCAATCACGCCGCCTTCGGCTTCACCCGCGAGGCGCAGTTGTGGAACTCGCTCGCCGCCAACCAGAACTGGCCGGCTCAGATCGGCTTGACCGGCGTGCAAACCGGACCTGGCAACGCATTCCCCTACGTCACCTTCAATGACGGCTACACCACCTGGGGATCGACCAACGGCACCAAGACGGTAGGTGAGCAAATCAACAACGTCTTCCAACTCGACGACAGCCTTGGCTGGATGCGCGGCCGGCACAGCCTGAAGTTCGGCGCGGATGCGCGCTGGCTCCAGACCAACGGCGCGGATTATTTCGGCTCGCAGGGCAACTTCGCCTTCAACACGCTCGAAACCGGCCTTCCCGGCGTATCCTCCTCCGGCAGCGCGTTCGCCAGTTTCCTGCTGGGAGACGTCCACCAGGGACAGCTCAATCAGCTCACCCTGGTTCCCGGCATCCGCTACCGGTATCTCGCCGGGTTCGCGCAGGACGATTGGAAGATCAGCCGCGCGCTCACCCTCAACCTCGGCCTGCGCTACGAAATCTATTTTCCCCGCTCGGAGGCGCACGGCAACCTGGCGAGCTTCGATCCGGCCCTTCCCAATCCCGGCGCCGGCAACCTGCCGGGCGCGATCGAGTTTCTCGGCGCCGGCCCCGGCCGCAGCGGATTGAGCAGCTTCGCCAACACCGACTACAAGAACTTCGGGCCGCGCATCGGCTTCGCTTATGCCGCCACGCCCCGCACCACCGTCCGGGGCGGCTACGGAATCTACTATGGACCGGGAAACGCCGACGCCGGTCTGCGCCAGTCGCAGAACTTCGGCTATGGCTTCAATGCATCGCCGGTTTTCGCCAGCACCAACAACGGCGTCACGCCGGCCTTCAACTGGGATAACGGTTTTCCCCAGAACTACGCGCGTCCCCCTGACATCAGCCCCACCGTCGCCAACGGTTCGGCGGTGACCATGATCGGAGCGGGCGATGGCCGCCCTCCCTACTTTCAGAACTGGAGCCTTGGGGTCGCGCGCGAGCTGATTTCGAACCTCCTCGTCGAGGCCGATTACGTCGGCGTGAAAGGCACCCGCCTGGGAACCGGACTGATTCAGCCGAACGAACTCAACCCCAGCTACCTGAGCCTGGGCAGCCTGCTGAGCGCGCCGGCGACTTCGGCGGCCGCCCAGGCGGCGGGAATCCCGATTCCCTACCCCGGCTTCACCGGCTCGGTGGCGCAGGCGCTGCGGCCCTTCCCCCAATATCTGACCATCACCAACCTCTCCAACCCGAACGGCGATTCGACCTATCATGCGCTGCAAATGAAGATGGAGCGGCGTATTTCGCGCGGCCTCACCGGCGTGGTGGCTTACGCCTGGTCGAAAACCCTCACCGACGCGGACAACGCGGCCGGGGGCGGCCCGGCGGGACAGACGTTCTACAATCGCGGGCTCGAAAAAGCCGTCAGCGATACCGATGTGCCGCAGGCGATTTCCATCAGTTTCCTGTACGATCTGCCGTTTGGTCCCGGCAAGCGTTTCTTCCGGACCGGCGCGCTGGCCAAGGCCATGGCCGGCTGGACTCTCACCGATATCGATCAATACTGGGCGGGCACGCCCATCGTGCTCACCGCCAACAACACGCTGCCGCTGTTCAACTCCACGCTGCGGCCCAACGTGGCTTCCGGCGTCCCGCTCGAAATGAGCTATCGCCATTTCGATCCGTCGCTGGACCGCTATATCAACCCGGCCGCCTTCTCCGTGCCCGCGGTCTTCACCTTCGGCAGCGCCGCGCGATCTTTCGACAACCTGCGCGCGCCCTGGACGCTCAATGAAAGCGTGGGCGCAGTCAAGCGCACGGCCCTCACCGAGCGGGTCACGCTGATCTTCCGCGCCGAGTTCTTCAACGTGTTCAACCGCGTGGTGTTCGGCGCCCCGGCATCGAATATCAGCGCCGCCAATTTCGGCCTGGTGAGCAGCCAGTCCAACGCGCCCCGGCAGGGGCAGATGGCGTTGCGCCTCGAGTTCTGATCGCTGCGAAGGCCCGCCGGTCTTCGATGGCCGAACCGAAACGGATGGATTCCATCCGTTTTTTAACCGAAACAAAAGGGTTACGGCCCGTTTTCGGATGGATTCCATCCGTCTTGGCCTGCCCGGGCCGCGCGAAACTCCGGCGGTTCCCGCCTCGTCAGGCGCCACCGGCGGAACTCACCTGCCCGCTTGCGCCGCGTATTCGAGCTAAGCTCTTGGTCTGGAGGCTTTCCATGCGCCGCAGAGATTTCCTGCCCGCGGTGGCGCTCACCGCCGCGGCAGCGCAGACACCCGCTCCCTCACCCGGCAAGGGCCGTCTGAAACAGTGCGTCACGCGCGGAGTGTTCGCGCGCGGCATGAGCTTCGAAGACACCTGCCGCACCGCCGCCCGCCTTGGCCTCAAGGGCTACGACCTGCAGGGACCCGAACAATGGCCGATGCTCAAGGAGTACGGCCTGGTTCCCACCATGTGGCCCCCGGGGCCGGGCGGAACCATTCCCAACGCGCTCAACCGGACGGAGAATCACGCCGCCCTGGAAAAGGCCATGCACCAAGCGCTCGACGATGCCGCCGCCCACGGCGTTCCCAGCATCATCACCTTCAGTGGCAACCGCCGGGGCATGGCCGACGCCGAGGGCGCCGACAACTGCGTCGCCTTCCTGAACCGCGTCAAAGCGCACGCCGAAGACAAGGGCGTCAACATCTGCATGGAGTACCTCAACAGCAAGGTCGACCACAAGGACTACATGTTCGATCACATCGCGTGGGGCGTGGACGTGATGAAGCGCGTCAACTCGCCGCGCGTGAAGATCCTCTTCGACATCTACCACGCGCAAATCATGGACGGCGATATTGTGCGCAACATCCGCGACTACCATCAGTGGATCGGCCACTTCCACACCGGCGGCAATCCCGGCCGCCACGAAATCGATGAAACGCAGGAACTCAATTACCGGTTCATCGCGCAGGCGATCGCCGATCTCGGCTTCACCGGGTATGTTGCCCACGAGTACTCGCCCGCCCCGGGGCGCGATGCGATCGCCAGCCTGGAACAGGCGGTGAAGATTTTCGACGTGTAGAACGGGACCGTCGGCGGGCGGCGAGGCCGGCCCAACGGTATCCGAGGTCAGCGCTCGCGCGGGTCCGGTTTCACGGTGAGCGGTTGGCTGTAAGCGCGGCCACCCACGGTCAGTTTCACGGTATAAGCGCCGGGCGGCAGCCACCGGCCCTGGCGCTCGGGCGTGTCGTTTTCGATGGCGGAGATCGGCGGCCCTCCCGGAAACCCTCCCTGCGCCGGCGCTCCGTGCAGGTCCCAGACGAAGCGGTGCATACCCGCGGCGGCCGAAAGCGCCTGGAAGGGACGCAGCCAGTGCAGCGGCACGTCGAGCGTGCCCGGCGCAGCCGGTTTGTCGGCGCTCGAAAAACGCCGCACCACGCTGCCGGTGCTGTCCAGAATCTCCAGCGTGACCGGCGCGCCCGCAGCCGCTCTCAGCCAGTAATAAAGAATCGCGCCATCCGGCGGGTTTTTGCCGGCCGGTTCCTCCGGCGGCAGGGGAGTGTCGGTGTTGGTATCGCGCGGCAGCCGGTAGGTGACGCGCGGGGCAAATAGGTAAGCAGCGGCGGAGGCAATCTCGCCGCTCAACTGCCGCAGCGGCGAGATGTCGTCCAGTATCCAGAAGCTGCGCCCGTGCGTTCCCACCACCAGGTCTTCGCCGTGGATCACCAGGTCGCGAATCGAAGTGGCCGGCATATTCAAGCGCAGCGGCTGCCAGTCCTCTCCATCGTTGAAGGAAACGAAGACCGCCAGTTCGGTAGCCGCGAACAGCAAACCCGGCCGCACCGGATCTTCGCGCACCGCGTTCACCGGACCCTCCGGCAGCCCGCGCACGATTTCCTTCCAGGTGGCGCCGCCATCGTGGGTGCGGAAAACATGGGGCCGCAGATCGTCCAGGCGAAACCGATTCACGGCCGCGTACACCGTGCCGTCATCGAAGTGGGAAGCGTCGAGCTGCGACACTTTGCTCCACGGCGTGAGCGCGGGCGGCGTCACGTTTTCCCAGTGCTTGCCGCCATCGCGCGTCCGGTGAATCAAGCCGTCGTCGGTGCCCGCCCAGATCACATCCACGTTGCGGCGCGAGGGAGCGATCGCGTAAACCACGCCGCGCCGCGTGGCCTGCCTGGCGGCCGCATCGCGGTACGCATCCACGCTCGCCGGCAGCGCGTACGATTCGCGCGAAAGATCGGGGCTGATGGCCTGCCACGTCTGGCCACCATCGGTGGTCTTGAGCACCATCTGCGTCCCGAAGTACAGCACGCGCGGGTCGACCTCGGAAAACAGCAGCGGCATGGTGCGCACGTAGCGGTAGTTACCCTTGGGCGTCACCGATTCCACTGCGCCGGTATCGCGGTGGAAGCGCGTCACGCTGTGGACGGCGCCGCCATAAACGATATCGGGATGGAGCGGATCGGGCGCGATGTAGGCATATTCTTCGGCGCCCACCGGATGCCATTCGCGAAAGGTGATCTGTCCGTCGTTGCCGCGGCTGGCAATGCCAATCGACCCGCTCT
>Ga0335078_10010935_pt1 | contig 13447 bp, 10 predicted proteins | sample Lox_Sample_32_FD_206711 | JGI IMG/M metagenome (GOLD analysis project Ga0335078, IMG submission 206711) | Soil microbial communities from Loxahatchee National Wildlife Refuge, Florida, United States - Lox_Sample_3.2 | ecosystem: Environmental > Terrestrial > Soil > Wetlands | place: USA...
CTTTGTTGCAAATACCCGGCGTGGCGACTATTGGGGGCGCGCGGGGCTTTGGGGTGGTTGGCGCGCCCGCGCCGGGGCGCACTCCGCCAACCTCGCCTCCGCCATCACTGACTCATTACCGTTGCGTTGACACCACGGGCGCTCGCTCGTTATATTCTGCCTCCTTTATATGAACCGCAAACCGCATGTGGCTGTGGTCGGGGCGACTGGCGCCGTCGGCATCGAGATGATCCGGACGCTGGAGAAACGCAACTTCCCGGTCGGGAAGTTGACGTTGCTGGCGTCGGCCCGGTCGGTGGGCAAGAAGCTCAAGTATCGCGGCCAGGACATCAGCGTGCAGGAACTGAAGAAGGATTCCTTCGGCGGCATTGACCTCGCGCTGTTCAGCGCCGGCGGGAGCATTTCGAGGGAATACGCGCCCATCGCGGCGCAAGCGGGCTGTGTCGTCATTGACAACTCCAGCGCCTTTCGCATGGACGACAAGGTCCCGCTGGTCATCCCGGAGATCAATGCCGCGGACGTGAAATGGCACAGAGGCATCATCGCCAACCCGAATTGCACCACGGCGGTCGCGCTCATGGCGCTTTACCCGCTGCACGCGGCGTTTGGCTGCAAGCGCATTTTCGCCTCGAGCTACCAGGCGGTCTCGGGCACCGGGGCCAAGGCGATTGCCGAATTGGAGCGGCAGGTGGACCAGATCGTGAAGAAGCAGCCGGTGACGCGGGAGGTTTATCCGCACCAGATCGCGTTCAACGTGTTGCCGCACGTGGATTCCTTCCTGCCGACCGGCTATACGAAGGAAGAGATGAAGATGGAGAACGAAGGCCGCAAGATTATGCATCACCCGACGTTCCGGGCGAGCGTGACCTGCGTGCGCGTGCCGGTGTATCGCGCGCACTCGGTCGCGGTCAGCGCCGAGTTTGAGAGGCCGGTGACGGTAGAGGCCGCGCTGGCGGTGCTTAGGAAGGCGCCGGGCCTGGACGTGATTGATAATCCCGCGAAGTGCGAGTATCCGCTGCCGCTCGTCCAGTCCGGCCAATATAACTGCGCCGTTGGCCGCCTCCGGAAGGACTGCGCGCTGGACAACGGCCTCTGTTTCTGGGTCAGCGGCGATCAGCTCCTCAAAGGCGCCGCGCTGAATGCGGTGCAGATCGCCGAAGAGCTGATGAAGTAACAGGGCGCCGCGCCGTCCTCGCCGCGGAGCACAGGGGCGCGGCTATCAGGCTGCCGGGCGCGCGATGGGAGCGTCTCGCCCAATCATTCCGGCACGCGCACTGGTTCCGGCCCTCTGCAGCCCCAGGGCCGCGATGTTTTACGCATTGGTATCCACACAAGTTCCATCTGTCCCCACGAGGAACGAGCGAGGAGAGAGCTGGGGAAAGGGGAATCTCAAGAAACGCGCCTCCTCTCCCCGGTCCACTCCTCCTTCCTGCGTCAGGAGGAGAGGGAGCAATGCTCCGACCTCGGGCATTTCTCGACATGTGTAGATACGAATGGCTTTCCCCCGGTGGCACTGACGAGACCCGCCCAGCAGTCTCTCCGGTTGGAAAAGGGGTGTTGACGTCCCGGTCAACCCGACTACTATCCGCCCAACATCATCAACAACTGCGGAAGCCTTTTCTATGAGTAACGCAAAGAACATCGAACAATCCTACCAGCTTGCCAAAGATCGTTATGCCCAGGTGGGCGTGGATACCGACACGGCGCTGAAACAATTGGCAGGGATTTCCATTTCCATCCACTGTTGGCAGGGCGACGACGTGGGCGGCTTCGAGAATGCCGGTCAGGAACTGGGCGGCGGCCTGGCGGTAACCGGGAACTACCCGGGCAAAGCCCGCACCGCCAATGAGTTGCGCAGTGACTTTGAGAAGGCGATCTCCGTTATCCCCGGCAGTCACCGCTTCAACGTCCACGCCTGTTACGCCGAGATGAGCGGCAAGAAAGTTGACCGCGACGCTCTGAGCGCCGAGCAGTTCAAGAACTGGATTGCCTGGGCCAAGGCGATCAAGATCGGCATGGACTTCAACCAGACATACTTTGCCCATCCCAAGGTCGTGGGCGGGTTCACGCTGACCAGCGCGGACGCGGCCATCCGCAAGTTTTGGATCGAGCACGGCATCCGCTGCCGTGAGATCGGCGCCGAGATCGGCAAGGCCCTCGGCAAGACCTGTGTCACCAACCTCTGGATCCCCGACGGCATGAAAGACACGCCGGCGGACCGCAAAGCCCCGCGCGAACGCCTGGCGGAGTCCCTGGACACGGTGTTCAAGAAGAAGATTGACAAGAAGTACAACCTGGATTCGGTCGAGCCCAAGCTGTTCGGCATCGGTGCCGAGAGCTACACGCCCGGTTCTTCGGAGTTCTATATCGGCTACGCCGTCAGCCGCCAAATCCTGCTCACACTCGACGCCGGCCATTACCATCCGACCGAAGGCATCGCGGACAAGATTTCATCGGTGCTGTGCTACTTGCCGGAGATCACGCTGCACGTCAGCCGGGGTGTGCGGTGGGACAGCGACCATGTGGTCACGCTCACCGACGAACTGCAGGCCATCGCCCAGGAAATCATCTGGGGCGGCTACACCAACCGCGTCCACATCGGCCTCGATTATTTCGATGCCAGCATCAACCGCATTGCGGCGTGGGTCATCGGCGCGCGAAACATGGCCAAGGCCCTCCTGCTGGCGCTGGTGGCGCCCATTGACAAGCTCAAGCAGTTCGAAGCCGAAGGCGATTACACCTCGCGCCTCGCCCTTATGGAGGATGCCAAATTGCTGCCCGCCGGCGCGGTGTGGGATTACTATTGCCACAACATGAACGTGCCGGTCGGAGAGACCTGGCTCGCCGAAGTGAAGCGCTACGAGAAGGATGTGCTGTCGAAACGGCAATAGGTAATCGGAGGGAGAGACGCCTATGAACGAAGCAAACCCGACTGCGGCGATTGTGCTGTACATCTTCGGCGGCCTGGCGGGCGCCGTCTTCTACCTCCCCTTCAAGAAGGTTAAGAACTGGGCGTGGGAGAGCTACTGGCTGATTTATGCTGTAGCCGGGTTGGTCGTCGTGCCGTGGGCTCTGGCGTTCGTGGTTTCGCCCAAGGTCTGCGGCATTCTGTCAGGCGCGGAGCTCAAGACGCTTGCGCTTTGTTACCTCTTTGGGGCGATGTGGGGCGTAGGGGGGCTGACGTGGGGCCTGATGATTCGTTACCTCGGGGTCGGCCTCGGCCTGGCGGTGGGTTGTGGCCTCTGCGCGTCGGCGGGGACCCTGATCCCGCCGCTGTTTGAGGGCGAGTTAGGCGGGTTCGTACAGGTAGCCTCGGGCCAGGCCACGTTGGTCGGAGTGGTGGTGGCGTTGGCGGGCATCGTGATGGTTGGCATGGCGGGGATGTCGAAAGAAAAGGAACTGCCCGAAGAGCAAAAGAAGAAGGCGGTGGCCGAGTTCAACTTCAAGAAAGGGATGCTGGTGGCCATCTTCTCCGGCATCATGAGCGCAGGGATGGCTTTTGGCCTGGGCAGCGGCGGCAGCATCGAGAGCAGCGCCGTGAGTGCGGGCACATCCCCAACGTGGAAAGGCATCCCCGTGTTGGTGGTGGTGTTGCTCGGCGGCTTTACCGTCAACTTTATCTGGTGTCTTTACCTGAACTTCAAGAACAAGACCACGGGCGACTACACTCGGAGCGACACCCCGCTAATCGCCAATCTGCTCTTCGCCGGGTCGGCGGGCTTCATCTGGTGCTTGCAGTTTATTACCTACAAGGTAGCCGACTCGAAGATCGGCGAGTTCGCCTTTGCTGGGTGGACGGTCTTCATGTCGAGCATGATCATTTTCAGCACCCTCCTCGGCGTCGCTCTAGGCGAGTGGAAGGGCGTGAGCAGCCGAACCAAATCACTCCTCGGAGCCAGCCTGGCCGTGCTCGTCGCCTCGCTGCTCGTTATTGGCTATGGCAACAAGCTCAAGGCAAACGAATCCGAACCCGCCCTCGCGCTGCCCGCCACCCACAACACTTAATCGGCCCGCACGACCCATCACGCATCACGCATCACCGCCCTGTCAACTCTCCCAACCATCAACGATCCACTATCCATGCCCCGCGTTTACCTTGCGATTGATCTCGGCGCCGAAAGCGGCCGCATTATCGCCGGCCTCTGGAACGGCAAGACCATCCGCCTGGAAGAAGTTCACCGTTTCCCCAATAGCCCTGTTTACGTGGCTGACTCGCTCCGTTGGGATGTCATGCGGCTATGGGCGGAGATCCAGAGCGGCCTTGCTTTCGCAGCCAGGAAATACGGCAAGGCCATTGTCTCCGTGGGAGCGGACACCTGGGGCGTGGATTACGTGCTGCTCAACCGCCACGACGAGATGCTGGGGCAACCTTACGCCTACCGTGACGCCCGCACCAACGGGATGATGGAGAAGGCGTTTCGGAAGGTGCCCCGCTCCGAGATCTTCGCCCAGACCGGCTTGCAGTTTATGCAGTTCAATTCGCTGTTCCAATTGCTGGCGACCCGGCAGCGCACACCCGAGTTGCTCGAGGCGGCGGATTGTCTGCTGTTCATGCCCGACTTCATCCATTGGGCGCTGTGCGGCTCGCGCGTCGCCGAGTTTACCATTGCCTCGACTTCCCAGTGTCTTCATCCGCTCACGCGCAACTGGGCGACCGGGCTGCTAAAGAAGTTCGGCCTGCCTGCGCGTATGTTTCCGAAGGTGGTTCCACCCGGCACCCGGCTCGGCGCGCTGCGCCCGGGAGTCGCGGATCGGGCCGGACTGGGTAAGGTTGCGGTGGTCGCCCCGCCCGCGCACGACACCGCCTCGGCCGTCGCCGGTGTTCCCACCGCCAACACCGGCAAGGCCGACTGGGCTTACCTCAGCTCCGGCACCTGGTCGTTGATGGGCGTGGAGGTCAACCAGGCCTCCTTGTCCGCCCGCACCCAGGAACTGAACCTGACCAATGAAGGCGGTTTGGACGGCAGCTACCGTCTGCTCAAGAACATCATGGGCCTGTGGCTCGTCCAGCAGTGCAAGCGCGCGTTCGACGCTCGCGGCCGCAAGTACGAATACGAGCAACTCGCCGGGATGGCAGCTAAGGCCCCCCCGCTGCGGTCCATCGTCAATCCCGACGATGTGCGCTTCCTCAACCCGCCCGACATGCCGAAGGCGATCCAGGATTTTTGCCGTGAAACCCGGCAGCCGGTTCCGAAGACCGAGGGCGAACTGGTCCGTTGCGCCTACGAGAGCCTGGCGCTCAAGTATCGCGAAGTGCTTGGTTGGCTCGAGGAACTCACGGGCAACCGCATTGAGGTCATCCACATCGTTGGCGGCGGCTCCAAGAGCGCTATCCTGAACCAATTCACGGCGGACGCCTGCCAGTGCCCTGTGGTTACCGGCCCCGTGGAGGCCACCGCGATTGGCAACCTGCTCGTCCAGGTGCGCGCCGACGGTGAGCTGACCTCCCTGGCTGAGATGCGTGAAGTCATCCGTAAATCGAGCAAGGTGGCCACTTGGCGGCCCGGCCGACCCGCCGCCTGGGAAGACGCTGGCGCCCGCTTCGCCGGGCTGCGCCGCGGCGGGGGATCCTAAGAGCTGGAGTCAACGCAAGGTCGCCAAGCGGGGCGCCTTTGCGACTGCTCAACTGCGCTTTACGTGTTCGGCGGGTGGCGCGCATCCGTCTTCAAGCCGAGCACGCTCATAAAGAAGCTCGAGAAGACCGTTTGGATGGCGACCACCATCAGCGTCACGGCCGGCAGCGACCGTCGCATGTTGTCCTCATAGGAAAGCATGCCGTAGCCGGCCCGCCTCCAAATCCACACGCCGTGCAGAAGCAGCCCCAGCCCTGGAATCAGGATGGCCAGCCCGAAGCAGATCCCCTTCTCGAGAGTGAAGGTCTTGAAGACCTTGGAGAATCTCGGGTCCTCTGGCAGCAACCCTTCTCCAATGGCAAAGACCTTGGTGAAGAAGGCAAAAGCGACGAGTTGGGTGCCGATGATCACTGACATGCAGGCCACGGCGAGTGTGCCCGTGCTAAACTCGACGTTGCCGAGGTGAATCGGCGCGAGCGCCAGGGCGGCTCCGGCAGCGGCTCCCAGCCCGCCGAGCAGTAGACCCGGCAGGAGGAATAGCCAGTGCGGCGAGTAGATCAGCATGAACCGCAAGTGGCGCCAACCGTCCCGCCAGGGCTTCAAATGCGGCGGTCGCGAACGCCCATCCCGGTGCAAAGTGATCGGGACCTCCGTGATGCGCAGGGACTTCAAGGTTGCCTTGATCATCATCTCCGAGGCGAACTCCATGCCGGTGGTTTTGAGTTCCAGCTTCCGGCAGGCGTCGCGGGCAAAGCCGCGGAGCCCGCAATGGAAATCCCGTGCCGGGCATTTGAACAGAAGCCGCCCGATGAACGACAGGCTGGGATTGCCGATCCAGCGATTCTTCCACGGCATCGCCCCGGGGGCAATCACGCCGCCGCCGCTGGGCAGCCGACAACCGATGACCAAATCGAACCCCTCGCGCAACTTCTCCACGAAAGGACCAATCGCGGAGAAATCATAACTGCCGTCCGCATCACCCATGATGACCCATTTGCCGCTAGCTGCTTCAACGCCGGCACGCACGGCGCTGCCATAACCCCTTTCCCTCACGGTCACGACCCGCGCCCCCGCCTTCGCCGCGATGGCCGCCGAATCGTCGCTGCTTCCGTTGTCGGCCACCAGCACTTCTCCTCGCAGCCCCCCCGCTCCAGGCCGGCACGCGCTTGTCCAATGCGACCCGCCGGCGTTTCCGCCTCGTTGAGGCACGGAATCAGGATCGTCAACTCACATTCCTTCTGCATACGCAGGGCGCCCGCTGGATCGCCTCCGGCCTGGCCGGCCGCTACGCGCTGACCGGCCTGCGGACACCCGGATAGTGGCGAATCTGGGTGAAAACCGTCTCGGGCTGAGGCGCTACCGCCGGCTTCGCCACGCCGCCATTGAGGCTGATGCTCAAACCGAGCAGCCCCAGGAACATGGGTAAATCCCCATGAAGCGAGCCAGCGGCAGTGAAGAAGAAAATGACTTTGGCGATGAAGTAGGCAAACAGGAAGGCATTGATATTTTGATAGGCAGGATCACCGAACCGGTAATTGTGATAAAGCACCCGAATGGCAGCAACCATAAGCCAGATAAAAGCAATCGCACCAAACATCCCGAACGGCAACAGGACGGACAAGGGCCCATTGTGATAGTCACCAACCAGTTCAACGGATTCCAGGTTGGCCCTCCCCATCTCCGCTTGTTCAGTGGCGCTAAAGGCATAGCCTTTGCCGACCAGGAGATACTGCGGAATTTCCGGCATGACTTCTTGCCACATTTGCAGCCGCCACCCGGTCGAAGCCTGGGCGTCCATTTCCGCCACAGGATCGAGATGGATGAACGGCAAAACCGCCAGCGAGCGCTGAAACGACAACGGCAGCCGTTCCGCGAAGAGGGCCAACGCGCCTCCGCATGCGAGGGTCAGCATAACCGCCGGCAGCAGCAGCCACGTGCGGTGCAGCCGCTCCAAAAAGAAAAGCACGGCGAGCGTCAATAGAATAATAACGACCGTAGACCGGAAGCCGGTGGCCACGCTCAACAGGATAAAGAAAACAAACGCGGCCAGCCGCCAGGGCTTCGACATGTCCATAATCCCGCGGATGCCATATCGGGCCAGCATCGCGCAAAAGAACGCGATGCCAATGGCGCCGACACCGCCACCGCGCCAAATGAGGTTCGTTTGCGAGATCACGCTGTTCCGATTCGCGAAGGCGTCCACGCTGTTCGCGGGAAAGAACACAAACAGAAACTGCATGAACGAAGGCAGCACCTCGGGCAGATCCCCAATCGCGATGGTCGCTGCTCCCAGGAAAAAAAACGCGACATAGAGGCCGGCTCGCTGCGGGGGAATCCGGCGGTTGACAATGGCGAAATACCCTACCACCGCCGCCAGGACGACGAAATAGCGCTTGCCACCATAGACATCGCCGCCAAGAATTTTGACCCCTAGGCCGCCCGTGAACCGCGCCGTGACCAGGATCACGGCGGTGAGAAAAAGCAGTGGCCACATCACCGAGGGGGCGTGCAAGAACCTCATTTTTCGGTTGAGCGTGTATTGCAGCAGGGAAATGCCCAAGCTGACCGCGGCCAGCCCTATCCAGACCTGCGGTTTGCCCGGCAAAAAGAACAGCAGGAGCGTGCTGTTCCACGTGGCGATCAGCCAGGGATGGTGCCAGCGCAACAACAGCGGGATGGCCAGCACGAAGAAGATGAGTTCTACCGCTGTGGCCGAGGCGGTGTCCATCGGCGTCGCCAGCAGGTAGCCCAGGAACACCGCCAGCGGCACGCAAACCCCATAGACGATGAGAGATCGAAGAACTGCCGGTGGGTTAGTCATTAATTTACATTTATCGCATTCGCCATTTCGCAGGAGAAGCAGAACAAAGTCCGTCGCTCTCTGCAACCCTTTTTTAGCAGCCTAGTCGGACTTACCGCAATCAGCGGACAGGTAGTCGTGACGTGCGTGGCGATGAGAACCCCGACGCACCCACTTTCTACGGTTTTGCTCAACAACTCTTGCGCCACCACGGGAAGAGCAGCAAAACTTGCCGCAAGATAGCTATCGTGCAAGCAGTCGTCCAACACAACCACTCCGCCTAGTTTACTTGGCGTCCACAAAAACATCAGGAAACTCTCTCCCGCTACAATAGCGGAAGCCGATCCACCGCAGCAGCCACGGTCGCATCCTCCTCGGTGTCTGTTCCCACGTCACACCAGAAGCTTTTTTTGCGCGCAGGTAGACGACCGTGACAAACAGATACGCCAACGACAGCCAAGACCAGGTGGTGATGAAACCCGCGCCAACTGCGTCCCTCGAAGTGATCCAAACCCAGATAGCTCTTCCCTCGCTGGAAATACTGTTCGCTGTTCCAGCGGGAACGGCTCAGGCGCAACACGCGGGCCTTGTTAGGCGGTCCGCGCAAATACGCCAAGTAATAATGATAAGGTTCGGCCTCGCCAGCGGGCCAATCGACTACCAGTCAGCGTACTTCCAAATTTGCCGCACCCCGCTCCAAGGCTCCCGCCAAATAGACCTTCACCCACGCCAGGCGCGGGCGCCGCGTTTGCCCATCGGCCGCTTTCCAGGAACAGAGGTGCCACGCGACCTGCTTTTGTCCGGCAAACAATTTGGCCAACGACAACGCTTGGGGGTGCGGCTCCCGCACCTGCCAGCGCGTGCGTTTACGTTCCACCGCCACGGATTGCGCCCAACCCGTCAATTGCTGCGCCTCCACCAGCAAAAAGAATTCCAGGCCCAATTCCCGCAGGCCATCCTAAAAGGCACCGTTGATGCCATAGGCGTTGTCCCCCAGCACCGGCGCTGGCGGCACTTGGTCCGAAATCGCCTGCCGAAGCAACTCCAAGGCAATCTCCGGTTTGGTAGCAAAGATTATTTCGGCTGGCACGCCCGCCGCCCGACAGCGCTCCCGGTCCTGCGTCCACGTTTGCGGCAGATACAAACGGGCCCCGATGGGCACCGCCACCTGGTCGTCGGTTATTGCGACCTCCACGTTCGCTTGGCAATTGGCCGACTTGCCCTCGGCTCCACAATACTGATGGGCCACCCCCACCGAATGCTCTGCCTGTTTGAGCCAGCCGGTTTCATCGACAATCCAGGCCCACAACGGTTCCAGATGCGTGGGAATTAGCTGGCGCATCGCTTGCCACACCTCCTGGTCATCCCAGGGACTGTCCGTCAGCAGTTGTTGGAGCTTCTGCAAATCGACTCCCAGACGCTCGGGTATGGGCTCGATTGATTTACGTTCCCCGGGCAGCAACGGCCCTTCGATATGAAGTGCCGCCCCCTCTCGCCGTTCACTGCGGCCCATCGGGCGGGCGAAGGGGGCTAGAAAACGGGAAACGCTTTCGCATGGGTACGCCAGTTTGCCTCGGTCCATTTCATGGCCGAGAAGACTGCCGCCGTGGCACGGGGAAACCAATATTATATGCTAAACTCAAGAATACTAGGTCTGGACGATGAATCTCAACAGCCAGGCATTCCAGGATTTGTGAAATGTAAGTTTCTGCGTCGTAGGCCGGCATTACGGCGACAAGGGTTGTCATAGGTTCTCTGTCGCCGCGCTGCAGGGGCACTTGAGGCACGCGGGCACGCCCCGAATATCGCTTCATCCGGGGAATTCGTGCCTGGGCGGGAAGCGATTTGAATTCCAGGCCTTTCGCAGCTCACGGGTGATTTGCGCCGCAAGAGCACCGTAACCTCTTCGGGCGCAGCAATCGGCCCGATCTCCGCAGGCTGTGGACCGCCTTCCGTATACTGCCGCACGCCCTGAAACAGCGCCGGGAAGTGAAGCCGCTCTGGACCCGGACGAATGCGGAGCTCTGGGCGCTGGTTCGCGGCGACAAACCGGCGTCACCGCCCAGCCAAACCGGGGCTCCGATCAGCTTCGAACCGGCTAACGCGAGTTCGTTTTCAAGGTGAGGCGCTCAGTGCGTAGGCGCCTGCGCGCTTGAGTTCACGCCCAGCCGCGCCGGGACTCCCCGCACGTCCTTGATGGCAACCAGACTGAAAGCCTGATGAGGCTTTCTTTCGATGCGCAGGAGCCAAGCCAGCGCGACATCGCAGGTGGCCGCCCCGGGGAAGGTATAGCGCATCATCCCGGCGTAACCACGAAACACTTTGGTGCCGAGAGCGCCATGCACGGTATAGGCCAATCCTTCGAAATCGTGGGCAAACCAACCCGAGAGGTGGCGTTGGAACGGATTGCCGTATTCCGGTCCTTGTTCCAGGAAGCCGCTCGGCGTAACCACGAGGATGTACTTGCTGGTGAGGCGCTCGCATCGTTCCAGCAGTTCATACCCCTGACGCTTGGGGAAGTGCTCAATCACATCGAATAGTGTGACGAGGTCAAACGGTTGACCACCTGCGCGCTCAAGGATGGTCTCGGGGCTGGTGCTCAGAACGTCCGCCAGCACATACTCATCATGCTGCGCTCGCCGGCGAGCCTCAGCGAGCGCTCCTTCGAATGCGTCCAGGCCAACTGTGCGAAGCCCCGGGCGAAACCGAGTCAGCACGGACGAGGACCCGCAACCGATATCCAGCGCCGAACGACAGTCCCCCCGCCGAACCAGCCCCGCAACGTGATCTTCAATGCCTGGCGGGGCGACGAGACGACAAAGGAGATTGTGCGCCCAACCGATCATACGCTGGAGGATCGCCCGATAACGGCGGCCTCCGCGTTCGCCCGCCCTGAAGATTCCGCCGGGTTGCTTGACTCATACCAGGTCCGCAGCGCGGATAATTGGTGCTCCAACGGAGGCCGCTTCACGGTCGGGATCAGGCTGCGGTCAACCGCATCCTTGGCCTCCGCCGGGCGGACGTTCACGCCGAGACCCCAGGCTTGGCCGATGAGCCGGAGCACCTCGCATTTGGACATCGGAGGCCAGGTGCCGGCTTGAATCAACGGTGCTTTGGCGCTGAGTTGCCCGTTCATCAATTCCCAGGCGATGCCGGCCCATTCCAGCGTGGTAATGCCGTTCCAAAGATGGTTGGTGTAACCCGTCACTTCGCCCGACTGGCGAAGGAACCAGCCCATCAGGCCCCAGCCGGTCCCCACCTCCGGCCCAATGATGGACGAGCGAATGATCCAGCATCGGCCGGACTGGGCCGCCGCCTCGCCCAGGGCCTTCGAGAGGCCGTAAACATCCTCAGCATCCCGCTCGTCACCGATTGCGTATCGGCCCCGCCGCCCGGAGAAAACGCAATCGCTGCTGGCATGGATCAGGCGTTGCTCGGACCGCAGCCGGGTGCTGAGGTGGAGGGGGAACAGGGCATTGGCCAGGTAAAGCTCGTTTGGGTCTTGAGTCTTCTGCTTGATTCGGCCCAACGCGTTGACCACCCATTCGCAACCCGAGTCCCGAACCGACTCCACCAAGGGATCTCGTGCGGCGCCCGCATAGCGCAATGGCGACGTGACCCCCTCCCAACCCCGGCCTTCCAGGAAACGGGCCACGACGTGGCCGAGCATTCCCCGGTGGCCCAGCACGAAAACCCTCATATATACGATTCGACTTCGCCCATCGCCTCCAGGAGGGCCTGAATATCCTCGGAACGCTCCAATCTGCGCGTATTCGCGGAGGTGTACTCCTCGCCGAGCGGTTTAGGCGTTAGTCGCTTCGGCACGCGATACTCGGGGTGGATCGCATAATAATCCGGCTGCTCAGTGACCCGCTGCATCTCATACTCGTTGACGAGCACCTCATGCAGCTTCTCGCCCGGGCGGATGCCAACGACCTTGATCGGATGGCGCGCTCCGTGCGGGCTGTATTTCGACCGCATCGCCTCGGCCAGCGCCTGGACGGTGCAAGCCGGCGCTTTGCGCACAAACACCTCGCCCCCGCGCGCCTGGGTCATCGCATGGAGCACCAGGTCCACCGACTGGTCGAGCGTCATCAGGAAACGCGTCATTTCGGGCACCGTCAGGGTCAGGGGGGAGTCTTTGCGAATCTGGTCGCGAAACAAAGGGATGACCGAACCCCGACTGCCCATGACGTTGCCATAGCGAACACAGGAGAAGGTGGTTTGGCCGCCAAACTGGTTCTGGCTGCAGACGATTTTTTCCATCATTGCCTTGCTGATGCCCATGGCGTTGACCGGCTTCACGGCCTTGTCGGTGCTGAGCGCGACCATGCACCGAATGCGATTGTAGCGAGCCACCTCACAGACGTTTTGCGAGCCGATTATATTGGTCTTGACGGCCTCGAAAGGATAGCTCTCGCAGGAGGGAACTTGCTTGAGTGCCGCTGCATGGAACACATAATCAACCCCTTGAATGGCTTCTGCCAGCCGATCGGAGTCCCGCACATCTCCGATAATATATCGGAACTGCGGGAAGGCCCGCTTCATTTCCCATTGCTTCTTCTCGTCCCGGCTGTAAATCCGAATCTGCGCGGGTTTGTGCTTTAGCAAATGCTTGGCCACCCGATTTCCGAAGGAGCCGGTGCCTCCCGTGATCAAGATGGTTGCGCCTCGAACGGTCATCGCGTCTCCTTCGATCGACAACAACAGGTTTGGAAAGCTCTCCTCCGGCGAAGCTCCCCCTCTCGCGTCCGTTTAATAGAAAGCGAATTCCACGAAAGTACGGCCACAGGTCTGAATTCCGCCGCCGTTCCATCAACTCGGTGATCAGTCATTTGTGTCTTCTAGTCTCGCAAATGAGCCACGGCTGGGCAAGAAGTGATTTCCGCGAGCCGGGGGTTAGCAGGACGGATACGCTTGACAGAACTGGCCGCTTCTGGCACTATTGCCCCAAAAACGAGCGACATCCATAATCAATTCTCGCTCACCCGCGCAGTGCCATTGAATCGGCAGGGCGCTAAAAAAGCCGATCCGGATTGAAATAGTAAATTATGAACAGAGTGTTTTGTATCAG
>Ga0335078_10010936_pt1 | contig 13444 bp, 10 predicted proteins | sample Lox_Sample_32_FD_206711 | JGI IMG/M metagenome (GOLD analysis project Ga0335078, IMG submission 206711) | Soil microbial communities from Loxahatchee National Wildlife Refuge, Florida, United States - Lox_Sample_3.2 | ecosystem: Environmental > Terrestrial > Soil > Wetlands | place: USA...
ATGCAGCGCAACGGTCAGCTCCACCACGCCAAGCCCCGCACCCAAATGCCCCCCCGTCACCGCCACCGCGTTGATCGTCTCCGTCCGTAACTCGTCGGCGACTTGCTTGAGATCGGCCTCGTCGAGCCGCCGCAGGTCACAAGGTTCTTTAATGGCTTCCAACATTTCGCGTCCAATCTGTGTGGTCGGTGGGCAATTTAGCTCGTAATTCCGCGGATATAGTGCACTTTGTGGACAAAAGTATAAGGCAAGAATTATACCAAATCCACGTCACCTTCTCCCAGTCAACTTCGCGTAATTGCCGATAAACAGGCTGTTTCCCTGCATCGATCATCTCAACCGGCGGCTATTTAATCGCTTTGCGAATTAAGAACCTAGGTATCCGGAGTTGCGAAACCAACGCACCGCGTCGTCGATCCCCTCCGTATAAAGCCTTGAACGGTAGCCCAGTTCCCGTTCCGCCTTGCCTGAGGCGAAGAACATGCGGTGCTTCGCCATATGCACCCCGTCGCGGGTGGCGAAGGGTTCGCGCCCGGTGACGTTGGCCACAGCCTCGGCGACAAATGCGACCGGAATGAGAGCGCGCCAAGGCAGCCGCACGTTCGCAGCGCGCCGGCCGACCAAGCCCGCTATATCGCGCAACATTTGCGAAAATAAGACATCCTGCCCGCCGAGGATGTAGCGTTCGCCGATCCGGCCGTGCCGCAAGGCCGCAAGATGACCGCTCGCCACATCGTCGACATGCACGAGGTTAAGCCCGGTATCGATGAAGGCCGGAATACGGCCCTTGGCGGCTTCGACGATGATCCGCCCGGTCGGCGTCGGCTTGACGTCGCGCGGACCGATCGGCGTCGATGGATTGACGATTACCGCCGGCAGGCCGCGCTCGGCCACCATGGCTTCGACCAAGCGTTCGGCCGCGATCTTGCTCCTCTTGTAAACGCCGATGCCCTGCTCTTCGCGCAGCGGCCTGCTCTCGTCCGCCGCGGTACCGTCCGGCTGCACGGCAATCGTCGCCACGCTGCTCGTATGGATCACGCGCTCGACGCCCGCGCTGAGCACCGCTTCCATCAGGTTGCGCGTGCCTTCGACATTGGAGGCGAAAATCTCGCTGCGATCGCGCGCCCACAGACGGTAATCTGCTGCCACGTGAAAGACGTAGCGCACGCCGCCAGTCGCCCGCTCGACCGATTTGCGATCGCGCAAGTCGCCTTCGGAGAATTCCAGGCCGAGTCCGGCAAGATGCGCGCGGGGACTCGCCCCGCGCACCAAGGCGCGGACCGAATAGCCGGCATCGACCAGCTGGCGCGCCACGGCCGAGCCGACGAATCCGCTTGCCCCGGTGATCAGAATCTTTTCTTGTTGGCTCATGCGCAGGGCCGCAAACCTCGTTACGCGGTCGTCTAGTCGAGTTCGTCAGAAAGGGGAAGCGTCGTCCAATCCTCCGGTAGGGAACGCCGCGTTAGCGGCACGGAATTTGCTTGAGTTTTACTTGATGCAGCAAGCCCCGGGGGATTACGTGGGCTTAAAAGGGGGCAAATGGCGCACATCAGCTCAAGTGACGCGTGGGCCTTAGAGTATTCCGCGGCTCCCACCCCTGCGTTTCCGGCGGCCGGCAATATCGCAGAGCCCGCCCGTCCCGCCGAAGCCGCTCCGGCCAATCGTTTCGTCATCGCCCTCGTCGGACTGGCGTTCGAGGCCCGCATCGCATCCGCGCCCGGGGTGGTCGTCATCTGCCGCAACTCCGAACGCGTGCTCTCTGCCTCACTCGATCAGGCGCTCAAGCAGGGCTGCCGCGGCATCATCAGTTTCGGGGTCGCGGGCGGCCTGGCGCCGCATCTGCGTCCGGGCAACTGGGTGGTCGCCTCCTCGATCGTTGACGCGCAGCAAGCGCGACCGACCGATCCTGCCTGGTCGGAAAAAATTCTGGCCACGATCCCGGGCGCCGAGCACAAGCCCATCGCCGGCGTCGACTATGCGGTCGCCAACCCCGCCGATAAGCGGCGCATGCACGACGAAACAGGCGCGGCCACCGTCGACATGGAATCGCATCTGGTCGCCCGCCTCGCGTCCGCGCATGGCCTGAACTTCGCCGCCGCGCGCGTGGTCATCGACCCGGCGCACCGCGCCGTGCCGGATGCGGCGCTTGCCGGCCTGCGCCCCGATGGCGGGACCAGCGTCACCGCGGTGCTGCGTGAACTGATCGCAAGCCCCTCGCAAATTTCCGGGCTGTTGCGGCTCGCCTATGACGGCTACGCGGCACGGCGGGCCCTGGTCCGCGTTCGCCGCCGGTTGGGGCCGGATTTCGGCCGTCTTACACTCGCCGAAGCCTGATCGCCCCGGCGATTTCCGCATCACGAACCCTTGCGCTGGTTTCGCGTTGGTGGCGTTGACGCCTTGATGCGAGAAGGCGACTATGCGCCGCCTGGGGGCCGCGCTATGGCTCGCATGCCCGCAACACCCCATATGATGACCCATGACTATTGCGACACACGAACGTCATAAATCGGTTGCCGTGGACGTCGGCGGCGTCACGGTCGGCGGCGGGGCGCCCATCGTCGTGCAGTCGATGACCAACACCGATACCGCCGATGTGGAGTCCACCGCGCGGCAGGTGGCGGCGCTCGCCCGCGCCGGCTCGGAGCTGGTGCGCATCACCGTCGATCGCGACGAGGCGGCGGCGGCCGTGCCGCACATCAAGGAGCGCCTGCTCAAGATGGGCGTCAGCGTACCTATCGTCGGCGACTTCCATTACATCGGCCACAAGCTGCTCGCCGATCATCCCGGCTGCGCCGAGGCGCTGGACAAATACCGCATCAATCCCGGCAATGTCGGCTTCAAGGACAAGAAGGACAAGCAGTTCTCCCAGATCGTCGAAATGGCGATCAAGCACAACAAGCCGGTGCGCATTGGCGCCAATTGGGGCTCGCTCGATCAGGAATTGTTGACCAACCTGATGGATGAGAACTCTAAATCGGAAAATCCGCTCGATGCCCGCGAGGTCACGCACGAGGCCATGGTGCAGTCGGCGCTGTTGTCGGCCGCGCGCGCCGAGGAAATCGGCCTGCCGAAGAACCGCATCATCCTATCCGCCAAGGTCTCGGCGGTGCAGGATCTGATCGCGGTCTACACCATGCTCGCCGGCCGCTCCGACTACGCGCTGCATCTCGGTTTGACCGAGGCCGGCATGGGCACCAAAGGCATCGTCGCCTCGTCGGCCGCCATGGGTGTGCTGCTGCAGCAGGGCATCGGCGACACCATCCGCATCTCGCTCACGCCGGAGCCAGGCGGCGACCGCACGCGCGAGGTGCAGGTGGCGCAGGAGCTGTTGCAGACGATGGGCCTGCGCACCTTCGTGCCGCTGGTCGCGGCGTGTCCTGGCTGCGGCCGCACCACCTCGACCACGTTCCAGGAGCTCGCCGCCGACATCCAGAATTTCATCCGCGACTCGATGCCGGAATGGAAGACGCGCTATCCGGGCGTGGAAACGCTCAACGTCGCGGTGATGGGCTGCATCGTCAACGGGCCGGGCGAAAGTAAGCACGCCGACATCGGCATCTCGCTGCCCGGCACCGGCGAGCAGCCGACCGCCCCCGTCTTCATCGACGGCAAAAAGGCGGCCACCCTGCGCGGGCCGACGCTGACGACGGACTTCAAGCAGATGGTCATTGATTATATCGAGCGGCGCTTCGGCCACCGCCAACCGGGTGCTGCCGCCGGCAAGGTTGCCCAACTCGATGATGTCGTACCGGCGCAGTAGCGTCTCCGCCGCCGGTGCCAAAATTTTTCACGCCGAGGGGGCTGTAAAGTCCGAAAGTCATGGGTCTGCCGTCTCGCCATTCGACACCGCCTCCGGCCAAGGGCAAAGCGGCGCCCGATCCCACCGACCGCTTCAAGCAGAGTCTTGATTCCGTCGCCGCCGACACCGAGCGTTTGCTTGATCAGTTGCTGACGCCGAAGCCGGTGGCTGGCGAATTGGCGCGCCCTGCCCGGCTGCTCGAGGCCATGCGCTATGCGAGCCTCGGCGGCGGCAAGCGGGTGCGCCCGTTTCTGGTGGTCGAAAGCGCGCGGCTCTTCGCGGGGCCGCGCCGGCAGGCGCTGATGGTCGCCGCCGCGCTCGAATGCGTGCACTGCTATTCGCTGGTGCATGACGACTTGCCGGCGATGGACGACGATGCGTTGCGGCGCGGACGTCCGACTGCGCACAAGGCTTTCGACGAGGCGACCGCCATTCTGGCTGGCGACGGACTCCTGACCTTCGCCTTCGACATCCTCTCCCGCCCGCAAACCCACGCCAAAGCCGAGATAAGGGCCGAGATCATTTCCGCGCTGGCGCGCGCCGCCGGCATCGGCGGCATGGCCGGTGGCCAGATGCTCGATCTTGCCGCAGAAGGCCGCTTCGCCAACGGCCGGGTAAGCGAGCTCGATTTCGCCGGCGTCAAAACATTGCAAGCCATGAAGACCGGCGCCTTGCTGAAATTTGCCTGCGTTGCCGGCGCCATGCTTGCTGCGGCGCCGAAAAAGGCGCGCACCGCCCTCGAGCGCTACGGCGCGGCGGTCGGCGAAGCCTTTCAGGTCGCCGACGACTTGCTCGATATTGAAGGCGACGCCGCGACCGTCGGCAAAGCGACGGGGAAAGACGCCGCCGCGCATAAGGCGACCTTCGTGAGCCTGCTCGGGGTCGACGGCGCGCGCAACCGGCTCAACGCGCTGGTCGCCGAAGCCGAGAAGGCGATCGCATTGTTCGGCAAAGATGGCGCAATCCTGCAGGCGGCGGCGCATTTCATCGCCAATCGGCGCAGTTGACCCCGAGCCCTATACTTGCGCCGAGGCGCATGCGAATGTCGTCGCGCACAGATCGATGGTGACGGAAGATGCTCGCACCGCGGATCATTCCAGCACGGCCCCGGCCGGCAATCCCCTAGAGCGCCGCCGTGCCCAGCCCTCCACCGCCCGAACTCGAATTCCTGGAAACGCCGCGCAAGGTCGTTCCGCGAAATCTGGCGCTCGGCATCGAGCGGATCGGGTTCGTCCCGCTCTCGCACCGCCTGATATCCATTATCATCTTTGTCGTCCTGTGCGCCTTAGCCGCGGTCGGCTTCACACGCCTGAAGGTCGACGATTCACTCAGTCAGCTGTTTCGCTCTGACACCCAGGAATTCAAAACCTACGAGGACGTCACCCATCGCTTCCCTTCGACCGAATTTGACGTCCTAGTCGTGGTCGAAGGGCCGACGCTGCTTGAGCGGTCCTCGCTGGAAAAGCTGCGCGATCTCGTGATCGAGTTGCAGCTCATCGACGGCACCCGCGGCATCATCTCGCTGTTCTCGGCGCGACAACCGCCGGAGAACGGACAGATTCCGGCTCCGCTGTTCCCCAATCCGCTGCCGACCGGAGAGGCATACCAGGATCTGATCGCCAAGGTGAAGACGAACGAGATCATCCGCGGCAAATTGCTGTCGCTCGACGGCCATCTTGCCTTGATCGTGCTGGCACTCGATCCGGCGGCCACGCAACATAACTTATCCACGGTCATCGGCGAGGTGCGCCAGACGCTCAATGAACATCTGGCCGGCACCGGGTTGAGCGGCGAGTTGTCCGGCGTCCCGGTGATGCAGCTCGAGACCCGCACCGCGATCGAGCGCGACCGGCTGTACTACAACGCGCTTGGCTTTCTCGCCGGCTGTCTGATCGCGGCTTTGTTCTTCCGCCGCATCGCCTTCATGGTCATCGCCGCCGCGCCGCCGCTTGCCGCCATTTTGCTCGCACTCGGCGCGCTCGGCTGGCTCGATTTCAGCCTGAACATCTTCTTGAACGTGATGACCCCGCTCATCATGGTGATCAGTTTCTCCGATAGCATGCAGCTCACCTTTGCGGCGCGCGACCGCCTCATCATGGGCGACGACAAGTACACCGCCTTCCGCAATGCGCTGCTGATCGCGGGACCCGCCTGCGTGCTCACCCACGCAACCGCTGGGATTTCGTTCATCGCCTTGCAGTTCTCGTCCTCCGACCTCATCCGCACTTTTGGCGAAGCCGGCCTCATTGCCACGCTGATTGCCTTGGTGGCGGTGATCATGCTCCTGCCGTTGCTCGGCGTCCTGCTCATCCGCAACGAGGCGGGCTTTGCCGCGAAGGTGCGCGGCATGGACAAGGCGCTCGATGTGCTGCGCCGGTTCTGCAGCTGGATCGCGGTGCGCATGGTCACCCGCCCGGGCCTCTACACGCTGGCTGGCCTGCTTGTGGTCATCGGCCTATCGATCGGCTATTCGCAGCTGCAGCCGCATTATCGCCTTGCCGACCAGGTGCCCGACCGGCAGCAGGCTGTTGCCGCCAGCCGGCGGCTCGACGCGAAGCTGACCGGCGCCAATCCGATCGACGTGCTGATCGAGTTTCCGCAAGGAAAGTCGCTTTACGACCCCGAGACGCTTGCCGTCATCGACGACGTGCACACGATGCTGGAGCACCAGGAAGGGGTCGGTAACGTGTGGTCGGTCGATACGCTGCGGCGGTGGCTCGCGGAAAAGATGGGCAAGACCGACGTCGCCACGCTCAAGCAATATGTCGATATGCTGCCGCCCTACCTGACGCGGCGGTTCATTTCGGCCAAACAGGACGCGGTCATCGTCAACGGTCGCGTTCCCGACGCCGACGCCAACAAACTGCTGCCCATCGTTGACGAACTCGACAAGAAAATCGACGCCCTCAAAACCAAGTACCCCGGCTATACCATCGCCGTCACCGGCCTGTCGGTGATCGCCGCACGCAACAGCGCCATCATGATCGACAAGCTCAGCGACGGGCTGACGATCGAGATTGTCTTTGTCGCGGCCTTTATCGGCCTCGCGTTCCGCTCGATCATCGTGATGTTGACCAGCATCTTGCCCGGCCTGTTTCCCATCGTGCTCGCCGGCTGCCTGTTGCTGGTGACCGGGCTCGGCTTACAGTTCGCCAGCGTCATCGCGCTGACGGTATCGTTCGGCTTGGGATTGAGCGCCACCATCCATTTCCTCAACCGCCTGCAGATCGAGGACACAGGTCCCGATCCGGCTATCGGCGTCGAGCGCGCAACCATTCTGGTCGGGCCACCCTTGATCCTCACCTCGGCCGTGCTGGCCTGCGGCCTGGCGATGACGGTGTTTTCCAGCCTGCCGTCGCTGCGCCTGTTCGGCTGGCTGAGCGCCTTTGCGATGATCTCGGCGCTGGTCGCCGACCTGCTCATCCTGCGGCCAGTCGCGACCTTCCTCAGCAAGGCCGCGCGTCGTTTCACCATGCGCTCATCCAGCCGCTCGGCGGCTGAATAGAATCAGCCAGACGACATCTATCGATTTCAGCCGCGGCGGCGCAAACTGATTGTCGCACCTTTGATGCCCGAGCTCTGGTCCGGCGTTCGGATAGAAACCGATTGCCGGTCGCCGCGCGTGATCAAGCTCAAATTGGCCGTGAAGCCCGGCGCCTCGGCGCGCACCTGAATACGGTCGCCTTCGGCCGTACCGCTGATGGTGCCGGACGCCGCGTGCGTGGATTCACTCCACGAGCCGCTGACGGCGTGGCCGGACAAAACCGCCCGGCCGTACAAATCGAAATTGTAGCTGTCGCTGGCGCAGCGAATGTTGAGCTCAAGGCTGTGCAACTCGGAGAGCAGGTCGTACGACGCGCGGCAGCGGAGCGGCTCGTGTGTGCCGTTCGCCAGATCGATCGTGCCGGATCCGGTCCAGTGGCCGGCGAGGCGAGCGAAGGGCCCGCCCGCGCGTTGCGCAAAAACGGCGCCGGAACAAACGACGAGAAGCGCCACGATGAAAACGAACTTCGGCATGATTTGCGCCAACCTCTGGAGGTATCTTGGCATGATTGAACGCGACATTCTGGTGTTCATCATGATTGCGCGCCGAGTGAACCAATTCATGTGTCGACCCCACCGCTGAATCAGCAATGACTCTGCTGGAAATGCAAGCGACTGCCGTGGACGAGACTCTAGCCTATTCCAGGCACAAGCTCACGTTTCGACCGTCGCCGCGCAAGCCCCCATGCGCTCCGATCACGAATGGCGTATGACGCCGGTTTCGCTCGATATTCTCTTGCGTTTTCAACGAGTTTTGCGCCCCGGCGCGAAGACCCCCGTCGTGGCCTAACGGACATTTTATTTATCTCCGGAAGCGCATCAGCCGTGGGGGATGCAGTTGCAGCATCGTCATGCGATCGCGCCGAACGGTCGCCCGTCCGGACTTCATTTGATTGGTTGTGTTTGCGGTGCACGGCGCGGTTACCATCTACGTCCATACCGAGGTCTCGGTGATCAAACGCGCGAGCGCCGCGTTGCGCGTCGCCGATCGCGCGTGCGAGAGAAACGCCACGCGGCCAAAAGGCAATCCAGATTAACATGTTAGTAAAATAATAGGGTAGCGACTGTTTTTGCGCGCGGATATATTCGTTGTTCAGAATAGTTTGAATCGTCGCGCGTTGAAATTTCGTAGCTTTGATTTTGCGTTCGAGTTTGCGTCGTTGTGACTTCCCATTGGTTTCGACTGTTGCTCTGCGTAACTGCATGCAACCGCGTTTTTGGGGGGTGAACGATATGGCTACCGTGTTGGTCGTTGATGACGACGAAAAAGTGCGCAAGACATTGAGCATGATGCTGCGGTCGCTCCGATTGGGCGCCTTTGCAGCCGCCGATGCGGAAAGCGGATTGAACCTGCTCGCGGTCGGACAATTCGCCGTCGTCCTTGTCGACATCTTTATGCCGGGCATGGACGGGTTTGCGACGATTCGGGAAATCCGCAAGCTCAAGCCCGATCTTCCCATCATCGCGATGTCGGGCCGCTGCTTCATAAGCCCGACGCCCGGAAAGCCGGACTTTCTCGGTATGGCGGTCCGGCTCGGCGCCAATGACGCGCTGCAGAAGCCCTTCGCGCCGGCGGACTTGTTTGCCGCGGTCAGCCGTTGCCTGGCAGACGCTGTGCCTTGCGAAGACGACGGCGACTGGATGGAAGCGAACAACGTGGTTCCGTTCCGCGCGCCTCCCGAGATCGCGGTCATATCCATGCCCGCCGTGCACCACAAACCATGAAAGGCGTCGCCGCAGCGCTTCGGGGATAACGGCGAAAGGCAGCGGATGAAGCTCTGCCGCTGACGAAACGGGTCATCGAAAGCCATGCGACGAGGCGTTCGCTTTCAGGACAATTTGCCCGAACCGTCTCCTCACGACGCACGCCTAAGCCGCATTGTCTGCGAGCTCAATATCGGCCGCTACAAGCATCTGCTGAACACGGACATCGATGCCGCGACGCGCGAGACGGTGAACCGGTTGCTGGCCGAGGAGCATCTGTCCTTGAAACAATTGTTGGCCGGAAGCAGCGCCTATTTCGAGCCCAAAGGTTTTGTCCGCCCGGCGGCGGGCACAGATGGATGCGGCAAGGCGCCGGGGACCAACTCTATTCTGGATCAGGTCTTGACGCTGTCGCCGCTGGCGATCTTCACAGCAATGATCGGGGCATGGATCGTCATTATTCCGGCATGACGGCACGCCGTCGCCAAAACTTTCGCGAGTCTGATCGGGAAAGTGGTGGGCGCACCAGGGCTCGAACCTGGGACCCGCTGATTAAGAGTCAGCTGCTCTACCAACTGAGCTATGCGCCCGGATTGCCGCTTGCGGAGATTCCGCCGCGGCGGTTTCGCTTAGCAAAGGTGGGACGGGGTGTCCAGCCGCGCAAGGCTTGTCTAAATCGAAGTAAACAAAGGAAAAGCCGCCGGGCGTCCGGCGGCTTCAGGTGACGGCGGTCGCAGCGCTTCGGAGATAACGCGCGGCCGCCGCGCCTGCTTCTCCCGGCAGCCTACTGCGGCCGCGGGCCGCCATCTGGTCCCATCAGGCCGCGCCCGAAGCCGTCCTGGCCGCGATGCATCCAGCCGCGATGCCCAGCCATGCCGCGACCGCGGAAATGCGGCCGTTCGAGCCGCGCCAGCAGCATGAAGCGGTGCTTCTGCGCCTCGTCCAGGCTCTTGTACAGCGGACCCGCCGCGTCGGCGACCTTCTTGAGCGCGGCGCCGCGTTGCGTCAGCATGTCGGCGCGCAAGGCGAGCCGTTCGACCGGCTCCTTCGGGCGGTCGGCGCTGGCGCGTGCGGCGAACCACGCCGAGCGCTGCTTGGACAAATCGCGCAGCGCGCTCTCCAAGGCCGGCCAATTCTTCTCCTGCTCGGGCGTAAGCTGCAGTCCGGCGTGCAAGGCCGCGATACGCGCATCGCCGAACGCGGCGATGTCCTGCGCGCTCGGCCGCCAGCGCGGCGCGAAGTCGCGGTCGCCGGGACCTTGCTGCGCGTAGGCCAGCGTTGCACCGGCAATCGCAAGCGCGGTCGAACCGGCGAGAACAGTCTTCCACATGGCATTCCTCCAATGGCAATTCGGATGACGCCAATAGTGTAATGCCGCCGCGCCTTTGCAAGTTAAAGTTTGGACAGAGATTACTGCAACGCAATGTTTATGTACGTTTGTTCACCGCAGGAATTGCGCACAACAAGCGTTGTCGCGTCTTGTCACATCATGTGCAGTAATCGCGGCAGCCAGATCGATAGGCCGGGCCAATAGGTCACAACGGCCAAGAAGCCTAACATCGCCAGCAGCCAAGGCCAGACGGCGACGGTGAGTTCGGTGATGCCCATCCTGGCGATGCCCGACGCGACGTACAGGTTCAATCCGACCGGCGGGTGGCACAGGCCGACTTCCAGGTTGACCGTCATCAGAATACCGAAATGGATCGGATCGATGCCGAGTTTGACCGCGACCGGATACAATATCGGCGCCATGATAAGAATGATCGACGATGCCTCCATCACGTTGCCGGCCAACAGCAACAGGACATTGACCACCAGCAGGAATGTGATCCAACCGAGGCCTTGATCGATCATCCACTGCGCGAGATGCTGCGGAATATTCTCGTAAGTGAGCAGGAACGAGAACAGCACCGCGTTGGTGATGATATAGAGCAGCATCGCGCTCAAATTGGCGGACGACAGCAGCACCCGCGGCACATCGCGTAGCTTGAGATCCTTGTAGACGAACACCGCGACGACGAAAGCGTAGACCGCGCTCATGGCGGCCGCTTCGGTCGGCGTAAAGACGCCGGAATAGATGCCGCCGATGACAATGAAGATTAGGAGCAGGCCCCAGATCGATTCGCGGAAGGTGCGGACGCGCTCGACGAAAGAGGCTTTGGGCATGCGCGGATAGTCGTTGCGCCAGGCGCGATAGAATGTGACCGCGCCGAGCGTCGTCGCCAGCGCGATGCCGGGGACGATGCCGGCGATGAACAGCTTTCCGACCGAGGTATTGGTGGCGACTGCAAAGAGCACCATCGGGATGGATGGCGGGATCAGGATTCCCAGCGAGCCGGATGTGGTGATCACGCCGGCGCCGAAACGCTTGGGGAAACCCTGCGCCACCATCGCCGGCAGAATGACGGAGCCAATCGCAACCACCGTCGCCGGCGAGGAGCCCGATACCGCGGCAAACAGCGCGCAAGCAAGAACGCCAGCAAGCGCCAGCCCACCGTACCAGTGCCCAACCATGGCGGTCGCGAAGCTGATCATGCGGCGCGCGACGCCGCCATGCGTGAGGAAGCCGCCGGCCAGGATGAAGAACGGGATCGCCATGATCTCGAAGCTTTCCAGCCCAGTGAACAGCTTGAGCGCGACCGATTCGGTGCGCACGTCAGTCAGCGTGAACATAAAGGTGAGCACGGTGAGGCCGAGCGAGATCGACACGGGCATGCCGGTCAGCATCAGCGCGATCAGCAGGACAAACATGATGACCGCCCGCATGCTCTGCGGCAGCACAATAAGACCGGTCGCATGCGCGACGCAGATTGCCACGATCAGTAAAGGCGCAAGGATCAGGATGACGCCGAGCGCACTCACGCCCTCCTTTTTCCCGACCGCGAGGCCCACATCGTGGGGATGCAGCGGGTCCTCAAGACCCTCGACATGCGCGACGTCGTGATGCGGTAGCCGGCCGGTCCAATAGAACCACCATGCGACTTGCAGGAAGCGGAAGCACATCAGCCCCGAGCCGAGTGGGAGCGTCAGATAGATCATCCACATCGGCCATTCGAGATCGTTCGACTGCTGGCCGGTCTTGAACATTTCCTCCACGAATGAGCCGCCAAATACGGCGACCACGCCGGTGAACAACGCGCCACAGAGTAGACTGAAGACGATCACCTTTTTGCGGGATGCCGGCGGAAGCATATTGACAAAGACATCGACGCCGACGTGGATGCCCGTCCGCACGCCATAGGCAGCACCGAACTTCGCCATCCAGATGAACATGTAGATGCAAAGTTCCTGCGCCCAGGAAAGGTCGAGCGACGCAAGCCAAAGGTAGATGTCCTTGAGGACCCACGGCACGACGGGAATGCCGTACGCGTCGGCCCATTTCGACAGATTGATCGAGGCGCCCGTGCCGTAGCGATGCAGCACGGCAACGAAAATCAATAGCGTCGCCGCCGCAATAAGCGTGGCGATCAGCCACTCTTCCAAATGGTCGAGCGCGCGATTGAGTCGCTTGAGCACGTAAACCCCCCGGTCTCAGACCGAAACGGCCGGGAGCGCGATACTCCCGGCCGATCATTATTCTTGGCCGTCGACGGCTAGGCTCAGTTCACATCTTGACGTCAAGTTCTTTGGCGACCAAGTCGAGCACTTCCTGGCCGACGCGGCCCTTGGCCCACTTGTATGTCGGCTGCATCGCCTTTTGCCAGGCCGCCTTTTGTTCGGGCGTCAGGTAGTGCAGCGTGGTCTTGCCGGAGGCCTTGATCGCTGCGAGCGCGTCTTCGTTCTCCTTGCGAGCGATCGAGTTGGTGTAGTCCGTGGCCTCGTCCATGGCCTTGTCGAGCTGCGCGCGAATATCGGCCGGCAATCCGTTCCAGAACTTGGTGTTCACGATCACCGCGTATTGCAGGTGCGCGTGATAGGAGACGGTGATGTCCTTCTGCACCTCATGGAACTTCTGCGTCAGATAGTTCGAGGGCGTATTTTCGCAGCCGTCCACCACGCCGGTCTGCAACGCCTGATAGACTTCCGAGAACGCCATGATCTGTGGGATCGAGCCGAGATTGCGGAAGTATTGGTCGGCGATCTTCGACCCGGAGATACGGAACTTGAGGCCTTGGAAATCGGCCGGCATCAGCAGCGGCCGGTTGGCCGATACCATGTGGAAGCCGTTGTCCCAATAAGCCAAGCCGGTGATGCCTTTTGACTCAAGCTTCTGGAACAGCCACTTGCCAACTGGACCTTTCATCGCCTTGGCGTAGGTGTCGTCATCCTTAAACAGCCAGGGCAGATCGAGCGCTTCGAACTCCTTGGCGCCGAGGGGCGCGAATTTCGCGGTCGAGGGCGCCAGCATCTGCACCGAGCCGAGCTGTAAAGCTTCGATCTCTTCCTTGTCCTTGAACA
>Ga0335078_10010938_pt1 | contig 13444 bp, 8 predicted proteins | sample Lox_Sample_32_FD_206711 | JGI IMG/M metagenome (GOLD analysis project Ga0335078, IMG submission 206711) | Soil microbial communities from Loxahatchee National Wildlife Refuge, Florida, United States - Lox_Sample_3.2 | ecosystem: Environmental > Terrestrial > Soil > Wetlands | place: USA: Florida...
CCGTTGCATCAAAGCCTCGACGTCCACGGGGTGGAAGAGGAGCTCGGTGACCTTGAGTTCCAGGACAAGCCGGCGTACCAGCTTGCCGTCGGCATCCGAATCGAGGCAGTAGATCACCGGCAGGTCCGGAAGCGATTGGCGAAACTGCGCGACATGGGAGGGAGTGTCAGGCGCGAAAGCGTGGTCCACGATCAGCAGGTCGCAAGATTGCCGGGCTAATTCCTCGGCCGGTGAGCTTCGATCAGCGCGGACGATTGAGTTTCCATGCAATCGGCGGCCAACCTGGGCCGTTAGCCAGGCGTCGAGGCCGGCCACTATGATCTCAGCCATGACAACTCATCTAGCCTCGTCGGGATCACGCCCGCGCTTCGCGCCCGATGGCGGCCCCGGCCAGCCCAGAATGTCGATGATCTCCGGGGCCAGGGTCAAAGGATCGAAAGGCTTCACGATCACGCCGGCAGAGCCCGTTCCCGGCGCTTCCCGCGCCTTCTGGACGGTGGCCGTCAGCAGGATCACGGGGATTGCCGCCGTGCGCTCGTCCGCTTTGAGCCGGCCGAGGACGGCCATGCCGTCTAAATCCGGCATCATCACGTCGAGCAGGATGGCGTCCGGGAGTTCCGCTTGTGCTACCGCAAGGCCCTCGGCGCCCGAAGACGCCAGCAGAACATCCCAACCGGTGTTCAACTGGAGCGCGATTTGGGTCACCTCGCGAATATCATCTTCATCGTCGATAATCAGCAGACGTTTCGACATGCGATTTTCCCTCGCGCCGGAGGTCAGGGGTCGGGAGTCAGGGGGCCAGCAGTCAGCACGCCCTCCGCGGGCCGTGCCTCGACTGACGCCTGTGCCCTGACGCCTTCTATCGGCAGGGTGAATACGAACGTGCTGCCTTGCCCCAGTTCGCTTTCCACCCAGATCCTTCCCCCGTGCCTTTCGACAATGTGACGGCAGATCGATAGCCCCAACCCCGTACCGCCGCGGCGCCGCGAATCCGAAGCGTCTACAGGCCGGAAGGGTCCGAAAATGCTCTCCAGCTTGTCCTTCGGAATCCCGGGACCCTGATCGGTCACGCGAAATTCGACGCTGCCGCCTGCTTCCTGGCATTGCAGGCGCACCGTGGATCCCGGATTCGAGAACTTGATGGCGTTGCTCAGCAGGTTGGTCAACGCCTGCAGGATGCCGTCAATATCGACGCACAAGCTCAGGGGCAGCGGCCGGATATCGAGTTTCAGGCCCGCCGATTCCGCAAGAGGTTTCATCAGGTCCCCCGCCTCCGCCATCAGGTCAGCCGCGGATGTCCATTTACGGGCCAGAACCGGCTGGGCTTGCAGCCGCTCCGACTCCAGGATGTCGCTCACCAGGCGCACCAGCCGATCGGTGTTTTGGACGGCAATGTCGACCATCCGCCGGTTCCGGGGCGTCAGCCCGCCGCTTCGGTCGACACCCATTAATCCCAAAGCTCCGCGGATTGCGGTGAGCGGCGTGCGGAGCTCGTGGCTCACGATGGAGACGAATCCCTCCTTCATTTTTTCCAGGGCGCGCCGCTCGCTGACGTCCCGGATCATGATGACGGCACCTACCGTCCGGCCGTCCTCCGCGATCGGCGCGGCGATGATGTCCACCGAGATTCGCGTTCCGTCTTTGCGCGCGACCATGTGGTTTTCGGCCGTCTGGACCACGCTTTTGTGCAGAGCCCTGAACGTGGGGCAGTCCTCCGCGGAGCAGGGAGTGCCGTCCGGCAGAGAGTGCCGGCTGAGCGTGTGCAGATTTTGGCCCAGCAGTTCAGCCTGCGTGTACCCGAGAAGCCGGGTGGCAGCGGGATTGGCGTAGGTGCAAATCCGGTCCGAGCCGGTGCGGTAGATCGCTTCGCCCGCCGAATCGAGGATCAACTCCGTTTGGCGTTGAAGCTTTGCCAGAGCTTCCTCGGCCTCTTTCCGCACGGCGATTTCGACCGCGAGTTCCTCGTTGAGGGCGGCCAGTTCCTGGGTGCGCGTGGCCACGCGGTCCTCGAGCAGGTCATTCAGGGCCTTGGCCTCGCGCTCAGCCTGGCGGCGTATCGTGATGTCGCGGAGAGTGCACTGAACCACCGCCTTGTCGCCCAGTTGATACGTGACCGCCCCCAGTTCAACCTCCATCGGCTTGCCGGATTTGGGCAGCAGCGGCACCGCCGCCAGGGGCAGGTCACGAAGACTCTTCTGCGGCGAACCGCCCCGGCTGAAGGCGCGGAGCTGCCACAGCCTCTTGCCCAAAACGCCGCCCGGAGTCTCTTCCAGCATGCGGAGGGCGGACGCATTCACATCGATGATTCTCGCCGTCACGGAGTCCAAAAGCAGTATGCCGGCCTCGGAGGTCTCAAAGAGCCTGCGATAGCGGACCTCCGATGCTTTCAGGGCTTCCTCGGCCCGCTTGCGCTCCGCGATGTCCTGCTTGATGGCAATGAAGTTTGAAATGGCGCCGGTGCGATCCCGGACGGGCGTGATCGACATCTCCTCGGGATAAAGGCTGCCGTCCTTCCGCCGGTTGATGATCTCGCCGTGCCAGACGTCTCCGAAGAGAATGGTGGCCCAGATGTTTTTATAGAACTCGGCGCTCTGCACACCCGACTTGAGAATGCTTGGCTTGTGACCCAGCGCCTCTTCCGCGGGATACCCCGTGATTTTCGTGAAGGCGGGATTCACATATTGAATCCGGCCTTCCGGGTTGGTGATCACGACGGCGTTCGCCGATTGCTCGATCGCGGTGGCCAGCACCAGATGCTCGGTTTCGGTCCGGCGGCGCTCGGTCACGTCCATCTGGTTGGAAATGAAATGGGTGATCTTGCCGTTTGAGTCGCGCACCGGCGCCACGTGAAGCTCGTCGGTATAAACCGACCCGTCTTTGCGCCGGTTGACCATTTCCCCGTGCCAGGTGTTCCCGGCGGTCAAAGTCTTCCAGAAGTCCTCGTAAAACGCGGGCGACTGGTATCCCGATTTCAGCAGTCTCGGATTCCGTCCGATCGCTTCCTCCCGGCTGAAGCCGGTGACCTCCGAGAATCTGGGGTTGACGTATTCGATGGTTCCGCTTTTGTCCGTGATAATGACGGTTTCCGCGCATTGCTCGATCGCCGTCGCCAGGCGTATCCGCTCTTCTTCCGCGCGCCGCGCCTGCTGCCGGAGCGCCTTCTCTTCCAGGGCCGCCCGGACGGCTTGCGGCAGCCGCGCCAACTGGCCCTTCAGGATGTAATCCGCCAAACCGCTGCGCAGGCATTCGAGGGCGGCCTCATTGCTGATCGCGCCGGTTACCAGGATCACCGGGATCTCCAGCTTCCGTTTCCTCAATACCTGCACGGACTCCACTCCCGTCCACCCGGGAAGCTGGTAGTCCGCAAGCACCACGTCGTAACGGTTCGTCCGGATGTGTTCCAGGAATGCCGCGCGCGTCTCCACGATATCCGCAGTGACTTCCAACCCATCCTTTCGGAGTTCGCGGATGGCAAGCTCCGCGTCAGGCCGGACGTCGTCGATGATCAGCACTTTCAAGGCGCGTTTGCCGTTTCGGTCCATTGGGATACCCTTGGAGCTGACAGTCAACAGTTAACAGTCGGCGGGAATAGCCGGACAGTTAACGCTTAACTGTCGGCTGCCGGCTGTCAACCTCGCCGACTCCCCCCATTTTCCCCACCACCGGTGGCGGTTCATTGACTACCAGCCAGTAAAGCCCCAACTGTCTCACGGTGCTACGGAACTGGTCGAAATCGACGGGTTTCAGGATATAGCTGTTACAGCCGAGACTATAGCTGTTCACCAGGTCCTGCTCCTCTTTGGAAGAAGTCAGGATCACGACCGGCAGCAGCCGCGTGGCCTCCTGGGCCCGGATTCGCCGCAGTACTTCCAAGCCGTCCAACTTCGGCAATTTCAAGTCCAGCAGCGTCATCGCCGGTTCTTGGTCCATACTGCGGCCTTCCCAGGCGCCTTCCCTGAACAGGTAATCCAAGGCCTGTGCCCCGTCGTGAGCAACCACGACAGGATTAAGAATGTTATTTGCCTTTAGAGCTCGAATGGTCAGCGCTTCATCGTCAGGATTGTCTTCAACCAGTAGTATAACTCGTTGGTTCATAGCTCCTCCGCGAAAGTTGAGAGTCGAGAAGAGGTCGAGAGTCGAGAAGTTGAGGAGTTCAGACCTGAGAGTCCGGAAGTTGACGCCTGGTCGATTTCCGTTCGCGACCCTCAACTCCCGACTTCTCAACTCCTGACTCTCAGCTCTCAACTCTCGACTCTTCCCAACGTGAAATAAAACGTCGCTCCCTTGTCGATCTCGGCTTCGGCCCAGATTTCGCCCCCGTGTTTGCGCACGATGCGCGCCACCGTTGCCAGGCCAATACCGGTGCCCGGGAAGTCGCTGGCCGAGTGCAGGCGCTGGAAGGGAGCGAACAGCTTGGCGGCATACTGCATGTCGAAACCCGCGCCGTTATCCTGGACGAAATAAACCTCACGGCCGTCCCTCTTGAGCGTGCCCAGCTCGATTCGCGCCGCGCCTGCCTTCCCCGTGAACTTCCAGGCGTTGCCCAGCAGATTCTCGAGGACCACGCGCAACAGGTGCGGGTCGCCTTCCACTTCCAGCGACCGCGCAATGACGAAATGGCCTTTCCGCTCCGGTGACGCCTTTTGCATTTCGGAGCTTACCGCCACCGCGAGATCGCTCATGTTCACCGGTTCCCGGTGCAACTCTGCCCGCGAGATTCGCGACAGATTCAGCAGGTCCTCGATGAGCTGCCCCATGCGCAGGGCTGCCGACCGGATCCGGCTGAGGTAGTCGTGCGCCGTGCCGTCGAGCGCCGGACCGTAGTCTTCGAGCAGCGCGAGACTGAAGCCGTCCAGGCCGCGCAAGGGCGCGCGCAGATCGTGAGCCACCGAGTACGTGAAGGCTTCGAGCTCTCGGTTGGCGGCGACGAGCTCGGTGGTACGCTCGCACACGCGGCGTTCCAGGCTGGCATTCAGTTCCCGAATCTGTTGCTCAACCCGCTTGCGCTCCGTGATATCGCGAGCGAGGGCGAGATGGAATTTCCGTCCGCCAAGGTAGTAGGCGCTTCGCCGGACCTCAACGGGAAATTCTGTTCCATCCTTACGTTTGTGGCGTCCTTGCAGGGTATCTCCGTTTCCCGGCTCAGCTTGTTCCCACCCCCGTTTTGCCGCCCGCAGGTCACCGTCTTGCTCGACGTCGAAAACACCCATGCGCAGCAATTCGTCTTTTGTGTAGCCGAGACTTTCGCATGCCTGGCGGTTGACCTCGAGGAAGCGGCCATCGATGTCGTGGAGGAAGACCGCATCGGACGCCTGCTCAATCAACGTGCGGAAACGCTCCTCGCTCTCCCGCAGAGCTTGCTCGGCGCGTTTGCGCTCCGTGATGTCGCGAGCGATGGTCGAGGCCCCGACGATTCTGCCCTCCGTGCTCTTGATCGGCGAGACCGTGACGGAGACGTCGACGGTTGTCCCATCCTTCCTCAGCCGCACGGTTTCCAGGTGCTCGACGCTTCCGCCCCGCCTGATCGTTTCATCCACCTGCGCTACTCTGTCCATGCGGTCGGAAGGAATGATGATCGAAATCGGTTTCCCGAGCACTTCCTCCCGGCTATATCCGTAAAGGCGCTGCGCAGCGTGATTCCAGGCCGTGATCGTTCCATCGAGCGTTTTGCCGATAATCGCATCGTCTGACGACTCCACAATGGCGGCCAGGCGCGCCCGCTCCGCTTCCGCCTGCCTGTGCTCCGTGATATCCAGAAAGGCTCCAATGCAGCCGCGCACTCGCCCGTCCGCGCCGCGCAAGGGAGTGGCGTGGCCCAGAATGCTGATCCGCCTGCCGCTGGGGAGAAGCACGTCGAGCACTCGATCCTTGATATCGACTCCCTGGGCCGCAGCCTGCTGCATGGGCAGTTCGCCGGGGGAGAGTTCCCGCTCATCGTGAAAGAATCGCCGCGACGAAACGAGCTCTCCCGAGGGAGCGCTGGCCGATACGTTGTCGTCGCGCCTCGCCTCGTAGAGCCGGCTGGCCGCCGGGTTTCCGGTGATTCTCCGGCATTGAGGGTCGTGAGCAAGGAAGATCGCGGCGGGCACTACATCCATCACCTTCTGCAACTCCTCAGCGCGCTGCCGCAGAGCTTCCTCCGCGCGGCGCTGCTCGCTGATGTCGGTATTCGTCCCGAACCATCCTGTCACCCGGCCGTCGCGATCACGCACCGGCACGATCCTGGTCAGGAAGGGGCGAAAGATTCCCTCGGACCCCCGAAGCGGGAAGACCATATCGAACGGCTCTCCCGTCGCGATTGAAGCCTTCCACTGCTCCAGGACCTTCGGCAGCGTCTCGGGATCGTGAACGGACTTCCAGCCCCACCCCTCCATCTGCTCCGGCGAGGCGCCGGTATAGTCGTACCAGCGCTGGTTGTACCAATAGATCCAGCCGTCGGCCCTTGCCATCCAGCACAATTGCGAGATGCCATTGGCGAGCGTGCGAAATTTCTCTTCGCTCTCCCGCAGCGCCGCTTCCATCTTCTTCCGCTCGGAGACGTCAACGCAGAATTCCACGCACTGGTCACCGCCAAGCGAGCTGCCCGCGAAGAGGAGCCAGAGCTTCGTGCCGTCCTTGCGGAAATATTCCTTCTCGTAGGGACCCACGCGTCCGGTCGCCAGGAATTTCCTCACCTCCGCGCGGCTCACGTCCATGTACTCCGGCGGAGTGAGTTTTTGCCAGGTCAGTTCGCGCGCTTCCACTTCCCGGCGGCTGTAACCCATGAGCTTGAGGAAGGCGTCGTTGGCATCGACCATGCAGCCCGTCTTCAGGTCCCAGAACATCACGCCGACGGTCTCGACTTCCAACACCCTCTGCAGCCGTTCCAGGCTCTGCTGCAGCGCCGCTTCGGCCTTCTTCTGCCGGGTGATATCCCGGGCTATCATGGAGGCGCCCGCCAGCTCGCCGGCCGCGTCCCGGATCGGTGAGGCGGTCAGGGAGACATGGATGAGCCGTCCATCCTTCGTGACGCGGTCGGTTTCGAAGTGATCGACCGATTCCCCGTTTTTAATGCGCCCGATAATCTGGTCAACCTCGTCGCGGCGATTTTCCGGCAGAAGCGATTCGATCGAAGCGCCAACCATTTCCTGGGCCGAGTAACCATAGAGGCGTTCGGCGCCGCGGTTCCAGCTTTGGATGACTCCGTCGAGGTTCTTGGCGACGATCGCATCTTCGGACGACTCGACGATGGCGGCCAGGGCGCGCGCCGCCTCCGCGCGCTTGAGCCGGGTCACGTCCAGACTCATCTCGAGGATCATGGGCGAGCCATCCACGTCCCTGAAGGGCACGTCGTACACGTCGATCACACTGCCGTCGGGCAGAGCGCATTCCCAGCGGCAGGGCTGTCCGGTTTCGAGCACGCTATAAGCCTGGCAGAATTCGCAGGGCGCATCGAATCCAAACATCTGCTCGTGGCAGTGCAGGCCTTTGGGCTCCCCGAACTTGTCCCGAAACGCTCGATTGGCAAAGGTGATTCGATGGTCGCGGTCCAGCAGGCAGATCATACCGGGCAGGGATTCGAGCATGTCAAAAATCCGCTGCCGCTCCGCTTCGAGAGCCTGTTGAATCCGCTTGCGTTCGGTAATATCGCGGGCCGCGGCAAATACCCCCGCCACTTGCCCGTCTTCACCGCGATAGACCGAGGCGTTATAAAGCACCGGCGTGCTGTGACCGTCGCGATGACGGAGTTCCAGTTCATAGTCCCGCACCGAGCCTTCGCGGAACACCTGGCCATACCCGTGGCGGGCCTTCTCCGGGTCGGTGAAGCACTCGGAGAAATCGGCGCCCACCAGGTGCCGGCGCGCGCGTCCGGTGATTTCTTCCGTGGCGCTGTTCACGTCCGTGATCTTTCCCTGGGGAGAGATGGCAACCAGGGGATCAATGCTGGCTTCGATGAGGTTGCGATTGTAGGCGCCGGCCCGCCGCAGCGCCTCCCGGTCCCGTCGGTTGGCCTTGAATGCCTCCCCGATTACAAAAAGCCCGGACGCGACGATGAGTACCGCCAGCGCGCTGCCCCCTCCAAGGACCACCTTCGTCATGGCGGTGGCATGTTCCGTGCGCGCTTCACGAGCCCTCAGCAACTCTTGCTCGTGCGCCTCCATCTCCGCGACGACCTTGTGAATTTTCGTGTCAGCCCGTGCGCTCGCTCCGCTCAGGACCACGGCCTGGGCCACGGTGAATCCCTGCCGCCGGGCATCGATGCCGATTTGCAGGAGGCCCATTCGCCCGGCGACCAGCGGCTCCAGAGCGTCGAGATGGCGCTGCTGAAACGCATTGTCGGCGGTCAAGCCTCGAAGGCCGCGCAGTGCGGCGAGCACGTCTTGCCGGGCGGAAGTATACGGCGCAAGATATTCTTCCTGGCCCGTGATGATGTAGCCGCGTTCGCCCGCCTCAGCGTCGGTGGTGGTCGCAAGCACCAGCCGTAACGTGGCGATCACTTGCTGAGTATGCGCCACCAACGCCTCGTCGCCGTGCAGTCGCAGGACCGCGGGGTACGCCGCCGCCGCGACGGCCACCAGACAACCGAGCAGTACGGCGAATCCCGTCTGGACTTTGCGTTCGATGGAAGCAAGCAGCCAGCCTCCTTCGCGCATCGCCCGCTGCTCCCGCGAGTGCTCACGGTCCGCCATGAGGAAGCTCATCATCGTGCCGGCCGCACCCAAAGCGATCAACTTCACAGCGTCTAGGGGATCGGCGACACGCCAACTGTGTAGCGGGGGCACAACAGCGTAGGTGGCGGCCAACAGGACCAGGCCCGTGGAGGCGAGGCCGGGAAGCAGTCCCCCAATGTAGGCGCTCAGCATCACGGGAAACAGGAACAGGATCACCGGCGCGTTGGTGGAAACCCCGGGCCCGGCGGCCTCCAAAACCAGCAGCACGGCCGCTGTGGTCACGAGGGGCATGCCGTAGGCTAGCCAGAAGGGACGCCGGGTGCGGAATCCACTGCCGCGGCGGGTTTCGGTGGGGAGAATGCCCGCCAGATCGTGGAAGTACAAAGACCGGCAGGCCAGCTTCATCAGCACGGCCGCCGTGACGGTGGAAGCCAGCGCCGCCAGGGCTTTCATCCCGCCGGAGAGCCAGTAAGTGGGATGCCAGAGGGTCCACACGTCCAGGGCGTGAGTGAGTCCGCAGGAGACAATGAACAGGCCAAAAAGGTAAAGCAGCAGACGAAGGGACCGATTCGGGCTCCGGCGCGCGAAATAGACGAGCGCAAAGGGAATCGTCAGATAAGCGGTGGCGATCAGTGCATCGGACAGCGCATGCAACCAGAGCAGTCGCGGGTTCCAGAGAAAGCAGTATCCGTGCGGCATAGGTTAGTGACGGTCGATTCCTCTCCTCAAGCGAGAAACTCCAGTTGACACCACCCCGGCCTCCGGCCACCCCTCCTCACCTGAGGAGGGGAGCCCCGGTTCCCGGTCTGGACTCTCAACTCTCGACTCTCGATTTTTCTCCCGTCGCCTCCCCTCCCAACGTGAAATAGAACGTCGCCCCCTGGTCCACCGCGCCTTCCGCCCAGATTTCGCCCCCGTGTTTGTGAACGATTCGCGCCGTGGTCGCGAGACCAATTCCGGTGCCGGGGAATTCGGAGTGGGAGTGCAGACGCTGGAAAGGAGCGAATAGCTTGTCGACGTACCGCATATCGAAGCCCACCCCGTTGTCGCGGATGAAGTACACCTGCCGGCAGTCCTGCTCCCCGGTTCCCAGTTCAATCCGGGCGTGATCCCGCCTGGCGGTGAACTTCCACGCGTTGCCCAGCAGGTTATCGAACACGATGCGCAACAGGTGCGGATCGCCTTCGACGTCGAGTAAAGGCGTAATGACGAACTCCGCGCGGCGCTCCGGCGACGCCTTCTGCAGACCGAGGACTACGGTGTCGGCCAGATGGCTCAGGCTCACGCTCTCCCTGCGCAACCCGGCGCGCGAGATGCGCGAAAGGTTGAGCAGATCGTCGATGAGCTGCGCCATGCGCACGCTTGCCTCGCGAATCCGGCGAATGTAGCTCTGCGCCTGCTCGTCGAGTGCCGGGGCGTAGTCTTCGAGCAGTGCGGCGCCGAAGCCATTCAGGCCGCGCAGCGGCGTGCGCAGATCGTGAGCCACCGAGTAAGTGAAGGCTTCGAGTTCTTTGTTGGCGGTGGTTAGCTCGGCGGCCCGGCGCTCGAGGCCGGCGTTCAGCGCCTTGATTTCCATTTCCGCACGCTTACGTTCGGTGAGATCGGTGATGACCAGACAGAAGCCGTCCCCTTGCGGATCTCCCAATGCCCGCGCGGAGATCTGCACCGGGACCTCCGCCGCCGTTGAAAAGGCAGGGCCAGGTTTCAAACCTGCTCCTGCGTGGGTCACGCTGGCCCGAAGGACGAATTCCGCCTTGCTGCCCTGTTTTCCACTCCGGTCCAGGAGAGATCGGAAAGATGCCTGCTGCCCAGGCGGCAAAAACCGGGTGAAGGGCGCCCCGATCACTTGTTCCAGCGGCGTTCCCAGCATGTCGGCGAAGCGGCTGTTGCTGTAGACAACGGTTCCGTCCGTTAGTACGGTGACCGTGCCTTCGTTCATGGTTTCGATCAGAATGCGGTAGGGCTGGTCGGCGCCTTTCAGTGTAAAGACCTGCTCGTCATCGGCGCCGGAGACCACGATCGCATCCACTTCGCCGCTGCGAATGGCGTGCAGCGTGTCCTCGGCTTCGCTCAAGCGAGACTGCAGTTCATCGATTCGCTGCAATAACTCGCGACGCGCTGGGTGTTTCCCCTGCATCTGGTCCTGCCTTCGAGAAGTCCCGGGGTGCGTTGCCGCGCTAATCTGTAACTCCCATCGAGTTCCTTAACTTCCTATCCCAAAGCCAAGGAGAGACTGCTCGAACCTCGACATATCGCCGATGAACTTGCGTAGCGGGGGCGGCATCACCTTCACCAGTGCCGGTACGGCGATGATCTCAACGCTGTTCACCAGTTCCGGCCGCTGGTAAATATCAATGACCTCGAGTTGATAGCGCCCCTTCAGATGCCGCTCACAAAGCGACTTCACGTTCTTGATCGCGCGCTGCGAGCCAGACGTCGCGCCGGCAACGTAAAGGCGAAGAACGAAGTGCTGCCGGCCGAGCCTCTGGCTGGCGCGTTCAAATCGACGGGTTGTTCGGGAAATTTTATTCTTCATAAGTGGCTCCCCGCACCGGCGTCGCGGAACTCAAATGGGTGCCAAGCCGAACCCTACGGCCCCGGCCGCAGATCGAGGCCCACCAGCACGCGCTCGGTGTCTGAAAGATCGCCAATAATCTTTCGCACCGGCGTCGGTAACCGCCGGACCAGCGTAGGCACTGCCAGAATCTGGTCGCCGCTCGAAAGCTTCGGATTCTCGAGCAGGTCGACCACCTCGATGCGGTAGACGCCGGCCAAATGCTCCTCGCAGATCGCCTTGAGATTGGCGAAGGCACGGAGGCAGCGCGGCGTCTGCCCGGCCACGTACAGCCGGAGATTCCACGCGATTTGCGGAGATGAAACGTGCTTGACCGATTTGGGAGCAGATTTACGGTTCATTCTTAACCTCCAGCGATCAGCTTTTCGCTACGTATCCGCCATCCTCCGCCTCGACTGGGCCGCCTGGTCGGTGGCCAGCACCCGCGTCCGTGCTGCAAGGCCCTTGCGGAGCCGTTTCAAGTCTTCTTCGCCAGCCTTGACCTTGGCTTTCAAGGCCGAGATCTGGGACTCGGCAACGGCCCGCTCGCGCTCGATCTCGATCTGCCTGGCTTCAATCGCTTGCTGTGCCACCAGAGCTTCGGCGCGCTCGCGCGCTTCCTGGGCAACCCGCGCCGAGCCGGTGAGTACCGCGCCCGTACCCACATAGACGTCGATCAGGTCGATCCCCTTGTCGCTGAGCACGAATTCCCGGACCTGGTTCGAATGCGACATGCCGCGCGATTTCAGAACGTAGAGTCCGCGATTGCGCTCGCCGCTCGCTTCGAGGTTGCGCACCAGGAGCCACGTGTCCATCAGAGAAGAAATTGCGATCTCCGACTGCTGTTCCTCGCCGCCGCCGCCGGTCAGGCTGGTACACAACAAGGTGATTTGGCGAGCTTTCAGGAAATCAATCAGGCGCGCGAGCATCGCCCGGACCTCGTCCAGGCTGCCCACGGCCGAGAAGTTCGTGACCGGGTCGAGCACCACGGCATCGGGCTTCGATTGCTCCACCTGATTGTGGATCGCCAGCAGGTGGGATTCGAGTCCCTTGCCGGTGGGCCGCGAAGCGTGGAATTCCAGCAATCGCCTCTTGATGAGCGGCTCAAAATCGATGCCGATCGAGCTTAGATTGCGAATGATCTGGCTGGGCGATTCTTCAAACGCGTAGTAGTGACAACGCTCGCCGCGTCGGCAGGTGGCAGCCGCAAAGGTGCCGGCCAGGCTCGTCTTGCCGGTGCCGGCGGTGCCGGAAATCAGAACGCTGCTGCCTTTGTAATACCCTCTCCCGCCCAACATGGAGTCGAGACGGGGTATGCCGCTCGAAACGCGCTCGCCGGATACCCGATAATCGAGGCCCACGGATGTGATCGGGAGCACGGAGAACCCGTTGACGCTGATCATGAACGGGTATTCATTGGAGCCGTGGGCCGATCCGCGATACTTCACGACGCGGAGGCGCCGGGTCGAGATCTGATGGGCGACGCGATGATCCAGCACGATCACGCAATCGGCCACGTACTCTTCGAGCCCATGGCGCGTCAGCTTGCCGTCTCCGCGCTCGGCGGTCACGATCGCCGTCACGCCTTTATCTTTCAGCCAGCGGAGCAGACGTCGCAGTTCGGCGCGCACGATGGCGGGATTGGGCAGCCCGGAGAAGAGGGTCTCCAGAGTGTCAAGCGCCACCCGCCGCGCGCCGATCGAGTCAATGGCGTGCGCCAGCCGGATGAACAGTCCCTCCAGGTTGTACTCGCCCGTCTCCTCGATTTCGCTGCGATCGATCCGGACGTAGTCGAGCACCAGCTTCTTGCGGGCTTCGAGCCGGCGCAGATCGAATCCGAGGGATGCCACGTTCCGGGTCAGTTCTTCGTCGGTCTCCTCAAAGGCCATGAAGACGCCGGGCTCGTTGTACTGGGCGGCGCCGCGAACCAGAAACTCCATGGCCAGCAACGTCTTGCCGCAACCCGCCGGCCCGCAGACAAGAGTCGGCCGTCCCTTGGGCAGTCCGCCGTAGGTGATCTCGTCGAGTCCTCTGATTCCCGTTGTGCATTTCTCGAGTTCTGCCGGCCGTCCATTTCGACTGGCGGTCATGTAGTTGTCTCCTTTGCCTTCTCATGGAGAGATTCCCAGGACCCGGCGGCGAAGATCAGTCCGTCGGAGGGGGCATGCAGCCAGAGCAGGCGCGGGTTCCAGAGAAAACAGTATCCGTCCGGCATAGGTCAGTTCAGAGGCGGCCTCCT
>Ga0335078_10010939_pt1 | contig 13443 bp, 13 predicted proteins | sample Lox_Sample_32_FD_206711 | JGI IMG/M metagenome (GOLD analysis project Ga0335078, IMG submission 206711) | Soil microbial communities from Loxahatchee National Wildlife Refuge, Florida, United States - Lox_Sample_3.2 | ecosystem: Environmental > Terrestrial > Soil > Wetlands | place: USA...
AGGAGCAGGGCCGGGGCGGCCTTTCGCATGACTCCACCTTTACCCTATCCTCCTCGGGTGCTCCACGTCGCTGGCCAGGACAGCCTCTCTCTCTCCGGGCTCCTCGGGATCGACCTCGCCGACGCGCGCCGGCTGCTCGGCGCCGCCGTCGGGCGGGGCCGCGGGCTGCGCGAGGCGCGCAACGTGCGCCGCGCCGTCCTCGACCGGGCCGAGGCCGCGCTCTCCCAGGCGCGGCTCCGCACCGTCGCGGCGGTGGACGCCTCGGACGGATTCCGGCGCTACCTCTTCGAGCTCCAAGACGGGGCGCGCGTGGAATCGGTGCGCATCCCGCTCTACGAGACGCACCACACCCTCTGCCTGTCCTCCCAGGTTGGGTGCGCCCTGGGCTGCTCCTTTTGCGCCACCGGCCGGCTCGGGCTCAGCCGCAACCTCGAGTCCTGGGAGATGGTGGGCCAGTGGCTCGAGGTGCGGCGCGAGAGCTCGCGCCCCATCACCGGGGTGGTCTTCATGGGGCAGGGAGAGCCCTTCCACAACTACGAGGCGGTGATCGCGGCCGCCCGGGTGCTCTGCGATCCGGCGGGGGGCAGGGTCGACGCGCGGCGCATCTCCATCTCCACCGCCGGGGTGGTGCCCATGATCCGGCGGTACACGGCCGAGGGGCACAAGTTCAGGCTCTGCGTCTCGCTCAACGCCGCCATTCCCGAGAAGCGCCTGTCGCTCATGCCCGTCGAGCGGGGCTACCCGCTCGCCGAGCTCGTGGAGGCGGTGCGAGAGCACGCCGCCCGCCGCGGACGGGTGACGATCGAGTACGTCATGATCTCCGGAGCGAACGTGGGCGAGGAGGACGCGGCGGCCCTGGGGCGGCTCCTCGCGGGCATCCCGGTGCGCCTGAACCCCATCGCCGTGAACGACGCGAGCGGCCGCTTCCTCCCGCCCTCCGAGGGCGAGTGGAACGCCTTTCGGGACGCGCTCGCCCGTCACCTGCCCGGGCAGCCGGTGGTGCGCCGCTACTCCGGGGGTCAGGACGAGAACGCCGCCTGCGGCATGCTCGCCAGCACCTCGGTGGCGCGGCCCCGCCCTTAGTGCTCCGCGCCCTGGCCCTCGGGCGGGCGCGGGGGGTCGCCCTTCTTCGAATCGGGGGCCTCGTCCGGCTTCGGCTCGAGGAGGTCCAGGTTCTCGAGGAGGTCCATCCCCTCGAGGAGGTCCAGGTTCTCGATGACCTCGGCGTCGGGGTCCCTGGGAGCGGCGGCGTCCGGGGCCTTCCCCGGAGGGGGAGCGGCCCCGGGAGCGGCGGCGCCGAGAAGCGCGGCGGCGAGGGTGGCGGCGAGCGGGGTCACGGCGTCGTCAGGTCGACCCCCACGATGAGGCGGCGCGACAGCGCCCGCTGCGGGAAGAAGTTGCCCTCGGCGAGGAAGTCGAGCTCTCCGAGCACCGCGAGCCACGGCAAGGCGTCCCAGGAGGCGTTCAGGTCGAACTCCGGGCCGTAGACGCGGCCGCCGAAGGGGCCGTCGGTGTCGGACCAGAGGAAGGCGCCCTTCCCCGCGACGTCCACGGAGGGGGTGGGCGTCCAGCCGGCCTCGAGCCCGGGGGTGATGACCCCGCGGGCGTTCACGCCGGAGTTGGCGAGCTGCCGATCGGCATACGCCTCGGAAATGCCCCCCTGGAAGAAGAGGTTCGTCTCGGTGAGGAAAGGGGAGATGGAGAGAAAGCCGGTGTGGCGGCGGGGCACGCCGAGCGCGGCCTGCTGCTCCTGGGCCGGGTCGTCGCCGGAGAGCCAGAGGAAGAAGGGGTTCACGCGGAAACCGGAGCCGAGCAGGGACAGCCAGTGCAGGGAGACCTCCCAGGCGAGCACCGGCACCTGGACCGCTTGCGGGAGCGCCGCCACGCCCGCGCCGTAGGAGCTCACCGTTCCGAGGTTCGCCCCGGCCGTGAAGCGCGCCTCTTGCCGGTCTCCGAAGTGAACCCTCCCCGAGACTCCCACCCACCAGAGGTCGGAGGTCCCGATGGGCGGGGAGGCGATGAGCTTGGCGAGCTGGCGCGAGGCGTTGACGTAGTTCGCCGACCCGATGGGATTGCTGAGCAGCCGCTCCACGTCGGTGGCGATGAAGCCCTCGCGCAGCACCTGGTTCGCGTCCCCGGTGCTGTCGTGGGAGTAGACGGCCCAGACCCCGACATAGTCGCCGAGGGCCGGGAGCCAGTTCAGGGTGAAGGTCGCGACCGGACTCGCCCACTGGCTCGCCGAGGGCCAGTAGCGGGTGGGGAGGAACACGGAGGCGTTCGCCTCGAGAGGAGGGCCGATCGCGCCGATGTCGCCGTCGACGTCCAGGCCGAGACCCCAGTCGTCGTACACGATCCCGTCGGCGATGCGGAGGCGTTGCCGCCCCACCCGGGCGCGCAGGTACCCGGCCGGCCCGCCCGTCAGGTCCGCGTAGAGCTGGCGGATGAAGAGGCTCGAGTCGAACTCCTCCCCGATGGGCTGACCGTTCGAGGTGACCTGGGAGCCGCCCAGTTGCGTGGTCGGGAGGTAGCCAGAGAAGGTCGAGAGCACGCCCGTCGCCCGGCAGGAGTTCGGGCCGGCCACGATCACGCCGGACTGGGTCCGCGCCGAGTAGCACACCAGGGCCGAGAGCGGCAGCTGCTCGCCGCGGACCAGGCCGCTGTCGAGGTCCAGGCGGAAGTCGAGCCAGCTCGCGGCGACGAGGCCCGATGAGACGAAGGCGAGCCCGGAGAAGTAGCTGTCCGGCGCCTGGGGCGCGAGGAACTGGTTCGCCGCGAACAGGTTGGCGGCGGTGTTGTAGAGCACCATGTCGTTCGCGATCCCGCCCTCGGCGGTGAAGCGCAGCTGCAGGCCGGCCCGCGCCCAGAATCGGTCGCCGCCCGCCTCCGGCGGCGCGAAGTCCTCCGGAGATCCGGCGGCGAGGGCCGCGGCGACCACGGCGATCTGGAGGAGCACCTGGGAAGGTTACGGCCGCTGGCGACGTTGGCGCCAGATCTCCTTGAGCGCCTCGCGCTGCGCCGGCGAGAGCTGCCGCCAGGTGGCCAGGTTGTCGAGGTAGTGCTGGCGCACCTCGGGAGGAGCGCTCACGAGCTTCTGGAACATGGCCCGCAGCTGCGCCTGGCGCTCCGGGCTCATCTCCTGGTAGCGCCGGAAGAGGGAGAGGATCTGGTGGCGCTCCTCGGGCGGCAACTGCCGGAAGCTCTTCCAGGTGCGGGCGATCTCCTCCCGCTGCGCCGCCGGGAGCGAGCGCCACCGCTCCAAGCGGTCCCGGATCTCGGCCTGGCGGGCCGGCGGGAGCTCGCGGAACGACTGCCAGCGCTGGCGCAGTTCCTCGCGCTGCTCCGGGGTGAGCTTCTCCCACCTCTCCCGCAGGCCCGCCGCGTTCGGGGGCGACGCCGCCGCCGGCGCCGGCGACTGGGCCCCGGCGGGGGCGGCGAGGGCGAGGAGGAGGGCGGCGAGGCAAGCTCTCACGGCTTCGCCCCCCGAAGCTCGTCCAGGTGGGTCACCACCTCGACGTCCTCGGCCGACTCCACCGAGTCGAGGCTCGCGACGACCACGTAGTTCTCGAGGAGGTCGAGGTGCTGCGCCATCTCCAGCCGGTCCGCGCGGGCCTGCCACACCGCCACCGCCACCGCGGCAGCCGCGCCCAGGCCGGCGGCGGGGACGGCGAAGCGCCAGGGGGAGAGGCGCAGCCGGCGCCAGGCCGAGGGGCGAACCCCCTTCTCCCGGGCGAGGCGGGCGTAGAAGCGCTGCTCGAAGCCAGGCGCCGGGGGCGGCCCCGGGGGAAGAGCCGCGCAGGCGGAGAGGACCGCTGCGAGGCGCTCGCGCTCGGCCCGGCACGCCCCGCAGCCCGCCAGGTGCGCCTCCACCTCGGCCCGCCGGCTGGCCGGGAGAGCTCCGTCGAGAAGCGCGGTGAGATCCTCTCGGACGTGCTTCACGACCCCTCCTCGCCGCGGAGCGGAGTCCAGGGCGCGAGGGCGGCGGCTGCCGCGACCGTGGCCCGGTGGACGAGGGACTTCACCGACGGAACGGTGGTGGAGAGGACCACCGCGATCTCCTCGTAGGGCATGCCCTCGAAGCGCGCCAGCACGAAGGCGGCGCGCTGCTTCTCCGGCAGCCCCTCGAGGAGGGAGCGGACCGAGCGCTCCAGGGCGCGCCCGTGGGCCTCCTCCTCGGGGGTGGCGGCGGGCCCGGAGAGGGAGTCGAGGTCCTGCGGTTCGCCGTCCCCGTCCGCCGGCGCCGGATCGCGGCGCAGACGGTACTCGCCCCGCCGCACCTCGTTCAGGCAGTGGTTCGTGGCGATGCGGTAGAGAAAGGTGGTGAACCGTGCGCTCGCGCTGTAGCGGTCGGCCGAGCGGTAGAGCTTGAGGAAGATGTCCTGGGCGAGTTCCTCCGCCCGCGCCGGCTCCTTCACGAATTTCTGGCAGAAGGCCATCATGGCTCGCCCGTGCTTCTCGAAAAGGGCCCGGAATGCCGCCTCGTCGCCGCCCTGGAACGCGAGCATCAGCGCCGCGTCGGGGTCCGGGGCCATCCTCTTTTTGTAACACGGGGGGTCTCGGACGGTTGCGGCGCGGGAGCCCCGGCCGAGGGCTTGCCCGGCCGGCGGGAGGCGAGGCGAGAAACCCAGCGAGATAGGTAGGTTGTGCAGGAGAGAGCCGGGGCTCGGGCCGCCTGTCCCACGGTGCGGGGAGGCCTTACTGAAGGAGGCGGAGGAGAAGCCGCGTGGCGCCGTAGACGGCGGCGGCGACTCCGGCGGACATCGGCAGGGTGAAGACCCAGGCCCAGATGATGCGGCCGGCGACGCCCCAGCGGACCGCCCGGAACCCCTTCGTCGAGCCCACGCCGATGATGGCGCCGGTGATGGTGTGGGTCGTGGAGACGGGGATGCCGGCGTGGGAGGCGGCGAGGATGGTGACCCCTCCCCCGGTCTCGGCGCAGAAGCCCCCGATGGGCTGGAGCTTCGTGAGGCTGTGACCCATGGTGCGCACGATGCGCCAGCCGCCGAAGAAGGTGCCGAGCGCGATGGAGGCGTGCGTGAGCAGGACCACCCACCAGGGGACGCGGAAGGGGCGGTCGGCGAAGATGGTGCCGTAGAGGACGACGGCGATGACGCCCATGCCCTTCTGCGCGTCGTTCGAGCCGTGGCTGTAGCTGAAGATGCCGGAGGAGACGAGCTGGAGCCTGCGGAACCAGGTGTCGACGCGGGCCGGGCGCATCTGCCTCACGAGCCAGGCCGTGGCGATCGTCGAGCTGGACCCCAGGGCGAAGCCCAGGACGGGAGAGATGACGATGAAGGCGGCGATCTTCAGGATCCCGCTCAGCACGAGCGCCTGGGGCCCCAGCGCCGGAAGTGCCGCCCCCACCAGGCCCCCGGCGAGCGCGTGCGAGGAGGAGGAGGGGAGCCCCCACCACCAGGTGACGAGGTTCCAGACGATGGCGCCGGCGAGCGCGGCGAAGACGACGGAGAGGACGGCCGCCACGCCCTGCTGCTTCAGGAGCTCGAAGCGGACGAGGCCCGTGCCCATGGTGTTCGCCACCGCGAGCTGGCCGCCGAAGAACACGGGTGCGGCGGCGACGAAGTTGAAGAATGCGGCCCAGGCCACCGCCGGTACCGGGGCGAGCACCCGGGTGGAGACCACTGTGGCGATCGAGTTGGCGGCATCGTGGAACCCGTTGATGAAGTCGAACAGCAGGGCCACCACGATGAGGCCGACGACGGCGAGGAGCATGCGGGAGCGGGTCAGGCGTTCTCGAGGACGACTCCCTCGATGACGTTGGCGACGTCCTCGGCGCGGTCGGTGGCGGTCTCGATGAGGTCGAGGATCTCCTTCCACTTGATGACCGCGAGGGGGTCGGCGCCGCTGCGGAAGAGGTGGGCGAGCGCGCGGCGCAGGAGGGTGTCGGCCTGGTTCTCGAGGGCGTTGATCTCCATGCAGGCCTCGAGGATCTGCCTCTGATCCTTCACGTTGCGAAGCCCGCGCACGGCGTCCTGCATCTTGCGCGTCTGCGCGAGGAGCACGCTCGCGAGCTCGCGCGCCTCCGGCACGACCGCTCCGACGTCGTAGAGCGCGAGCCGCTCCGCGGCGGCGTCCGCGAGGTCGAGGACGTCGTCGAGGCGGTTGAGGAGCCGGTGGATGTCGGCCCGGTCGAAGGGGGTGATGAACTGCGTGTAGAGGAGCTCGAAGGCCCGATGCGTCACGTCGTCCGCGAGGTGCTCCACGTCCTTGATGTCGCGCACCTTGCGATCGACGTCCGTGAAGTCCTCGAGGAGCTCCTTGAGGAGGCGAACCCCCTCGACGGTGAGCACCGCCTGCTTCTCGAAGAAGTCGAAGAACGTGTCCGTCTTCGGCATCATCTTTTGGAGGAAGGACACGCGCGGAGCCCCGATCGATAGCGTAAAGGCGCGCGGACAATACTCTTTTCCCCGTGCGCTGCCTACGTTCTCGCGCGCCGCCACAAAAACGCCATATTCGGCGGGTACTTCGCGGCTAAAGTAGCCGGCGTGTCCGGGGACGCGCCACGAGCGCCGCCGAAGGGCGTCGGCGAGGAGGCGCGGCGTGGCCATGGCCCGCCCGGTCCCGAGGCATCGGGGCGCTCGCCTCCCGAGGAGGAGACGGCGCCGGAGGGGCCCCGCTTCCCCGCGCCGGCTTGGAAGCGGACCGAGCGGCTGGACCTCGTGGACCCCTACCTCGTCCGCTTCGAGGCGCGAGTGCTCGAGGTGCGGGACCGGGGAGGCCGGCCGGCCGTGGTGCTCGACCGCAGCGCCTTCTACCCCGAGGGCGGAGGGCAGCCCTCGGACCGGGGCACGCTCGCTTCGGCGCCCGTCGTCGACGTGGTGGAGGAGGGCGGGACGGTCCTCCACGTGCTCGAGGGGCCCGCCCCGCAGGGAGCGGTGGTGGGCCTCGTCGACTGGGCCCGGCGCTTCGACCACATGCAGCAGCACCATGGCCAGCACCTGCTCTCCGCGGCCTTCGAGAGGCTCTGGCAGGCGCGGACGGTGTCCTTTCACCTCGGCGAGGAGACCTGCACCATCGACCTCGACCGCCCCGTCTCCGAAATGGGGTCGGACCGGCTGCGGGCCGCGGAGGCGGCGGCGAGCGAGTTCGTGTGGCGAGACCTCGAGGTGACGGCGCGGGATCACTCCCCCGAGGAGATGGCGCGCCTCCCTCTCCGGAAGGAGGCGGTGAAGGGAGCCCGCCTCGTCGTGGTCCGCGACGACCGGCCGGGCGCCTCCCCGGAGCCCGTCGACGTCTCGCCCTGCGGCGGGACGCACCCGCGGCGGACGGGAGAGGTGGGCGCGGTGGCCGTGCTCGGTGCCGTGAAGTGGGGCTCGGGCACGCGCGTGGAGTTCGCCTGCGGGGCCCGGGTCCTCCGCCTTCTCGGCCAGAGCCGGCAGCTCGTGGCCGACTCGAGCCGGGTGCTCCGCTGCGCGACCTCGGACCTGCCGGCGGCGGTGGAGAAGCTCTCGCTCGAGTCCACGGCTCGCAGGAAGGAGTCGGAGCGGCTGCTCCTCGCGCTCGCGGGCGCCGAGGCGGCGCGCCTCGCCGGGGCCAAGGCGGCGCCGGCGCCGGTCACCGCCGAGCTCGCGCCCCCGCTCGCCTCCCCCGAGGGGCTGCGGGCCGTGGCCCAGGCCCTGGCCGGACTCGGCCGCACGGCCTTCCTCGGCGCCGCCGGAGAACCGGGCGCGCACCTCTGCTTCGCCCGCCCGCGCGGGAGCGGGCCCCACCTCGGCGAGGTTCTCCGCGGCGCCGCCCAGGCGGCCGGGGGAAAGGGGGGAGGAGCGCCCGACCTGGCGCAGGGCAGCGTCCCCGATATCGGCTCGCTCCGCCGCGTCCTTTACTCCGCATCCGGGAGCGCGGAGGATCCCGGGGCATGAGGACTCCATGCCCGGGGCTCTGGCTCGCGCTCGCCGTCACGCTCGCCGCCCCAGCCCGCGCTGCCGGTCCGGGTGCCGACCTCTTCTTGCCGCTCGCCCCCAACGCCCCGATCACCTTCGGGGTGAGCCAGCCGAACGGGCCGAAGCGCGCGGCGGCCGCCAAGGCGCTGCTCGAGCCCTACCTCTCCGAGGCGCTGAAGCGGCCGGTGAAGGTGGCGATCCTGGACAGTTACGAGGATCTCTCGCAGGCCCTGGCCTCGGGGAAGGTCGACCTCGCCTGGGTCGAGCCGGTGGCCTTCGTCGTCGCCCAGCAGCAGAACCACGAGGTCCAGGCCGTCGCCAAGGCGCTCCGCCGCGGCAAGCTCTACTACCGGGCCGCCCTCTTCGTGCGCGCCGACTCTCCGGCGAAGGCGCTCGCCGACCTGAAGGGGAAGGCGGTGGCCTGGGTCTCGAAGAGCTCGGCCTCCGGCTACCTCTTCCCCCGGGCGCTCGTGGCGGCGCAGGGATTCGATCCGGACGCCTTCTTCCACGGCCAGTCCTTCGCCGGGGATCACCCGAGGGCCTGCGAGCTCGTCCGCGAGAAGCGGGCGGACGTCGGCGCCACCTTCACCGACGAGGGGCCCTCGGGAGCGCCCGCGGTCGCCGACGGCTGCTCCGAGAGTCCGCCGGTCGCGGACTTCCGCGTCGTCGCCGTCTCCGCCCCCATCCCCAACGACGTAGTGGCGGCCCGCGCCGGCTTCGACGAGCGGGTGGCCGAGTCGACGCTCCAGGTCTTCGCCCAGATGTCCCAGTCCGAGGCCGGCCGACAGATTCTTCGCGACGTCTTCCACGTCGACGGCTGGGGAGTGGCGGTGGCGGGGGACTTCGGCCCGGTCGCGGACGCGCTCAAGGCCGCCGGGCCGCGGCCCTCGGCGACCCGCAAGACCTCCGCCAAGAAGCCTGCGAAAACCAGCCCGTAGCCTCTCCTCTCGACCGTCCGCCCGCCGAGGTGGCACACTCCGCCAAAAGGGGGGGAGACAGCATGAACGACGGCCTGGCTCCGGGAGGCAAGATCCCGTTCCGAGAGCCCGCCGACCACGAGGTCGCCGCGGGCGCCATTGGCGGCCTGACCGCTTCCATCGCCGTCTGGGTCCCGGCGACGCTCGCCTCGCCGGCGGAGCACGGCCCGCTCTTTCCTCTGCGGCTCGTGGCCGCGAGCGTCCTCGGCGCCGGGGCGCTCGACTCGGGCGCCGCCGCCCCGGCGGTGGTGGGAGCCGCCCTCGCCGCCCTCGTGGCCGTCGTCTTCGGGCTCGTCTTCGTGAGCATCCTGCCGCCGGCCGCCACCTCGCGGAAGGCGCTGCTCGCGGGTGGCGCCTACGGCGCCGCGCTCTTCGCCCCCACCTGGTTCGCCCTGGTGCGGGTGGTGGACCCCATCCTCTACTCGGCCGGCTACGCCCTGCCGGCGTTCCTCCTCCACGTCGGCTACGGCGCCCTGCTCGGGATCCAGGTCCCGCTTCTGCGCAAGGTGTTCCCCTAGGTCGCGGGGCCGGGGCGGAGGCGAACCAGGGTGGCCCCGCGCCCCCCTCCCGTCTCGTCGGCGAGGTGGAAGGAGGCGACGAGGGGAGAGCGGCGGAGCACCGCCTCCACGGTGCGGCGCAGGGCGCCGATCCCCTTGCCGTGGATCACCCGGACCTCGAGGAGGCCGCTCTCGGCGCAGGCCTCCAGGTAGGCCTCCACCACCCGGGTCACCTCCCCGGGCTGGAAGGCGTGCAGGTCGAGCGTGCCGTCGATGGGCAGGCGGTGGGCCACGGGCCGATGATACGATGGACCGCAGGCCGCTCGCCGTCGCGCCGCGCACGCCCCGGAGGCGGCGCGGCGCCCTCGCGCGCCACCCCGACCCTGGCTTTCGGCGCGGTGGGGATCCGGCCGGCCGCCGGGTCAGAGGAGCGGACCGTGGGAGGAGGCCTGGACATCGAGCAGCACCTCGCGCGCCTCGCCGAGCTCGTGGACGCGGAGCGGGAGGCGGAGAGGGAGCGGTTCGCCGAGGCTTCCGGGCGCCTCACCCTGGCCGAGCGCGAGGCCCGCGGCCTGGCCGTGGCGGACGCGGAGGCGGTGGACGAGGCGGCGCTTTCCGGGCGAACGCTCGTCGCCTACGCCGCGAGCGGCGGGCGGCCCCTGGGCGGTTCCCGCATCGGGGTGGGGAGCCTCCTCGAGGTGGGCCTCCGGCGCGAGCGGCGGGAGGACGCGCCCACGGCCGTGGTGGCGAGGCGCAGCCGGAGCCGGATCTCGCTCGCCTTCGACGAGCCCCCGCCCGAATGGGCGACCTCGGGGCGCGTCACCCTGGAGCTCCTCCCCTCTCCGGTCACCTGGGAGCGGCTCGCCTCGGGGATCCGGCGCATGGGGGGCGAGCGGGAGGGACGGCGCTGGCACCGAATCCTCGCCGGCGACGCCCCTCGCCTCCGGGAGATCCCCCGCGGGCCCGAGCTGGAGGCGCCGCTCAACCCGGAGCAGGGGCAGGCGCTGGCGCTCGCCGACCGAGCCGAGGACCTGGCGCTCGTGCACGGGCCGCCCGGCACGGGGAAGACCACGGTCCTCGTCGAGGTGGTGCGCAGGGCGGCGGCGCGCGGGGAGCCGGTGCTCGCCGCCGCGCCCTCAAACCTGGCCGCCGACAACCTCCTCGAGCGACTCGCGCTCTCGGGCGTGGACGGGGTGCGGGTCGGCCACCCGGCCCGGGTGCTGCCGGGGCTCCTCGAGCACACGCTGGAGGCGCGGGTGGCGGGGCACGAGTCGGCGCGCATCGCCCAGGGGCTCGTGGAAGAGGCGCTCGACCTGAGACGGGAGGCGCGCAAGCGCAAGCAGAGGCGGGGCCCGGGCCGCTTCAGCGAGGCCCGCGACGCCGAGCGGAGGGCCCGCGAGCTCTTCGCGGAGGCGCGCGCGCTCGAGGACCGCGCCGAGCAGGACGTCCTCTCCCGGGCACCCGTGGTGGTGGCGACGCTCACCGGGCTCGAGGCGCCGGTGCTCGCCGGGCGGCGCTTCGCGCTCGCGGTGGTGGACGAGGCCACCCAGGCGGTGGAGCCGGCCGCCTACCTGGCGCTCCTGCGCGCCGCCCGGGCCGTGCTCGCCGGCGATCCCCTGCAGCTCCCGCCCACCGTCCTCTCCCAGGCGGCCCAGGCGGGCGGCCTCGGGGTGTCGCTCTTCGAGAGGCTGTGGCGGGCGAGCGGGGCCTCGGCCGTCGCCGCGCTCGCCGAGCAGCACCGCATGAACGAGGTGATCATGCGCTACCCCTCCGACTCGCTGTACGGAGGGACGCTCCGCGCCCACCCCTCGGTGGCCTCAGCCTCCCTGGACGGCCGGCCGCTCCTCTTCGTCGACACGGCCGGCCGGGGCTTCGAGGAGGAGACCCCCGAGGGCTCCGACTCCAAGCACAACCCGGGCGAGGCGGAGCTCGCGGCCCGGGAGGTGGAGCGGCTTCTCGCCCTCGGCGTCGAGCCCTCCGGGGTCGCGGTGATCTCCCCGTACGACGCCCAGGTGCAGCGCCTGCGGGAGCTCCTCGCGGCGCGGCTGGAGGAGGGGTTGGAAGTGGACACGGTGGACGGGTTTCAGGGGCGGGAGAAGGAGGCCGTGGTCGTCTCCCTCGTCCGCTCCAACGACGCCGGGGAAGTGGGCTTTCTCGCCGACGTCCGCCGCATGAACGTGGCCATCACTCGGGCCCGGAAGAAACTCGTCGTCGTCGGGGATGGCGCCACCGTGCGCCGCCACCCCTTCTACGACGGCTTCGTCCGCTACGCCGAGCGGGTGAACGCCTGGGAGAGCGCCTGGGAGCGCGACGACCGGTGATTCGCTCCACCTTCCAGCTCGTGGGCGGGATCGGCCCCTACCGGGAGCGCCAGCTGTGGTCCCAGGGGGTGCTCACCTGGGACGACCTCGTCGCCCGCGGGGGAGGGCTGTCGCCGCGCCTCGACGCGCGGCTCCTCGAGGCGGTGGAGCGCGCCGGGCGCGCCCTCGCCGCCGGGGACGCGGCCGGGCTCTCGGCGATGCTGCCGGCTCGCGAGCGGTTCCGCCTCTACCCGGCCTTCGCCGAGGAGGCGGGCTTCCTCGACGTGGAGGCGGACGGCGAGCTCGTGACCGCGGTGGGCGTGCTCGACCGGCTCGGGCCGCGCCTCTTTTTGCGGGGCCGCGACCTCGAGGAGTTTCCCGAGGCCACCTCGAGCTGGAAGCTCCTCGTGACCTTCAACGGCGCGTCCTTCGACGTCCCGGTTCTCCGCCGCGCCTTCCCGGGGTGGCGTCCCCCGCCGGCCCATGTGGACCTGCGCCAGGTCCTCGGCCGGGCCGGTCACCGCGGCGGGCTGAAGCTCCTCGAGGAGGAGTTCGGGATTCCCCGGCCGATGCACCTCGCCGGCCTGAGGGGGCGGGACGCGGCGGAGTTGTGGAGGCGCCACCTCGAGGGCGACCGCGCCGCGCTCCGCCTCCTCGCCGAGTACAACCTCTACGACACCGTGAACCTCCGCACTCTCATGGCGCTCGGGTACAACCGGCTCGTGGAGCGCCTTCGACTCCCGGCCCAGCCCATTCCGGTCTCCCACCGGGGAGACGTCCTCTACGACGTCACCCGGCTCGTCCTCTCCCTGTGACTCGCCGCTCGGGCGATGGGGGTGTCCTCCCCGCGTTGCGCGGAGTCGCTCCCCGAGCGATCGGGCGCCAGCGCGTGGCGCTTCCGGCTGGCCCAATTCGCTCCGGGGGACCCCTCATTACTCGATTCGCCGGCGGCAGGCGGCTAGAATCACTCCCTCGATCCTTCGACACGGAAGCCGCGTGTCGGGGGAGGTCGTCCCCCTCCTCCGGCGGGAAGGTGATTCTTGGCTGAGGGCGTTGCCACGGAACTCGCGGCGGCTTTCGATCGTGCGACGGGGGAGCGGCTCCTCGCCGCCGAGCGGCTGGCCCTGTGGCTGCCGCAGCTGTTCGGGGGACGGCTCGTGGAGTGCGACGTCGGCTTCCGCACCGCCTCGCGCTTCTTCGTGGTGGTGGCGCGGCTCGCCGGCGCCAACTCGGAGGACGGCGCCCGCTTCCGCTTCTGGTGCGCGCGCGCCGGCGGGCTCGGGTCCAACCTGTCCTCGATGAAGGAGCGCGAGCGCGCCGTCTTCGAGGGCCACCTCGCTCAGTGCGACCTCCGGACCGTGGGCATCCCTCCCCGGCTGCTGCAGGACGCGGTGGCCCGGATCGTCACCTCGGCGGGAGCAGCCCGCGACCGATCGCTCGCCTCCGGCGTCCGTCCCACGCTCAGCATGGACGCCGGCAGCAAGTCCTTCGCCGGCGTCTCCTTCGAGCCGACCGCCCGGAAGCTCTTCGTCCCCGGCGCGGTGGCCCCGCCGGTGGGCGACGACCTGGACGTCGCCCTGCGCGTCCCGCGCGTCGAGAACCCGCTGTCGGCCAAGGCGCGGGTCGTGGAGGTCCGGCCGCAGGAGGCGGCCCGGCCCGGCGAGCCGGCCGGCTTCACCTTGCTCCTCGACCCGGGCGCCGGCGAGTTCTCCGAGGAGCTCGCCCGCAACGCCCCTCGCCCCGTCGACCCGGCCGCAGCCGGGAAGCGCGCGGC
>Ga0335078_10010940_pt1 | contig 13443 bp, 4 predicted proteins | sample Lox_Sample_32_FD_206711 | JGI IMG/M metagenome (GOLD analysis project Ga0335078, IMG submission 206711) | Soil microbial communities from Loxahatchee National Wildlife Refuge, Florida, United States - Lox_Sample_3.2 | ecosystem: Environmental > Terrestrial > Soil > Wetlands | place: USA: Florida...
GTCGGACCAGGAACAGCTTGCCGTAGAATCCATCAGCATCGAGGCGGTCACTACATCGGAGATTGAAGGAGAGATGCTGGACCGCGCGAGCGTGCAGTCCTCCATCCGCCGTCAGTTTGGATTAGCCACCGACAATCGCCGCATCCGTCCCGCCGAGGAGGGAATCTCGGAGATGATGGTCGCTCTTTACCGCTCGTTTGCGGAACCAATATCCGACATAATGCTCTTCTCATGGCACCGGATGCTCTTTACGCAACCGGGTAGGCTTGCCGATATCGGGCGCTACCGCACAAGTACGGCGGCAATGGAAATCGTCTCCGGCCCGCTGCACGAATCGAGGGTGCACTTTGAAGCCCCCCCGTCTTCCAGACTGCCCAAGGAGATGGCGAGATTCCTAGCATGGTTCAACCGAACCTCGCCTCAGGGAAGCAACAAGCTTCCCGCGTTGACGCGCGCTGGACTCGCTCATCTATATTTCGAGTCCATTCACCCGTTCGAGGACGGCAACGGCCGCATCGGCCGCGCTATCGCCGAGAAGGCCCTGGCACAATCGCTCGGGCGACCTACGCTTTCCGCCTTAGCTGCCACCATCTTGTTGCGTCGCAAGGCCTACTATGCCGCGCTGGAAGCCGCTAACAAGAGCAACGAAGTCACGCCATGGCTGGCCTGGTTCGCAGGGATAGCCATCGAAGCACAACGAAGGACGACGGCGCGGGTCGAGTTCCTGATAGAAAAGACGCAGATGCTAGACCGATTGCGCGGTCAATTGAATTCGCGGCAGGAAAAGGCCATGCTTCGAATGCTGCGCGAAGGCCCCGAAGGGTTCAAAGGAGGCCTGAGCGCCGGAAACTACGCGACCGTGACTGGGGCGTCCCCAGCGACGGCGACACGCGACCTGGCTGATCTGGTCGAAAAAGGAGCGTTGCTTCGTGTAGGCGAGCGCCGTCACGCACGCTATTACGTGGCCATAGCTGCTATGAGAGTCTTGCCCGTCGTCATCAATGAGCAAGGGGAGTTGAGTTAAGGCTAAACCGTAAGAAGCACCTGCGTCGTGCCGTTGCTCTTTGCACGTGTTCCGGTGAATTTCGCGGTCTTAAGTCGTTTCGGGTAACCCTTTGGCTGCAGCGTCCCGCGACTTTTGCGTCGCTTGTGTTGCAACTTTGTTTGGACGTGGCCTTCAGAGGCTGAGGGCTCGAAATTCAACGCTTGCTCTCGCTATAAAACGCCGCAGGCGGCCGACTTGCCGGCCGTCCGCGCCTTTGCGGTTGACAGACCAGAGATTAGGAACCCGGGCTTCTATTAGAAGCTCGATTTCATCCCGTTCCCTACCAATTCCATTCAGCCCGGAATCCAGACCAGGGACGTGCGTCGGACCATTTCAGCGCAGAAACAGCCTCGCCTACAAGCGTTGTGGCTCCGGTGCCAATCCCACACAAGCGCCCGTCCCGCGTTCTGCTGTGTAAGAACGAGCGCTGCGAGAGCTAAGAACCTCTTCGCGCCTTAGCAGAGGCAGGCAAGGCCGGGGTTAGTCAGCCGGTCACACGGAAGACAGGTCATTCCAAACGGCCGCGAAGTTCTTCTGAACGTGGTCCTCAATGGTCGCGATTTGAGTTCCGATGTTGACGTAGGCCGTCGATGCTCCAAAGTACTTGACGCCCTCAGCGACCACTGACCCGCGGTGGAGCGCGACGACATTCCATTGATCGTCGAGTACCGGAGACCCGGAGGAACCTAGTTTGGTATCCGTCAGGTAACAGACATCGTTGTCCGTAGTCTCAGTGACGAGGTTGTTGCGGATGGCAATCATCTTGGGTCCGCCATCCGGATGCTGGATGATATTCACCGGGATGTGGCCGCTGGTCTTGTCGAATTTTGAATGCCTCCGCCGCAGGGGTGGACGGAGATGCTGCGAAGTCTCGAGGATGGCGTAGTCAAGCTGTTCGTCCCATGCGACGACTGCCACCGCCGCAAATTCCTGGCCAGGAGCATTTTCGTCATCGAAATCGAAGCGAACCCTGGTCTTGGAACCCTGCTTCAGAAAATCGCTTGCGTCGGCGAACGGAGTGCCTTGTTTGCGAGCGTTGATCACGTGATGGTTGGTGATGATGTGGCGTGCACCCACCACCCAGCCAGTTCCCTTGAACATCAGCGCTTCGCCCGCCGGATAGGTCGAGGCAACTCCGCCTTCAAACACCGGAACCGAAAGGTGCGCCACGCTCCGTCCCACCTTCGTGCCTGACTCCAGGAAAACAAAAGGGATGATTTCACTGGTCTCAAAAAGTACAGTCTCCTTGATTTCGACCATCGGCGCGTTGCCCGCGCCGATGGTCACAACTAACGGGCTGCCAGGCGCGTGGTCGCGTTGTGCGATGAGCAGCGGTTCGCCGCCAGCTAGCGAGGAAACGAAATCGGCCCAACGGCGCAACGCGGGACCTTGCGCGAAAGCGCGCGTGAGCCGCGCCGCATTCCTTAGCCAGACCATCAACGGAACGGTGCCATCTGCAATGCGTTCGTGTTCGGTGACCCAGTTGAGATCAATAGCCAGTTGGAGTAGCGGTGGATTGCCGAAGGGAATGAAACCCTTGGCTGACGGATCAATTCCATCCAGTAGCGCGTCGCGGTATCGCGGATCGTACAGATTGGCGGCTTCGGCCAAGTCTTGGATTTCTTCGCGCTGCGTCGTCGTGATGAAACTCATGCGTTTTCCGCTCCGGAATCAGTCTCACTTCCAGACGGACGAGGGAACAGTGATTTCGTCGGCGGGAACGAGCGTGTTCACCGAGACGTGCGGCCAGGTAAGGCCGGCGAAGTTCAGCAGCACCGTCTGGGTGTACTGAATCTGGGTGAAACGGACGGTGAGCTGGCGCGGGACTTCCGTGTCGAATGGCGCTGTGACGGAGAACGTCGGCACGCGCTGGCCGGGGACGCTCGGCGTGGCTTTTGCGGCGAAGGGCGGGCCACCGACGTGCATGGGTGGCACCGTAATGACCTCTTCAACGGTTTCGACCCAGAAGACCGCGATCATCTGCGTGGCCTGGGCGTTGGGCGCGGTGGCCGCGGCCTGGCCCAGCAGAAACGCGATGTTATCGGTCCCACCTCCGAAGAGCGGCGGAGGAGGCGGCGGGGCGGTGGAAATGAAGAGGGTAGTGGTGCTGACGATTTTCTGCTTGCTGATGTGGGCGCGCAGCAGCGAATTCGGATCGTCCAGAAGGGCTTGCGTGATGGTACCGGCGGCGATGAAGCTGCTCAGATCCTGGGGAATCCGGGCCGTGTTGGGGTTGGTGGCGGTCTGGCTGGGGAACTTGATCTTATTGTGAGGCGTCGCGGTCAGGAATGGGGTGATGTCGACGGCCGCGATGTTCGGCGGACCGGCGACGGTGGAAATGACACCTTGCGCGTTAATCGTCGTGCCGTGTGGGATGGACGCCATGCGGCAGACGGTTTCCTGCGTGATCGGCGGCACTGTGGTGGCGGGCACGTGCACCCAAATTCCGGGCTCGACGTGAATGCCGACCTTTTCGCCGCGGATGGTGACATCGTTGATGGTCTGCAGATAGGGCACGCCGTTGAGAAAGATGTCTCCCTGCGGGGTGGTGCCACGGTTGGGAACCGAACCGAGGGATTTGGAAAAGGCGAGGTTCTCGTTGGTGAGATTAAGCTCAAGAACGTTATCGCGAGGGGGAGGCGGAGGAGGAACCGGATTGGGCAGTGGCGTTGGCGTCACCGAGTTATCAGGCCGAAAGATCGTATTGAAGCCGTTGCCGACCCAGTCTCCGACGAATGCAGCAAGCGGACCGAGAGGCGGGGGCGGTTGAGGCGGCGCGGCAGGCACCTTATGGTCGGGGCGGACATGCCCAAACAGGAAGTCACTGGGTAAGTTGATGGATGCTCTGGCTCTTACCCTCTGTTCGGGAACGATCCCGGAATCCCTCAACCTCAGCCCAGAAAGCGAGACGCTGTCTCGAGCGGACCGGACAACCTGGGGAGTATTGGGAGAACGACGGATATCGGCGATGCCTTCCTCGTTGTGATCAGGGATGCTCACCTTTGGGCGAACACCAACGTCGGGATTTTTGGTGTTAACTGACCCGGCAACAGCCTGGCTGATGTTTTCCCAGGATTCACGCACTTGCGGTAGCAACTCAGCGGCGCGCTGCGCCAGGCCGGGCGACAGGTTAGCCATTTGCGACGCTAGCCCAATAAAGCGCTGTGCTAGGTTCGGGGAAATCGATTTACCAAGAAGTGTGACTCCGTCGATAATCGACGAGAATGCGTCGCGCCAATCCGAATCGGACAGCCTTCTCATTGTGTCGATCAACACGCCCACGGCTTCCGGGTCAGTAGGCGCGAGCGTGAGATTCTGAAGCGCGGCTTGGAACGCGCTGCGAGGCAGGTCGAGCTCCTGTGAAAGACGTACGGCTTCCAAGAACACCTGCCGCGCTTCCGCGACTCGGCGGGCACCCGCGAGCGCGTTTCCCAGAGCGTGGAGGTGGGTGAAGAGAGCCTGTTTCGCGCCGGCCGCGGCCATGGCATCGACGCCACGCTGCAACTCCAGGATGGCCGCGCTAGGGTTCTGATCGGCCGCCAAAACGCGCGCTTTGGCCAGATAAAGAGGACTCATTTCGGAACGGTCGTTTCGCTCGTTCAGCAGTGCCAGCAACTCCACCGGACTCCGGTTCGTGGCGAGGCCCTCCTGCACCCGGCGTTCCGTCACCCGCTCCCAGTCCTCCAAGTTCGCTGCCTTTAATAGCGAAGATTCGTTCGGCAGTTTGAGGCCAGCGTACGATGCGAGCGTTAATTGAACCGCCGGTGGCAGCTCTGGCAAGGCATCTTCCAGAAACTGCCCGGCTTCGTGTAACCAGCGTGTCTGAAAGACGATAGACGCATCTTCGCCCCGCTTCAGGCGATGATAGATTTCCTCGGCGCGATCATCGGGAGTGGTTCCGTGTTGAAAGTAATATTCCACCGCCGCGTTGTGGATGGCGCCGACTTGGCCCGGACGCTCGCGCTCGATCATCGCCAACATCACGCGCCGTATTTCGTTGCTGGGCCGGACGGCGTTCACCCCGCACGACTCGACTAGTGAGAACTCCTTGCGTAGCTCGTCGAACAGCGCCTGTGCTGTACCTTCCTGCGCGGTTGGATCGGCCGGCAACGTCAGGTTGCAAGGACCCGCCAAAACAACGCGAATCAAATCGGGAGTCACCCGGCGTAGCACCAGCCCGGGATGGGCAAGTTTTCGCACTTCCGGATTGCCGATGTGGGCGAGGATGCGTTGATAGAGCTGACCTTGGATCACCGTCTCGGTCGCTGAAAACACTAACCAGGAAGTGGTTTTCAGATCGACAAACCCGGACTTGGCGTCCGCCTTTTCTCCGCGCTTGACGGCTTGGGCGGCGAGTTTCAAGCTAAGTGGAGAGCAGCCTACCTGTCTTACGAGTGTGGCAGCAATGACTGTATCAGTGACGCCCCGCTTTTGCAAATAGCCGATAGCGGCCATTGGATCGAATTCCTTCAGTTCGAGCACTCTGAAGGCCTTGGACAGGTCCTCGCCAAAACTTAGGTTGAGAGCGCGGCCAGAAATGATGGGGCGGAGGCCTGGATACATCGTCTGGATCACCTCGATCAACCGCAGGATTTGGCTGACCGCCAGGCGGTTCCGCGCGATGTTCTCCTCAAACGTGTCAAATGCAATCAAGAATGGAGGCGGATCCGAGGGAGACGGCCCGGCGATTGCTGCCATGAGTTGCGGAAACCAAGTCCGCCAGAAGTTCAAGGACTGCTGGAAGATCACTATGTTCGATTGCTCAATGTCCTCAAGACCCAGCTCCAGGTCGTTGGCCGATTCCATTGATTCGGCATACGCTGCCCGCATTTGCGCATGAATGCCCGTAGCGCCAGGGTATTGCATCGCAAGTTGGCGGGCAGTCTCCAGACAGAGCGTTTCGGACCGGACCAGGTTCTTCGAAGAGTCGTCGAAATCAAAGTAGACAATCGGAAATTTGGTGAAAGCAAGCCGGGCTCCTTCCTGAATCAGGATGAAGCGCGCGATGAGACTGGACTTGCCAACGCCCCCTAGTCCGTACACCACCAGCGCGCCGCTCTTGGGCTGAAGAAGCCAGCCGCGGAACGCGCTGGTGGCATTTTCCGCTGTCGAACTGACTTCCGGGATTCCAACGAAATCGTTGAGCACCTGAAGCTCGGTCTCCCGGCCCACGAAACCCTCACCCGCCAGATTCTCAAAGGGAGCGAGGAAGCGCGCCCGGCTGAGCCGATTCGTCAACTCGGCGGTGTCGGGCAGATTCGGCACAATCCCAGCCAGCCATTGCGATGCCTGCAACGCCGCGGCCAATTGTTCCGGCGTAGTAAACATGACGTAGTCCCACGTTCCCCGGATCAGATCGGCGAGCACTTGCTGCGTGGGGTTCGAGGGCTCCTGTGGATTGGCCTCGAGCGCGGAGTCTAATGAGTTGGTCGCTGCCAGTGAGCGTAGCGCCTGGCGTCGCGGGTCATTGCGCAGCGCCCAGCGAGTCTGCCCGTCACGGACGAGAACCTGGGAGAGCGGAGTCAGCGCGAGCGCCGCAGACGTAGCGCTATCCGGCATTCCGGCAGGGTTCAACTGGAGGGGATCGAAGTCAACCAGGACTGCAGCGGCAGCAACGTAAGGGTCTATCGGTGGGTTGGATGCGCGTTTTGCAGCTCGAGCGTGCCGGCGGGCTGCAAGACGCTCCTCGATCTGTTGCGTTTCGGAATCGAATTCAGGCAATGAGCCCATCGGTATCGTCCTCGATTACGTCGGACAGGGTTTCCATGAACTTCTCGTCCAATTGATCCGCAGGGACACTTTCCAGCTCCGCGAGCGCGTTGTCGCGCGCCTGTATAGCCGATGGCCGCCGAGCTTCCGGTAGCTTCTGCGCGAGCCGATCGTAGTAGTCGGTTACCAAGTTAATCCACACCTGCTTGTCGTTGGGGACATCCTCTTTTTCCTGTAGGCGCCTCAAGTCCCGTGGAAGTTCGGCTCGATAGTTGATCAGGACAAGGCGAACCGTTGAGCGGCCTATCCCATTCGCAATTTGCAAAGCGAGCTGGCGGATGAACTCCTTGGTGTCATCGGGGAGGGCCTCGTTGTCGAAGCCGTCGAGAACGAACCACCAGTTCGTCGGCGCTGTGCGCAAAGCAATGCTCAAGACCCAGTCTGCGAGTAGCTGGCCGACTCGAAGCGGTGTTTCGCCTAGGATCTTCGGTTTATTGTCCGGAGCGCGGGCCATCCTTTGCACCAGCGTGTCAGCCACCTCTTCGGCTCGGGTCGCCGGGCCTGGGCTTTCAAAATGAATAGGAATCAAGGGCTGCCGCTGGAGATTGAGGAATTTCAAAAATCGAAACGTATAACTCTTGCCCCACTTGGAGCCTCCATTCACGCGCAGCACACAAGACCCATCCGGCTGGACCAGTGCAGGAACCAGCTGGCGCAGGGTGGGCCTGCCCAAGAAGACAATTCCACCATCCAGCACCTCCGCGTGGAGCGGATTCGGTGGGAGCGGGATTGTCTGGAGCCGCCTGACGATGACCTGAATCCCTTGGTCCAATGAGCTTACCGTTTTCAAAAGGTCGATGAGCGGATGGTCGCCCTGCCCACGCCACGGTTGATTCTCGCAGAAAGTCACGGCGTTCTCGGTGGTCGACTGGGGATTGGGACCGAAGGTAATTTGTGCGGCCAAGGCGTACCCGATAGCGGATTGTAGGCTTGCGCCGGAATTTCCTACAGTGAAAATGTTGTCGCGCAAGACCCGGACGACAACGTCGCGTTCGGTAGGTTCCAACATAAGTTACTCCTGGGGAGGCAACCCGATGCCCGGCTGAAACAGCCATTCTATGTCGCTTTCGCGGAGTTGCCGCCGCTGCCAGCGTTCACTGATACCTGCCAGTGCACCTTCCTGAAAAACAACCGCCTCCCTGGGTGCAAACGTTTTGGCCAGATCGGAGGGCTGCACCGGAGCCAAGGAGCAAGCGCCAGTCTTCGCCAGATCAATCACGGCTTGGATCGCGAGGGGATCCTTGGGAATGCTCGCGTGATCGAGGTCAACCTTGAACGCCGGTAACCCATCAATGACCGCTGCGCGCGCCGGAACCGTGCCGTCCCCCGCTCCGGTGGCCGGACCGTTGTGGATGACGCCATTATTCACCACTGCGGATGAAACCGTCGCATGGCCGAGCGAAACGAGCAAAGTGGCTCTTTCCAACAACGGGCTACCAGTTAGAGTCGGTTTTAGGTTGCGACTATGGTCCAGCCAGCGCTGCGCCGGGGCGGCAATATCGTTGGGCCAGACGTTGGCCGTATAGCCGGCGGCCGAATCAGGGAAGAACACTGGATTAGGCAACATGTCCACGAGTCCCGGCAAAGTGACGGCCATTCTCCGCAGATCGTCGAGGTTCACGCGACTCGAGACCATCGACAGTTTCCGGAGCAGGTCGTAAGTGCCGATGAACGCCTGTAAAGGAGCATAACTGCCGCCCAGAGGCGATCCCATAAAGACGGCGCGCTGAATAGCGTCGCGCCATTCCGGGTGCCGCTGCGCATATGCCGCCGCAACTAGCCCGCCCATCGAATGGGCGACCAACATGAACCGGCGACTTGCTTGTGCGTGCTTGAGGGTGACGAGGAAAGCATGTAATTGGTCGGCGAGTTGCTCAACGTTCAGGCGCCAATCGTAGCTATAGTCATGAACAACGAAGCGGTTCTTACGCCAAGCCCGTTCGGCGCTTCCATAGTACATCTGCAACATCCCGTCGGTTTCCAGATTTCGCCCTTTGAGCGAAGATACGCCGTCGCTTTGAAGAGTCAAATCGGTGGCAATATTGCCTGCAAATAGTTCTAGCGGATTGAGCCAAACGCGCGGGCGCAGGAATCCGGGGCTCGCCAAGTGGCCGCCCATTATTCCATGGAGCCAGACGATTTCCGGCAAACTCGGATCCGGCTCCGGGTCGAACAAATCGAGGATACCCTCAGTAGCCGATTCGGCGCCAGGCGGAGGAGTCAGCTCGCTTATCAGCTCATCGGCGCGGGGCGGCGCCAGAGTCGTACGAATCGCCTTCGCGGCGGACTCAGGGTTGGTGGCCAGCGCCTGGACGATGTCTTCAGTGGTTGCACGTTCGAACCAGTCCGACGGATACCCGACTCTATCTTCGATAGTGGCCGGCAAGGACTCGATAGGCGTGACGGCACTGGCGGGGATGCACTTCCATGCGGACGAAACCTCAGGACGGACAGCGGGAACTTCCAGGGAAGTGGCAAAACGGACTCCCGCGTCAACCACGCGCGGGTCCCGGGCGAGTTCCCACGCTGGCACCGCGAAGTTCGCCTCAAGCTCGACACCGGCAAAATGCAAACCCAGCACGCAACCGGACGCCGGATCGATGACGGCGGAGCCGGAGTTCCCGCCCAACGTGGAGCAATCGTGGGCGAGCGCTTCTACGGTATGCCCATAAGAGTCGATCTGGCGGTAGCCCATGGTGTAGCCGGGCAGAAGGCGCTTTTTTTGAAACACGCCGCGGAACATTTTTATCTGCGTAGAGATGTCGCCGCGCGAATCCAGTGCGGGATAGCCCACCACCGCGACCAGGCGCTTCGCGAGATCACCCGGCGCCGAGGAAGCCAGCGTCAACGGTACGCGGCCGGGCGGCAGGCCGTCGACCGCAAGCAGAGCCGCATCCCAATACGGGTGGACCATGCGAATCTCTTGCACAGTGAGAAGGATGGACGGAGAGGGCACAACTTCCTGCTTGAGGTCCAGGCTGGCGCTTCTGCCAGGAATGAATCTGAGGTCCGATGCACCAAGGGACGACGTTACCAGTTCCGCCACGTGGCGGTTGGTCAGTATGAGGTTGGAGGCTACGATAAAACCCGTGCCGCCGTAGGGAACGCCGGGGAGCCCACCGACTTCCAAGCGGCCTATGGACTGGATCGCAGAAGTCACATGTTGACTCTCCGTGTTTAGCTTGTTCCAGGGTTGGGCCAGCGCCGGGAAGGTATCGTCTTGAACATCGTATACGGGGCGAAGAAACGGAACGACGATGGCTTCCATGATGAGCCGGTGCTCGTCGGTGACTGGCCTGCCTTGCCGTACGCTTTCGGTCGCCCGCATGGCCGATTCGCTCAGCTCAGTATTAGGAACGGCTTCCCGGAATGCCGGCGAGCTTTCGAGAAACGTGCGCGGCGCGTCCTCCAGCAGGCGTCGGAAGTATTCAGCGTGAAGGTATTCGGAGTCAGCCATTAATTCTTAAATCCTCCGGTTTGGCTGATGAATTTAGATCAGTATATCCAAACCATTGAGCGGCTGGAGCAGCGGATTTCTGTTGAAGCCTCTGGTCGGGCGGTTCAAGGGCGAGACCGTGTTGAACTTCACCAGACTCCGTCATCGGCTGTCCGCTCTATCGATCCGGCGGGAGGCTGAAGAAAGTCAGGTTGGAGCAATCCGGTCCCACGGCTGCGGCCGTGAGAGCAAACTGTGATCGAGTTGCGAAGCAATTCGTTCTGGCTTCGTTGAATTGGTCCAGCTTTCTCTGTTGCCAAGGCAGCTGGTTCATCGCGGCTATCCGCCGGAACGTCACCGCATCGCCAACGCGGACTACTGCCCGGTCGGAGGCGAACTCGAGACCAAAGGCAAGATCCATCGCAGTCGGAACGATGATGGCGCTGACGATAGCACTGCTGCGATAGTAAACCTTGGCCCCCGGCAACGGAAGCCCGAGCAAGTTGCTTATGCCCGGGATTTCGACGAACGGAGGAATGAGAGGGAATTTCGTCCGCGGGCGCTGAATAAGCGCCGAGAACGAGCTGACCTCAAACAGTTTTACGGATTCGATGCGTATCCGCGTGAGAACATTGTGCCTCGCCACGCGCGATATCGCGTCCCTTTGTGTGCTGGTGCCACCGTCGTTGTAAAGTGTGGGAGGAGAGTCTTCCTGAGCCCATAGCTTGACGTCCAGTTCGGTGGAGGAGGCGCCGGGCAGAGCGTGTGGCGTCAGATCTACGGTGAGTTGGCGGCCAATCATAGCCTGAGCAGGAGTGGGGCTGACTGCGGCGGCAAGCGCGAGCGGCAAGCTGGCTCGCGCGAGTCCACCCGGCAGAATCGACAATAAATTGGAGCTGGCTGGCGGAGGAGGCGCGGCCGGCGTTGGCGCCGTGGTCGAGGTGGAGGTCGTAGTAGCGCCGTTCACTGTTTGGCTTGAATCTGTCGTTGTGGACCCGCTAGCCGCAGGCTGTTGCCCACCGGCTAAGCCTGCAAGATTTGCCAGCGCACTCGGAAGAGTTTGGTATTGTGGCGCGTTGAACGCACTTTGCGTCTCTGTGTCGACGAGACTTTCAATGCCGCTGATACCGCGCACTGTTACCAACCCATCTGCAATAAAGTTTCTGTTACGCGCATTCCACGGCGCGGTGTACCAATGGCTATTGTGAAGGTCTGCCTCGACGGATTGCATCACATCCCGTGAGAACGCGGCGACATCCTGGTTAAAGGCCACCACAAGGGGATTGAACTCGGCGTTGAGCTCCTGGGCACTGTGAGAAAGGCGGTAAGGGGAAAAGTCTTTCGGAAATTCCTGGGCCATCTTGTAATTGAAAAGAAAGTTTGCAGTGGCCGAGCGCAGCAAGCCCAGAGGACTGGTGCTGAGCCCAGATTCGTTGGGAGGGAGTTTGCCCGCGGCATCCGCGATACGTTCCTCCGCAAGGCCGTTTAGCTGGCGCGTCGTAAAGGTAGAGAACCCGTGGTATGGCACAAAACTCTTTGCCGCTTGTACGGTGAAGCAGCTGAGCGGCAACGAGGTGGGAACGTGACATTGCCGCTGTGCTTCCAAGGCTGCACGGTCTAGGTCCTCGCAACTTGGCTCCACATTCGCCTTGACATGGTTCCCGATATATCGCCGGCGTACCTCGCTCAAGCATTGCCTTGAATCGGTGGGCAAGTCATCGCCTGGAGACTGTTCACGATCGATCTGCGGCAGAGACGCGATCGCGTTTCTCTCAGGGAAGCACGTCGAACCGTACACCTCGTACTTGCCCTCCATGCAACCAATAGCCGTGAACACCGCTGGAAAGGGATCCTTGGCAGCCATCAAGCCGAGCAGGATGTTGGTCAAGGTCGGCTGCAGCGGCTTGAAGGCCTGGGTATATCCCAAACAGTAGGACGCCTCCGGGCAGAGTCCCCATTTTTCGCGGTCGTCCGCCTTGATGCAGTCGATGCCTTTGGAGTCCGCGGCGCACCCTGGCAGGTCGCTCACGAATCGTTTTGTGAGGTACGACGCGAAGTCTGAATCAAAATATTGCGGATTTTGCATCTCGCGGCTGAGGTATGCCCAGCCATATTCGATTGCATTCTGTAGCGCCTCGTTGTGGATGCCAACTAGGCTTCGAACGGCCTGACTCCGTTCCGCCAGGTCCGTGCCGTTAGGAGAGCTTTCCTGCAGGCTCCACACGTTCATGAGAACCTCGGGCCGGGGAAGATCCAGTAGCGCAAGAAGCCGCCTGCGCTCGTCGTCGGTGACCGAAGGCCCGTCCGTGAAGATTATCGTGTCTCCCACCGGGACCATTCCTGTTGCATATGTGGAGGGAGTTTGCGTCGAGGAAGTAGCCGCAGCAGGGGCGGGTGTGGCAGAAGCAGTTGGAGCAGCAGCCGCAACACTAGACCCAGACGAAGCGGAGCTGGAGGGTGCTGCGGCAGCCGACAACCCCGACGTATCTGGTGGTGTGACGCCAGGAGCGAGCGGCGCCGGAAGAGGCGGCGAATTCGCTAAGCTCCCGACCACCGTCTGGGCGTCTTGGTAGAACATTTGTCTGGTTGGGAAGACAGCCGGCTCCCCAAACCCTTCATCGAGAAGGCGATTCTGAAAGGCTTGGACTTCGCTCCGTAGGATCTCGACGTCGCTTTTCAGGCGGATCGTTTGATCGGACAAGACATCCACCGAAATCGAGCCGCCGGACCATTTGACAATCTTTGCGGCGGATCTGTCCGCGGTGCCCGGCAAGATCGTTAAGTCCTCAACATAGGCGGGCCTTGGGCGAGCCATAGAAGTCACACTCGTCGCGATAAGCTTCAGCGAGTCGTTATCACACTTCGAACCGCCGCAGGAGACAATCACACTTTCCGCGGAATCAGCTTTGACATTGATTCTGTCGCTCGTGAGAGCAGGCGCTATATCAGCCGCGTTGGCCCCCCGCGCCTTGCGGGTTGTAGGGTCGCATGCAGCCGCACCCTTGTTGAGGATGGTCGGCGCGGGTCCGTCGAGCGTGGTTGCAATACAAAAGAAGGGCAATAGGATCCTCTGCCCGCCAAAGGGTGAAGGCAATGGAGCAAGGGCCTTGAGCCTTGCCGGAGTCGCAGACGCGATCTGATCGCGAAGCTCCGACACGTTGAGCGGGGTAAGTTTTGTGTCTGTCTCTAAGCG
>Ga0335078_10010941_pt1 | contig 13441 bp, 12 predicted proteins | sample Lox_Sample_32_FD_206711 | JGI IMG/M metagenome (GOLD analysis project Ga0335078, IMG submission 206711) | Soil microbial communities from Loxahatchee National Wildlife Refuge, Florida, United States - Lox_Sample_3.2 | ecosystem: Environmental > Terrestrial > Soil > Wetlands | place: USA...
TCCGTCCTCGCTGCGGAAAATGCCCTGCTCGGTGCCCGCCAGCAGGACGCCCGCATGGAGCATATCGACACGCAGCGCCGCGGTGTACTTGCGGCGCAACCCCGCCGAAGCGTCATGCCACGTCGCGCCGGAATCGTGGCTCACCTGGATGCCGGCGGTGTGGGCGAAGTAAATCGTGCCCGGCCAATTGTAATCCACCGCCACGTCGAGCAGTTCGGTCACATCGCTGCCGGTGAGGATCTTCCAGCCCTCGCCGTTTTTCGCCACGCGCAGCAATCCGTTGCCGGCCGCGGCGTAGACCACGGATGGATCGCGCGGGTCGTAATCGAAGGCGGTGATGTCGGGATGATTGAAGCCGGCGTGGCGCCATTGGCCGTCGGCCGCGCGCACAAAGATGCCGCTCGGGGGGAGCGTGGCGCCCACCACGTAGTCCCGCGAGTTCGATCCGCAGGCGTAGAGCGCATACTGCGCGGCAACGGGCAGCGGCATCGCGGCCAGCAGCAGCGCCAGAAGTTTCATTTGCCGCCGCCGAGCAAAGCCTTCAAGTACCGGTAATAGAACTCCACGCCGTTGTAGAAAGCCGCGACGCGAATGCGTTCGTCCTTGCCGTGGGCGCGGACGTCGTCCTGGTCGATTGCCATGCCGCTCACGCCGTAAGTGGGAATGCCGGCGGCAATGGTATAAATGCTGTCCGAGGCGCCGGTCTCCATGTCCGGGATGACGGGCGCGCCGGGCCACATTTCGGCAGCCACCCGTTCGAGCGGCTTCAGAATTTCAGGACTTGGCATGACCGGCGGGAACGATCTTCGGGCTGGCGGCCGCTCGGAAGCATCGCCGGCATCGCTCACGTAGCGAATGGTCACTTTCGGGTCGTTGATTATGGCGGCAAGCCGGGTTCGGATCTCGTCCGGCGAGTGGCCCGGCAGAATGCGGCAATTGACGTTCGCCTGCGCGAGTTGCGGGAGCGCGTTATTGGCATGTCCGCCCGAGATGCGCGTCGCCACGCAGGTGGTGCGCAGCGTGGAATTATAGCGTGGGTCCTGGGAGAGCCGCGCCGCGGCGGCAGCGTCGGGCGGGGTATGCAGGATCGCGTTCATGTCGTCTTTCGTCTGCCTGCTTTCGAGCGGGGCGCGGCGCTCGAAATACGTTCGGGTGATTGCATTCAGCTCGAGAGGAAAGGTGAATTTCTCCACTTTGCCGAGCGCATCGGCCACGTGATAGATGGCATTGTCGGGCTCGGGAAGCGAACTGTGGCCGCCGGGGTTGGTGGCGCTGAATTCGTAGTCCTGGTATAGCTTCTCGCTTGCTTCCACATCCACGTTGACCACCTTGCCTTTGACGGACGTGACGCCGCCGCCATCGGGATTCAGGGCGTAGGCAGCATCCATGAGATCGCGATGATTCCGCAGCAGCCAATCGACTCCGTTTGAGCGGCCGCCCTCTTCGTCGGCTGTCAGAGCCACGATGAGATCGCGATCCGGAAGCCAGCCTTCGCGACGGAGACGAATGAGATCGGCGACGAGCGCGGCGTCATTATCCTTGACGTCCTGCGTGCCGCGGCCGTAGAAATAGCCGTCCTTCTCGACGAACTGGAAGGGGTCGGTGGTCCAATCGGAACGGCGGGCTTCGACGACATCGAGATGGCAGATGATGAGCACCGCCTTCGATGCCGCATTCGTCCCGTGGACGCGCACCACGAGGTTGCCGCGGCTTTGGTTGGGGCCGAGCACTTTCACGTCGGCGGCTGGGAAGCCGGCGTCGAGCAGGCGCTTGGCCATGGCCTCGGCGGCTTGCGTGGTACTTCCCGCCGAAAGGGTGGTGTTGATCTCGATCAGTTGCTGGAAGAGATCGCGCGCCAATTGCCGGTCGGCATTTTCGGTGGCGGATAGTGGCGCGAGCAGAAAGACGGCCAAAATCGGGCGAGCGAAGTTCATTCGGTTATGGTCGCACAAAAAACGAGCCGCGCTTCCCGGTTTCCCGGGTCGCGCGGCTCAGTTGTTGGCTAGTTGCTGACACAGAGAACTACCGGCGGCCGACACCTCCGCCGTGGAACCCACCGAAGCCACCGCCATGGAACCCGCCGAATCCACCGCCGTGGAATCCACCACCGCCCATCGCGGCCCCATGGAGCCCACCGAAGCCGCTGCCACGGAATCCGCCGCCGATTGCGGCGCCGGCGGCCGAACCACGCGTGATCGCCCCGCCCGGCCGGCCGGTGAAGCCACGACCGTAATAGCCGTGGCCGTAATAGCCGTGGCCATAGAAGCCGTGGCCGTAGAAGCCGTAGCCATTATAAGGCGCCCACGCACCCCAGTAAGCCGGCGAGAAGAAGCCGAATCCGAACGGATCCCAAAGGAACCCGTCGCCTAGCAGGAACGCGTACTCATCGAAATACGGATCCCAATACCAGCCCGCGCCATACCAGCCGGGAGCGTAATATCCGGGGCCGTAACCGTAGTAGTTTTCGGCCGCCGACATATTGGCTTGCGCCGTGTAATCCGCCCGCAGCTTACTCCAGTTATACAGGTCGTCCGACGCTTCCGTCTGCTTCAAGTCGAAACTCCGCGACTTGAGTTTTGGATTGTCGGGAACCAGCGCCACCTGGTCGCCTTTAAACAAATTCGCCGTACGGCTGCCCATCATCACCTGGAGTTTGCCGTCGTAAGTCCGCGCCATCGGCGGGTTGGAGACAAACTCGTAAATACCGCGCCTCTCGATAACCGCCTCGCTCCCCGGCATGGTCACCTGAATGTGATTCTCTTTTTGGAAATCCGCCACTTCCATCATGGCGTTCCCGGAAACGAGCTGCACTCTCGTATCGGAGAGCGAGGGAGAAATCATTTTCACCGCGCTGTTCGGCCCCATGCGGAAAAACACGCCCGGGGTGAGCAGCATTTCAGCCTTGCCATTGCCGGTTCGCAACAGATGACCGGGATCGACGACAGCCGACCCGATCGATTTCTGGGTGAGAGCCTGGCCGTCCAGGTTTACTTGGCCCTCCACGTAATTGACCGTTCCCGCCTGCGCGAATTGCGCTCGTGGAGGATTTGCGACGGGAGCTGTGTAGTTGTCAGCCGGGGCCGCAAACATCGTACCCGCGAGCAACAGGAACGTAGCCCCGAAGGCTGAGCTTTTCAACAGGTTAACCATTTGAAATCACCGAGCCTTTCTCTTTTTCTTTCCTCTAACTTATGAGACGCGGTCTTGGCTCGGTGGTTGCAATCTTTACAAATCTATGAACTTGCCGTGCGCGGGGATACAAAAAAAACCGCGCCTTCCGGGTTCTCCGAAAGGCGCGGCGTAAAGGTGTTAGCTGATCGCTGAAAGCTGACCGCTTTCGGCTTCTTAGTAATCCATCTCGGGACCGTGGCCGCCCGGACCAGCCGGCGCGGCCGACTTCTTTTCCGGAATCTCGGCGACCATGGCTTCCGTGGTCAACATCAACGACGCGATGGACGCCGCATTCTGTAGAGCGGAGCGCGTGACCTTGGTCGGGTCGATGACGCCGGTGCTCACCAGGTCCTCGTAGGTATCGGTCTGCGCGTTGTACCCAAAGTTCTGATTTTCGTTCTCGCGGATCTTGGACACCACGATGGCGCCCTCGGTACCGGAGTTCGACACAATCTGGCGCAAGGGCTCTTCACACGCCCGGCGGACGATGTCGATACCCATCTGCTCGTCGCCGTCACCTTTCAGGCTGGCAAGCGCCTTCGACGCGCGCAGCAGGGCCACGCCGCCGCCGGGAACGATGCCTTCCTCAACGGCCGCGCGAGTGGCATGCAGAGCGTCTTCCACGCGAGCTTTCTTTTCCTTCATTTCGGTCTCGGTGGCAGCGCCGACCTTGATCACGGCCACACCGCCGGCGAGCTTCGCCAGCCGCTCCTGGAGTTTTTCGCGGTCGTAATCGGACGTGGTCTCGTCGATCTGGGCGCGCAGTTGCTTGATGCGGCCCTCGATGGACTTCTGCGAGCCGGCTCCATCCACGATGGTGGTATTATCCTTGTCCACGGTGACGCGCTTGGCGCGGCCCAGGTCGTCGAGGCGAACGCCTTCCAGCTTGATGCCGGTCTCTTCCATAATGGCTTTGCCGCCGGTGAGGATGGCGATATCTTCGAGCATGGCCTTGCGGCGATCGCCGAAGCCTGGCGCCTTCACGGCGCAGGCATTCAGGGTGCCGCGCAGTTTGTTCACCACCAGAGTAGCCAGGGCTTCGCCTTCCACTTCCTCGGCGACGATCAGCAACGGCTTGCCGGAGCGCGCGATTTGCTCGAGCAGCGGCAGCAGGTCCTTCATATTGCTGACCTTCTTTTCGTGGATGAGGATATAGGGATCCTCGATCACGGCTTCCATGCGATCCGGGTCGGTGACGAAATACGGCGAGAGATAGCCGCGGTCGAACTGCATGCCGTCCACCGTGTCGAGCTCGGTGTGCATGGTCTTCGATTCCTCGACGGTGATGACGCCGTCCTTGCCGACCTTCTTCATCGCCTCGGCGATGATGTTGCCGATGGTGGAATCGCTGTTGGCGGAAATCGTGCCCACCTGGGCGATCATCTCACCCGACACGGGCTTGGAAAGCTTCTTCACTTCCTCGGTGGCCACGCCGACGGCCTTTTCGATGCCGCGCTTCACGGACATCGGGTTAGCGCCGGCCGCGACGGACTTCACGCCCTCGCGGAAAATAGCCTGCGCCAGGATGGTGGCGGTGGTGGTGCCGTCGCCGGCCACATCGCTGGTCTTGGAGGCCACTTCGCGCACCATCTGCGCGCCCATGTTCTCCAGCGGATCTTTGAGCTCGATTTCCTTGGCGACGGTGACGCCGTCCTTGGTGATGGTCGGCCCGCCGAATTTCTTTTCCAGAACCACGTTGCGGCCCTTGGGACCGAGCGTGACTTTCACCGCGTCGGCCAATTGGTTCACGCCGCGCAAAATCGCCTGACGAGAGGCTTCGGAATATACAATCTGTTTCGCCATTTCTGTATTGACTCCTTACTTCTCCAACACCCCGAGGATCTCGTCCTCACGCATGATCAGGTACTCTTCGCCATCCATTTTGATGTCGCTGCCGGAATACTTGCCGAACAGAATCCGATCGCCGACCTTGACATCGGGGGGATGTATTTCGCCCTTGTCGTCGCGCTTGCCCTTGCCGACGGCGACGACTTCGCCCTCCTGAGGCTTTTCCTTGGCGCTGTCGGGGATGTAGAGGCTTCCTTGCTTTTGCTCTTGCTGCTCAATCCGTTTGACCACGATACGGTCATGAAGCGGACGAATGTTCATGAATTTTTCCTCCTCTGTTAGGAATAGAGTCTTGTGTGATACCAGTCTACCGGGAGTGCTCTCGGCGGGTAATCCATCACGCACCGGGGCCCCAGGGGATATTATTAGCACACTCTTGGGGAGAGTGACAATTCTTTCCTGTAAATAAAAGCACGCAAAGGATTTTTGGGACTTGACGGGGAGGCGCTCAAGGGGATCTACGCCTCATCTCTGTGTTCTCTGTGCCTCTGTGAGAAACAAAAATGGTTTCACACAGAGGCACAGAGAACACAGAGATCAGCCATTCACGATCCGCGTGATTCCCTCTTTGATGCGGCAGACATTGAAGTTGATTAGCAAGCCGACCCTTCTTCCGGCAGGCGCAGGTACGTCAGGAGTTGCTTCTTATGGACCGGCGCGATTTCCGTAATAGATTTAATTTCAACGATTACCCGGTCTTCCACGATCAGGTCCACCCGAAACCCGATGTCGAGGCGCACGGTTTCGTAAAACAACCGGCATTGGCTGCTGCTGGACTATGGTGAGCCCCCGTTTCCGCAGTTCGTGCGCGAGAGCTTCTTCGTACACGGATTCCATCAAACCCGGTCCTAAGACCGTGTGAACCCGATAGGCGGCGTTCACTACTTGTCCAGACACTTCATTTTCCGTCACGAAACACAGTGCCGGTCCCGCTTCCCCCCTCTCAGCTCCCCTCGACCAGCTCGAAGACTCCGAGTTCCCGATTCTTCCGCACCGAGTGCCACGGAAAACAGCGGCCGTTCATCGCCACGTAGACCCCGGATCCGAGCGCCTGCACGAACGCCAGCGCAGTCCCGAGATTGAACATCCCATCCGAGCTGCCGAATTTGTACGGCACCATGGCGCCCGTGAGCACCACGGTCTTCCCGCGGATCCCCTGCCCCAATACCGCAGCCGTCTGCTCCATCGAGTCCGTCCCGTGGGTGATCACGATGCGGCTGGCGGGGGCCGCGGCGCAGCGCTCGAGAATCAACTGCCGGCCGGCATCGGTCATCTCCAGGCTGTCGATCATCATCAGCGTCTCCACCTGCACGTCGAGCCGGCAACGGCCCAGGCGCAGCATGTCATCCACATGGGTCGCCTTGAAGAAAAGCTCGCCGCTCAGCTCGTTATACTCTTTGTCGAACGTGCCGCCGGTGACGAAAAGCTGGATGGGCTCGGAGTGCATCTGTAGCTTCATTCGTCTGACACTATAGCGCGCTATAGTGGAGTTAATCGCATGCGAGGTACCCGCTGGCTCCTGCTGGTGGCGATCGCCGCCATCATTTTCGGCGTCGGCGTCACCTATCGGAAGCTCAAGAAAGACAGCGAACGGAAGGCTCTGGCGGCGCCGCCGCAACTGCCCGCCGAATTAAGCGCGACCAGCCACGGCTGGAGCTGGACGGCGAAGGACCAGAAAACCGGCTGCAAGAGTTCGGAAATCATTGCCCAGGACGTGCGCCAGGCGGCCGATTCGTCGCACAGCGAACTGAGCGGCGTCGAACTCCACATCTTTCACAAGTCGGCCAAAGACTGCAACGCGAAGTACGACCTGGTACGCAGCGACGCCGCTACCTATTTCGATTCCGAAGGGCGCATGAAGGCCGATGGCGAGGTGCGCATCACGCTCGGCGAACCCGTAGAGGGGGAACCGCCGCCGAACCTGATCGGCATCACTTGTACGGGCGTCACTTTCGACACCAATACGGGCCACGCCGATACCGACGGCCACTGCAGCTTCGAATTCAAGAACGGCCATGGCGAATCCACCGGCGCCACCTACGATCCGCCGACGCGTGTGCTCGAGATGAAACACGATGTGGTGGTGGACTGGCAGGCCGCATCGCCGCGCGCGAAACCGCTGCACATCGAGGCGCCGAGCCTGCAATACACCGAGAGCGCCGCGGAAATCGACCTTCTGCCCACCGGCCGCATGAGCCGCGACGAGCTGAAGTTCGCAGGCGAAAAACCGGTCATTCGTCTGCGCGACGACGGCGAGGGTCACAAATTCATCCGCGAGATCGACGCCGACCACGCTCATGGCAGCGACGAGACTCCCGGCAAGCACCTCACCTACTCGGCCGACCGCGCCTGGGTGTTTTACAATGACGACCATCTGGTGGACCGCATCGTGGTGGAGGGGAATGCGGCCACGACGTCCACCAGCCAGACTTCCGAAACCCAGGTGAATGCCCACCAGGTGCAGATGTTTTTCAACCCGCATGATAAAGAAAGCCAGCTCGACCACGTGGTGTGCACCGGTAACGCGGTGGTGGCGTCGAAGCCGCTCGCCGCACCGGGAAAGACGCCTGCCGATGCGCACGTTTTGCGCGCCGAGAATATCGACCTGAAGATGCGCCCCGGCGGCCGCGAAATCCAGACCTTGTCGGCACATCCCTCAGGCACTCTGGAGTTCCTTCCCAACCAGCCGGCATCGCATCACCGCACGCTGGCAGGCGAGAACATGCTGATTTCCTACGGCCCTCAGAACCATATCGACACCTTCCACGCCGGCAATGTGACCACCACCACCGACCCCAACGCCGATGAGAAGAAACACAATCGCGCTGTCACCACCACGTCCAGCAAGCAACTGACCGCCCGCTTCGAACCCAACTCGAACCAGTTGTCGGGGATGGAACAGACGGGCAATTTTACTTACCAGGCAGGCGACCGGAAAGCGCACGCCGACAAGGCGGCGTTCGACCAGAAGCAGAACGTGATGACGCTCGACGGCGGCGCGGTTGTTTCCGACCCCACCGGCACGACCGCCGCCGACCACATCCGCCTGGACGAACGCACCGGTGACTTCCTGGCCGAAGGCCACCTCGATTCCACGCGCCTGCCCGACCAGGATAAGAAGAGCGACTCCAGCATGCTCTCCGCCGACGCCCCCCTGAACGCGCAGGCGCGCCAAATGGAATCCACCAATCGCGCCGGGAATCATCGCACCCGCTACCAGGGCAACGCGCGCCTGTGGCAAGGCGCCAACCGCATCAGCGCCGACACCATCGAGATCGACCGCGACCAGCATTCCATCGTCGCCGATGGCAACGTGGTAACGGAGGCGTGGCAGCAGCCGAAGGACGACGAGAAGAAGAAAAACACCGCGCCCGTGCTGACCAAAGTCTACGCGGCGCACATGGTCTATACGGACCAGGATCGGCTGGCGCATTACTCCGGCGGCGTCCGGCTCGAACGGCCCGAACTGCATTTGAAATCGAAAGACCTGCACGCGTGGCTGGCCGATTCCAGCGCCGATTCCCAGCTCGAAAAAGCCTTCGCCGATGGCGCCGTCGAGATCTCCGGAGCGCGCCGCGAAAATTCGTATAACGGCAGTTCCGAACACATGGAGTTTTACACCGGCGAGCAGAAAGTGTTGCTCAACGGCGGCTCGCCGAGACTGGAGCGCACGGTGGGCGGGGGTCAGCCGACCATCCTCATGGAGCCTGAATTGATCTACTTCATCGATAGCGGGAAGCTAACCGGTAAGGGCGCGGCCATGGACCGCATTCCGCCCAAGAAGAAGAAATGACGCCCGCTCACGATCTCCCTACCTCCGCATGAAAACTCTCGAAACCCACGAGATCACCAAAACATACCGCGGCCGGCGTGTGGTGGACGACGTCACCGTACATGTGCAGCAGGGCGAAGTGGTGGGCCTGCTGGGGCCGAACGGCGCCGGGAAAACCACGTCGTTCTACATGATCGTGGGGCTTATCAGCCCCGATTCCGGGCGCATCTCGGTGGACGGCGAGGATATCACGCCGCTGCCCATGTACCTGCGCGCGCGCCGCGGCATCAGCTATCTGCCGCAGGAGGCCTCGATATTCCGCAAGCTCACGGTGGAAGAGAATCTGATGGCGATTCTCGAGACGCTCTCCATCTCCGCTCGCGAGCGGCGCGAGACACTGGAGCGCCTGCTCGATCAACTGGGGCTCGAGAAAGTGCGCCGCAGCCAGGGCTATATGCTTTCGGGCGGCGAGCGGCGCCGCGTGGAGATCGCGCGCTCGCTGGTGATCAGCCCGAGCTTTCTGTTGCTCGACGAGCCGTTTTCGGGCATCGACCCCATCCAGGTGCTGGAACTCCAGCGCATCATTTTCGACCTGAAGCGCGCCGGCATCGGAATCCTGGTGACGGATCACAACGTGCGCGAGACGCTGTCGGTGACCGACCGGGCTTATATCATCAATAATGGCCGGATTTTCCGCGCCGGGAGCCCGGAAGCGCTGGGGCGCGATCCCGAAGTGAAACGCATTTATCTGGGTGAATCGTTCGAGCTGTAAGCGGGCGTACGGTCCCCCCTCGCCGGCTTCGCTAAGATGGAAACGTCGCGACGCTTGCGACGTATTTACTTTATGCGCCCTCTACTCCTGTTGCTGCTCAGCGCCACTCCCGCCTGTTCCCAGCTCTTTTCGTTCGGTGTGAAGGGCGGCGTCCCGCTCACCGACTTCGTCAATGCCGCCAGTGGAACGGGTTTCGGCGGATTTGTCGACTTTGCTACCCACACCAACCGCTACATCATCGGCGCCACCGGCGAACTTCACCTGCCGTTCGGGCTCAGCGTGGAGGCCGACGTTCTCTTTCGCCACTTCAATTACCAGGAGTCGCAGATGGGCGTGGACACCTTCACGAGTTCCAACACCACCGGCAACGCCTGGGAGTTCCCCATCCTCGGCAAATATCGTTTTCTGAAAAAACCTAAAATCGCTCGCCCGTACGTGGATGCCGGAGTCGCCTTCGACACGCTGCAAGGGCTGTCGCAAGCCGTTAGAAGCACGATATTCAGCGGCAATGGCACTACCACCACTTCCTCCGGAACGCCATCCCAACTGGAGAACAGCACCACGCGCGGGTACGTTTTCGGCGGCGGGCTCGATATCAAATTCCTGGTGATTCATATCCAGCCGGAGATTCGCTACACGCGTTGGGGCGCGCATCATTTCCTCGACCCCAGCGGATTGCTGCACAGCAATGAGAATCAGGGCGAATTCCTGCTGGGCATCACTTTTTAACACTCGCGCGTTGCTACGCCGTAGTATTCCTTCAGTAACGCCATCTAGTCCGTGCGGCAGGATTGCCGGTCCTGGCGAATGCGATCCACGCCTCGGCACTCGAGCGCATGGCCTTGCCGGCCTAGGAATTCGCTTCGTCGATATCGTGCCGGCACCCGGCCGCGCTGTCCGGCAGGTCGGCGCGCTCGCGAATCGGCAGGTTCACGTAAGTCGGAGCATCGCCGTATTCTGGATCCAACGGAAGACTCGTTGCAAGTCGTACAACCCCTCTGGACGACGTGACAAAGTCAAAACCGTCTTCAGTGCGCGGCGGCCTGTCTCCGCCGCTGCTCGCTGGCCTTCATGATTTCGCTCATGTCCCCGGCTGGCCGAATCTCGAAAATGTTGCCATACGTCAGGGCCGGATGCTGGCCGATGAGTTGTACAGCATGATTCATGTCGCGCGCCTCGAGGACGATAATGCCGCCGAGTTGTTCCTTGGTTTCCGCATAGGGGCCGTCGGTGGTTGCCACTTTGCCGTTCTTCCAGGAAACGGTCAACGCAGTCTCCGCAGGCTGGAGCGCTTCTCCGCCAGCCCAGTGCCCGTTGGCGCGAAGATGGTCGTCGTATTCGAAACAGGTGTCGAACATGGCGTTTCGATCGCCGTCAGTCATGCCGTCGAATTTTCGTTTGTCGTAGTAGCCTAAGCAGACGTATTTCATTGTTCTTCTCCTCATAGTGGATTGGCGGAGCCGGCTCGTTTACCTTGTGGCCAGGTTGTTTACCGGCTTCCGCCGGGTCCTTGTTCCGGAGCCGGGTAGAAAAGCAACTCGCGCACCTCGCCGGGCACATCGCAGGCGATGGCAGCCTTCTTCGCCCACGCGAGGACCTCATCCAGATTGGCGGCTTCCAGTATCCAGAATCCGCCCATGTGCTCCTTGGTCTCGGTATACGGTCCGTCGGTGACCTGCACCTTGCCGTCGGGCTGCTTCCGCAGCGTCTTCGCGTTGGCGGCAGGGGCAATGCCGCAAGCGAACTTCCTGGCGCCGGCGGCAATCAATTCGCGATTGAGCGCGTGGATCTCTTCCATCATCGCTTCGGTTACGGTGGACGGGTCGAAATCGTCGGGGACGTAGTTGCAAACGAGATACTGTGGCATGACATTTTCTCCTTAATTCGCTTTGCTTCGCAGAGCCGTAGCTCTTCGCCTGCATATAGTCGTTGGGGAGACCGGAAATCGACAGCCGCTCGAAATTTTTATTTCAGCTGCCGAATCCGGTCTTCGAGGAACTGGCGCTCCGGTTCCTGCCGGGTCAGCGCCAGAGCTTTCTCGTAAGAAGACCGGGCCTCAGCCGTCCTGCCGAGCCTGCGGTACATATCGGCACGGGCGGAATGCGCCAGGTGGTAATTCGCCAATTCGCCATGTTCCAGCACCGCGTCGATATGTGTCAGACCGGCCTCCGGACCATCGCGCATGGCAATGGCCACGGCACGGTTGAGATAGACAACCGGCGAAGGCTGCATTTGCGCCAACTGGTCGTAGAGCGCAACTATCTGCCGCCAGTCGGTGGCAGCGGCCGATTCCGCCTCCGCATGAACGGCCGCAATCGCCGCCTGCAGCGTGTACGGGCCGAAGCGGCGGGAGCTCAGGGCTCTCTGCACCAATGCCACTCCCTCCGCGATCTGTTCGCGGTTCCAAAGCGCGCGGTCTTGATTCGCCAGCAAAATCAGTTCTCCTGCCGGAGAGGTTCGCGCAACGCGGCGGGATTCCTGGAGCAGCATCAGGGAAAGCAGCCCAATCGCTTCCGGCTCCGGCTGGAGCTCTGCCAGCAACCGGCCCAAGCGAATCGCTTCGCCGGTCAGCTCGGCCCGCGTTACCTCCGCCCCAGCCGCAGCCGAATAGCCCTCGTTAAAGACGAGATAGACGACCTGAAGCACCGCGTCCAGCCGCACCGGCAATTCCTGCGGCGCCGGCACCTCGTATGGGATCGCCGTCTCTCGAATCTTCGCCTTGGCGCGTACGATGCGTTGGGCGAGCGTCGCTGGCGTCACAAGAAATGCGCGGGCGATCTCTTCCGTGGTCAGGCCGCAGATTTCGCGAAGGGTGAGCGCCACCTGTCCCTCCGGAGGTAAAGCGGGATGGCAGCAGGTGAAGATCAGGCGGAGGCGATCGTCCTCGATCTCTTCATCTCCGCTTCCTTCATTTCCCCCGGGAGCGTCGTGGACCCTCGATTCCATGTGGGCAACAAGATCTCTCCGTGCTCCGTCGAAGCGCGCGCGCCGGCGGATCGCGTCGATGGCCTTGAAGCGTGCCGTTGAAATCAGCCAGGGGCGTGGCTTGTCCGGAACACCAGTGCGGGACCAAAATTCCAGAGCGGCGGCGAATGCCTCATGCATGGCCTCTTCGGCGAGATCCAGATCTCCGAGGAGGCGCACCAGCGTCGCCAGAACCCGGCCCGATTCCGACCGGTAAAGGGTCTCAATGGTCTTGCCGAGTTGTTCGGGCACAGGCGCCGGCATCTACGCCAAGCTAGCAAAACGGACTGGCTCGATACAACTGCGTTCGGGGCTTCCCCTACCCGCAATTCATCTCGCCACGCCACTCATCGACAGCGTTCCGGGCGGATCGCGCTACTCGCGCGAAGCCCGCATTACCATGGCGGGGGCTCGATATTGGTACGCGAGATGCATTCCGGCGACATGCGACAGTGCGCAAAACGACTATTCCTGGGAGCCCTCCCTGGCGGCGCGAGCGCCGCCGAATAGCGCACGCGGCCTTCAAGCCGCAACTACGAGCTTGTCAGGAAATAACAATGCCACCTCCCCGCCCGGCTTGTGTGTCCCGGAATAGTTATTCCCACTGAACCCGACAAGGGCTCGAAACCCGTGCTGGTCAGAAAAAGCGATTGCCGGCGATAGCGGGATCGGTGGACGGCGCCAACCTCCCCTCGATGCCATCGGTTGCCGTGCGGTTGAGGCGCGCGAGCTTGCAGCCGGCGGCGTCGCAACCGGGCAGAAGAAAGGCGGCATTCACCAGAATGCGAAGGGCGATGAGCGCCTGCGCGTCGCAGAGAATATTGCCGAGATCGAACTCCGGCTCGGCCAGCCGCATGCAGCAGGGGCGGACATCGCCATTGGCGCGGATGAGCCGGTAGATGGACGAGTAGTCG
>Ga0335078_10010942_pt1 | contig 13440 bp, 11 predicted proteins | sample Lox_Sample_32_FD_206711 | JGI IMG/M metagenome (GOLD analysis project Ga0335078, IMG submission 206711) | Soil microbial communities from Loxahatchee National Wildlife Refuge, Florida, United States - Lox_Sample_3.2 | ecosystem: Environmental > Terrestrial > Soil > Wetlands | place: USA...
CGCCCTGGCCATGCTCACCCTTGGCGGCCTTCGCCCCGCACTGCCCGGAAGATGATCACAGCACCACCCACGGAACCGGCAGGAGAGCCTGAAATGTCGCGCGGTCCGGCTTGCGCCATCCGGCTTGCGCCATCCGGCTTGCGCTGTCCGGCTCGCGCTGTCCGGCTCGCGCTGTCCGCAAGCGCGGATCGCTACACGCGCCTGCCGGGCTGGAAGTAAGCCGACGATTCCTTGCGCCACAGCAGGATGATCGCACCGAGGCCGAGCAGCCAGCCGAGCGCCACGAAGAGCACGGACAGCCCGGCGCGGGTGACCGACAGCACGAGGTAGATCGTGTTGAGCCCGAAGAGCACGCTGGCGACGATGCGCGCCCAGCTCCGGCCGCCGCCGTTGGCCCATGCCATCCACAGCCACAGTCCGACGGCGATCAGCAGGATGACCGCGAAGATGATGACCGTGGCGTTCTCGACGGAGTGGATCTGCGCGAGCGTCAGCGGCTTCTTGCCCTGGCTCACCGCGTTCCTGTTTGCCGTCCGCAGCGCCTTGCCCACCGCGTTCTTGATGGTCGAGCTGAGGACCAGGACCAGGATCGCGCTGAGCGCGCTCAGCGCCGCGCCACCGTACATGAGCCAGACAGCGTTGCGCACCGAGGTCGGCTGCGGCGGGCGCTGGCCGACCTGGTTGCCGCCTGCAGGGTAGGGCTGATAAGCCCCGCCGCTCGGATAGGGCTGGTAGGACATTGCCTCTCTCCTTGGTCGTGAACCCCGTCGCCGGCGCCCGGCCGGGAAAGCGCTTATGTCAGCACAGATCGGGCCGGATCGCCTGCTCAGCTACCCAACCGTACACCTGCAAGTTGGCTACTCGCGGCATACCGCAAGCAGCCCTCTGAGCATGCGGCCCGTGCGCAGGCAGCGCAAGGTCGCGGGCACAGGAGCTAGCCAGCGATCTCGGCCGCGTGCTGGCCGGCCGGGCCACCGAGCAGCACGCGCAGGCGGCCGAACAGGTCGGCTGCCCTGGCGCCGTGCCAGTCCGCGGGCAGCAGCTCGGGCGGCAGGCCCGGATCCAGGAACGGCAGCCGCCGCCACGCGGTCAGCACGCGCACGTAGTCGGCGAACGCCGCTCCCTGGTCGCCTGGCGTGGCTTCCCAGCGGGCCAGCACCGGGGCGGCGCCGTCGATGAATGCCTGATAGAGCTCTTCCAGCCGGTCCAGGTCCCACCACCTGCCGACCTCGCGGCGGACATCACCGAACGCCAGGTAGCCGGCCGTGAAGAGGCTGACGTATTCCGCGAGCCCGTCGCTGGCCAGCACGTCCTGCGTCTCGGCGGCCAGGTGCGCGGGGGCTATCCACACTCCCGCCCCGACTGCGCCGAATCCGAGCCAGGCGAGCCTGGACCGCAGCGCGTGCCGCCTGGCCCGCTGGTCCTCGGGCACGCTGAAGACCGCCAGCAGCCAGCCGTCGCCGGGGCTGGCCCGCGGCCGCTCGAAGATCCGCCGGTCGCCCTCGGCCAGGATCGCCCGGCCATGCTCGGACAGGCCGTATCCGGCTGCCCCCTGCTCGCGGCGGGGCATGAGCAGGCCGCGCTGCTTCAGCCGGGAGATGGCGGAGCGGACCGCGGGCTCGTCGACGCCGAGCTCGGCCATGAGCCGGATCAGCGCGGCGATGCTCAGCCATCCCCTCGCGTCCCGGCCGTACAGGCCGTAGATCGTCACGATCAGGGCTCGCGGCTGAGCCGGGAGCCCGTCGCTGGCCGGGCTGCTCACGCGCTCAGGTTACGCCGGTTCATTGACTATCGTCACAAGGGCGGCATACTGGGGACCGTCCCGGCGGCAGCTAAGGAAGGTCCGGACATGCAGCTATCGCCCTCCGCGCACACCGATACCTTCTGCCGGGACAACCTGCCGCCGGACGACCAGTGGCCCGACCTCGACCTGGCATCGGCCGGGCTGGGCTACCCCGACCGGCTGAACGCCGCCGACGAGCTGCTGGACGCGACGATCGGGCGCTTCGGCCCTGACCGGCCCTGCCTGCTGTCCCCGGCCGAGACGTGGAGCTACGGCGACGTGGCCGCGCGGGCCAGTCAGGTAGCCAGGGTGCTCACCGAGGACCTGGGGCTCGTGCCGGGCAACCGGGTCCTGCTGCGCGGCCCGAACAACCCGTGGCTCGCGGCCTGCTGGCTCGGCGTGCTCAAGGCGGGCGGCGTCGCGGTCGCGACGATGCCGATGCTCCGCACCGCCGAGCTGACCAGCATCTGCCAGATCGCCAGCGTCCAGCTAGCCCTCTGCGACCACCGCTTCACCGCGGAGCTAGCCGCCGTTCCCGGCACAGGCCTCGTCACGTACGGCGGCCCGGATGAGGCGGACCTCGTGACCCTCGCCGCGAGCAAGCCCGGCGAGTTCGCGAGCGTCCGGACCGCCGCCGACGACGTGGCGATGATCTCCTTCACGTCGGGAACCACGGGTCGCCCGAAGGCGGCCATGCACTTCCACCGTGACCTGCTGGCCACGGCCGACACCTATTCCAGGCTGGTGCTGAAGCCGGGTCCCGACGACCTGTTCACCGGCACGCCGCCGCTCGCGTTCACCTTCGGCCTCGGCGCGCTGCTGCTGTTCCCGCTGCGGGCCGGCGCGGCGACGCTGCTGCTGGAGAAGGCCACCCCGCCCGAGCTGGCCGACGCGATCGCCGAGCACGGGGTCACGATCGTGTCTACCGCGCCGACGGCATACCGGGCGATGCTCGCGGCCGGCAAGGCCGACCAGCTGCGCGGGCTGCGCAGTCCGGTGTCGGCGGGCGAGCACCTGCCCAGGTCCACGTTCGAGGCCTTCCTCGCGGCGACCGGCGTGCAGATAGTCGACGGCATCGGCAGCACCGAGATGCTGCACATCTTCGTTTCCGCGACGCCCGGTCAGATCCGGCCGGGCTCCACCGGTACCGAGGTGCCCGGCTATCGCGCCGTCGTCCTCGACGCGGACGGGAAGCCGGCCCCGGACGGAGAGCCGGGACGGCTGGCGGTCAAGGGGCCGACGGGCTGCCGCTACCTCAGCGATCCGCGCCAGCAGCAGTACGTTCAGGACGGCTGGAACATCACCGGCGACACCTACGTCCGGGACGCGGACGGCTACTTCTGGTACCAGGCCAGGTCCGACGACATGATCATCTCGGGCGGCTACAACATCGCCGGCCCCGAGATCGAGGAGGTCCTGCTCGGCCACCCGGACGTGGCCGAGTGCGGCGTCGTCGGGGTCCCCGACGACGCGCGCGGTCAGCTGGTCAAGGCGTTCGTGGTCCTGAAGACGGGCGCCGAGGGCGGCGACGCGAAGGCGAGGGAACTGCAGGACCTGGTCAAGGAGCGGATCGCACCGTACAAGTACCCGCGGGCGGTCGAGTTCGTGTCCTCGCTGCCGCGGACGAACACCGGCAAGCTGCAGCGGTTCCGGCTGCGCGAGCAGTAGCCGGGCCGGCGCGAGGACGACGGCGGTCACCCGACGGCCGGAGCGTCGCGTTCTTGTCGGCGGCCGGCCCGCGGCGCGCCTTCTGGCAGGTCGCCGTGTTCGCGCGCGGTGACTGCGCCGTGCGCGGCAACCGGCTGAGCTGCCGGACCCTGACCGCGGCGCAGCAGCCAGTGACGACACGCAGCGCGCCGGCGATCGACGGCTTCCCTGCCTACTGGGACTTCCCGTCGGCGCTGATCTTCGAGTACGCCCGCGGCGGATGGGCCACGCTGACGCTGCACGGCGCTGACGACCGGCCGGACCAGGCAGCGCGGTCCATCGCAGTGCATATCGCCGGCGCCCTCCGGCTCGGCCGCGGGGATCTCCCGGTCCGGTTCCCGGCGCAGCTGACCGGGCTGCCGGCCGGCTGGGCCGTCAGGGACGTGATGTTCAGCTACGGCCGGCCCGGTCCGGCAGCGTGGGGGTACGACGTCGCGAGGGGCGCGAGGCTGGACGCGCCGTGGTACGTCTCCGACGACGTCCTGAGTCTGTCCATTACCCCGGCCAGCCAGAGCCCGCTGCCGTGCGGCAGCTCTCCAGGCCCGTCCCAGCAGACCCGGATGGCCGGCCACGAGGTCACGGTCACCCGGCTGCCAGCGGGCCGGGAGCCCGCCGAGCAGAGCCTGTGCACTGCGCACGCGGACGGGCTGGCGGTGCTGATCGTCGTCAGCGGCAACCACCCGCAGATGGATGTGACCCGGCTCGTCGCCCACCTGAAGCTGCATGGCCCGGATCCGGCGCACTGGGCGGCGAGGCCGCTGCGCTGACCCTCCGGCCGCGTAGCGGCGGGCGTGACCTCGTAAGATACATTGCGGAGTTTCGACCCGGAATGCGGAGGCATCGCTATGCTCTGCGTGACGTTCCAGGTCGCAAAACTCAGATCCAGATGAGGGCAGTTGATCGAGCCGCAGGCGCTCCCCGTGGGCAGCGGGCAGCTTCCGGACCAGGCCGGGCGCCGCCATCAGCTAAGGCGCTTTGCCAGACGGCACCGGGCGTTCGGCCTCCTGCTGCTGGCAGCGACAGCGGTGCGGGTCGTCGTCATGCTCGGCTATCCCGGCCCGCTGCTGTATCCCGACAGCGCCTTGTACGTCAGAGCCGCCAAGCCGCTGGTGCCGGCCCTGGTCAACCCCAGCGGCTATCCGATCGAGCTGCGGCTCCTCGATTTCCTGCACACCCTGACCGCCGTCATAGTTGTCCAGCACGTCATGGGCCTTGCCATCGGCGTCATGGGCTATGCGCTGCTGCGGCGGCGGTTCGGGCTGCCTGGCTGGGGAGCTACCCTCGCCATGGTTCCGGTGCTGCTGTCGGCTTACGCCATCCAGCTCGAGCATTTCCTGCTCAGCGACACCACCTTCGCGTTCCTGGTGATGCTCGCCGTGGTCATCGTCATGTGGTGGTCACCCCCGCCGTGGTGGGCCTGCGCGCTGGCCGGCCTGATGCTCGGCCTGGCGGCGACGGTCCGGGTTCAGGGCGTCCCGCTCCTGGTCGTGCTCATCGCGTGCCTGCTGATCGGGTTCACGGGCCGGCAGACGCTGGCCGGCGTCGCCGTCTGCCTCGTCGCCTTCGCCATCCCGGTGGTGGAGTACGCCACCTGGTTCGACAGCGTGAACGGCACCTACAACCTCACCACCAGCACCGGGGGCCTGCTGTACGGGGAGGTCTCCACCTTCGCCGACTGCAACGTGATCAAGCCGCCTCCCAGCGAGCGGAAGCTATGCCTGGACGTGCCGGTCAGCGAGCGGATGCACTACGCGCCCTACTACAGTTTCCGCCGGGGTGTCAGTCCGATCAGGAACCTGCCCGGCGGGTGGGCAGGACCCAAGGCGGACAGCCTCGGCCTGGCCTTCGCGCTCCGGGCGATCGCGGCGCAGCCACTGGACTACCTGCGGGCAGCCGGGGAAAACTTCGCGGAGTCGTTCGCGCTGCACAGCGGTCACCCCGGCCCGTACACCGTCGGATGGGCAGGTATCCGCGAGCGGGACTACATGTTCCCCGCGGCGCACCCGAGTTATCCGATGCCACTCGCGGCATCCGTCTTCCGCCGCCTCGACGGGGTCTTCCCTGCGCAGCAGGTGGTACACCCCTGGTCCGGCTGGCTCCAGGTGTACCAGCGGTACGTTGTCCTGTCCGGGCCGCTGCTCGGCCTGATCGCTCTGGCCGGTCTCGCCAGCCTCGTCGGGGGGTGGCGCCGCATCCGCGGGCCGGCGCTGCTGCCGTGGCTCACCGGCATGGCCCTGCTGGCGACTCCGGCGGCGGTCTTGTTCGACCCGCGCTTCGTCGTGGCCGCGGTCGCGCCGCTGTGCGTCGCCGCCGCGATCGGAATCTGGCAGATCGCCGGGCGGGTGAGCGCCGCCAGGGCCGGGCGCGGCGAGCCCGAGGGCACCGCCCTCGAGACCGGCTAGCCCTGCTCCCGCTCGATTGCGCCGGCCGCCGACAGGCGGACGGCCCCGTGCCCGCCGAAGTCCTCCTGCGACAGCGTGTTGACAAAGCCGATGGCCTGGCCGGCCGGGTCGCGCTCGGGTATGCCCGGGGCGACCAGCCGCAGCGGCGTGACGGAACCGCGGACGAAGCCGCCGCTCGCGGTCAGCGTCACGTGCAGGATCCCGCTGACGGAGGTGAACTCGTCCAGGCCGAGCGTGTTGTAGCCCGAGAAGTTGCCCAGGCTGTAGGCGATCAGGTGCCGGTGGTACCACTGCATCCCGCGCAGCACGTGCGGCCCTGAGCCCATCACCAGATCCGCGCCGGCGTCGATCATCGCGTGCGTGAACGCGATCGAGTTGCCGCGGTCCTGCCCGAGGAAGTACTCCTCGCCGGGCTTGACGTGCCGGTAGTCCGGTCCCTCGCCGCCCAGGTGCTCCATGACGATGACGAGCCGCGCGTGCCGCTTCGCGGTGCGGACCAGTGCCGCGGCAGCCGGAATGTCCAGCGCGTCGGCGTCATACGGCCAGGGCGCGAATCCGAGCAGCGCGATCCTGATGCCGCTTCTGGTCAGGTACGTGATCTGGCCCGGCCGGCCGGCCCACAGCAGGTGCCCGGCGCGGAGCGCCGCATCCGTGCTGGCCTCGCCGGGCAGGCCGGCATCCATCGTGTGATTGTTGGCCACGTTGACCGCCGCGAACCCGTCATGCCGCAGGTCTCCGGCGGTGTAGGGGGGCGCCTCGAACTGGTAGCAGTCGGTCTCGCCGGGCGAGCACTTGGTGACCGGCAGATCGCCGAGCACCGACTCGAGATTGCCGACGGTCAGGCCGCTGTGCAGGTACTGCCGCACGTTGTCGAGCAGCGACCCGGGGCCGGCCGGCGGCCAGGAGTTCAGCATGCCGAAGGTCATGTCGCCGACCCACGTGATGGTGACCGTCGCGGTCTTCCTCGCCGCGCTGACGGCGGGCACCGCCCCGGCGGCCAGCTTGCCGGTCCTGGCCGGGCCGCTGGCCTCAGCCGGCGGTGCGGCGCTCCCCCGCGCCAGCAGCAGATAGCCGCCACCGCCGATGACCGACAGGATGACCAGCGCCGACAAGGCGGTGGGCCACCACGCCCCGCCCTGGCGATGCCGGGCGGGCAGCCTGCTGCCGCCGTGCATGGGTCATGTCTCCACTACCACCGGAATGATCATTGGCCTGCGGCGGTAATTCTCGTTCACCCACTTGCCTGTTGTCCTGCGAACGAGCTGACGCAGCTGGTGAGATTCGATGACACCCTCGCGCGCGGCCCCCGCCAGGGCCTCCTCGACGAGAGGCGCGACCTCGGCCAGGCTCGCGTCGTCGATGCCCGCGCCGCGGGCGTGCACCTCGGGCCCGGCGACGAGCTTTCCGCTGGTGGAGTCCACCACGACGACTACCGAGATGAACCCCTCGTCACCGAGGATCAGGCGGTCCTTGAGCGAGGCCTCGGTGATCTCGCCCACCGACAGCCCGTCGACATAGACGTAGCCGCACGGCACCATCCCGGCGACCGAGAGCTGGCCGCCTGCCAGGTCCACGACGACGCCGTCCTCGGCGATCACGATGTTCCGCTGGGGGACGCCGGTCAGCGCGGCCAGGTCTGCGTGCGCCTTCAGGTGCCGCCACTCGCCGTGCACCGGGATGAAGCTGCTCGGCCGGACCAGGTTCAGCACGTAGAGCAGCTCGCCGGCCGGAGCGTGCCCCGAGACGTGCACGAGCGCGTTGCCCTTGTGCACGACCCGGGCGCCGAGCCGGGTCAGGTCGTTGATGATCCGCGACACCGCGGACTCGTTCCCCGGCACCAGCGAGGACGCGAGGATGACGGTGTCACCCTCGGCGATCCGGATCGGGTGGTCGCGGCCGGCCATCCGGGACAGCGCCGACATCGGCTCGCCCTGCGAGCCGGTCGAGATCAGCACGATCTGGTCCGGCGGCATCTCCTCGGCCTCTTTCAGGTCGACGAGCAGCCCGCCGTGCACCGACGGCACCTCCAGGTAGCCCAGGTCGCGGGCGACGCCCATGTTCCTGACCATCGAGCGGCCGACCAGCGCGACCTTCCTGCCGTGCTCGGCCGCCGCGTCCATGACCTGCTGGACCCGGTGCACGTGGCTGGCGAAGCAGGACACGATGATCCGCTGCGCGGCAGCGTCGAAGACCCGGGACAGCACCGGCCCGATGTCCCGCTCCGAGGTGACGATGCCCGGAACCTCGGCGTTCGTGGAGTCGGCCAGCAGCAGGTCGACGCCATCCGCGCCGAGCCGCGCGAAGCCGCCGAGATCGGTCAGCCTGCCGTCGAGCGGCAGCTGGTCCATCTTGAAGTCGCCGGTGTGCAGGACGAGCCCGGCCGTGGTCCTGATGGCGACCGCGAGCGCGTCCGGGATCGAGTGGTTGACCGAGAGGAACTCCAGCCCCCAGGGGCCCACCTCGCGCTTCTCGCCGGCCGCGACCTCGGTTGTCTCGGGCACGATCCGGTGCTCGGTGAGCTTGCTCTTGACGAGGGCGAGCGTGAGCCGGGATCCGACCAGCGGTATGTCCGGCCGCTGGCGGAGCAGGTACGGCACGGCCCCGATGTGGTCCTCGTGCGCGTGCGTCAGCACGAGCGCGTCGACCTGGTCCAGCCTGCCGTCCAGCGCGGAGAAGTCGGGCAGGATCAGGTCGACGCCCGGCTGGTTGTCCTCGGGAAACAGGACGCCGCAGTCCACCACGAGCAGCCGGCCGGCGTGCTCGAACACGGTCATGTTCCGGCCGATCTCGCCGAGCCCGCCGAGCGCGACAATCCGAAGGCCGCCGGGGGCCAGCGGCTGCGGCGTCCCCAGCTCCGGGTGCGGGTGACTCATCTGAGCTTCACGCCGCCCGCGGTCAGGTCCTCCCTGAGCTGCTCGATCTCAGCCGGCGTGGCGTCGGCGAGCGGCAGCCGCACCGGCCCCGAGGGCAGGCCGAGCAGGCCGAGGGCTGCCTTGGTGAGGATGACACCCTGATTCCTGAAGATGCCGGCGTACAGCGGCAGCAATTCGCGATGCAGCCGCCGAGCCTCGGCTGCCTGGCCGGCGGCATAGGCGTCGATCATCTCGTGCAGCCGGTCGCCGGCCACGTGACCCACGACGCTGACGAAGCCCGCGGCCCCCACCGACAGCCAGGGCAGGTTCAGCATGTCGTCGCCGCTGTAGAACACCAGCGGTGTGCGCGCCATGACCCACGACCCGGCGGCGAAGTCACCCTTGGCGTCTTTGACGGCGACGATGCGCGGGTGCTCGGCGAGCCGGACCAGCGTCTCCACGGCGATCGGGGTACCGGTGCGGCCCGGGATGTCGTAGAGCATGTTCGGCAGGCCGGTCGCGTCGGCCACCCGGCTGAAATGTGCGATAAGGCCATTCTGGGGGGGCTTGTTGTAATACGGCGTCACGACCAGAAGCGCGTGCGCGCCCTCTTGCTCGGCTAGCCTCGCCAGCTCGCAGCTGTGCTCGGTGTCGTTCGTGCCGACGCCTGCCACGACGGTGGCGCGGTCCCCGACGGCCTCAAGTACCGCCGCGAGCAGCCGGGCTTTCTCCGTGTCCGAAGTGGTCGGCGACTCGCCGGTGGTCCCGCTGACCACCAGGCCGTCGTTGCGCATCTCATCGACCAGGTACTCGGCCAGCCGGCCAGCACCCTCGTAATCGACGGCCCCGTTCCCGGCGAAGGGCGTGACCATCGCCGTCAGCATGCGCCCGAATGGCGCGGCCGGAGACCGGGCGGCGCCTGCGCCCGCCGGCGTCTCGGTGTCAGTCATAGACCGAACGCTACCGGGCCGGGTCGCCGGCGGGTACCGCCGGCGCGCACCCGGCCCGCCCGAGCCGGCCGCCCGGCCGGCCCGCACACGCGGGAAGTCAGCCGGCCGGGCGGCGGGTTCAGACGACGCGACGTGAGCTCGGGGGTACCCACGCCGCGCGCGTCTGCCTGAGTATCGGCCGTCGCATCCCGGCCCGTTACTGCCTCGTTACTGGTTCGCGGGGACAGCCTTGCCTCGCCGGCGTGTCGGTGCTGGGCCGGTCCGCCCCGCCTGTACAGAATTGGCAGCGGGCCTCTCCATGTATGAGATGGAGGGGCCTTAACCGTGCCACGCACGGCTGCACGCTGGCTGCGGTAAGCTACGGCCGTCCCGGGATCCCCGCCCGGGCGGGCGTGTGCCCAGCGAAGCCGGTGAGATCCCGGCGCTGTCCCGCAACGGTAATGCCTCTCCCCGAGGACGAGCCCGGCCGCCTGGCTCATGCCGACGACCTGTCCTCGGAGGAAGGGCGGTTCGTTCCGATGCCCGTCGGTATCGCAGCGGACGCACTTCGTCCTCCAGAACCGACGGAGGATGATCATGCGGGCTCGTACCCGTCACCTACCCGCACTCGTCGCGGCGGCAGCTCTGGCGCTGGCCGGCGCGGCCTGCAGCAGCTCGCCGGCCAGCCCGGGCTCCGGCGCGCCGGATGCGGCGGGGTCCGGCTTCCCGGTCACCATCACCAGCTTCGCCGGCCGGGTACACGTCCCGGCCCGGCCGGACGCGATCATCTCGCTGTCCCCGACGGCTACCGAGATGCTGTACGCGATCGGGGCGGGCGGCCAGGTCAAGGCCGTCGATGACGACTCCGACTACCCGGCGGGCGCGCCGGTCACGAAGCTGTCCGGCTACACGCCGAACGCGGAGGCCATCGCCGCCTACAGGCCCGACCTGGTGGTCATCTCCAACAACATCGGCGGCATCACGGCAAAGCTCCGGGCGCTGTCGGTGCCGGTACTCGACCTGCCGGCCGCGGCCAGCCTGCAGCAGGAATACGCCGAACTCGAGCAGCTCGGCAGCGCGACCGGCCACCTGGCGCAGGCCAGGCGGGAAGTCACCACGATCAAGTCCGCGATCCGCAAGATCGTGGCCAGTGAGCCCGCGCGCACCGGGCCGGTCAGCTACTACTACGAGCTATCGACGGACCCGTACTACAGCGCCACGTCGTCCACGTTCATCGGCAGCGTGCTGGCGCTACTGGGCATGAAGAGCATCGCCGATGCGGCCAAGGGCGCGGCCGCCGCCGGCGGGTACCCGACCCTGTCGGCCGAGTACATCCTCAGGGCGAACCCGGACTACATCATCCTGACCGACACCGGTCCGACCGGCGGCGGCCAGACCGCGGCGACAGTAAGCGCCCGGCCCGGCTGGTCGGTCCTGTCCGCAGTCAGGGACAAGCACATCATCCTGCTGAATGCCGACGTCGCGTCGCGCTGGGGGCCGCGGGTCGTGGACCTGCTCCAGGAGGTCGCGGCCGCGCTGAAGACGGGCACGCAGTGACCGCAGCCACTCCGGCCAGGCCGTCGGCGCAGCCGGTCGTCACGGCGGCGGCCGCTCCGGCCGCCGCCGGCCCGGTGCGGCTGCGCCGGGCCACCAGGCCGGTCCTGCTCGCCACCGTCGCGCTGGCGATCGCCATCGTGGCAGGCGTCGCGGTCGGGCCGGCCGGGCTCTCGCCGGAGCAGGTGCTGGCCGCGCTCGCCGACCGGCTGCCGTGGCACCCGCACCTGGCAGTGTCCCCGCTGAACAGCGCGATCGTCTGGCAGCTCCGGCTGCCCCGGGTTCTGCTCGGCGTGCTGGTCGGCTCGATGCTGGCCGGCGGTGGCGCGGCCTACCAGGGCATATTCCGCAACCCGCTGGCCGACCCGTACCTGCTCGGGGTCGCCGCGGGCGGCGGCCTCGGCGCCACGATCGTGGTGGTCTCCGGCGGCAGCCAGGCGCTGCTTCCGCCCGCCGCGTTCGCCGGAGCGGCCGGCGCGGTAGCGCTGACCTACCTGCTCGGCACCAGCGGCGGCCGTGGCGGTGACTCCGCCGCGGCCCGCGGCGGCACCGGCTCCATCCTGCTCGCCGGCGTAGCCATCGCGGCGATGCTGACTGCCTTCCAGACCTACCTGCAGCAGCAGCACACGCAGACGCTGTCCGTCGTGTACTCGTGGATACTTGGCGGCCTGTCCGCCGCCACGTGGTCGCAGATCTGGCTGGTGCTGCCCTACATTGTCGTGTCGGCGATTGCCCTGCTCGCGCACCGGCGGCTGCTCGACGTGCTCAGGGTCGGCGAGACCGAGGCGGCGAGCCTCGGCGTCAACGTCGCCCGGGTGCGGCTGCTCGTCGTGATCGCCGCCACGCTCGGCGTCTCCGCCGCCGTCGCCGTCAGCGGGCTGATCGGGTTCGTGGGCATCATCGTGCCGCACGCGATCCGGCTGACCGCCGGGCCGAGCTATCGCGTCCTGCTGCCCGTCTCCATGATCGGCGGCGCGGCGTTCCTCGTCCTCGCCGATGTCGCCGCGCGCACTGCGCAGGCGCCGGCCGAGGTGCCGATCGGTGTCATCACCGCGGTCGCAGGCGCGCCGTTCTTCCTGTTCGTGCTCCGTTCCCGGCGCGCGCAGCAGGACCTCTCGTGATCAGCTTCACCGATCTCACCGTGCGCTTCGGCGCCGCCGTGGCGCTCGATCGCGTCAGCGGAACCGCAGCCGACGGCGAGTGGCTCGGCGTGATCGGCCCGAACGGCGCGGGCAAGACCACGCTCCTCAACTCGCTGGCCCGGCTGACCAGCTTTGACGGCAGCGTCGGCGTCTGCGGGCGGCCCGCGGCCAGGCTCGGCCGGCGGGAGCTGGCGCGGCTGATCGCCTACGTGCCGCAGCGGCCGCTGCTGCCGCCGGACATGACGGCGGGCGAGTACGTGCTCCTGGGCCGCAACGCGCACATCGGCTACCTGCGCACCGAGTCGGCCGCTGACCACCGGATCTGCGCCGGCATCCTCGCGCGACTAGACCTGACCGCGCTCGCCGAGCGCAGGCTGCGCGCGATGTCGGGCGGCGAACTGCAGCGGCTGGTGCTGGCCCGCGCCCTGGCCCAGGAGGCGCCGGTGCTGCTGCTCGACGAGCCCACGAGCGCGCTGGATCTCGGCCGGCGGATGGACGCACTCGAGCTCATCGACGACGTGCGCCGGGAGCGCGGCCTGACCGTAGTCTCGGCCATCCACGACCTCACGCTGGCCGGCCAGTTCGCCGACCGGCTGATGCTGCTGGCAGGCGGCCGGATCGCCGCGGCCGGCCCGGCGGCCGACGTGCTGGACGGCTCGCTGCTGGCGGGTCACTTCGGCGCCGGCATCCAGGTCCTGCGCACCGAGGCAGGCGAGCTCGCGGTGATCTCCCGCCGCCGGCGGCCAGGGATGTCGTAGTCGGAGGTAACCCGCCAAGCGCGAGCAGTTCCAGCAGGCTGCCGCCCACCGTGAGCACGAACGCCGCCAGGATCAGGGCCGCCGCCAGCATCAGGCTCCGGATTCCGACGCTGATCGCCAGCAGCGACCTTGGCTGACCGCCGCGCAGGCGGCAGGCCATGCCGACCTCCGCCGAGCCGAGGCACCCGGCCACCGCGATGCCCAGCAGCTCCGCCCCGGTCCACAGCACCCGGCCGCCGTCGTTGATGAGGTTCAGGCCGACCGGGAACGCGGCGATCCACGTCGCGAGCCCGGCGGCGGCCAGCGCGAGCCA
>Ga0335078_10010944_pt1 | contig 13438 bp, 7 predicted proteins | sample Lox_Sample_32_FD_206711 | JGI IMG/M metagenome (GOLD analysis project Ga0335078, IMG submission 206711) | Soil microbial communities from Loxahatchee National Wildlife Refuge, Florida, United States - Lox_Sample_3.2 | ecosystem: Environmental > Terrestrial > Soil > Wetlands | place: USA: Florida...
TGAGGGCGAAGAACTCGGCGCGGTAGATGAACATGGCGCGCAGGTTGATCCACGCCGCCTGGAAGGGCGAGAACCAGCCGGCCCGCTTGTGGTGCGACAGGCGGCCCTCGCGGTCGCGGTAGAAGGTAACCGGGACCTCGGCGGTGCGCAGGTTCATGCGCACCGACTTGAGCACCATCTCCGAGGCGTACTCCCAGGACTGCGAGACGAGCCCCATGCGCTCGAGGGCCTCCCGGGTGATGCCCCGCATGCCGCAGTGGATGTCGGTGAACCGGCTGCCGTAGAGGCGGTTGAGGATCCAGGTGGTCACCGGCGTCCCCAGGTACTGGTGCAGCGGCGGCATCGACCCGGGCTCGATCGAGCCCCGCCAGCGCGAGCCCATGGCGAAGTCGTAGCCCTCGCGCAGCTTCTCCACGAACCGCCCGAGCTGGCGGAAGTCGTAGGTGCAGTCGGCGTCCCCCATCACGATGTAGCGACCCCGCACGAAGGGCAGGGCGTCGATGTAGGCGCGGCCCAGGCCGCGCTTGGGGGTGCGCAGCACGCGGGCCCCGCCGGCCACGGCCAGGCGGGCGGTGTCGTCGGTGGAGCTGTCCACGATGAGGATCTCGCCGCGCGCCCCGGCGTCGGCCAGGCCCTGGCGGCACCAGGCCACGAAGTCGCTGATGGTGAGCTCCTCGTCGACGGCGGGGACCACGATGGAGACCTCGGGATCCTCGACGTCGTCGACCGGCCGCAGCAGCACCACGTCGGGGTCGTCGCCCGAGCGCAGGGGCGGGGGACCGGCCGGGGCCCCCACCGCCGGGGCCGGCGCCGTGGGGTCCGCTGCCGGTGCACGGTCCGGCGGACCGGGTCGCGCCGCGACCGGGGCCGGCGCGGCAGGGTCCCGGGTGGGGCTCACCGCCCTATTCTGTCTCGCCCCGGGCCGGGCTTCGCCCATCCCGGGCCGCCCACGCCGGGTGCGGCGCCGCCCTTCAGTCGTGGTGGTGACCGGCGCCCACGACCACGCCGGCCTCGTCCCACGCCCGGCGCTCGGGCCCACGGGGATCGTCCTGCACCCCGCCTCCGGGCCCGAGGACCATGGTGGGCCGGCGCCCCGGTTCGTAGGTCGGCCACGCCCCGACCTCGTCGCACGACGGGTCCCCCGTGGTGGCGAAGGCGATCCAGGCCCGCTGCATCTGCTCGGTGAGCACGGCCGACCCGGGGCCGCCGCCGGTGAAGACCTGGACGGCGGGATCGTCCACCGTGCCGAACACGAAGGGGATGTCGAGGCCGTGGCACGACCCGAACACACCCCCCAGGAACGGCGAGGCCCACGTGAAGAGAAAGGCGTAGGTGCTCGCCTGGTACTGGGCGTGCCAGGTGGCCAGGGTGTGCAGTGGCACCCGGAAGACGTAGTCGGTGGTCACCGCGCTCCACAGGTCGCCGCCGCCCACCGCTTCGCCGCGCTCGAGACGGGCCTGGCGGTAGGCCTCGACGACCTGGGCGGCGGCGGCCGGCCCCACCATGCGGGCCAGGCGCGCCACCACGCCGGCGTCGTCGAGCCTGGGGTCGGTGAGCTCCGCCATCGTGAACAGCGTCGCCTCGTCGCGGGTGGTGCCCACGAGCAACGGGACGTCGATCGCCGCCCCCTCGGCCACCGCCCCGCCGGGCGGGGCGTCGAGCAGCGCACCGTCGACCACGGGCAACAGCGGCAAGGGGAGGTCGCCGTCGGCCGGCGTCTCGGCCGCCAGGCGCTGCGTGGCCGCCACCAGGTCGGGCACGGCCACGGTGCGCAGGTCGGCGGGACGGCCGGGGTCCACCCCGGCGTGGGCCGCCAGGCGCTCGGCGCGCCGCATCGCCCACGCCGGGCCGGCGGTGGCCGGCGGCCCGCTCTGGAGCACGGCGCGGTGGAAGAGCCCCGACGACTCCGACGAGGCCAGGAGGTCGCCGATGCTCATGGCCCCGGCCGACTCCCCCATGACCGTGACGTTGCCGGGGTCGCCGCCGAAGCCGCCGATGTTGTCCTGCACCCACCGCAGGGCGGCGATCTGGTCCCGCAGTCCCCAGTTGCCCCAGCCGTGCCCGTTGGTGGCCAGGTCGGGGTGCGCCAGCAGGCCCAGGGCCCCGAGCCGGTAGTTGATGGTGAGCACCACCACGCCCTTGGACGCCAGGTGACGGCCGTCGTACAGCGCGCTGGCGCCGGTGCCCGTGGTGAACCCGCCCCCGTGCACCCACACCAGGACCGGGCGGCGGCCGTCGTCGGCCCCCGGCGTCCACACGTTGAGGTTGAGGCAGTCCTCGTCGGCGACGGTGGGATCGCCGGGCAGGCTGAACCCCGGCACCGGCGGCGCCTGGGGGGCGATGGGACCCCAGGAGCGGGCCTCGCGCACCCCGCGCCACGGCGCCGGCGGCGCCGGCGGCGTCCAGCGGCCGGCGTCGCCGCCGGTGCGGGCGTAGGGGATGCCCCGGAAGACCCACACCCCCTGCTCCTGGACTCCACGGACCACCCCGGCCGTCGTCCGGGTGACGCCTTCCACGGTCCCCCTTCCGCGCCAACTTCCCCTGCACCACCGTAACCAAGCCCCGGGAGCTAGTTCCGCCCCCCGGCCAGGGGCGACGCACGCGACGCCCCGGTGCGGCGGGGGGCGGCCCGAGGCACGACGGGTACCATGAGGCGGTGACCGCCCCCAAGGAGACCATGGTGCGCGCCGAGCGCGCCGCCCTGGTGCCCCTCCCCCGCATGGAGGACGCCGCCATCCCCGGGCACCGCCGTTCCGACGTCGACGAGTGGGGGCGCTCGGACCACGCACGCGAGGTGGCCCGGCGCATCTTCGGCCCCCTCTACGACAAGTGGTTCCGGGTGGAGTGGGAGGGGCTCGAGAAGATCCCGCGCCACGGCGGGGCGCTGCTCGTCGCCAACCATGCCGGGGCCATCCCCTCCGACGCGCCGGTCATCATGCACGGCATCGAGGTCGAGCTGGGCCGGCCCGTCTACGGCATGGCCGACTTCTTCTTCCGGGGCGTGCCGTGGTTCGGCACCGTGTGGGCCCGGGTGGGCGGGGTCCCGGCCCATCCCGACAACGCCCTGCGCCTGCTGCGCGACCAGGGCCAGCTGGCCCTGGTGTTCCCCGAGGGCACCAAGGGTCCGTCCAAGACCTACGCCGATCGCTACCGGCTGCGGCGCTTCGGCCGGGGCGGGTTCGTGGAGATCGCCATGCGGGCCGGTGTGCCCGTCGTCCCCATCGCCGTGGTGGGCGCCGAGGAGTCGATGCCCATCCTGTTCCGCCTGCCCGGCCTGGCCAAGCTCATCGGCGTGCCCTACGTGCCGGTCACGGCCAACATGCTGTTGTTCGGTCCCCTGGGCCTCGCCGCCTACTTCCCGGCGAAGTTCAAGCTGCGGGTGCTCGACCCCGTCACCTTCGACGTCCCGAGCGGCCAGGAGCGCTACTCCAAGAGCCGGGTGATGGAGGAAGCCGAGAAGATCCGCACCAACATGCAGGAGACCATCTACGAGATGCTGCGGGAGCGGCGCAGCGTCTGGTTCGGGTGACGGTGGGGCGCCGCGTCCTCATCACCGGGCTCGACACCTTCTGGGGCGGTCGCATGGCCCAGGCCCTCGAGTCCGACCCCGAGGTGGAGATGATCCTCGGCATGGGGACCAGGGAGCCCTCGGTCCCCCTCGAGCGCGCCGAGTTCGTGCGGGCCGACCAGACCTACTCCATCCTGTCGCGCATCGTGCGGGCCACCCAGGTGGACACCATCGTGCACACCTTCCTCGTGGTGGACTCCACCCGGGTGCCGGGCCGGGCCCTGCACGAGATCAACGTGATCGGCACCATGAACCTGCTGGCCGCCGCCGGCCAGTCGGGGTCGCCGGTGCGCCAGGTGGTGGTGAAGTCCTCCACCCTCGTCTACGGCTCGGCCGCCACCGACCCGGCGTGGTTCCGCGAGGAGGTGCCCCGCACCTCCCCCGCCCGCACCCGCGTCGAGCGCTCGCTGCTCGAGGTGGAGGGCTTCGTGCGCGACTTCGCCGAGGACAACCCGGCCACGGTGGTGTCGGTGCTGCGCTTCGCCAACGTGCTCGGCACCGACATCGTCACGCCCATCAGCATCAACCTGTCGCGCCCGCTGTGCCCGGCCGTCGCCGGCTACGACCCGCTCCTGCAGTTCGTCGAGGAGGACGACGTCACCCGGTGCCTCGAGCACGTCACCCGTCACCGCATCCCCGGGCTCTACAACGTGGCCGGGGCGGGCAAGCTGCCCTGGAGCGAGGTGGCCGCCATCTGCGGGACGCGGCTGCTGCCCATCTCGCCGCTCGCCACTCACAGCGCGGCCGCACCGCTCGTGCGCCTGGGCCTCATCGAGTTCCCCCCCGAGCTCGAGAGCCTGCTGCGCTACGGCCGGGGGGTGGACACCAGCCGCATCGGCAAGACCGGGTTCTCGTGCCGCTACACCTCGGCGGGGGCCGTGGAGAGCTTCATCCGGGCCGTCCGCCTGCGCCGCAGCGTGGGCGACGCCCCGCCCTCCTACACCTACTCCCAGGACATCGAGCAGTTCTTCCGCCACTCGCCCGCCGTGGTGCACTCGACCGGCGAGGGCTGAGCGGCCCGGATCAGCGGGGCGTGAGCCAGTCGCGCACGAGCTGGGGCGCCCGCTGCTGCCACTCCTCGGCGGTGACGGCGTAGCGGACGTGGTCCTCCCAGCGGCCGTCGATCTCGAGGTAGCGCACGGCCACCCCCTCCTCGCGCAGCGCCAGCTTCTCCACCACCCGCCGGCTGGCGCGGTTGCGGGGGACGATGGCGATCTCGACCCGGTGCAGGCCCAGCTCCTCGAAGGCGAAGCGCAGCACGGCCACGGTGGCCTCGGGGGCGAGGCCCCGCCCCGCCAGGGCCTCGTCGACCCAGTAGCCCACGAAGGCGTTCTGGAACGGGCCGCGCTGGATCGACGACAGCGTGACCTCCCCCGCCAGCCGCTCGCCCACGAAGATCCCGAACCCGTACCCGCTGCCGAGCTGGCGCTCGCGCTCGCGCGCCGCGCAGCGCGCCGCGAAGCTGGCCCGGTCCTCGGGCGTGGCCGGCGCCCCCGCCGGGCGCGGCTCCCAGGGCACGAGCCAGCGCCGGCACCGCACCCGCACCTCGAACCAGCGGTCGTAGTCGTCCTCGGCCAGGGTCCGCAGCCGGATCCTCCCGCCGCGCAGCTCGAGGGGGGTGGCCCGGGTCCGCCCGATCACCGGCCCAGCACCTCGCCCAGCGCGCCGAGCAGCAGCTCGACGTTGCGCAGCCGGGCCGTGTGGCCCATGCAGCCGATGCGCCACACCCGGCCGGCCATGGGCCCCACGCCGGCGCCGATCTCGATGCCGTAGCGCTCGAGCAGGGTGCGGCGCACGGCCGCCTCGCCCTCGCCCGCCAGGTCCTCGGGAACCCACACCGTGGTGAGCTGGGGCAGGCGGTGCCCGGCCGGCGCCACCAGGCGCAGGCCCAGCTTCTCCAGCCCCCCCTGCAGGGCCGCCCCGCAGCCGGCGTGGCGGGCCCACACCGCCTCCAGACCCTCCTCGAGCACCGCACCGAGCCCGGCGTGGAGGGCGAACACCATCGACACCGGGGCGGTGTGGTGGTAGGTGCGCCCGCCCGCACCCTCGACGTAGCGGGCGATCAGGCCCAGGTCGAAGTACCACGACGCCGGGCGCGGCCGCAGCCGGTCCTGGGCCCGGGGACCCACGGTGAGCGGCGCCAGCCCCGGTGGGGTGCCCAGGCACTTCTGGGTGGCGCCGTAGGCGATGTCGACGCCCCAGTCGTCTGTGGCCACGGGGATCCCGCCGAGCGAGGTCACCATGTCCGCCACCACCAGGGCGTCGCCCTTGGCGGCCCCGATCGGGGCCACGTCGTTGCGCACGCCGGTCGAGGTCTCGGCGTGGACCACGGCGATGACGGCGGGGGCGCGGTGGGCGCCGAGCAGCGCCTCGGGGTCGAGCGGGGTGCCCCACGGCGCCTCCACCCGCACCACCTCGGCGCCGAGGCGTCCGGCCACCTCGCACATGCGCTCGCCGAAGAGGCCGTTCACGCCCACCACCACCACGTCGCCGGGTCCCACCGTGTTCACGAAGGAGGTCTCCATGCCGGCCGACCCCGTGCCGCTCACGGGCAGCGTGAGGCGGTGCGTGGTGCCGAACACCGTGCGCAACCGGTCGCAGGTTTCGTCGAGCACCGCCAGGAACTCGGGATCGAGATGGCCCAGCATGGGACGCGTGAGGGCGGCGGCGACCTCGGGGTAGCAGTTGGAGGGTCCCGGCCCCATGAGCACCCGGTCGCTCAGCATCACCCTGGATGCTAGGCACGGCCCGGCCCTCGCCCGCCACACCGCCGCACGCCGGGGGCGCTCGGCGGCCCGGGGTCGGGCGCTCAGAGGGGGGGCAGGCGCGGCGGCCAGGCCAGGGAGAAGTCCTCGGCGTCGAGCGAGAGGTTGGGGTTGTAGGCGGGGTCGCTGCGCAGCGCCACCGGGCCCCAGCGCTTCTGCACGTAGTCGATCTCGCGCACGAACTCGGCGGCGCGGGGACCGGTGTCGTCGGGGCCGCGGCTGACCGACTCGTGGTGGAACAGCTCGGCGTACGGCGTCCACACCACGCGCCATCCCGCCTCGCCCAGGCGCAGGCAGAAGTCGACGTCGTTGAAGGCGATGGGGAGGTGCACGCCGTCGAAGCCCCCCACCGCCTGCCACGCCTCGCGCCGCACCGCCATGCACGCCGCCGTGACGACCGACATGGTCCGGGCCAGCTGCAGGTGCCCGAAGTAGCCCGGCGACAGGCGGTCGAAGCAGCGGTGGGCGTGCCCGGCCACCCCGAGCAGCCCGGTGACCACGCCGGCGTGCTGGATGCGGCCGTCGTCGTAGTAGAGCTTGGCCCCCACCGCCCCCACGCCGGGCTGCTGCAGCTGGCCCACGAGCTCGGTGAGCCAGTCGGGGGAGATGACCTCGGTGTCGTCGTTGAGCAGGCACACCACCTCGCCGGCGGTGCGGGCCACGGCGTCGTTGTTGATCGCCGCGTAGTTGAAGGGCCGCTCGTCGCGGATGACCCGCACCCGCTGGTCGTTGTGGCGCAGGTACTGGAGCGTGGGGTGGGTCTTGCTCGAGTTGTCCACCACCGTGATCTCGAAGGCGGGGTAGGTGGTCAGCGCCAGCACGCTGTCGATGCAGCGCTGCAGCAGCGTCCCGTCCCGGGTGGGGATCACGATGCTCACCACCGGGGCCGGCTCGGCGAGCTCCCACGTGACGCGGTTGTGGCCCGAGCGGCCGATGCGGGCCACGCGCCCGGCGCGCCCCACCCGTTCGAGGTGGTCCACGACGGCCCGGCGCCCGGCGTCCACGGCGTAGGGCTTGGCCTCGACGAGGGCCGCCGTCGAGGCCTCGTGCGCCCGCCAGTGGTACAGGACGCGGGGGATGTGCACCACCTGGTCCCGGTCGAGCCGCTCGGTGACGCGCAGGGTCAGGTCCCAGTCCTGGCTGCCCTCGTAGCCCTCGCGGTAGCCGCCGACGCTGTCGACGAGGTCGCGGCGGAACACGCTCAGGTGGCTCACGAAGTTCTGGCCCAGCAGGAGCAGGGGGTCGAACTCGGGCTTGAAGAACGGGTCGCGCCGGGTGCCCGTGGCGTCGAGCTTGTCCTCGTCGCTGTAGACCACGCCGGCATCGGGGTGCTCGGCGAGCGTCAGGGCCACCATGGCCAGGGCGTGCTCGGCGAGCACGTCGTCGTGGTCGAGCGGGGCCACCCACGCCCCGGTGGCGAGGGCCAGGGCGGAGTTGGAGGCGGCCGCGATGTGCCCGTTGGTCTCCCGCCGGCACACCCGGATGCGCGGGTCCGACGCCGCCGCCGCCTCGAGGATCTCCCCCACGTGGGGCGAGGGGGAACAGTCGTCGGCGATGCACAGCTCCCACGACGGATAGAGCTGGGCGCGCACCGACTCGATGGCGGCCACGAGGAGCTCGGCCGGGGGGTCGTAGACGGGCATCACCACGGAGATGGTGGGCGGGGCCGCCAGCCCGGCGAGGCGCCCGGCGATCGTGCGCCGGCCCTCGTCGTCGAGCGTGTCGAACTGGGCGATCCACAGGGCGTAGCTCCCGCCCGCCGGCGCCTCGGCGGGCACCGCCGGCGCGGGGGCGGCGGGCCCCGGGGCTCGGCGGGGCCGCCGGACGCGGCCGTAGAGGCGGCGGGCCGACTCGGTGTAGCGGAAGGTCTTGGTGGCCCGGATGGCGTCGACCTCCGCCTGGCGCTGCTCCACCAGCCCGGCGAGGCGGCGCTGGCTCGCCTCGGACATGCGGATCACCTCGTAGGCGGCCACCGACTCGGCCGCCCGGCGGCGCTCGACGTCGGCCAGTGCCCGGCGCAGCGGCTCGACCTCGTGGGCCAGGGGCACCACCGAGCGGTACTCGGCCACGACATCGTCGTAGGCGGCCAGGGCGTCGTCCCGGCTGGCGCGCAGGGCCGACGCCGCGTTCCACCAGCCCCGCTCGTACTCGGCCACGACCTCCTCGGCGCTCACGGCCCGCCGCCGGAAGAGCAGGGCGTGCGGGGCCACGAACGAGGCGTCGAAGTCCACGTCGCGCACGAAGCCCTGGCGGAAGAACAGTCGAGCCCAGTAGGCACCGGGCTCCACGTTCAGATGCGTCGGCTCGTCGAAATCGTCGGGCGTCGAGGAGAACAGCACCCCGTCGGCGTGCCGGCACAGGTTGGCCACGGCCGCCTCGGCCACCGTGGGCGGCAGGTGCTCGAGCACCTCGAAGCAGGTGATCAGCTCGTAGGCGCCCTCGAGCTCGTCGGTGATGCTGCCCACCCGGCAGTAGGGCCGCAGCTCGGGCGGCACCTGGCTGATGGCCCACTCGGAGATGTCGATGCCCCGGGCGTCCACCCCCCGCAGGCGCAGCGCCTCCACCAGCATGCCCGAGGCGCAGCCGGCGTCGAGCACGGTGCGGGGCGCCAGCGTGGCCACGATCGACTCGGCGGTGGCGGCGAAGACGTCGGCCCACAGCTGCTCGCCCCGGCGGTAGGGCACCCCGCTGTGGTCGTAGGAGGTGCCGTAGTAGTCGGCGTTGTAGAAGCCCGACACCGCGTCCATGAGGGCGGGGACGCTCGGCGTCCGCCCGTCCTCGGTGCCGAGGTGGCGCCCGTCGAGGCGGTCGAGCACGCGGGCGAGGACGCGGTGCCGCCCGTCCACAACCGCCTCGGCGTGCACCGCCACGGCGTCGACGGCGACGAGCCGCGCCCGCAGGACGGCCACGGCGGCGTCCTCGTCGCCCACGGCCACGCCGCAGTCGGCGAGGAAGCCGGCCAGCTCGTGCACCGCCGCCTCGGGCTTGGCCGCCAGCTCCTCGAAGCTGAGGACCGTCGAGGACCGCTCGGCGCACTGCACCATGGCGGCCCGGTTGTAGGCCGCCCACTGGGCCAGCTCCTCGGCCCCGTCGCCGGGCGCCGCCGCCGCCACGTCGTCGGGATCGCCGTGCACCATGACGATCCCCGCCGCCACGTCCAGGGCCCGGGCCCAGAACGACGCCAGCAGGCAGTTGCTCGGGTCGGCCCACACCCAGGGCGCCTCGGTGGCGCCGTCCCCGGCGCCGGTGCGGGCCGCGGCCACCTCGTCGAAGGCGGCCCGGGCCTCGGCGAGCGACCCCTCGAGCCGGCGGGCGGCGTCGTCGGGGGCCACGTCGGGGAGACGCCCCGGCGACCCGCCGAGCGCGTCGAGGAGCCGGGCGTTGCACCGGCTGAGGGCGTCGTCCCCGCGCCGTTCCTCGGCCACGAGGCCGCGCAGGCCGAGCTGGCGCAGCGTCTCGGCCACGAGGTCCACGCCGCTGCCGGGCGCGCCCACGACGAAGACGCCGCCCAGGGTGGAGGGGGTCGGACCGGGCGCGGCGCTCGCAGCGGCGCGGGCCTCCGACACGGGGTCAGGGTACCACGGGCCCTGCGCCGGACCGGGCTATCCGACGAGGCGCACCGAGGCGGGCGCGGCCCCGGCGGGTGCGACGAGCAGGAGCCCGTCCGGCGCGTAGCCGTGCCACTGCTGGCAGCTCCCCACCTGCACGGCGACGTGCGTCGTGCCGGGCAGCACGTCGAAGGTGATCTCGTGGTCGAGGACGCCGAGCTCGTCGGTGATCGTCACCTGCCCGGCGGGCAGGCCCCGCGGCGAGGACAGCTCGAGCCAGCGGTAGCCGGCGAGGCGGGTGCGCGTGCCGAGGGACAGCGACGTGACCTCCTCCGACGACTGGTGGGTGGCGGTGTCGACGAACCCCGTGGCCACCCGGGCCACGTCGTGCGCCACGGTGCCGCCCGCGCCCGGCGTGGTGATGGCGGAGCCGCCGGCGGGGACGATCATCGATCCCGGCACGGCGCTGCCCACCGTGAGCGGGCTCACGGTGCCGTCGGCGTTGAGCGAGTAGAGGGTGACCGGGGTGTCGGTTGCCGGCACGGTGAGGCTGAAGCCGCTGTCGAGCAGGCCCGGGTTCTTGAGGGCGGTGGCCACGTCCTGGCGGGGCTGGTCGACCGGGGCGCTGCCCACGGCGCGCCCGGCGCGCACGGCGAACACCTGGCGCGCCGGTGCTGCGGTGCTGCGGTCGACGGCCCAGCCCGTGAAGACGGTGACGCCGCGGGCCTCGACGGAGGTGGGCACGGCGACGCCCGCCCCCGGGGCGGGCTCGCCGGGCACCTGGAGGAAGTCGGGGACGTCACCCCAGTTGCACGTGGGGGCGTCGAAGTACAGGTCCGAGGTGAGCGAGGGGCCGGCCAGCGCCGGCAGCGGCGGCGCATGGCGGGCCAGGTCGGCGCGCAGCAGCACCAGGGCGCCGTCGGTGTCCACCAGGGGCACGTAGGTGTCGAGGACGTACTGGCTCACCACGTAGGCGCGGACCATGTTCCAGATGCCGTCCCACTCGGGCAGGCCGTTGCCCATGTCGTTGAAGACCACGAGGGCGGGGCGCTCGCGCTCGAGGTCCGACACCAGCATCTGCTGGGCGAAGGCGGCCACGGCCATGCTCACGTGGAAGAAGCGCGTGGCGGGCTGGCGGCCCTCGAGGTAGTAGACGACGCCCGGATCGTTGCTGAAGTCGAAGACCTTGGCGTGGCGCCCCGCGTAGCGGTCGAACACCGCGGCGAGGTCCTTGAGCTTGTCGAGGTCGACGGCCCCGGCGGTGGCGTAGCCCAGGCGGGGCACGGTGGCGGCCGCGGGCACCTCGGAGCGGAAGTTGTCGGCGGCCACCCGGAACTGCGAGAGCGATTCGGGGACCAGCACCGCCACGATCACCACCGCCACCAGCGTGGCCAGGCGCGGCGGGGCCACCCGCAGGGCCCTGATCCGGGCCCACCACCGGTCGGCGACGCGGTCGGCCACCCCGAGGAGCTCCACCGTCCACAGCACGATGAGCGGCATCGACACGGTGAACACCTCGCCCACGTGCCCGGAGTCGGGTCGCGCCAGCGCCTTGCTGAAGTAGACCGCCGACCAACTGGCCGCGGCCACCATCGTCCAGTCGAGGGTGCGCCAGCTCCGCCGGCCGCGCAGCTTGGCGGTGACGCGCCAGATGGTGAGCATGACGAGCACCGCCGGCAGGACGAACACGAGCGTCTGCGACGGCTGGTGCAGGAACGACCACTGGAACGGGATGGCCCCCGACAGGGCGTGACCCGGGCCGAAGATGCGGTAGTACTGCGCGAAGCCCCCGAGGGCCCCGGTGGCGGCCAGGAACACCACCCAGGCCAGCGTCAGCCCCGCCCCCGACAGCGCGCACCACGTGGTGCGGTAGAAGGCGTCCACCAGGCGCTGCCCGCTGGTCCGCTGGCAGAACTCGGCCACCACCAGGGTGGCCAGCAACCCGATGGCCAGCAGGCCGACCTCGGGGGTGATGATCGACTCGACCACCAGGGCCGCCATCAGCGCCGTGCACCACGCCCGGCTGCGGCGGCGCAGCACGACGTCGAAGAGCACGAGCAAGAGCGGGGCGAAGGCGAACCGGTCGGTGAACGGACCGAGCATCTTGAGCGCCATGGCCAGCGACACCCCGAGGACCACCAGCCGGTTGCGCCGGGCCACGTAGGCCGTGAAGTAGTACAGGACGAGGATGGTGAGCGGCGCCACCAGGACCGTGGCCCCGGCGTCGGCGCCCCAGCGGTCGTTGGAGAACACCAGCATCCCGACGCCGTCGTCGAAGACGTCGGCCAGAAGGCCGTGGATGAAGAAGAGGTCCTTCCACGGGAAGTAGCCGTGGAAGGTGAGCTGGGCGGCGGCCAGGCCCTGGGCGTCGTCGAAGCCCGAGAAGGTCCCGAGGGCGCCGGGGAGGTAGGCGACGGCCAGATAGAGCAGGACCGGCCCCACCACGAACAGCAGCAGCGATCCCTCCACGTCCGCCGGCGAACGCCCCGGGGTGCGCTGGCGCCAGCGTCGGACGAGCCACAGCACCAGGGCGGCGCTCACCACGACCACCAGCCACACCGGCAGCCACGGATACGACACCACGCGGTGCTCGGACCCGATGGTGACGTTGGTGTAGTGGGAGACGAACAGCAACAGGGGCACCACCGTCACGGCGAAGGCGGACCGCACGGCCGCCGCCACGGCCGCGCCGCCGGGCGCGCCGGGGTCGGCCGATGCGCCACCGCGGCCGTGGGCGGCGCGCCGGCGCCCGGCGTAGCGCACCGCCAGCGCCGACGCCGCCAGCACCCCGGCGATGTAGCACGCGCCCGCCGCCACCCCGGCCCGGGTGGGGAGCGTCGCCCCGGCGTAGCGGCGCGACGAGATCTCCAGGGTGACGGCGGCGGCCGGCACCACGATGCGCGCCGCCACGGCGAGCGACCGGTACGCCGGTGCCAGGGCGCGGCCCGGCGCCTCCCCGGCGCTCGTGGAGGGCACCGGGAACAGCGCCCGGCGCGGCCGGGCCACCCGCAGGGGCCCGACGCGGCACAGGACGTGGTACAGCGCCACCGCCAGGAGCGGGAAGAACGCCACGATCAGGTAGTAGGCGTCGGAGTACCGCGTGTAGTCGAAGTCGGCGAAGATCGGATACCCGACGACGTCGGTGCGGGCGTGCAGCGCGTCCGGCACGACGCGCCACACGGCCTCGGTCACGCCGGCGGCGACGCCGCAGGCCACCACGAAGCGCGTGCTGCGGCGCACGGTGGCGGCGGGCGCCTCCCCGCCGGCCGCGGCCGGCGCCGGGTCGTCGTGGTCGGGTGCGGCGGCGGGGGGGGGCGTGAGGGAGGTCGTGTCCACGTGGGGGGCTGGGGCGCCGTGCGGAGCTTCGGTAACCACCGGCACGTGGCCGCCGCCGCACTGTAGCGGGGGTGCCGCGCACCCCGGTGCCACGGGCGCCCCGCCCGCCCGGGGCCGTTCCCTCAGTGCAGGCTCGCCACCAGCCCGTCGAGGATGTCGTCCTCGGACACCAGGCACCGGTCGCGGTCGAAGGCCGCCATGACCTCGGCCAGCACCAGCAC
>Ga0335078_10010946_pt1 | contig 13437 bp, 15 predicted proteins | sample Lox_Sample_32_FD_206711 | JGI IMG/M metagenome (GOLD analysis project Ga0335078, IMG submission 206711) | Soil microbial communities from Loxahatchee National Wildlife Refuge, Florida, United States - Lox_Sample_3.2 | ecosystem: Environmental > Terrestrial > Soil > Wetlands | place: USA...
GCCGCGTCAAATAGCAGATTCTGCTGCTTGACCTTGACCCCTCAGGTAAACGAAAGCCGCTAAGAGGATTCCAGCCCACCTGGGAATAATTTCCACCTTCGTGGGAATAACGCTTGTGGACGCGAGGAGCCGGTACCCAACCGGGTGCACCGCTTCCCTACTCTGCAAGACGCTGTGATATCCTGCGCCCATGATCTACCTGATTAGTTTTCTGGCAGCGGCGGCAGTCCCCTTGGCGGTGGCGGGGTACGGCGGGCATTTGGCGGCCAAGGTTCTTGAAACGCCTCAGCGGCGCAAGTCGCTTGCGGTTATTTGGGCCTTGGCAGCCCTGGGCGTGCTCCTGTCAGCACTGCAGCAATCGCTGGTGTATCGATCGGACGCAGAGCACGAGCGCCAAAGGGTGGCCACCGAGGCCAAGGCCGAGCAGGAACAACAACAGCTTCGTGACAAGCTCGATGTCAGCCTCCATCATGAAGAGGAAGTAAGAACGGAGTTGGGCAGCATCGTACAGTACCTGCATACGCCGCAGCCCCGCATGAGCACGCATGATCTGGCCATGGCCGCGTCGAAAATGGTAGAAGATGCCATGCATCGCTAAACGAGTCGACAGTCAAAAGTCGAAAGTAAAAGCCACCTACTGTCATGCCCGAGCTGCCGGACATCGTGGTGTACATCGAGGCGCTGGAACCGCGAATCCTCGGGCGGAAGATCGAGCGCGTGCGCCTGGTAAGTCCATTCCTGCTCCGAACCGTAACGCCTCCCATCGACAGCGTGCAAGGACAGGTCGTTCGCAGCCTGCGACGCATCGGCAAGCGCATCGGGGTCGGGCTCGAGAACGATTGCTGGCTCGTGCTGCACCTGATGATCGCGGGGCGGCTTTATTGGCGGGAACCCGGAGCAAAGCTCGCAGCGCGCACAGCCCTGGCGGCGTTCGACTTTGCTAGCGGCAGTCTGGTGCTCACCGAGGCCGGCCCGCGCAAGCGAGCATCGCTGCACGTCGTCGAAGGAGAGGCCGGCCTTCAGGCGCTCGATCCGGGCGGGCTCGAAACCCTCGGCGCCGGCTTCGATGAGTTTGCGGCCCGGCTCACCTATGAGAATCACACCCTCAAACGGGCGCTCACCGATCCACGCTTGTTCAGCGGCATCGGGAACGCCTATTCCGATGAGATCTTACACGCGGCCAAGCTCTCGCCCGTGGCACTCACCAGCCGCCTGAGCCGCGAGGAGATCGGACGCCTTTTCGACGCCACACGTGGGACGCTGCAGCAATGGATCGCAAACCTCCGGAGTGAAGCGGCAGCTCGCTTTCCGGAGAGGGTGACCGCATTTCGCGAAGGAATGGCTGTTCACGGAAGATTCGGTAAGCCCTGCCCGCGCTGCGGCGCCAAGGTACAGCGCATCCGGTATGCTGATAACGAGACCAACTACTGCGCTCCCTGCCAGACAGGAGGCAAGCTGCTCGCGGACCGCTCGCTCTCGCGCTTGCTCAAGGACGACTGGCCACGAACACTGGAAGAGTTCGAAGCGATGAAGCGCAAATAGCTGTCTGCACCTACTCAATTTTGAGGTAGCTGTCCCGCTCGCCATCACTGAAACCAACCAACTCCGGCTCCAGGCTCAGCACTGCGCCCGTCTCGCGATGGACCGTACGACGGATGTGCCCAGCCAGCCGAAGCACGTCATCAGCAGTTGCACCGCCTTGGTTCAAAATCACCAATGGCTGCGTCGGATTCACCTTCGCGCCGCCGATCTCGTGGCCCTTGAGGCCGCAGATCGAGATGAGGAACGCAGCCGGAATCCTGATGGCATTTGGACTCGGAGAGAGGCTTCGGCGCTCCTTCAAGCCCGCAAAGTCCGCTGCACCGAAGCGCAAGCTGACGCGCGCCTCGAGCGCGTCATATTCAGCGGCCGTCAGCACCACGTTCTTGAAGAATGAGCCCGCGTTGCCTCCGCGCTCTTCGCGAGGAAAGGGGAACTTACGATCGCGGATCGCAATCACGGCCTGCCGGATTTCGGCCTGAGTTGGATTGGGAACAGAGCGTTCAGCGAAATAAGCCTCAACGTCCTGGTAATGAAGATTGGGTTGTGGAATCTTCGAGAGTCGCGCCGTGACGCTCAGGATCAAGAACTCGCCCTTGCGAGTTGTATTGAGGATGCTTCGCCGGTACCCAAGTTCGACCTCAGCGAGGGCAAACTCGCGGACTTCGTCAGTGGCAAGTTCCAGGACTTCCGTACTCTCGAAAACGTCGCTCAGTTGCTGGCCGTAGGCGCCGATATTCTGAACCAGCGCGGCCCCGCTTTGTCCCGGAATGTGAGACAGATTCTCGATTCCCCACCAGCCACGACTCACTGCGAAAGCCACGGTTGAGTCCCAGGGCTCCGCGGCCGCAACGCGGAGGCTGACGTGCTCCGGGTCTTCTTCCGTCAATGCGATGCCTTCCATCGCGGGGTGCAAGACCAGACCGTCGAATCCACGATCGCTCACCAGAATGTTGCTGCCGCCACCGAGAATGATAGTTCCAAGCCGCTTTTCGCGGGCGAAGGCCATGGCCGCCCGAACCTGTGCGGCGTCAGTCACGCTTGTGAAATAGCGGGCAGGCCCACCAATCTTGAATGTCGTGTAAGGCTTCAGCGTCTCGTTTTCGTGAATATCGGGGCTTGAAGTAACAAGAAGGCTGGTCATGCTCGGAAGGTTGAGTGCCCTAGAGAGGTTGTCAGTTGTCCGCTGCCCGTTGTGCGTAAATCGTCGATCGTTGTGCCCTCGTCCGCGGCCCGTGGGTACCGCGTGTTGCTACTAAAGCGCCCGAACTAAGAACAACGATCTACGAACGACGCCCACGGACAACGAACTACGATCTGCGGACGCGGACAACGGACAACTGACCACTGCCGTCTTCAATGTACTTGCCTCTCTCGCCCCTCCCAATATTTCTCGCGCAGCACGCGCTTCAGAATCTTCCCCGTGCCGCCTTTAGGCAACTCATCGAGAAACTCCACCGATCTGGGCACCTTGAAGCCCGCCAGGTGCCGCCGGCAATGATCCAGAATCTCGCCGTCGGTGGCGGACTGGCCCTGGCGCAGGACCACGAGCGCCTTCGCCACTTCTCCCCAGGTGTCGTCCGGCACCGCAATCACAGCGCACTCCAGCACCACCGGATGCTGGTAAAGCACCCGTTCGATCTCCGCGGTGCCAATATTCTCGCCGCCGCTCAGGACCATGTCCTTGACGCGATCGACGATCAGCACATAGCCCTCTTCATCGATGGTGCCCAGGTCGCCCGTATGGAACCAATCGTCGCGAATTACCCGTGCGGTTTCGTCAGATTGTTTCCAATAACCCTCCATCACCACGTCGCCGCGGACAATAACCTCCCCGACTGCTTTGCCGTCCGTGCTGACGTCATTGCCGTTCGGGTCCACCACGCGAATCTCGGACCCTGCAAACGCATAGCCGGCCGTGGCTTTGCGCCGCAATTGCACGTCCGGAGGGTCGTCGGCCAAGTGGTTCTTGATGTGGGCGATGGTGATTACGGGCGAGGTCTCAGTAAGACCGTACCCGCCCATAGCGACGCAGCCTGGCAGCTTACGCTCAACCTCCTGAATCATCGCCGTATTGGTGGGCGCCCCTCCCATCATCACCTGCCGCACGCTCGAAAGGTCGTATTTCGCGAAGTCGGGATGATTCAGCAGGGCAATCATCATGGTCTGGACCACGTATAGCCGCGTCACGCGCTCGCGCTCGATGAGCTGGAGCACCGTCAAGGGATCGAACTTCTGAATCATCACGTGACGCCCACCCGTCAGCGCCAGGATGTGCGGCGCTCCCCAGCTATTCACGTGGAACAGCGGCACCGTATAGATGTGCACCTGGTCGTCAGCGCCGCGGCAGCCAAGAGCGGTGTAGAGCGCGTGCAGGTAGAGATTGCGATGGGTCAGCATCACCCCCTTGGGATGGGCCGTGGTGCCGCTGGTGTAGAACAGCTCGGCGACGGAGTTTTCGTCGAGCCGGCGATAGTCGAATTCGCGGGCTTCGGCCCCGGCCACGAGTTCGTCGTAGGTAAGCGGATTTGCCCACTCCGGTTTTGCTCCGCGCAAAGTTACGTAATGCTCGATCGAGGGGGCTTGAGTGCGCAGCGCTTCCACGAGGGGCAGAAATTCGGGATCGAAGCAAAGCATCCGCGGGGCCGCGTCATTGAGGATGTAGGCCAGCTCCTCGCAACTCAGACGGATGTTCAGCGGCAGCAGAATGCCCCCAATCTGCGGTACCCCGTAATACGCTTCGAGCAAACGATGGCAATTGAAGCTGAGATAGGCCACGACGTCGCCTGCTTGGAGGCCGAGAGCGAGCAATGCGTTCGAAAGACGATCGCAGCGCTCGTTGAATTCGCGATACGTGAAACGATGATCGCCGCACACGACTCCAATCTTGCCTCCGAAAATACGGGCCGCGTGAAGCTTGAAGCGGACGGGGGTCAGTGGGAGAAGCATATGAATTATGAATCCGTTCGGACACTACGTGCTGGCAACGATAAACACGCGACCTTGCTCCTCGGCTTCGCTTGCGGGCAGCGAGGTCCGCAAATTTTCAATTCTAGCGAAGTACACGTTTCTCCAACCGGCGCCGAACAGCATCCTTTTGACGCTCTCCATTTCAAATACCGTGTTGAACGCTGTCTCATCGAATCGCTCATAGAGTCCGCTTGACACACGAACAAACCCGGTGATTCTCGTCCAGGCTCGGTCACTTTTTCCGTCATAAATGCCGCGATTGATTATCAGCTTATCCTCACTGCTGTCGTCCAACTCGATGCCATTCCAGCGTCTCAAGCCTCTCCGGGTGTTGAGGTCGAAAATAAAATAACCGTCGCTGACCGCCCGGACACACTGAAAGCAACTCTGCAAAGCTGCTTCATCTTCCAAATGATTGAGCGAATCGAACGTGGAGACCGCCAAACCAAAGCGTTCCTCGAGGGTGAAATGGCTCACATTTGCCTGCACGAATTTCGCTTGGCCGGATTGAACATATTGGCGCGCATTCTCTTCGGCATATTTCAGCATGTGCTCTGACAGATCGATGCCGACGACCCTATAACCTCTTCCTAAGAAATGGAGAGCAAGGTGGCCCGTACCGCAGCAGACGTCAAGGATCGATTTGTCCTGCTGCCCAACAGGTGTGCCGGCGTAAAAATCACAAATTACCGGAGCCACCTGTCTGGCAAAGCTGGACCACTTTGTGTTGTATACCTGGGCAAAACGCTGATTGTACGCTTGCATTTCATCCCTCGCGCTGACCGTTCGTCACGAAGCAGACCTCGCCTCGCCGTTGGAGTCTCGTAACAAGGTTGAGTGTTTTTTGTGATCGCACGCGAAGCGGTTGAACCGTTGTCCGTCTGCTGGTGTTCGGTGTCGGCATCGTTGACCCCTCATGCGCCGCTTTCCAGGGGCCAGGCGGGCGCAGTCTGAGATCGGCAATCGAAAAATCGGCAATCTCTTCACCACTGCCGCTTCTCGACTCTCGGCCGCTCGGCGCGACTCATCGCCTTGCGCTCGATGGCTGGGTGTTTCAGGCCGCGCAGTTCCCCGATATTCTCGATGACCTTCAAAACGGCGGCGGCAATATCGTCGGCGTCTCGCCGCGAGCCCAAGAAGATGTGGTGCGGCAGCCAGACTGCTTCCTCGTAAGCCGCGCGCTCGCTGACAGGACAGTTCGCGTTTTCCTTTAAGTTCAGAGGACGCCTGCGGCCCCAGCTCAAGGCGGGCCAGTCTTTCGGGTCCAGCGGAAATAGCGCGCTGCGGTAGACCGGTTCGTAAAAGAGCCCATCGCATGGGATTCCTTCCACTTCTAGTGCCCCCAGGAAGGCGGCTCGCGGCACCCCGTCGAAGTGTTCAGGCAAGTACTTGAAGACGCACTGATAGGCCGCCACCGACGTAACGCGGGGGTCCCTTTTCAACAGTCCCAGCCCTTTCACACCCCGAATCCTAGCTTCGAAATACTCCATGTTGGCTTGCCGAGTCCCCGCCTGCTGCGGCAGCCGCCGGAGCTGGCCCTCCAGCAGCGCGGCCTGGAACTCCGTCATGCGGTAATTAAACCCGATCAGGCGATGGCGGAACTTGTCTGTGACACTGGCCCGGCCGCAGTTGACGTAAGACTGGGCGCGCTCGTAATACTTGAGCTTGCTCGTGATCACCGCGCCGCCTTCACCGGCAGTCATCAGCTTGCTCGACTGAAAGCTAAAGCAGCCCAAATCTCCCCATGAGCCGCTTCCCTGCCCCTTCCAGCGGCCGCCGTGCGCGTGAGCGCAGTCTTCAATCAGCAGCAGCTTGCGCTTACGGGCGATCTTGCTGATCGCATCGAGGTTGGCAAAGCACATACCGAGGTGCACGGGCAAAAGAGCGCGGGTGCGCGGGGTAATGGCAGTCTCGGCGGCCCTGGGATCAATGCAGTAAGTGTCGGGGTCGACGTCAACGAACACCGGAACGGCGTTCAGCAACAGGATCGGTCCAACCGTACCCTCCCAAGTATAGGCCGGCACGATCACCTCGTCGCCTGGGGCGATTCCGGCCGCTTTCAGCGCCACCTGGACCGCCATCGTGCCGTTAACCACTGCGAGTCCGTACTTGGCGCTCTGCAGGCGGGCAAACTCTTGCGCGAAGCGGTCGGCGTGCTCGTTCGGAAATGGGTAGCCACCCCAATTTCGGCTGGCCAGCACCTCGCGTAGGGCGCGCTCGTCCTCCCGTGTGTAAACCGGCCAGGCCGGAAACGGCTTTCGCCGAATCGGCTTCCCGCCCGTAATCGCAAGCTTGCCCATGATCCTCCGTGTGCCCTTCTTAACGATGGACAAATTGTGGACTATAGCATCTGCTGTGGTTGCAGGGCGAGCGATTATCTCGTAGGCCCCGGGGCTTACTGGCCGTCTTCGTTTCGGCAGCTATGTCATTTGCTGCTTACTTCCCTCTTCGAAGCGCAGTCATTCCCACCGAACGCGGGCATCCATTTTCTTGAAGCAATGTTCCCACAGATCCCCCGCGGTCAATTCTCGCGTTCGCAGGAATAACTGCCTCTTGCGGCATTCAAATGACACCAGCACGTGAAATTGGCAGTCGAACTGTTACCCTATGACGGCCAAAAAAGAACGGCAAATCGGGCTATTGTATCCTTATGACAGCATCTGTGCATAAAGTTCACACTTTCCGCCAAGCTCAAAGGTGCCCCCTCTGCCCAGAAAAATAGGACGGTGGCTTGTAGGCCGAGCCCTGCGGAGGGCGCGTGACGCCCATAACCGTCATGGGATGACAACGCGCACGTTGACTTTATTAACACTACTCTCTACGATTAAGTCTTACAATCTGATCCCATGGAGGAATGTGCAATGTCTGTCAAAGTTGGAATCAACGGGTTTGGCCGCATCGGGCGAAACGTGTTTCGGGCGGCGCTGGGTAACCCGGAAATTGAATTCATGGCCGTGAATGACATCACAGATCCTAAGACTCTAGCGCACCTGCTGAAATACGACTCGGTGTTTGGTACCTTCGAGGCCGAAGTCGGCCACGGTGAAGACTGTGTGCGCGTTAATGGCAAGAGCATCCGGGTGTTCAAGGTAAAAGACCCCGCGGAGCTTGACTGGTCTTCGCTCGGCGTCCAGGTCGTCGTGGAATCGACAGGCCTCTTCACCAAGGCCGAGGATGCCAAGAAGCACCTCAAGGGCTCGGTGAAGAAGGTCATCATTACCGCACCGGCAAAGGGCGAAGACCTTACCCTCGTGCTCGGCGTCAACGATAAGATGTACGATCCGGCCAAGCATCATGTCATTTCCAACGCCTCTTGCACCACCAACTGCCTGGCGCCGGCGGCCAAGGTGGTTCACGATAACTTCAAGATTCTGAAGGGCTCGATGACCACCATCCATTCCTACACCAATGACCAGCGCATTTTGGACCTGCCTCACAAGGACCTCCGGCGGGCGCGGGCGGCTGCGCTTTCCATGATCCCGACCACCACGGGCGCAGCCAAGGCTGTCGGCTTGGTGCTGCCCGATCTCAAAGGCAAGCTCGACGGTTACGCCATGCGCGTCCCCACCCCAGACGTCTCCGTGGTTGACCTCGTGGCCGTTACTGAGAAGAACACCAGCACGGAAGAAGTCAATGCTGCCTTCAAAAAGGCCGCCGGGGGTCCTCTCAAGGGAATTCTGCAATATTGCGAGGAAGAGTTAGTTTCTAAAGACTTTACTGGAAATCAGTATTCCTCAATTGTGGATGCAGGGTTCACCAAGGTCATCGACGGCAACCTGGTGAAAGTCGTCGCCTGGTACGATAACGAGTGGGGGTATTCGTGCCGGGTGCGGGACCTCATCAATTTCGTAGCGGCGCGGTTCTAATTCAATCGGGAACCGCAAATGCGCGATCGGCCGAATCAGGGGTAACGGGTCACTTTGAAATTCCCCCAGCATTTTCTTACCTGTCATTCCCGCGCAGGCGGGAATCCAGACGGTAGAGCCCCTCTTTCCTTTGTGGATTCCCGCCTGCGCGGGAATGACAGGTTGAAAGGTGCCGGGAGAGAAATGAAACCGACCCACTACCGAATCGGGGAGGATACACCATTTCCAGCAGTTTAGGTGTATACTGAGTCCCATGAGTCGAACGAATATTGAACTCGATGATGAATTGATCCGCAAGGCAGCCAAGCTGACGCACTTGAAGACGAAGCGGCAGATCGTGCACCGGGCGCTGGACTCCTTAGTGAGAGCCGAAGAGCGGAAGGCGATCCTCCAATATTTCGGCAGCGGCATCTGGGAAGGAGACCTCAAGGCGGTGCGAGGAAACCGTATTTGATCCTCGTCGACAGTTCCGTCTGGATCGATTTCTTCAGCAGCGCGCCAGGTGCGGGGGGCCACGAACTGAAGCGACTCATTGCCGCATCCGAACCCGTCGTTCTGACGGGAGTGGTCCTCACGGAGGTACTTCAGGGTCTGCGCCGCGACGTTGAGCGCATAGAACGTCACCTCGCCTTTTGGGACTTGGTGGAGCCGCATGGCTTCGAGACATACAGGAACGCCGCCAGCCTCGCGAGGCTAGCGAGGTCTCGGGGTGTGAGCCTTACGACCATTGACTCTCTGGTCGCCACGCTCAGCATGGAATGCGGCGCGGTTCTGTTCACTCTCGACGAAGATTTTCGACGCCTCCAGAGCTTTACGAGTTTGAGGATTCACGCCGCCCGAGGGGTGAACTGTTGCTCCACCCTCTGAAAGTCGCAAGGGTGTATGGAGCCTACCGAGTTAGCAGAGCGATAGCGACCGGTCCAGGCTGAACAAAGCCGCGCGTAACGTGAGCCATGCGTGATGCCACCCGCGCGTGGATTGATACGGGCCCGAGAAAATGGAGGGCCTGTTCCGGAATCGAAGGGAGAGCGACTTATGCTGGCACGACACTGGAAGAGGAGGTCCCCCTTGCTCGCTCATTTTTTTCGGCTGCTCTGGAATGTCTATGAAAATGCAGTACTTAGCCTGCTTACCCTGGAATGTCACTGATAATTAAGGTGGTTAGCTGATTTTCATACCCCTGCGATACGGTGGGGTTGCCTAAGGAAGAGAATGGGACTTACTGTCCTGGAGCTCGAAGTCGCCAATCCGGCGACGCCGGAAATCGGTGAGAAGGTGGAGTTTCTCATCGACTCCGGCGCCGTCTATTCCGTAGCGCCTTCTGCGGTCCTTGAACGGCTCGGCATTCGGCCGTTAACCCAAGAGGTGTTTAGACTGGCTGATGGTTCAAAGATTGTGAGGAAAAAGGGAGTCGCTATTTTCAGGCGTGGTGAACGGGTTGGCGGTGCTGATGTGATCTTCGGCGAAGAAGCGGACAGCAACCTGCTGGGCGCCATTACCCTGGAATCTCTGGGCCTTTCGCTGGATCCGCTACGCCGCGAGTTGAAGCCTCTACCGATGATCCTGGCCTCGGCGCAAAGCACCCGGTGAGGACCGCTGCTTACCGCCTTCTGCCTACTTCAAACTAGTGAGGCTCTATGTCGAGACTATCCATCCGCGATCTTGATCTGAAGGGCAAGCGCGTTTTCCTGCGCGTCGACTATAACGTCCCGTTAAGCGACGCCGGGGAGATCACCGACGACACCCGTATTCGCGCTTCCCTGCCCACCATCCAGTACGCGCTCGATCGCGGCGCGCGGCTGGTAATCGCGTCGCATCTCGGGCGCCCCAAGGGCAAGATGAATCCCAAGTACAGTATGAAACCGACTGCCGTGCGCCTCGGCGAGCTTCTGCAGAAGCCCGTGGCATTCGCCAGTGATTGCATCGGTGCAGAGGCTGAGCGAAAGGCAGCGGCGCTCAAAGACGGCGACGCACTGGTATTGGAGAACCTGCGCTTCCACCCCGAAGAGGAAAAGAATGATCCGGGCTTCGCCAAGCAGCTCGCGATTCTCGCGGAAGTTTACGTGGACGACGCGTTCGGTTCCGCGCATCGCGCGCACGCCTCGGTTGAAGGCATCACCCACGTTCTTCATCCCTGCGCCGCCGGCTTGCTGATGGAGAAGGAACTCGAGAGCCTCAGCCGAGCCACCGAACACCCGGCTCATCCGTACGTGGTGATTGTGGGCGGGGCGAAAGTGTCAGACAAGATCGAGTTCCTGCAGAACCTCGCCAAGCTCGCCGACACCATCCTGGTGGGTGGCGCGATGGCCTACACTTTCCTGAAAGCCCAGGGTGTCGAGGTCGGCCGCTCGAAAGTGGAAGACGACAAACTCGACGTCGCGAGTGATCTGCTCAAGTCCGCGGCAAGCCGCGGCGCCAAGCTCCTTTTGCCTACGGACCACATCGTGGCGGAGAGCATCGACAGCGGCGCCACCCACGAAGTGACCGCACCGGCAATTCCGGCCGACAAGCTAGGTGTAGACATCGGCCCCGCCACGCGCACCGCCTACGCCAAGGAGATCGCAGGGGCCAGACTGATCGTGTGGAACGGCCCTATGGGCGTGTTTGAGATTCCGGCTTTCGCTGAGGGCACGCTGGCGGTAGCACGCGCGGTGGCGAGCGCTACGGGCTCCGGCGCTTTTTCCATCGTCGGAGGTGGCGATTCGGTAGCCGCCGTCACCCAGGCAGGCGTTGCCGACAAGATCAGCCATATTTCGACGGGAGGCGGCGCGTCCCTCGAATTTTTATCGGGAATGAAGCTGCCGGGAGTGGAGGCGCTGACGGACAAGAGGTGAGCAGGGTGAGAGGGGAGTAGCGAATAGGGAGTCGGGACTAGGAAAAACCGCAGAATGGTGACGGGTCAGGTCCGATATGATCTTATCGGGACTTCAGGTCTGGCAACAAGCGATGGACTTAGCTGAACACTGCTATCAAGTCACTCGCAGCTTTCCCAAGGACGAGTTCTACGGAGCCGTTGCTCAAATACGTGGTGCGGCAGCTTTGGTCCCTGCAAAGATCGCCGGGGATAATGGCCGGGAGAGTCGTGGTGAGTACATCCAATTTCTTCGTATCGCACAAGGCTCGCTCAAAGAAGGTGAGACTCACATCTTGCTCGCTCAGCGTATCGGTTTGCCGCGCGAGAATCTGCCGCACCGATACTTAGCGAATGCGAAGCTGTTCGAAAAATGCTCCGAGCTTTGATTCGTTCGCTGCAAGGAAAACGGAGGGAATGAGACGATGCTTCCCCACTCCCGACTCCCTATTCCCTACTCCCTTTTCATTGGATGGCTCGCATGAGACGACCTGTAATCACAGGAAATTGGAAGATGTACAAAACGATCGCCGAAGCCGTGAGCTTCGTCCGTGACCTCACGCCGGTCGTGCGTAGCGTGACGCACTGTGAAATCATTGTTGCTCCCCCATTCACCGCTCTGCGTGCCGTCGCCGACGCCGCGCGCGGCTCAAACATCGCGGTGGCCGGGCAGGACGTCCATTGGGATGCTGAAGGAGCGCATACGGGCGACGTTTCCGCACGCATGCTGATGGACGCCGGCGCCACCCACGTGATTATCGGCCACTCGGAGCGCCGGCACGATCACGGCGAAACCGATGAGGAAGTCAACCGCAAGCTTAAGTCGGCATTGGCAGCCGGCCTTTTGCCGATTTGTTGTGTGGGCGAAACGCTGGAAGAACGCGAAGCGGGTCGAACCGCCGAAGTGCTCGAGCGTCAGTTCACGCGCGGCCTTCTCGGATTGACCGCCCCGGAGTTTTCCCGTATGATTATGGCTTACGAGCCGGTATGGGCCATCGGCACCGGCCGCACTGCCACCCCGGACATGGCGGCTGAAAGTCACGCTCAATTGCGCCGGCTCGCTGCCGCGCGCTTCGGCGATGTAGCCGCGGATCAAGCCAGGATCCTTTACGGAGGCAGCGTCAAGCCGGACAATATTCGAGGGCTGATGGCGAAAACGGATATTGATGGCGCGCTGGTGGGCGGTGCCAGTCTAAAAACAGATTCCTTCGCGTCGATTGTGAATTATCGCTAGCAGCGCACGACGAGATTGAGAGAGGTTGGATCGCAGATGCCGTGGTCGATTGGGTTGGTGATGGGGCTGCACATCGTGATCACCATTTTCCTGGTGATGATTGTGCTGATCCAGGGCGGTGAGAACGTCGACATCACCGCCGCCTTTGGCGGCGTCAGCCAGGCGGCCTTCGGCCCGCGCGGCACGGTTTCAACGCTCGCCAAGATGACCTGGGTCTTGGGCGCCATCTTTGTGTGCACCTCGGTGACTCTGTCGGTATGGGCAGGCCGCCGCACCAGCGGATCGGTCCTGCAGAAGGCTCCGGTGCACCAGACGATTCCCGCTCCCCGGCCGGCGGCGCCGTCAGCCCCGGCAACGAAGTAGCTCTCATCTAGCCAAGGTGACTAGCCCATCGAACGCGAACGGGGCGGGTCGGGCAAAGCAGGTTGTTCCCTCATTGCGGAAGTGGCGGAATTGGCAGACGCACCAGCTTGAGGGGCTGACGCTCGTCAAGAGCGTGGGGGTTCGAGTCCCCCCTTCCGCACCATCTTTTTGGATTCGTTTTTTTCAAGGCGTTGCGGTGTCAAATTCACTTGAGAGTTGGAGCTAAAGACCGTGGCAGAGCCTACCAGGGAAGAATTGCTGGCTCGGATCGCTGAACTCGAGAAAGAGAAAGAGGCCGGTTCAAGAAGGTCCGGCAGACTGGAGTTCAGAGTGAGCGAGAAGGGCGGCGTCAGCGTCTATGGACTGGGCCGCTTTCCGGTTACTTTGTATTACGAACAGTGGATTCGCTTGTTGGATTCAGCCGATGGCTTGCGCACTTTCTTGGAAGAGAACAAGAGCAGTCTCAAACTGAAACAGGCGCAATAAGCGGCTACACATTCACCCGCCATCACCGCAGGTCCCAGTTGACAGAGAGCGGACCCTGACTCACTCGCCGGCCATCGCCTCGATTCGTGCCGCCTTAGTTTTCGCCCGTCCCCAAGCGCTTTCTGTGC
>Ga0335078_10010948_pt1 | contig 13437 bp, 12 predicted proteins | sample Lox_Sample_32_FD_206711 | JGI IMG/M metagenome (GOLD analysis project Ga0335078, IMG submission 206711) | Soil microbial communities from Loxahatchee National Wildlife Refuge, Florida, United States - Lox_Sample_3.2 | ecosystem: Environmental > Terrestrial > Soil > Wetlands | place: USA...
TTAAAATCGCATCTTATAATAACCTTAAATACGCTGATTGGCCTTCCCGTGCCATGGAACTGACCGCTTACGACGTAAAGGCGAAGAAGAAAGTGAAGATCGAGAATCCGAAGGTCGTGAAGATGAAGAACGGAAGGTGGGCCGTCTCCGGGAAGAGTGCCTTGACCGGCACTAAGGTCTACCGCATCCTCTCAAAAGAAGAGAAGGCTGCGATGAAGTAACGATAACCTCTTTCCGCTCTCGTAGACCGGGCCGGGAGTGACCACCTGCCCTCTTCGGAGTCAACAAACTCTGCCTTGGCGTTCCGCATCGTCGTAGATTGAAATCATTAGAGCGACTACAAACCAAGACGAGATGTCCTCTGAACTGATGCGTGATCGTTGCTTGAACCCACCGACATTGATGGAGCCCGCGGGATTTGGACACCCCTCGCCGAGTTCATTCTCACTGCGCCCGTGATGAACACATGCCGAGGTCACTGATAACAAACCATGACAAGAACGTTCGAAACCGGCCGCAGCTCGAACCCTTGTAGCCTTGGGTCACGAGCCCACCCCCTACAAGCGACAGGTCCCTTCCGGCCCAAACCCTTGACCTTTGGCACATAGAGAATTGATGCCGCGTTATTTCTCGAGTCTGCGAATGCTCGCAAGTATCGGTCTTTTGCATCAGCCGCGAGTAATCTATTGGTATGTCTCAATCGAGCGAAAGCACGTGAGGGGCACAAGAGACTCGAACAACGAACGGAGGCGGGCCCGACGGGATTCGAACCCCGGGGGGTTCGGAACCTAGATTCTTCCGGCGGTGTGGATTCCATTGTGCCGTTAAAAGCCGGCTGCAGCATAAAAATACCACGGATTAGAACCACGGGGCTTCCTGGTCCGCAGCACTAGGACTGACAGCACGACGAGGGAACTCAAGGACAGTATCGACGCGCCCTGCTCGACAGGCGTGGACGTGTAGAGCAGCACAATGTGGTGGAACCCCCCAGCGATGTGTATGACCGGCAAGCCCGGAGGGGACAGCAGAATCGGCGTCGAGCTCCCATTGTCGTTCGCGACCCAGCCCGCCGAGTACGAATTCGAGACCAGCACGTACGCGGACTCGTTGACATCGAGGTCGAAAGAGATCCTTGTCTCGCCCCAATTCAGATTGGAGATAGAGTAGCTCAGTTGCTGGGAGGGGGCGCCCGGAATCGGGTCGTTGCAGTCGACGTCCTGGGAGAGACCGAACTCGCTGTTGGGAAGCGACCCAGTCACATAAACCATCTGGGAGTCGGGAACCTGATAGATCTTGACCTGCTCGTCCTGCCACACAGGGGGACCAAAGACAGAGGTCGACGAGTTGTAAGACTGTATCGCCGAGGTCGCATCCCCTCCGTATCCGCTGTCAATCATCACGTATCGCGCACCAAGGAGGCGCAGCCCGTTGAGCGTCCTGTCGCTGGCGCCGCAGTAGTAGACGTTGTACGTGAAGTTCCTGTACGCCTGGGTGGTGGCCTGGTCGTACCATCCGTCGATCGAACCCTTCAGCGTGAACTGGGGGAAAGACTCGTAGTAGCGGTCTATCACCATCACCCTGAAGAAGCCCGGCTGGCCCGCAAGAAAGTTGAACGCCTCCTGCTGGCCCGGGTCAGACGGGGTCTGTGGTGGAAGGAAGTAGCTGGAAGGCGCGCTCGACATCGATATGACAGTTGGCGGGATCGCGACCAGAAGCATGATCAGGACTATCGCCATGATTCTACCCTTGTGCTTTACCACCACTTTGTCTAGGGCGAACCGGCGAAACAGCCTGCCGAAGAAGATCGCCGCCAGGGGCGCCATGAAAAGGACGTCCGCGACGAGGAACCTCCATGAGAACTGGAGGGCCAGGACCAGGGGAATCTTGTAGAAGAGAGGGGTCAGGGTCGGCCCTATGGTCAGGAGCCCCACTACGACCGCGGCCCCATAGAGGGCGAACTCCTCCCTTTTCTTCAAGAAGACGACCGAGGCCAACGCAGGGAGGACCAGGACCCAGCCGAGGTCTCCCGCGTTCGCGTTTCCCAGGTTGGGGATGAAGAAGGAGTACCAGTGGATGATGTTAGCGCTGGGATATGCGCCTGTCTCGGACTCCGTGAGGAGGGTCACCTGGCCGGAGAACGCGGTCTGCAAGTAGGGGAGAAGCCAAAACGCGCTCATCAGTAGCCCGGTCACCGCGGAGGCCGCAATCACGAGCGCCGACTTGACTGCCCTGGACCTTGGAACGGCGAGGAGGATGTAGGCGGCGAGGGGAAAGAACAGCACGTAGGCTGTCGTCTCGTTCGAAAGTATCAGCAGCGCAATCAGGACCCCCAATGCAATCGTTGAGTTCACAGTATGGCTCCTGAAGGCTATTCGGGCAGAAAGGAACAGGAAAGGAGCTATCGCAAATGCCAGCCCGTAGGTCAAGCTCCCGGTGTAGAACAGGATGAGGATATGAGGCGAGGTCAGGGAATAGAGGAGGGCCGCGACCAACGACCAGTTCGGCCCGATCCCAAAGTCACGGGCAAGAGCATAGGCACCGAGGCCTGACATGACAAAAGAAAGCGCGATCAGAATCTTCATCCCAAGAATCGCGCTCCCGAACGGCCACCCTAGACCCCCTGCCAGTAGGTATGTCAGGGGCGAGTACGTGTAGAAGAGCTGGAATCCGCTGTACCAGAACTGGCTCCAGCCCAGGAAGTTACCGTGAGCGAACGAGTACATGAGAAACGCAGTTTTCGCTACATGACTTGACGCGTCATAGCCGGGCACGCCTCCAAACAGCAGTAGGGGAAAGGACCCGATCGCCGACAACGCGCCGGCGAGAATCGCATGGACGGAAACAGACGAGAGCGTCTTGGGCCTCAAGACCAGACCCCAAGGAATCGTGCGGCTAATTAGTCAATTCATTCTCTGCTATCAAGCTCTAGATACAATCGAAAAGACCTTCGTCAGTTTCCGGGCTCACATGTGTTCTGAATCAGCGTTATCCAACGACTCTCGGTAGTGTTGCATCTCCGGGTGATTCCTGGCCGCGTCGCATGACGAGCCTCAACCCTCGCCTTTCTACGTAGGAGAATGAAGCTCAGGAAGGTCAGGGATGTTGTCGGCCCGCTCCTCTTCGTTTAGGTTCTGGAGTAGCTGAAGCAGCATCTTTCCGACCGAGGTCAGCTCGTAGATCCTCACTCGTCCGTACGCCTTTTGCTCGTGGACGAACCCGTACTTGTCCAGCATCATGACGTGCCTGTCGACGGCCTTCCAGTCCAGCCCCAGTTCTTTGGCGAGCTCGAACCTGTCCTTGGGTATCATCAGGGAATTGAGGAGCTTCACCCTCGTCTTCCCTCCCCTCATCCTGACGAAGAGCTCGAAGACCTCGGAGTCGAAGCCGAGAGCCTCCCACCTCGACTTCATCCTCCCCCGCCAGATCCACAGCCCGCCAACGAATATCCAGCTGCCCGGGGCGAGGGCGAAAGAGTCTTCCCCGAAGTACTGGAAGACCATCCCGAGAATCGAATTGGAATGCGCCTCGGTCGACACGCCCCTTCCAGGTTCGCCGCCGCCATTGGTGAGTGTCGACGCGCCGCCCCCCGACCCGCTTGGAGCTGAGACAAGCTGCATTCCAACGACGGCAGAGCTGACAATCGCAAGGCCCAGAGCCATCGCGAACACGACCCCGAACTTCGACAACCTTTCGAAAAGTCGTCTTTTCTGTTAAATACTTTTGTCCTATTGATATGACAACCCTTCAAATAGAATCAGTGCCCTGTCGCTAGCATGAGCGTAGCAGGACGGCTCCGGAGCCATCTCCGGGCCACGCCAGAACAATGAGATAGGGTGAGAGCCGAAACGCGCCTGCTTCTTTCCGACCAACCACCCTTGGGACTGACGCGGCTGTGAATGACTCCCCTCCTGGCACAGGACCGAGAAACAGGGGCAAGATTGCCCTAGTCGTGGTCGTGGCCGCGCTCGTGATCTTGTCGATGTTCTTCGTGACCGCAGGGGACCCCTTCGTCACGGCAAAGACGCCTCTGTGGGTCTACCACGCCGGCGGGACGATCAACTCGGTGTCGGTTAGCCAAAACGGGAGCTACATCGCCGTGGGCGTTGGGTTCAACCTGACCAACGGGGCCGTGCTCCTGTTCAACAAAGCGGGCAACCTTCTCTGGGAGCACCCGACGAGCAGGATCATAGGCCAGGTCTCGATTTCCGCGAACGGCTCCCGCATCGAGGCGAGCGGATATCAGCTATCGTCTGGAGAGGGCCAAGCGTACGAAGACGAGGCGGTCTATGCGCTCGAATCCAACGGGAGCTTGCTCTGGAACCGAACGGCGAGCGTCCCCTGGTCTGCGGCCCTGTCGCCTGATGGGTCCAAGGTAACCATCGTCGGGACGGAGTCCGTCGCGTTGCTGACCTGGGAAGGCCAGGTACTGTGGAACTACACGGCTGCGGGCTTCCCCACTAGGAACAACACCATCATCACAGGCCCTCCGACCTATTTCATGTCGCAGAACGGAACGCGACTGCAGGTCGGCTCGAACGGGATAACCAGTCTCGGGTCTGGCGGGAACACCATCCTGGTCAAGGATGCGTTCCCCGCTTACTCTGAGAGTGAGGTCATTGTCCCGCCGAATGGAGTCCAAGTCGCGACCCCAACCTCCGCCTTGGTCAACAGCACGCTGCTCCTGATGACTGCCGGTACGGTCAACTCCGTCCTCGCAGAGGCTGTATCCAACGACGGCTCTTTTGCGGCAGCGGCCACGGGCCTGAGCGGCCAGGGGGGAACGGGGCATCCCAGCGCGCTTTACTTCTTTAGCACGGCAGGAAACGGGAGCTTGGTGCAGGGTCTCGAAGACAAGCTGACCAGCTACAGCCAGTCGGCCACCTTCATTCTGTTCGAGATAGGCACTGGGGTGACACTGATCGTCCTCTTCGCTCTATTGTTAGTCATGTTCGTTAGGAAATCGGCGTCACCGGGTTCTGTTCAATCATCGGCTCGTTCCTTTGTGTTTAGCGCCGGCTCTTTGGGTTTCGCTCCAGCCACAAGGAGGATGGATATTCAAGCCGCAAATGCGGAAGAGTCGCTAACAATCGACTTTTGGCTAACGCGGCGATTGACTGCCTTGGCGCTAGGGACTGTCGGTGGTCGGGGCAGCGATACTTGCCCGGACACCGAGACGACGAGCCTCCGGTTTAGCAAGCTAACTACTCACAGGTATAAACTAAGGAGTGGATAGTTTTGGTGTTGGCCTTTTCGGCACGTCAAAGGAAAGCAGTCGGCAGACAAATCATCGCCTTGGTGATAATCATAATTGCTTTGGCCATCGCTTTGGTTTCGGTCGTCTTCGATTCCGGGTCGATGGTGAGGACAGTCACTGTTACAACGACAGTGCCACCAACCCAGCAAGCGACAGCGATGGTTGACGGTAGTTTCGCCCAGCACATGGTTCTACTGAGCACTGGGAACGTTTCCGCCATTGTATCGCAATACGAGACAAATGCGAATGTCACTTGGACAGGAAAATCGCAATGCTATGATGGCTTTTACAATGGCACGGGTTACATTACTGAACTCATGGACGCTTTCCTGCTTAGCGGTACTCCAGCCCTGGCGATAGGGAACGTCACAATGACGACGACGAGCGAGACAAACGGGACGGTGCTTGTCAACTCAGAGTTTGGCTTCGCTTCGCCCGGACCTTCCGGCGGTGGGATGGTCAACGGGACTGTCTCTGCCCAAGACTTGTACGGGTATTCCGCGACGCGTGGGGCTTGGCTGATTTCGCAAGAGAGCTGGGACTTCCTCAGCTTCAATGGCCAAATCCCCCGTTGCGGCGCCTTCTGACAGGCGACTAAATGGGGGCCATACTCATGCAGGCCATTTCGAAAGGGGAACAGAGAAGAGGTACAAGGCAACGCTAGCCAGAAGGAAAGAGAGTCCAATGAATAGGTCCGCATTCCACGAAGGCGCTCTCTTCGTCACATTGGTGTCATTTGGCGCTCGTCTTCTCTTTGCCGGGGGTTGAACTTCGCCCGTTCGGACAAAAGTATTAATCAAGAATCACGGTCGCAACCTACGAGTTGGGATGAGGCGTCCGGGGCGGGGGATCGGGACGACCATGGTGGTCGTGGCCGTCGTAGTCGTCGTTGTAGTAGCTACGATGGCGTTCGCGGTCCTTAGCCTGCAGACGAGCACGCCGCCCCATGGTACGCAATCGAACACCTCGTCGGCATCGTCCTCAAGCTCCTCGCCAAGTTCAGCCTCAACCGACTCCGCCCTGGTGGAGCAGTGCACCGACACGAGCCCCGGCTCGGGCTTTGGGACGGTGGTCGCAGGGACAGTCTCGCCCGCCTTGGTCTGCGTCCAGCTCTACTACTTCTCGGCCACTCCGCTCAACGTCAGCCTCACCGGCGCGCTTTCGATCCAGGCGCTCCAGTACGTCTACAACGGCAGCGTCGGCACGCCCCGGTCGTTCAGCGGGGCGTCCAACTTCACGGTGTCCGCGAGCCAGTCGCAGGTCACGATGGGAGGACCGAGCAGTGAGAACGAAGGGATCATCGTCGCGTACGCGGTGACCGCCAAGACGGGGGCGAGCGGCACCTACCAGCTCGGATATCTCCCATCGAGCAGCCTGGACACGTGGATGCTCGCCGCCCAGGAGCCCGAGCAGTGCGGCTACTACGGCCAGCTCGTCGCGGGGAACGGGCAGCCGAACTACGTCCAGCCCACCGGCTGCATAACCTACACGACTACGAACGAGTCGAACTCCACGGCCGCAAGCAGCTCCAGCAGCCCCACAATCCCTGGGATATCCTACCAGTTGATCAGCGGCGACCTCTACTTTCGGGTAGTCGGGACGGCCTCCTATCAATCCGCAACGAGCTCCAGGACGACGGCGGAGACCGGGTGCATGGTGACGATCACGACCACCTTCGTGAACGCCACGACGACCCAGACGGCGACCGAGGGGATCGCGTGCGCCGCGTCGAGCGCGGGCATATCCGTGTCCGGGCTCTCGCTCTGCGCCGCCAACTGCGTGTATCCGTCGCCTTACCTGAGCGGGCAGGTCGACATAAACGGCCCAACGCCCGTCACTCTGGACGTGTACGTGAACGGGACCTTCGACGGAAGCTCGACCCTGAGTCCCACCACCCTTCCTCCAGGATGCTTCGTGAACGGGACCCAGACGACCTGCAGCACAGGAACGGTCGCGACGGCATCAACCCTGACGAGCTTCGCGTACATGTACAAGGGCTCGATTCCAAACGCGTTCATCCCCGCGGTGGTCGGGGACAGGTACGTGGTCACCTTCGTGGCCACCTTCGAGGACGGGTCCTCCGCGATAGCGAGCGCGGTCCTGGTGGCGACCGCGTGAGTTGGAGATGATGGATCCGTTTGAATGGCCAACCTCTGATTGGAAGGCCCAGCCCATAGAGACTCGCTCCAAAAGATAAATTGTTCAAGACAGGTCAGGGAGAAAACGTGAACGTAGTCGAGGCGCTGCGAGGGATCATGGATGGCTTCGACCCGTTCTATGGCCCGACCACGGGCGAGGAGACCGACGAGGCGAGGAGGAAGGCCTTGGCAGTGGTCGCCCGCTCGAAGGAGTACATGGACCCCGCCAGGGGGCGCGACGTCATGACCGGGAAGCTCATCGACCTGGCCTTCCCCAAGGAGAGTGAAGAGAAGCTCCTCTCCTCGACGCAGGTGAGGGACTTGCTGCTCGGCGTCCTCGGGACGAACACCGCGGAGGTCGACGTCGCGATGAGGAGGATGATACTCCTGGACAGGCTGGAACGGCTTGCAGGCGAGGCGGCAGACAACGCGAGGCTCCGTCCCGTCACGAGCACAGAGGAGTGGACCGGCCGCGACCAAGTCTACAGGAGGGATTACGACCGATGGGAGGTGACCCTCGGATACTTCCCCGAGCACGTGCGCCACCACGCGATGTACGGCGAGGTGCTGCCGGCTCCGCTCATCGACAAGAAGCTCGCGGTCTCGGCGAGGCACCACAGGGTGGAGAACTACATGGTCCCTGAGCGAGGTGCGGCCGAACGTCCGAACATGCTCGCCTTCCTGAAGAGCCCAGAGTTTGACCTGATCGCGAGGTCCTATGGGGTCTCCTACGAACTGCCTCCTGTGGGCCTGGCCAGGCGAGCCACCAGCCACACTGCGAAGGGAGGGTACACTGTGATGGTCGAGACGCTCGAGGAGGAGCTGAAGAAGTCCCCCTACTCGGCCGAGAAGCTGCTTAGCGAGCTCAGCGCCGTGACCGTGTTCCACGAGGACCCGGGAATAAGCTTCCACGTCGTCGTCGAGTTTCCCAAGGGGCGAGCTGACGTCGGACGGAACCTCGCGCTGGTCTTCGGCGCCGACCTCTTCAACCTCGAAAAGGAGCAGTGGGATGAGTTCAAGAAGATGCCGCCCGTCGCGATGGCGGCGCTCGAAACGCTGAAGTGCTAGAGTGGGGGAAGCCGAGTGTCTTTGAAGAGAGGAGTCCGAGCGCTTCCAGTCGCATGCCTGTCCGTACTTCTCCTCGCGTTCCCTTTCCAATCTGCGATGGCAGCCTCGATCAGCGCGTGCAGCAGCACGGGCTGCTGGTCTGAGACGGGCAATCCGCTCTATGCCTCACTCGGGCCCTATCCCTCTTTCGAGACCACATATGTCAACGGGATCAACACCACCGTCACCGGAGTGGTGTTCATGGTCGTCCACAACTCCCTTGGCCAGACGGTCGAGATCTCGACTTGCGTCCTTCAGCTCGCGTCCGGCGCGAACGGGACCGCTTACACGATAACGTTCGGTCTGGCATCCGGGGAATACTCGGCGACCTTCTTCGCTGTGAGCACCAGCGGCTACGCGATTTCTTCGACGACGACCGCGCCTTTTACTGTCTAGGTAAGAGCGAGCCAAGCAACTCTGTGCCGATTGGCTAGAGACCAACAGAATAAGGGGGAAGTTGGTAACTTTCGCGAAGACGGCACAAGTCGATGGCAGCCCCGAAGCCGGGAACATATCCTTCAAGGTCGCACCGCGCTGGCCTTCAGGGGTTTGCATGACAATACGTCAAAATCCGTCGAAGAGGAACTATTTCCTGTCTCTCCTCACGGGCAGCGATTGAGCGTCGAACGTCGTTCCTCGGATGGCATTCCTACCTCAGCGGCGAAGCGCGTTCCTCACCTGGGGGAGCGCCGCCGCGAACGCCGTGTGAGGGCAGTAGTCCGTGTTGTCGTCCGCCTCGCAGTAGAACTTGACCTTCCCGCCCTCGGTCCTCGCTCTGACGCCCACGATCCTGTCCTTCTTGTTGTCGCGTATGACCACCTCGTTCTCCTGGAGGGAGACGAGCTCCAGGAAGGGGACGTAGTTCGCGAACTTGTCCTCGACGTAGAGCATGATCTCGAGGACCTCGCTGACGAAGCTCGCGACCCCCTGGTTTTCCTTCTTGGCCCTCTGCTGCACCCTCTGGTAGAGCGGTGTCGCCACGGTGATGGTCCTGAATCCTCTCGCTGGCATGCTATACGGTTGGATTACGGTATGTTTAAATGTTTTCTAGAGAACGATTACCTGAGAGTTCTATGAACGCGGGCTCCAACTTCCGCCCTTCCGGCAGGATTCAGCCTCAACTCACTCTGGCCGCGTTAAAAGGGAAGGAAAAGTCCTGGGACATGGAGCCCGCCCACAGGGGAGAACCAGAGCTCTGCGAGGAGTGCGGCTCGCCTCTGCAGGACGGCTCGTGCCCGAGCTGCGGGGTAGGGTTCTCTGACGGCGCCAGCCCGACGGGCTCGGCGCCCTTGGGAAGGAACGAGCTCTCGAGGGTGCTCCGTCGGCCAATCGGAGCCCGCGCGCACGGCTCCTACGCGCTCTCGATGCAGCAGGAGAAGGGGATGGCCCCGCTTCGGAAGCAGATCGACCTACTCGTCGACCAGTTCGCCGCCTCGCCCGAGGTGAAGGCTACGGTGAAGCGAAACGCGGAGCGCCTCGCGGTCAAGATCGTGCCCGAGGTAGGCCCTACCAAGGCGGCGATCGCGTGCGTGGCCGAGGAGTTCCTCAGGCTGGGGAGGAACCTGGCCGAAGTGAGCTCCCTCATCGCCAACATCCACCCGAGGATAGACAGGCTGAAGGACCTCGTCGTGGAAGTGTACTCCACCCCCGGGGCGGAGATCAGGGTGGTCATCGATGGCAGGGACCGTCCGTTCCTGTCCTCCGTCGACGGGCTCTACAGGAGGCTCAGGATCCCCGTCTATGTCTCCGACAGCGGGTCGCTGATAGAGGTGAGGAACGCCGTCCTGACGAGGGATGGCTACGACAGCAAGCGGGTCAGGCCCCTTGGCACGTCGGAGTTCGAGCTCAGGGCGAGCGAGAGGAGCTTCGAGCTGTTCAAGATACTCGAGGAGGCGAAGCTGTCAGGGGGACTCGCACCCCTGACGAGCGACCCCAGGACCCTCATGCGGAAGTACTCGATCTCAAAGCTCCCGCTAACGGAAGAGCTCCTCAGGGCGACAAACCTCCTCCCTGCGGTGAGCGCGGAGTACGCGAAGCGACTCGGCGAGAAGCTGAAGGACGGGCGGGGTAGGTCGCCCAAGAAGCTCGCCGAAGAGGCCCTCCTAGAGGCGTGCGCAGCCGTCGTGCCAGAGCTCGTGGGCAGAGAGATGGCGGAGAGGTATCACCTCAAGCCCTCGCACGTGAGGAGTCTTGTGGTGCTGCCGGAGCTCGGCCGCTGGCAGGGCTAGGTGCCGATGACATGAGCGAGCTGATGCAGATTCCGCTGGCCCTCGTGACCCCCCATCCCAAGCTCGCCACGAGGCTGAAGCTGGACGTCCATTCGCTGGCTGAACTGATCAAAGGAGCCGCAGATGATGATGTCCCCAACGGCCAGCTCGAGCCTGGAAGAGTCGTGCCTAGGGAAGGAGGACAGGGGTACTACGTCTACGTCGGGCTCAGGCGCTTCTACGCGCTCAAGTCTCTCTACGAGGAGACCCGGGACAAGAGGTTCGCCGTCTTCACCGCCTTCGTCGACCCTTCGACGCGGTCCCTCCTCGACCTCTTCCTGAGAGTGCGGGCCGAGAACGAGGAGGGGAAGGGCGAGCGCATAGGCCTCTCTGTCCTCGAGAAGGTCTACGGCCTGCACAGGATCAGCGGCCTCGTTTCTCTCGACAAAATGGACGATGGACTGAAACGCGAGCTGGCGGTCGCAGAGAAGCTCGATGAAAGGCGCATAATGAAGCTCTTCGAGATTGAGACCGCAGCCCACTTCAGCTTCAAGCTCGAGCACCTCGAGCGCCTCTGCCAGATCGCCAGCCTTGAGGAGCTCTATGAATCGGCCGCGTGCACGGCAGGCTACGCCATCCCTCCAGAGCGGATGGACAAGGCAGTGGAGGGGAGGGAGGACGCGGTGCGCACTCTCAAGTGGTTCGGTCGGCTTTTCCCCGACTATGCGAAGGAAATAGAGGACCGGCGCGCCGGTGAGAGGCAAACTTCAGTGCAACTGCAACTTGAGGCGGCACAGCAGAGCAGTGCCGGGCAAGAGTCTGACGCTGCGGACAGGGGTCCGCTAGAAGTCCACAAGAGGGACGTGATGATCGTCTCTTGCCCAAAGTGCGGGGTCGAGAACATGGCGCAGGTCCGCGTGGAGGCAGAGGTCACGCGTCTCGCTACGGACCCGCAGGGCACGAGCATGACCGCAGTGCCAGAAATCGTGGTAGCTTGCTCCATAGAGTGCTCCGGCTGCGGGAACGGGTTCCACGCCTTCGTCAAGCCGCTCGAGGGGCGGAGGTACGCCCTCGAAACATCCCTCTCGCCGAGATTCCAAGAGCCGAGAGCAGTGGTGGAGGCGGTCGACCTACGCTTCGACTTTGAGAACGGCCACTGGCAGAAGCTGGTCGGAGAGAAGGTGATTGGGCTCGTCCGCAGCAGTGGCCGAGCGTCCACGAGGAAGTAGGGTCGTGAAGGAGCTTGCCAAAGACAAAGAGAGAGGAAGTCGCCGCCCTCGTCACGATCTTGGCCTTGCTCGAAGGGGTCTTCTTCGACACCCGAGACATCAGGAAGCTTCCTTACGACCCCAAGCTCGTCAGCAAGGTCATCAAGTCTCTTCTTGAATCGAACCTCCTGGTCAAGATTCACAGCAGGCGAAATTACATCCTGACCGACGAGTTTCGGGAGACCCTCAAGAAGGAGGTCCTGAGAAAGGCCCCTAGCAGCGGGATACACCAGTTCCCAGCGCTCGACGTCTTCTACGTCGGTGGAATGGAAGATTGGGGAGAACACGAGTTCGAAATCTACGTCAGCGAGATGAGGGAAATGTGGCAGAGGCTATCGCGAAGCCGGCGACCCGCTGCCCTCCCCTGAGCACGACGGGGATTGGCTGCAGTCGCCAATGTTCCAGGGTGGAACATTGCGCCGGACAAAATAATGTTCCAGGGTGGAACATTGGCAAGGGGCGACCGAGAGTTGCGCTTTTATCGCGCAACCAAGCTTCTGGTCATGCCTCGAGACCCTACGGCCAGGTGCCGCTACTGCGGCTGCGTATACTACTTGGAGAAGATGGCCGCCCACGAAGATGTTTGCTCGTCGAAGCCGAGAAGCTGTCGAAAGACGCATCCGGCTCCCCGCGTTATAATAGCTCGTGAGAATATCGTACGTTGAGGCTGGCTGTCCTTGCTGCGACCCTGTTGTTCATAGGAGGATCCGCGCTAGTCGCCACAAACTCGTCATTTCACGTCCAAACTGACCCGTGCGACGGATATGGCGACTGCGTCTCCTCATCGCTCTCCCTCGTGAGGTCCAATCCTGATAGCTCCCTCTATCTCGGCGACCAGTTTGTCATCTCCCTGCAGTCCACTCCAGGACGGGGCGGGGCAGCTTGCGGGAACGGCTGCTCCGAGAGCTGGTCAGGCTCGCTGTCGGGAGTGTCGTGGTCATTCGATCAGTCCGCCCTGAGCGCGAACCTCTCGGAAATCTCGGGCAGCTTCATGGTAACGACAAACACCACCAGTAGCTACACGATCAGCGCGGTTGCGGTTTTCCACGTGACAATCACCACTTGCACGACGGGATCGAACGGAGTGAGCACATGCTCGCAGTCGACGGTGGCGAGTCCCCTAACCGTCTCACAGCAAGTGCAGACGAGAGCCTTCTTCCTGACCCTGACAACTCGGCTTCTCAACGTCACAGACGAGGAGACGGGTTTCGTCCTCCGAAATCCCGACGGTTCGTTCTACCGCAACGACTCGTTCTGTGTTGCTTGGAACGCCACGTTCGAGTTCTCTGCTGTCAGGACCGACATCGGTATCAATGTCTCCTCGCTCACACCTCCGTCACTAAGCGTCCTGAACTACACATCGAGCGCATTGGGACGGGCTGGCCGCTTCTGCTACGACGTCAAAGGCGACTCCGGATACGCCCCCTACAATGCGACTCTTGAAGCGAAGGCCCTGGACTGGC
>Ga0335078_10010949_pt1 | contig 13437 bp, 11 predicted proteins | sample Lox_Sample_32_FD_206711 | JGI IMG/M metagenome (GOLD analysis project Ga0335078, IMG submission 206711) | Soil microbial communities from Loxahatchee National Wildlife Refuge, Florida, United States - Lox_Sample_3.2 | ecosystem: Environmental > Terrestrial > Soil > Wetlands | place: USA...
CATCTTGCGTACGTTCTCTTCCTTTGTGAAATCGACGAACGCCTCATTCTTATACGGAGTTTCGTGCAAGCGCGCAGTCACGCGCGGCGGGGCTTCCATGGTTGCCATAAAGGATTCCTTTCTGCGAAGAACATCACGATTGCAAAGCATTATTCTACACCTGCCAATCGCAGCGCTGCGCGGCTCGTGTGTCGCGGACACGCGCGACATAGGCATAGAATGAGCGCTCGCCTCAAGGCATTCATCGACGATGCCAAAGCAAGAAATGGAGGATGCGAAGTTGCCCGCTCACGGCGGACTCCAGGTTCTGGTACCCTGCTTCACTTTTCCTCCCGTCTTAAGAACTATTCAAGATAGCCCACCCAAATTCTTTCTCATCCGACACTCGCCACGCCGGCCCTTGACGACTCGGCTAGAGCTCATTCCCTGTCTTCCAGGTCCTGCAGCTCGCCATACAAAAATGCCAGCGCACCCGGCAGCCGCCGTGCCCATGAAGCCTCCGAGTGCGGCGCTCCCTCTTCGATATTCACCTTCAGCCGCTGCTCGTGCAGGCCCGCCCCAGCAATCAGGCCCGCCAACTCGCGCGCATCGTTGGCGATTTTTTCGTCCTTCTTAGCGTCGCCCAATTCGCGTGTTCCCATTCCCAGATACACGCGCTCCGGCCAGTCGCGAAAGCGCCGGCACTCATAGATCATCTTCCGTCTCGCAATCCCAAGCGATGGACTCTCAATCAGTAATCGTCCGAACACCCCCGGCGCGTTGATCTGCGTGTAAAGCGCGATCAAGCCCCCAAGAGAAGATCCACCCAGCCCGGTGTTGTCCGGTCCCGAAAGCAACGCATACCGGCTCTCTACCAGCGGCATCACCTCGCGGCGCAAAAAATTCGGATAGAGTTTGCCTCTGACGATAAGCGTCCTCACATCCGGCGACCTCCACGGCAAATATTCGCGGATGCGGTTCCTCCCGGTGTTGTCGATGCCCACGATCACCAGCGGCGGAATTTTTTTTTCGGCAATCAAGCGGCCGGCAGTTTCGCCCACTTGCCAATGCACGCCGCCAAACGCGGTCGAGGCCTCGAACAGATTCTGCCCGTCATTCAAATACAGCACGGGATACCGCGTTCCTGCAGGATCGCCATACCCCGGTGGAGTCCACACGCGCACCAACCGCACATTCTTGAAAATGCGGCTGCGCAATTCATGCAGATGAAGCGTTCCCCCCGCGATGGGAATCGCGATCTCAGGCGGCGCTTCTTTAGGTTTTTTGAATGGGAACATGGAGTGAGTGGATGATCGAAGCCGCCTTATCGGAGTCTGCCTATCGCCGTCTGCAAGATGCAAGGCAGATTCGGTTCACGAACCAGCTGCGCCTTCATCGATCGGCATTGCGCTTCATCCAAACAACGCCCGACAAAACTGTAATCACGGAGATCAAAGCCAGCGAACTCAAACACAGGATGCACCAGACGCCCAGAATGTGTCCCTCAACATAAGTCAGATAAAGCGCGAACGCCAATCCGGCAGCTGCACCGCCAAACAGCATCGCCGGCGTATCCTGCCGTCCCCGATACATCGTCGCCAAGCCAACCAGCGCCGCATATCCCAGCATGCCGATCAATGCCACAGGCACGCCCAGAATCGTGGAATACGTGCTGCGGTTCACGATGTCGCAATTGAACGCTTCCCCAATATCGCAGTAGGCCGTCTTCGAAGTCGCAAAGTGGTGCTGTAATGAGACGGACGAAACAGTAATACCGCAAACAGCCAGCAGCGCGATAAGACTCATCAAGCGGTTCGTGGCCAAGCTCACGGCAGCGAGCACCCGGTGCGATCTCTCAGCTCTTCCAGAGTGAACACCCGCTCCACGCGCTCGCCCATGGGCGGAAACTGCCAGGTAGGATAGTGCGTGATATTCGCGTCCTTGCAAACCTGCGTCTTGGCGCGCGTATCGCCCTGCACGCCGCATTCAACGTAAGGAACCTCGTCGATCGACGCCCCGAACTTCTCTTTCTGCTCCTCGCAATGCGGACACCACCAGGCGCCATAAAACTTCACGCCGCGGTCCTTCAAACAAGCCGCGAAGCCGTCATACTTGCGCTGTCCCAGAGCTTTCTGTATGTATCGCAGGTTGCGGCTGCGTGTTCCGAGATAGTAGGCAAGCCCAAACGCCGCCGCGATCAGCGCCCAGGTGACCACGCGGCGCTTCCAGTTGGCCGGTGCGCCTGCCCCCGATTCTTCTCTGCGCCGCTGTTGTCGCGCTTCCGACATGATTTCTTATACCACGACAGTCTATACAACCACGCGTAACGCTGAAGGCAAAACGTCGATCGACTGGCATTCCAGCGCCAGCACCTCGCCATCGACCATCACATCCACCGGGCCATCGAGACGAAAATCAACCTGCCGCACCGCCCGCCGCTCAGCCAGCGGATGCCGCGTATGCGTGCCATCGTAAAGCGTCGAAAGATTCCGAATCAGTCCCCGGCGCCCAATCGGTCCCCAGCGCACATACTCGATCAGCCCGTCGTCGGTCACCGCATCGGGCGCAATCATCATCGTTCCGCCCGTAAATTTGCTGTTGTTGAAAGTAAGAAACAGGCAAGGCCGCGAATCAAACTCGCCCGCTCCATCGATCCGAACCGGAAACGGCCGTCGATTCAAGCGCGCAAGGCAAAGAAAGATCGACAGCAGATAACCGAACTGGCCAAAACCAGCAAATCTCCGATGCCGCAGGGCCGCAACGTCAGCCGCAAAACCCACACTCAGAAGATTCGTGTAGTAAATGGTTCCAGATTTGTGCCTCAATCGCAAAACGTCGCTCGGTCGCGACCGCCGCGCTTCCAGCGCCTCCAGCGCATGTTCCACGCCCGACTGCTCGGCGAAGTCGCGCAGAAATGAATTTCCCGTGCCCAGCGGCAGAAATCCCAACGTCGCTCTGCCTTCGTCAGAAGAACTCCCCGTAGCCGTTAGCGATTCGGGGAACAGTCCGTTCACGATCTCGTACGAAGTGCCGTCTCCGCCAACCGCGATAAATTTCCGGTAGCCGCGCCCGTAGGCATTTCGCGCGATCCGCGTCGCATCGCCCGCTGCGCTCGTCTCCATCGTCTCGATGGCAAGCCCAGACTTGCGCAGCCGTTCCAGTGCCGCCCCAACCTGATCGCGGCGCCGCCCGCCCCCCGCTGCCGGATTGATAATCGCCAGAAACGCGTCATTCATCGGAAGCTACTCGTTGTTCGTTCCTGATTGCTGACAGGTTCGCGCGGGCAACGAAAAGCTGGCAACCAGCAACCGGGAACTAAGTCTCGATAACTTGCGCCCGTGAGGCCGCGGCCGCAATCTCCGCCGCCAGGTCTCCGCGCTTGATCTTCATCGACGCTGTCCGCGGAAAATCCTTCTCCCACAAAAGATATCCGCCCACCCGCTTGAAGTCCGCCAGCCGCCGGTTGCGCACCACAATCTCCGCGCGCAGCGCATCGTCAAATTGCTGGTTCGGCTCCAGGCGAATCACCAGCACCAGCGTCTCGCTGCCCAGCGTCTTCTGCGGCCACAGATAATTCGCCGCAAACACGCAGTACTCCTTGACCGCCAGCCCATCGAACACCGCCTCGATATCCTCGGGATAGATATTCTTTCCGCCCTCGGTAACGATCATGTTCTTCTTGCGCCCGAAGAGCTGCAAATGCCCGTTGCCATCAAATCGCCCCTGATCCCCGGTCAGGAGCCAGCCCTCGACAATCGTTTGCGCGGTCATCTCCGGGTCGTCGAGATAGTGCGACATCACCGACCGGCTCTGAACCGCCACTTCTCCAATCCCGTCCGTATCCGGATTCAGAATGCGGAGCTCACTCCCCGGCAGCGGCTTGCCCACCGTGTCCGCGCGAAACGGCTTCAGATCGTTGAGTGTGACCGCCGTACAGGCCTCGGTTAGCCCGTATCCGCAAGTCACCGGAATTCCCAGGTCATAGAAAAACTGCATGGTCGCGGGATCCGTAAACGCGCCGCCGACGATCAACGCGCGCAGTTCTCCGCCGAACGCTTTATGCACCTGCGGCAAAAGCCGGCGGCTCAGCTCAACTCGCGGCCGCCGGCGCGTCAGCCGCTTGTTCAGACCGATCAGACGATCGAGCACCCAGCGCTTCTTGGGCGGCAACTCATCGAACTTGGCGTGCAACCCCCGCTCCAGATTCTTCAGCACCATCGGCACCAGGCTCACATAGGTGATGCGATAGCGCACAAACGCATCGCGGACAAACTCCGGGCGCAGCGTCCGCAGGTGCACCACGCACGCCCCGCAAACAAACGGCCCAATGAACCCGACCATGAAATCGATCGCATGATTCGTCGGCAGAATGCTCAAATAGCGCACGCCCGGCCAGAAGGGATACCACGCCGTCAACGCCGCGCATTGCTCGAGATAAGCGTCATGCGTCAGTACGCACCCCTTCGGGCGCCCGCCCGTCCCCGACGAATAAACGATGCACGCCGTATCCTCGCGCTCGCGCGCCACAAACTGCGGATCGCCCTTCCGCCGAAACTCCTCCCACCGGTACGCGCCGCGCAAATCGGCGCCCGCCGGCGCCTCCGTCACCAGTACGATCTCCGTTGCCAATTTCTGAAATTCCGGCGCCTGCGTAATCGCACGCCACAAGTAATACTCGACAATCAAAAATCGCGCCTTCGAATGTGCCAGCAACTGTAAATGTTCAGCCGCCGTCAGCTTGTAGTCGAGCGGAACCAGCACCCCGCCGCAGAACAAAATCGAATACGCCGAAATCAGCCACTTCGACTGATTCGTCATGACGATTGCCGCCCGGTCGCCCGCCTTGAAGTCGGCGTCTTCCAGCGCGCGGCACAACGACCGCGCCATTTCCTTGAAATCGGAATAAGTAAGGCGAACCTTTTCGCGGTCGCGGTCCGCTTCAATCAGGCAGGTTTCGTTGGGCCAGCGGTCGAGGGCGGCGCTCAGAGCCGCGCCCAGGCTGGCATATTGATGGAGATCAAGCATTCAGGTTTTCGCACAACCCTCGTGAAAAAGTCGGAAGTAAGAAGTCAGACTGCAGAAGTAAAACCCAACCGCCTTCACTTCGGCAATCTGACTCTTTACTTCTGACCTCCCTTACAGCCGTGACTGAATTCTCTGCGCCAGCGTCCGAAAGTCTGACACGCCCTGCAATTCGTAATCCGGCAATTCGATCCGGAAGTGCTGCTCGATCCGCGTCAACAAGTCGAGCGCCTGCAGGCTGTCGATGCCGAGCGTCCTGAAGAAGTCGTCGTCCGGCGTTAGCTTCTCGCGCGGCACCTTAAAGTGAGTAGCCGCCAGATTCAGAATCTCGTCTAAAGTGCGATCGGTCGTTGGCATAACTTCAGCCTTAGCCTTTCAAATCACAAGTTGCTGATTACAAATCACGGCAGGTACGGCTGCGGCCCCTCGTTCTCTACAAACTTCCGCAATCCCTCTTCGACCGCCGGGCGCGAATACAGCTCGCAAAAGATATCAATTTCCAGCTTCAACTCGTCATATGGTATCGGCTTCACAAATTTCTTCGCCGCCGCCGCGGTCGCGCGATCAAATTTTCCAATCTGGCTGGCGGTGGCGCGCGCCAGGCGCAACGCCTCGCCTTCGGCGGCAATCTGGCTGACCAATCCAATCTGCTGCGCTTTCATCACATTGAAGCTGCGTCCCGTCAACAGCAGATCGCGCACTACCGCGTTGCCCAGATCCCGCTTCAGCCGGGGAATCCCGCCAAACCCCGGAATCAGCCCCAGCCGCAACTCGGGGAAGCAAAACCGCGCCATGCGATCCGCAATAATAATGTCGCACACCAGCGCAAGCTCAAAGCCTCCCCCAAAGGTCACGCCATGCACAGCCGCGATGGTCGTCAGCGGCAGCGCATCAATCGTATTCATGACGGCGTGAATCCGCTCCAGAAATTCCCTCACTCCGCGCAAGGCCTTTGCCTTGTCCATCCCCTGGGCGCGCTGGTACAGCTCGCGCAAGTCCGCCCCCGCCGAGAACCCTGCCGACTGCGCGGAACGCACAATCAACGCATGGGAGTCCCGCGTCAGATCCGGTAATGCGCGCACAAAACTTTCCAGCTCGTCCAAAACGAGCGATCCAATCTCGTTGCAGGGCTCACGATGAAGCGTGAGCTCGATCGCCCCATTCACGATCTGCCAGGAAAGCGTCTTGCCTTTGCGCTCACTCATGCGGGTTTGTTCATGCCGTGGCGGCCGTCCGGTACATGGCATCGATCTCGTCACGAAATCGTTGTGCAATCAAATCCCGCTTCAATTTCCCATTCGCGGTCAGCAGCCCGCTCTCGATGGTGAACGGTTCCTCGATAATATGAAACCCTCGCACCTGTTTGTAATGCGGCAGCGTCGAACTCGCCGCCTGCAATGCGGCCTGCACCTTGTCCTCGCCCACCCACCCCGTAATAAGCGCGGTCAAATAACCCCGCGCGTTGCCCACCAGCACCACCTGCACCGCACCTGCCAGATTCTGCAAAATCTTATCCTCGATCGGTTCCGGCGCGATGTTGTGCCCCGAGCCGAGAATGATAAGGTTCTTGAGGCGCCCGACAATCTTCCAGTTCCCCCGGTCGTCCACTTCGCCCTGATCGCCCGTGTGGAACCAGCCGTCGCGCAGAACTTTCTCCGTCTCCTCTGGCCGATTCCAATACCCCGGAAAAATGTTCGGGCCGCGCACCACGATCTCCTGATTCTCCGCCAGCTTCATCTCAATGCCGGCGATCGCCGGCCCGGCGCGGCCCGGCTCCACGCGCCCGTCGGGATCATCCATCGTGCAGATCGCCGTCGTCTCCGTCAGCCCGTACACCTGCAGCACCGGAATCCCCAGCATCATAAAAAACAGCTGCGTCTCGACGTTGAGGGGCGCCGAGCCGCAAATCAGCGCGCGCAGGCTCGGTCCAATCATTTTCTTGCGAATCGTCGGAAACACCAGCCGGTTGGCCATCGCGAGCCAGACACCGTCACCCGCGCGCGGCTTCCCGTCGTGCTTCCGCGCCCACGCCCCTTTCGCCTTGCTGTAAATTTTCAGCGCCACGCCGCCGGTCTTCCACAGTTGCTCGTCGACCGCTTTCCGCATCCGCTCCAGCAAAGCCGGGACGTTCAGAAAATAATCCGGAGCCGCCGCCCGCATATCGGCGGCAATCTTCCCGAGATCGGTATTCAAGCTAAGCCGGCTGCCCCGCAACAAACAAGTCAGCAGCAAGATCCACGACCCGGCAAAACAAAATGGCAGGTAATGAAAGACGGCGTCCTGCGCCGGCCGCGTCGTCATCGGTTGATCTTTCATCAATTGATTCAGCCGGCCCGAAGTGCAGTCCAGCATGTGCCCGACGTTGCCGGCGTTCAGCATCACGCCCTTCGCCTCGCCGGATGTGCCCGATGTGTAAATGATCGCGACCACATCCGCTTCCCCGACCGATCGTCCCGAATTGCTCAGCGGTTCCCGCCCCGCCACAAAAACGTTGTCGAACGCGAACACCGGCGGCGCTTCCGGCCACTCCTGAACGACCGCATCGCCGAGCGCCTGCTCACCGCACGCGATCACCGAGGGCCAGCAGTCTTTCATCATCGCGACCAGTTCGCCGGGCGCCTGCCGCGCATACAGCGGTACCGCAATCAGCCCCTCTGCCATGACGGCCAAATCCATCGCGACCCAGCGGATCGAATTATGCGCAAGCAGCGCGCACCGGTCACCCTTTTTCAGCCGCAACCGGCGCAGATATGCCCGCGCCACGTTTACCTGGGCAAGCAACTCCCGCGCGGAGCACGGCACGGTCTGGTCGGGCCCCGCTTCTTCCAGCACGACCGCGTCGCCGTTCCGTTCCAGGCTCGATAGAATCTGTTCGACAAATGACATTGGAGAAATCGGAATTCTTCCCTGGAATATTTCCTTGCCGGTCGAAGCCGGCCGATTGAAGACCGCGCCGGGTGTCGCGTCGATACTAACTATAAGCCTGCACCAACCCCTGCAAGCCCTCGCTCATGGGCGGCAGATAATCTTCCCAGCTCCACTCCCCGCGCCGCGTGGGAAATTCCGGATAGCGGCGCTGCACTTCCTCCTCAAAATAAACGCCCATGCGCGCCATCAGTTTCAGATTCCGCACAACACAGCGCCCGATCCCGTCGGCGATCCGCTCCCCATCGCGGTCCAGAACTTCGAGCGCGGCCAGAGTCCGCGCCTCCAGGTCCGGATCGTCCACATGCATCAGCAATTCGCGGTGCCCACGGTCGTTCATCAGATTGCGGATGCGCTCATCCATCGTGATTCCCGCCGACGGCACCAGCGCCGGCATCGAAGTCACTATGCCGTGATAGCGCGAAGAAATCATCATCCGGCAAGCTCGTAGAACGCTCACCAGCTGATACATGTTGTACTCTTCCGACGTCAGCACCGGCACGCCGCCCAGTTTTTCCGAGATGCGCTGGCAGGGACGCGCATCCAGCCGCTCCGTCGCCGCCATGATCACAAACACATTCGTCTTCCGCCGGAAAGCTGCCACCGCATTCGCGATCGAACTCAAATAGTATTCATAAGCCCGGTCCGCGTCCGGCCCCGCATTGTGAAAGTAAGGCCCGCGATAATGGCTCGCTTTATATGCGCCCGTCACACTGTGCAGCGCAGCCTTCGCGATCGAGGCTTTGACCGGCCATTCAAAAGGATTGATCGGACACACCACCAGCACCGGCGTCTTCCCATCCCACCCCACGTCGCGCAACGCCTTCTGCCCGTACTCGGCGCCCAGCGGCTCAAACGTCCACGCGGTGTCAGTGCCCAGTTCCGTCGGCACGCCGAGCTCGCGCAGGATCTTTCGCGACTCCTCATTCCGGGTAATGACCAGCGAGTTCTTACAATATCGTCCGCACATCTTCGCGACCATCGGGTCCATCTGTCCGGCCTCGGCGCCATATCCAACGGACAACTTGTTCTCCGCCGCCGCAATTCCCAGCGACCCGATCATCATCGTCGCCAGCGCATTCGCGAACTTCGACTTGAACATCGATCCTTCGCAAGCGATCACGCCATGATGTTTCGGCACCTCGGTCGCCAGAAATGGAGGAAAAATATCCGGCAGGCGCACCTGCGACGTGCCTTCAAAATAGCCGCGCGAGCGGTCAAAGTTGAACGTCATCATCGTGAGGTCAACCCGCTCCGGGCCCAGAATCCGCCGCACCTGGCGCAGCATCTCTTCCACCCGCACATCCGATCCCGTATTGCGCGTTCCGTTATAACCGGCGAACAGCAGCTTCAGCTTTTCGCCCGGGCGCCACGGCTCGCCCTTGCCCATCATCCACTGCACCTTCTTGCCTTCGATGATCCCCGAAACCCACGCTTCCAGAACAAAGTCCATCATGCGGCGGACCCTCCGGCCTTGGCGGTCGTCGGCCACTCTTTATAAGGATAGGAAAAATTATGCTGCCGGCTGAAGCGCAACAGCGGAAAGCTGTACTCGGAGAACGGAACCGGCTTGCGCCCCAGCTCCGTAGTCACCCGCGTGTTGTCGAACACCGTATTCCACGTCAGGTAGGGCAGGAACACTTTCATCAATGCGGCGCCGCGCCCGACCCGGTCCTGGCGATTGGCCAGAAAGTTCACCACGCTCGTGAACGGCGATTCTATTACCGGCACAAACACCGTCCGGCGCGTGTTTTGCGCCCTCGCCAGCGCGTTCGTCAACTCGCGAAACGTCTGCGACCCGGTCCCCGAAGAAAGATGATACGTATCGTGAGCGGGCTTCTCTTTCATGTGCAGAGTCGAAATCGCATCCGCCACAAAATCGACGTTCACAATGTCAATCCGGTCGCGCGAGCGAAACGGGAGCACCGGCAATCCCGCCAGAAATACGAACGACCGCACCATGTCGAACTGCGTGGTCTCCGGATAGCGGCTGTCGCCCAGCACGATGCTCGGCCGGAAGATGGTCAGTGAAACATCCGGCAGCAACTCGCGCACCATGTGCTCGCAGAATTTCTTGGTCCGCGCATAGGGATCGTAATCCGAGCGATCCCACTCGATCGACCGGTCCTCGGTCACCACTTCATGGCTGCGTTTGCCCGCCACCGCCACCGTGCTGATATCGGAAAAGCGCCGCAGCCCGTGATAGTACTGCGATTGCCGCGCCATTTGCAGGACTTCGAGCGTTCCGCGCAGGTTCACGTTCAGGCAAGCCTTTTCCGACTTGCGATTCAGCGAAGCCGCGCAATGAATGACTGAATCCGTCGTGTGGACCAGGCGATCGTAGTCCGCCCGCTCCAGGCCGAATCCGGGATTGGTAAGGTCGCCGCGGAAAATCCGGATCTTCGACTGGAGGTATTCGTAGAATGCCGGAAATGGCAGGTGCAACTGCAGCGCATTCCAAAGGCGCAACTCCGCTTCGCGCGCATCGCGCCCGCGCACCAGCAAATTCAGAGTCGCATCGTGCTGGCTCAGCAGATTGGCCGCCACGTGCGCGCCAATGTAGCCAGTCGAGCCGGTCAGGAAAATCGCCACGTTGCTCCGTTCGTCCCTGTCTTTATATTGCTATTTTCAGTGGCCGTCGGCGCAGCCCGTTTTTCCCCGGCCGGCATTTGCAGGACGCGCGGTTCGCGCGCCTCCAGCGGACGCCCTTCAATCAGCGGATAAGTCCACCGCCGCAGCGCGGGGATGTGTATATCGATCCAGTACTCCCACCAGTCCAGGCTCGCCGTGTCGTAACCGAACGTCTCCCGCTCCTCGGCGACCAGCGCCTGCGACAATTTCTCGACGTTATCCGCAACAAAATCATGCTCGTTGTGCAGGATAAACGGCTCGAACAGCTCAACCAGCTTCTCCACCCGCTCCAGACTTCGCTCCGCCTTCGCCAGCGCCTTCGGCACCGGCAACGGAGACATCGCCGTCTGAATCGACCGGATAATCATCTTCTGCGCCGGCGCCGACATCCGGTTGTAGCGCTCCTTCGATACCGAAATCGCATCCAGCCGCAGACGCAGCCAGTATTCCAGCCCCTCCTGGGCGCGATAATGCCGGCGATGCCCAAGAGATGTCAGCTCGATCGACCGCCCCATATCGCACGGGTTGGTTACGGAAGTCGCCAGCTGATACAACGGGTCATGTCTGCGCTCGACCAGCGCCGCCGCAATCAGCGTCATTCCCGCGCACACTGCATCCACCGGAATAATATCGAGCCGCTTGCGTTCGTTCGAAGGCAATTGCCGAAATGAAGTTCCCAGCAAATACGAGAGCGACGCCGAAGTATTGATGCCCTCGTTCCATCCACGAAACGGCTTCGCCACCGAGGTCTCGACGATGGCCGGACGCACAATCGCGATCGGCAGCCCCGACCCGTAATTCGCAATCAGCGATTCAGCCAGGCTCTTCGTATATGTGTAGGTGTTCGGCCAGCCCAGTTCATTGGCGCGCTTCTTGCCCTCTTCGGTCAGATAGTTCTTCAGCCAGCGTACGCGATTCTTGCGAATCTGATTTTCCAGCGCCGCCCCGCTCAGCCCTTTCGCCGCGTGCACTTTTCCGAGAGCCTGTTTCTTCAGCTCCCCGGTAACCTCAGGGCCTTCCGCGCGCAACTCCGCCGACTCGATGAACTCATGCAGCCGGTACCACTCTTTCTCGGCATCAAAGTCCGCTGCGCCCGCCGGATTGTAGTTCGGCCGCAAGCGCTCCCCGACCCGTCCATCCCGCTGCCCGGCCACATAGCAGGTCGAGAGATGCAACAGCGCCGCATGATTCGAGCCGCGGATAAATTCGATCAGGTGATAAGTGGAATCCACATTGACGGCCACCGCGTCGCGCAGATCGGGATTAAAATCCGTCAGCCCCGAGCTGTTGACGATCAAATCCAGCTCTTTGCCCAGCCGCGCCGCGGCCTCCGGATCCAGGCCGATTCCTGCCTGCGAGACATCGCCTTCCACCACTTCAATCTTGTCCGCCAGCAATGCGCCCAGCCCGTCCCCATACTTGGCGAACACGGGATCGAAAACCGGCGAATCCTCCAGCATCTTTTCAAAGCGCTTCCGCGCCGGATTCGATTTCTGCCGCCGGATCAGCAAATACAATTTCCCGATCTCCGGCAAATCCAGCAGGGTATTCGCCAGCCACACCTTGCCGATGAATCCGGTCACTCCGATCAGCAGCACCCGCTTCCCGGCCAGGGCCTTCCGCACCGAGAGCCTTTCCGCATGGCGCGTTTCGTCGAAATAGACAATCGGCCGCACGCGCGGCTCCTCCACCCGCACCGCCGGCACAATCGCCGACGCCAGCGCCTTCGGCCCGCGCAGTCCAAGCGCGCGCACCCAGCGCGCCGGGCTCTGCTGTCCGTCCGGTCCCGCCTCGCGAATACGCGCAAAAATACCGCGCGGCCGGATCACCGGACTCAACAGCCTGCCCGTCGCCACCCCATCGCGAAAGTCGAGCCGGTTCGCGATAATCCACCGCACTCCCAAATGCCGTGCCAGCGGCCGCATCACGTGATCGAGCCCCTGGCTCACCAGCACAACGCCGGCGCCCGTAGCCTGCAGCGCCTTCAATTGCCGCACTCCCTCTTCTTTCAGCAGAGGCTTCAGCTTGTAGTCGAACTCTTCCTCGCCCAATGAATCCAGCCGGTCGCGCGTAATTCCGCGCAGCACCGCATGAACGATTCGGGTCGCCGCCTTCCGGTTCGTCGCGTACAGGAACGGCCGCAGCAGGGCCATCAACAGCACAAGGCTCCGCCGCACAAAGCGCGCAATAAATGTCTGGCTGTTCCAGGTAAAAAACGCGATCGGACGGATCGTCGTCAGTTCCAGCAGGCTACCTTCCACCCGCCAATACACCGGCGAAGCAGGCCGCGGACGTCCTTCCGCTTGGGCAGGTTCCGGTCCCGTCGAAGCCGGCTGCGCCGCAGACGCACTGATCCCGGACGAGGCATTCCCCTCAAACCCCGTCTTTCGTCCCGCATCTGCGAAATTGGTGAGCGATTCCACGAATCAGAGTCCGGCTACTTGCTCCTGCGCCTCGACCTTGAGTGGCGGAACAGGTGGTCCGCAAGGCGTATGCCGAATCCCTTATTTTAACCTCTCTCGCGCAAACGGCGAAGCCCCGAATTGATCGACCGCCGCGCGTAACCCAGACCCGGTTTAGTCAGCGATTTCAGGGACTTGCCCCTAAAGCCCGGCCGGACCCTGGCGCCAGCAGACTGCCCTTGCAACCCACATGCTGCTGTTAGAATTGCGCCCAGCCAGTTCTGGTGATTTGTGACCGGTTTATAAGTAATCGATGGACCCTGATCTGCGCGACCTGGCCATTCCAATTCCCAGTCACAAATCGCCAAGTATAAATTCCGGAGACAATCCGTTGCCCTATAAAGACACGATCCTTCCCGAATTCGACATGGAAATGGATAACACCCGCCGCACTCTCGAGCGGGTGCCCGACGATAAG
>Ga0335078_10010951_pt1 | contig 13433 bp, 14 predicted proteins | sample Lox_Sample_32_FD_206711 | JGI IMG/M metagenome (GOLD analysis project Ga0335078, IMG submission 206711) | Soil microbial communities from Loxahatchee National Wildlife Refuge, Florida, United States - Lox_Sample_3.2 | ecosystem: Environmental > Terrestrial > Soil > Wetlands | place: USA...
GCGTACCAGCGCCGCGCGCTGCGCCGCTGTGGCGCGCGCGTCCACAATCATCACCGCGCGGGCGGGCAACGGGTTCGAATACGTGCTGCCCAGTGTGGCGCTGGCGCGCACAACTGCCAGGACGCTTAACCCGTCCAGTGAGACGCCCTCCCAGGTGCCGGCGGTGACGTGCCAGCCAAGCACCGCCTCGTCGCCGGTCAGCCCGACTTCGCCATTGGCAAAGCACGGGCCGGTGTAAACATCTGCGGTGCGGAATTCAGCGTAATCGCCGGAAATGGTCGTCGTGCTAGTGCTTGCGCCGGTACCCGCGTAGAGCGGCGCGGAGAAGAGCAACGCGGCAAAAAGGAAGAGTGTTACGGATTTCATCGTTCTGCCTCCCACCTTTATAGGATGACATTTTGCACCCGGCGGGTACAGCAGGCAACGAAACTAATTTCCGCCGTGGGCATCGGCCGGCAAAGAATCCAGAAAAACAAATGCAGCCGCGCGAGGGCCGCAGAGAGGAAAGTACAGCGACCGATTATTCCATCCGGCAGCAGCCGCGTCCTTCGCAGCAATGTTCCAGGCCGGCAATCTTTCCGTCCGGGCCGATCAGGGATTGTGTTTCCGCGCACCAGAACGGGCCGGCCCTCTGCGCCTCGAGCGATTCCGGCCGGTCGTGGTCTGCCGTGTCGTAGAACATGGTCTTGGCCCGGAGGCAGCAGCAAACTTCGCCCTTTGCGATCAAGGATGGAAGCAACGCCATGGCTATGTCCTCCCCGCGGCCAGGATGGCGCGCTTCACCGCCACGCGGGCCAACTGGACTTTGTATTTGTTGCCGCTCAGCGGATGGGCGGGCTCGACGGCCGCGGCCCCCGCCTTTGCCGCGCTCTCCGGGCTGAGCGGATGTCCTTCCACTTCCCGCGCGGCAGCTTTTGACGCCATCCAGGGAGTGGGAGCTACATGCGCCAGGACGATGCGCGCCTCGCGCACCGTGGCGCCTTCCAGGCGCAGCGCCACGGCGGCCGCGGCCAGAGGCCAGTCCAGCGCCTGCTTTTCGCGCACCTCGTAAATCGCCGTCTTCCACTCCCCGGCGCCTTTGGGCAGGAGGATGGCGGCCAGAATCTCATCTGGAGCGAGGTGATATTCGCGCTCGTTTTCCGTGGCAGGCGCGCGATAAAATTTTTCTAGAGCCACCTTGTGTGCGCCCTTCCCCCCCACGATCTCCAGTTCCGCGCCGAGTGCGATGAGGACGGGCGCGAGACCCGAGGGGTTCACGAAATACGCCGGGCCGCCGTTCTCCAGGATGGCGTGGTAGCGGTTGTCGCCGCCGGGCACCAGGGGTTTTCCCTTCGCGTCGCGGGCCAGCAGGCCGAAGCCGTTGCGGAAGTACCAGCAGCGCGGCCGCTGTAAGAGGTCGCCGCCCACCGTGCCCATATTGCGGATTTGCATGCTGGGGACCGCGGCGGCGGCAGCCGTCAGGCCCGGGAAACTCTTCTGCAGTTCCGCGTTGCCGGCCAGTTCCTGGAGCGGGACGATGGCGCCGATGCGCACCCCGCTCGCGTCGCTGGTGATCCCGCCGAATTCTTTCACGCCTTTAATGTCCACCAGGCGCTTCGGCGCGACCACGTAGTTTTTCATCAGGCTCAGCAGGTCGGTGCCGCCGGCCAGAATGGCCGCTTCTTCATAGGTTCCGCCGAGCAGGCCGATGGCTTCGGCCCGGGTGGCAGGACGTGCGTAAGCAAAGGATTCCATTTACGCCCTCCCCGCGCGCGGCGCGCTTTCCAGCGCCGCCAGCACTTTCGCCGGCGTGATGGGAATGGTCGGCACGCGCACGCCGATGGCGTTGGCCACCGCATTGGAAATGGCCGCGCCCGGCGAGACCACCGGGGGTTCGCCGAGGCCGATCAGGCCGCGCTCGTCGTAGCCCGGGCCGGTCATCATGTGCACCTGGAACTTGCCGATATCGGCCAGTCCGGCCAGCTTGTAAAACTCCATGTCCGGGTTGAGGCAGCGGCCGGTTTGCTCGTCCATCAGCTTTTCCTCGAAGAGCGCGTAGGTGACGCCCATGATGAGCGCGCCGAACACCTGGCTTTGTGCCGTCGTCAGGTTCAGCACCAGACCGCAGTCCTGCACGGCGACAATCTCTTCGATGCGCACCACGCCGGTCTCAGTGTCCACGCTCACTTCCGCCATCTGCGCGCCGCCCACGCCGCTCGAAATCAGGTCCATGGAGCGCTGCCCCGCGGCGGTGATGGGCGTGGCGCCCAATTTAGCGCAGGCTTCCTTCCAGGAAATCGCACGGCTGGGATCTGCCGCCACGCGCACCTTGCCGCCTACCGCCTCCAATTCTTCCGGCTTGGCGTTGAGCGCAGGCGCCACTTTTGCGAACAATTCGTTTAGGGCATTGGTTGCAGCGCGGCGCGTGGAGGAGCCAACTCCACCCACGGTGGTCGAGCCGCCGGAGGCGCCGGAGGGCGGATAGTGGCTGTCCCCAATGTTCACGGTGATGGCCGGGATCGGCAGGCCGAAGGTTTCACCGGCCACCAGCGCGATGATGGTGCGCGTGCCGGTGCCCAGATCCTGGCTGCCCAGGGACACTTCCACGGAGCCATCGGGATGAATCGTGCAGTTGCAATTGCTCTGGTGGCCGCCGCCGCCCCAGGTATGGATGGAAAGTCCCAGCCCGCGCTGGATCGGCCCTTTGTTGTGGGCGCCGCGCGGATGCCACTTCTTTTTCCACTCGATCATCTCGGCGGCCCGCAACAGTTCTTCGTGGTACACCTTGCTGCGCTCGCCGGTCAGCTCGATGTTTTTGATGAAGAAATCGAGCGGGTCCATGGGAATCGCCGCCGCCAGATCGTCCAGGGCACACATGGTGATCACCGCGCACTGCGGATGATTGGGCGCGCGCCAGGCGCGGCCGGGGCCGATGTTGGTCAGTACCGCGGTGTGTTTTGTCCGCCGGTTCGCCGCGCGCAGCACGTAGGGGAGCGGGGGGTTGCCGCCGCCCTGCGGGCCGGAGGTGCCCCAGGATTCCGAATCCCAGGCCACCAGCGTCCCGTCTTTTTTCGCTCCCAGCTTTACCCGCGCGTGGATGGAGGGACGCGCGCCCGCTTCCATCAGTTCCTGGTCGCGTTCCAGCATCATTTTCACCGGGCGGCCCGCTTGCTTGGCCAGTTTGGCGCACGCCGGGCCCCAGGGATCCGCGCCGAACTTGCTGCCGAATCCGCCGCCCATGTATTGGGTGATCGTCTCCACGTTTGCCGCGGGGACGTTCAGCGCCTTGCTGAACTCGCCGGCGATTCCGGTAACGTTTTGCGAAGAAGCCCACACGGTCAGTTTTTCACCCTCCCATTCGGCCACTTGGCCGTGGGCTTCCAGGCAGCAGTGGGTGATCACGCTGGCGCCGTAGGTGCCCTCCGAGGTCACCTCCGCGGATTTCATGGCGCCGTCGGGATCGCCGTCCTTCGATTCCGAACCGGCTTTACTGTGCTCGGCTCCCGCTTTGTCCGGCGCCACGTCGCTCACCAGGTGCGGCAGCACCTCGTATTCGACCTTTACGGCACGGGCAGCGTCCCGCGCCTGCTCTTCCGTCTCCGCGGCCAGCGCCACGATTTCCTGCCCGGCCCACAGCACTTCCTTGCCGGGCTCAAACATCACCAGCACGGCCCGCACGCCGGGCATTTTCTCCGCGGCTTTGGTGTCAATGCTCTTCACGTTGGCATGGGCGTACGGGCTGAACACCATCTTCCCGTAGAGCATGCCCGGGCGGTTAATGTCGTAGCTGTACTTGGCGCGGCCCGAGGATTTCACCGGGCCATCCACGCGAGTAAAAGACTTGCCGATCAGGGAGCGCTTCTCCGCCGGCGGCCATTTGTAGTCTGCCATCACGCCCTCCCGGCCATGCGTTTGGCCGCGTCCAGCGCGGCCTCGCGCACGCCCATGTAGGTTCCGCAGCGGCACAAGTTGCCGCCCAGGCCCGCGGTCACTTGCTCATAGCTTGGATTCGGATTCTGTTTCAGGAAGGCGGTCACCGCCACGACAAAACCCGGGGTGCAAAATCCACATTGCTGCGCATCGTGTTCGACAAAAGCCGCGGAAACCGGCGAGAGTTCACCCTCTGCGGCCAGTCCTTCAATCGTGGTGATCTCGTAATTCTGCGCCTCGATGGCCAGCACCGTGCACGAGTACGCGGCCTTTCCATCCAGCAGCACCGTGCACGCGCCGCAGGTGGCGCGGTCACACACTTTTTTCGCCCCGGTGATGTCCAGATGGTCGCGCAGCGCGTCCAGCAAAGTCACCCGCGGCTCGAGTTGCAGGCTGTGGGGCTTTCCGTTGATCTTCAGCGTGATGGGCACCGGCCCGGGCCCGGCAATCGCTCCCGGAGCCGGCTGTGCGGACGCGGCGCCGGTCCCCAGAAGACCTTCCGTGACCATCACACCGGCGGAGACGGTCACGCCGGCTCCCTTCAGGAATGCGCGCCGCGAAAATCCCTTCGCCTCTCCCTCGCCGGCAGGCGATGTTTCATGCGGATCTTGGCCGTCCGGGGGGCTTCCGGGCGGATTGTGCCGGTGTTCGTCGTTCATGCGCGCACCTCCGATGGATACAGGAATTCGGGCGGGTCAAACGCAAGGGGACTGCGGGAACCGCGAAACGCCATGTGCTCCCCCCAAGGAAAACTCATGGTAAGCCCAACTGAGACCCTGTCGCAACGGCGGAGCCGCAGGGCCACCCGGCCAGCAGGTGGGACGCGGCAAAAGGCGCGCCGGTTCCTCAGTTTGTTGGACGGTAGTATCGTGCGCCGGCGCAGGAGCGGCACAGCGTGCGGCCCTCCACGGTCACCTCACGCTTGAAGTTGATGCCCTCGCCGCACTGCGCGCACACGATGCGCGGGCCTTTGAAGCCGGGCAAATCCTCCGGCGGAACTTCGACCGCGCACCATGCCGTCTCGAACAGGTCCTCGTCCGGCATCACCGCATACGCTTTTTGCTGGCCCGCGTCTTTTGCCATCGCCGGGAACATCGCCTGCGCGAGCTGCTTGGAGGATTCCTTTGCGGCCACGCGCACCCCCCGGCCCGATCCCAGGTCCACAAAGGTGGCCGCCACCTTGCCCCAATCGAAGAATTTCAAGCTACGCTTTCCCAGCCGGCAATTGGCCACCAAGGCCACGGCGTCCGTCACGCACCGGTCAATCTCTACGTACGTCACCAGGCGCTTGCGGTCCTTGACGGGATCCTCGATCCCCAGGAGGCGCAGGCCCAGCATGGCCAGCCGCACGCCCAGCACCTGCCCGGCGCACAAGTGCCCGTGCGCCACCTCTGCCAGGGCGAGATATTCTTCGAGGGATTTCACTTCAGGATTTCTCCGCGAGCGGCGCGCCGGCAGGCACGGCGGAGGCCGAGCTTATCAGGGACTTGCGTTTTCGTCTGGCCATCCAGAAAGCGCCGATGGTCAAGGCCAGAGAAACTGCCAGCAGCGTGCCGTCGCGCGCCAGAGTCCAGCCGCTGATCGGCTCTCCCAGCCCGAAGCAGCCGCAACTGATCTGTTGTCCCTCTTTGAGGTCCGGCTGGTAGGCGTGAACCATGGCCGTGAAAAACACCGCGAGCAGCGCGGTCGCCGCGGTCGTCGTCACCCGGAGCCACACGCCGGCGATTAATGCCAGTCCCAAAGCAAGTTCCAGCCAGGGCAGCACCCGGGCCACCGCCACGGCGGCTGCTTCCGGCAGAACTTTATAGGCGTCGATGGCCATGGCAAACAGCAGGTAGCTGGAGCGCAGTTTGGTGTATGCGGCGTAGACGAAGATCGCGCCCAGCACCACGCGTCCCACCGTCATCATCCACCATACTGGAGATTTCCGCGTCATGCCTGATCCCGCCGGGCGCCCCGCGGCTACTGAAGCTGCTCGTCTATGTAGCGCTTCAGCAGGGCATAGGAAAGATTCCCGGGGAGCACGTCGGTCTTCCCGTGCGCGGTGATGTAAATGGTGGGAGTGGAGCGCACACCTTTCGAGCTGCCCAAGTTGTAATCGCTCTCGATGTAGGAGTCCATTTTGCCGGAGGCCACCAGCGCCCGCACCTGCTTCATCTCCCGGGGAGTGAGCACCGCGGCAACCGTCGCATCCACACTTCCGTCCCGCGTCCACACTTCCTGCCGCTCATACAGTGCCGAATCCACCTCCCGGAATTTCCCGATGCATGCGGCCGCGTTGGCGTAATTTGCCGCTTCGCGCGAATGCTCGTGGCCAATCACGCCGCGCAACGGGAAATCGCGGTGGATCAGGTACACCTTTCCTTCCGGGATGTAGGATTCGAGCAGCCGGCGAACCGCGCCCAGGTAGAAGGACTTGCACATCGGGCAGGAGTAGTCGCTGAATACTTCCATGACGATCGGAGCGTTCCGGGAGCCGAGAGTCTTCTCCGGCGGGCCCTCCTCGGCGGCTGCCGCGGGCTTGGTGTGGGCCGCAGACTGGCCGGCGCCAAAGGCCAGGCTTGTGGCCATCCCGGCGAAAAGGCCGAAGGTAACGATGCCGACTAGAATCCTATGGATTGGGTTCACGACGCTTCCCCTCTTCCGGCTGCCAAACCCGATACGCCGAGCCAGAGCGCATGATTCTACCCTTATTTTTTCCTATCCCGCCACCGTGCGCCACCACCGGGACGGCCCTGCATTTCGTTCCGTACGAGGAACCCTCGGTTCGCCGCACACTTCTTTACGAGCCAAGCGCGATGCAGAGCATCCAGTTGGTGAGTCATCCGGCCATTCGCCGCCCTCGAACCCGGAAACGAACTCTGCGAAGTGACTGGGCACACAGAAGTTGGGATGCTGAAGCGTAGGCTCAGGATGTAGATGAGCTCAAACCATTCAGGGGGAGCGTCCCAATAAGCCAATGAAAATAGAAGCCTTAGCGATGATGCTGGGCATGCTCACCAGACTTGACAATAACTCACTCAATGTGCATAATGACGCTTGCTAACAGCGGGAGAAGGTTCCAACTGCGCAATCTGTAGGACCCCGGGTGGGGAGGAGCATATTTATGAGCAAGATAATCGGGATTGACTTGGGCACCACCAACTCGGTTGTAGCCGTGATGCAGGGTGGGGAGCCCGTGGTAATCCCTAATCAAGAGGGAGGCCGAACCACGCCTTCTGTGGTGGCCATCACAAAATCCGGTGAGCGACTGGTGGGCCAGGTGGCCAAGCGCCAGGCAGTGACCAATCCGGAGAACACCGTCTATTCCATAAAGCGCTTCATGGGAAAGCGCGCGGACGAGGTGGAGGACGAGAAGAAGCGCGTGCCCTACAAGATCGTGGGCGGCGCGGATAACCACGCGCGGGTGGAGATTGCCGGGAAGCCTTACAGCCCGGAACAAATTTCCGCCATGATTCTCCAGAAACTGAAGGCTGCGGCCGAAGACTTTCTGGGCGAAAAGGTCCAGAAGGCGGTGATCACCGTTCCGGCCTATTTCAACGACAGCCAGAGGCAAGCCACCAAGCAGGCCGGAGAAATCGCCGGCATGGAAGTGGTGCGCATCATCAACGAGCCCACTGCGGCGGCCCTGGCCTACGGCCTGGACAAGAAAAAGGACGAAACCATCGCCGTCTTCGACCTGGGCGGCGGAACTTTTGACATTTCCATTCTGGAAGTAGGCGAGGGGGTGGTGGAGGTCAAGGCCACCAACGGCGACACCCACCTGGGCGGGGACGACATCGACATCCGGGTGATGGAGTACCTGATCGCGGAGTTCAGGAAAGAACAGGGCGTGGATCTGAGCAAAGACCGTATGGCCATTCAGCGCCTGAAGGAAGCGGCGGAAAAGGCGAAGATCGAGCTGTCGCAGATGGCCGAGACCGAGGTCAACCTGCCTTTCATTACCGCGGACGCTTCCGGCCCCAAGCACCTGCTGATGAAGCTCTCGCGCACCAAGCTCGAACAGCTCTCCGAGGATCTGCTGGAGAGGACCAAGGGTCCGGTGAAGCAGGCCATGTCGGACGCCGGCATCACCCCGGACAAAATTGACGAAGTGGTGCTGGTAGGCGGCGCCACGCGCATGCCCAAAGTGCAGGAAATCGTCAAACAACTTTTCGGGGGCAAAGAGCCGCACAAGGGCGTGAACCCGGATGAAGTGGTAGCCGTGGGGGCCGCGGTGCAGGGCGGAGTGCTGGCCGGCGAGGTGAAGGACATTCTGCTGCTGGACGTGACGCCGCTTTCTCTGGGCGTGGAAACGCTGGGCGGAGTGATGACCCCGATGATCCAGCGGAACACCACCATTCCCACGCGGAAGACGGAGGTCTATTCCACGGCGGCCGATAATCAGCCGGAAGTGGAGATTCATATCCTGCAGGGCGAGCGGCCCATGGCCCGCGACAACCGCACCCTGGGCAAGTTCAAGCTGCTGGGCATCCCCCCGGCCCCGCGCGGCGTGCCGCAGATCGAGGTGACCTTTGATATCGATGCCAACGGCATCCTGAATGTCGCCGCCAAAGACCGGGCCACCAACAAGGAGCAGAAAATCACGATCACTGCCTCCACCGGCCTCTCCAAGGAAGACGCGGAGCGCATGCGCAGGGAAGCAGAGGCGCACGCCGCGGAAGACAAGAAAAATCTCGAGGCCATCGAAGCCCGCAATCGCGCGGACAACCTGGTCTATCAAACCGAAAAGCTGATCCGCGAAAACCGCGAGAAGCTGGCGGAGCCAGACGTGCACGCCGCGGAGCAGGCCATCGAGGAAACGAAGAAGGCCATCGCCGAAGGCGGCACCGAGGCCATTCATTCCGCCCTCGAAAATCTGACCCGGGCTTCGCATCGCGTCGCTGAAGCCATGTACAAGGCGGCCGCGGGAGCGCCAGGTCCGGCCGGTGCGGCACAAGAAGCAGCCACCGGCACCACCGGCGAGAAGAAAGACGACGTGATTGACGCCGAGTACGTGGACGTGGACGAGTCCAAGCGGCCGAACTGACGGCGCATTCGCAGGGGCAGGGGCACAGCATTTCGTGCCCCGCCACGTGCGTTTGTCCGGAGGATTCAAGAGGCTTCACGCGCCGGGCGGCACAGGAGATTTGATTGAGCACTGCTGAAGGAGTCCGGCGGATTACCCCGCCCCAGGCCGTCCAGAAGCTGAAAGACAATCTTTACCTGGTGCATGTGGGCCTCTCTGAGGCGCCGGGCGCGGATTGGAAGCGTCTGTTCTACGAGACCCAGCAGCAGGTGTCCGCGGATTTTCTGCCGCGCTCGGTGGAGATCACCGGCTCGATCCTGCGCTTCCGCGCCTCAAACGAGTCCGTTTCCGAACGCCTGGCCACCGTGGACCGCTGGCTCGAGCGCGCCAGCCAGAAGGAAGCTTCCATGGGCTTGCGTACGGAGGAACAAAGGCAGCGGCGCCGCGAGCTGGCCCAGGAGCATCAGGAGCTGGCCGAAGTGAACGCGCGCTGGGCAAAGCTGTAGCGCGTTGTAATCGAGTGGGACAGGCATTCTGGCCTGTCCGCGCAGCAAACGGAAGCGAATGGCCACCACCACCAAAGCCGACTACTACGATCTGCTCGGCGTCCGCCGCAAGGCCAATTCGAAGGAAATCCGCCAGGCCTACCGCAAACTGGCCCGTAAGTATCATCCTGATCTGAACCCCGGCGACAAGTCTGCGGAAGAGAAATTCAAACAATTGCAGGAAGCCTACGACGTGCTCTCGGATGCCAAGAAGCGCGAGGTCTACGACCGCCATGGCTTCTACTCCGAACACATTCCCCCGCCGGGCGCCGAATCCGCCGGCGGCCCCGGCCCCGGCGACTATCCGGTGGACTTCGGCGGTTTCGATTTCTCCGGAGCCGGCGCAAGCTCCGGGACGGGCGGCGGTTTTCGCGACGTCTTCAGCCAGTTCTTCTCCGGGCTGGGCGGCGCGGCGCAGCGGCCCGAAGCGGTGGAGGTGCCCGCGGACCTCGAGTACCAGGTGGACATCGATTTCTGGAGGGCCATCCGCGGCACCGTCGAGAAGGTCAGTTACACGCGCCTGGAAACCTGCGGCGTCTGCCGCGGCAGCGGAAAAGGCGGCGGCCCGGAGCAGACCTGTTCCACCTGCGGCGGTACCGGACGCCGGGCGCAATCCACCATGGGGATGCGCTTCAACACGGCCTGTCCGCGCTGCGGCGGTACCGGCAAGCTCGCCCATCCCTGTCCCGCCTGCGCCGGAGAGGGCCGCGTGCGGGGCACGGAATCCATGGAGGTGCGCATCCCCGCGGGTGTGGATACCGGATCCCGCGTGCGCGTCCCCGGGCGAGGCAATGTTCCGGTGCCGGGAGCTGCGCCGGGCGATCTCTATATCGTCACGCGGGTAGCGCCGCATGCTTACTTCAACCGGCGGGGCGACGACATCTACACCAGCGTCCCGGTGACTGTGGCCGAAGCCGCGCTCGGCGCCAAAGTGGAAGTGCCCACCATTGACGGCCGGGCGCTGTTGCGCATTCCGCCGGGCACACCCAGCGGGCAGAAATTCCGCCTGCGCGAGAAGGGCGTGGTCTCCCTCCCCGCGCACGGCAAGAAGCGCGGGGACCAGTACGTGGAAGTGCAGATTGTCCCGCCCAGCAGCGTGGACGAGCGCGCCCGGCAACTGTTGAAGGATTTGTCCCGCTTCTACGAACAGGATCCGCGCAGGGAGATCTTCGAAAAGGCACAGAAATAGCACAGGCCTTCTGGACTGTGAGACCGGAAGCTGGAGCAGGGAGGGGTGACAGGCAGGAATGCCTGTCCCACGGTTTATGGCGGCACGAACGAAAAAACGCGGCGCGGTGGGTTACATGATCAGCTCCGTGGCGGAGCTCTATAAGGTGCATCCGCAGACCCTGCGGCTTTACGAGCGCCAGGGTTTGCTGAAGCCTTCCCGCTCGGAGGGCAACACGCGTCTGTACACGGAATCGGACCTCGAACGGCTGGAGGTGATCCTAAACCTGGCACGCGAGATGGGCGTGAACCTGGCGGGGATCGAGATCATTCTGAACCTGCGCGATCGCATGAACCAGATGCAGGGACAGATGGAACAGTTCCTGCGCTTCGTGCAGCAGGAAATTGCCCGCGGGCTGCCCAGCGCACCAGCCCATCCCGCGAAGGGAGCCATTGTCCGCGCCAGCGACGCCACCCCCCCGCGGCCGCACCGCCCAACGTCCGTCCGCAAAGTCTGAAACCATTTCGCCTTTGCCGGGTTTACTGTCCAGGAGGCGCCCATGCCGTTCGGGAGATCCTTTCTCTTCCTCGCGCTGTTGTGCGCGGCGTTCGCGGGAGCTTCCGCCGGTGTGCAGGAGCGTGGCGCCGCCGTTCCGGTTTACAGCCACGGCTATTACCTGTTTCTCGCCGATCCGCCGGTGGCTTGTGAGCAGTGCTATGTGCCATTGCTGATCACCCATGATTCCTTGGAAGAAATCGCGAAACAGGCGGAGGGCCAAATCTGCGTGCTGATCACCACCTACGAGCGCGACTCGATCTGGCAGGTGCACGGAATGGTGCCGGTAAAACCGGCGGACATAGAAGGCGCCGCGCGCATCATCCGCATGCGCAAACGAACCTATCGCTACCAGGAGGTGACCGCCGCGGAAATCGTCCGCCTTCTGGAGCATCCCCTGGGCACGATCCCCATCTCCCGCATCCCGCTGCATTCCGATCTGCCGCCAGCCCCGTCTCTGGAGGCGCTGATCGCCGCGTTCCGGGCGGCAAAGTGAGGTTTGTCCCCCGCCGGATTCCGGCAAGCGTTTCCGCGCACCGGCTGTTGTAACCTTTCCCGGCGTCTTGCATATCCTTTCTGAGAGTGCGCATGACCGAGTTTGAGGCCCTCTATCGCCGCTATGCGCCCGACGTTTTCCGGTTTTCTCTGTGCCTGTGTGGAGAGCGCGCGACGGCGGAAGACATCACTTCGGAGACGTTTGTGCGTGCCTGGAACGCCAGCGGCCCCATCCGCGCGGCCACGGCCAAGTCGTACCTGTTTGCCATCGCGCGGAACTGCTACTTGCAGGGGCTGCGCCGTCAAGCTGCCCGCGGTGGACGCGCACGGCACGTGGAACTCGACGAGAATCTGCCCGATCCCGCGGCCCGGCCAGACGCCGCGGCCACCGGCAGAAGCGAACTCGAGTCCGTTCTTCATGCGCTCGGCGAGTTGCCGGAAGTGGACCGCACCGTGCTGCTGCTCCGCGCGCAGGAAGAGCTGTCGTACGACGAGATTGCTCAGGTCACCGGCCTTTCGCTGGCCACGGTCAAGGTAAAGATTCACCGCGCGCGCCTGCGGCTGGGCGCCTGGCGCGCCGCGCGTTTGGAAGAAAAAGGAGAGAAACCATGAACATCTCCCGGGACGTCGCCGCCGATCTGCTCCCCGCGTATCTGTCCGGAGAGGCCAGCGCGGACACTCGTGTGCTGGTGGAAGAGTTCGCGAGACAGGACGCGGAGTTCGCGCGCGGCCTGGAGGCGCAGCGCCGTGAGTTGGCCACCGGCAGGCCCGCGCTGCACGGCGGCGGGGCCGGACTGCCGCCGGATCATGAACTGCGTACCCTGGCCCGTGTGCGCGGCATGGCGGAGAGGCTGCGCTGGCTGCTGGCCCTGGCCCTGATGTTCACGGTGTTTCCGCTTTCCTTCACTTTCGAGGGCCCCCGCATCACCTTCATCCTCTTGCGTGATTCTCCCAGCCTGGCGATGGCTTCCTGGGTTGCCGCTGCCGGTTTTTGGATTGGATTCCTTTCCGCGCAGCGCAAGCTGCGGACCAGCGGACTCTAAGGCGGCGGCGTCCGGCGCTTGCCTCCTCGCGCCGGGCCGTCTATGCTTCCCAGCATGGCGCGCGCGGATTGTCCTGACTGCCGGGGCACGGGCTGGAAGACAGTGGAAGTACAGGCGGCAGACGGCCCGTCGCGGCGCGAAGCTGTGCTGTGTGCCTGTACGCGCGAAGGCCGCGAGGACTCCTTCTTCGAGCGCACACGCATCCCCAGGCATTATCGCCACTGTGATTTTGAAAGTTTCGAGACGGACATTCCCCACGAAGGTGCCCAGGCTAAATCGTGGAACCAGAGTCTGAAGGCGGCCAAGCTGCAAGTTCAGAAATTCGCGAAAGAGTTTCCCTCGGGGAGTGAGCGCGGCTTTCTTCTGATGGGCCCTTGTGGGGTGGGCAAGACCCACCTGGCCGTGGCTGCGCTCGCGGAATTGGCGCGCCGGGGCCACGCCGGGCTGTTCTACGATTATCGCGAACTGCTCAAAGAGATTCAGTCCAGTTACAACCCCGTCAGCCAGACCAGCGAGATGGACGTGCTGGACCCGGTGGTCAAAGCCGAGGTGCTGCTGCTCGACGACCTGGGCGCGTCCAAACCCTCTGCCTGGGCACTGGATACGGTGGGCTACATCCTGAATACCCGCTACAACGAAAACCGCGTCACGTTGCTGACCACCAATTACCTGGATCGCGCTCCCGGCGATCCGGTGCGCATGCCCACCGG
>Ga0335078_10010952_pt1 | contig 13432 bp, 11 predicted proteins | sample Lox_Sample_32_FD_206711 | JGI IMG/M metagenome (GOLD analysis project Ga0335078, IMG submission 206711) | Soil microbial communities from Loxahatchee National Wildlife Refuge, Florida, United States - Lox_Sample_3.2 | ecosystem: Environmental > Terrestrial > Soil > Wetlands | place: USA...
GATGGCCCGCCGCCATCAAGCCGGCGGCGACCGAACCGCCGATATAGCCGCTGGCGCCGGTAATGAAGATTTTCATGGGGGCGCGCCGTCCGGCGAGGACGCCGGCGCAAGCTTGCCCGCCGCTTCGCGCGCGGCGTCTTCCATAGTCATGAAGACCGCGCCCTCGTTGCCGAGGCGGTCGACTAGACCCTCGAGCGCCAGCATGCGATAGCCGCGACCGATGACGAAGGGATGCATGGTGTAGGTGAGCACGCCCCAATCGACCGTCTTCTGCATGTAGAGAAATTCGTCGAGCCAGCTTTCCATCACCGCGCGCGCCGGCTGCAGGCCGGGGAGAACGGTCGCAGGCGTGCGCACGAATTCGAAATGCGGATAATCGTCGAGCGACCAGGAAATCGGCATTTCGATCAGCGCGGTTTCTTCACCGAAGCGGAACGGCGCGCCGAGTTTGGCGACGTCGCCGCGCCGCGCGCGGTAGGGCCGGTAATCGGCGCCCATCAGGCTCGAGTCGTATTGGATGCCGTGCGCCAGCAGCAGCTCGATCGTATGTTCGCTCAAATCCCAGGAGGGCGAGCGATAGCCGCGCGCCTTGCGGCCGGTCAGCCGCGCGATCGCCTCGTTGGCGCGCACGAGGTCGGCTTCCTCCTCGGCGCGGCTCTGATTGGCCGGCGGGATATGCGCCCAGCTGTGATGCGCGATTTCATGGCCCCCTGCCACGACCGCCTCGCATTCGCGCGGCCAGCTTTCGATGGTGAAGCCGGGCACGAACCAGGTGGCCTTGATCGTGCGCGACTTGAGCAGGTCGAGGATGCGGCGCGCGCCGATGACGCCGAACTCGCCGCGCGACAGCGGCGTCGGCGTTGTCATGCTGCGGGCGATGAAGCCGGACTGGGTGTCGAAATCGAAGGTGAGGCAGACGATGTGGCGGGGCACGAGACACCTGCATTGGCGGCGCGAAGTCGCTGCATCATACTCATGCCCGGGCAGGGCGGGTAAGGGGACGCATGGCGAGCATCGACATCGGCATCATCGTCAATGGCGCGACCGGCCGTATCGGCGCGACGCAGCATCTCGCCAACGCGTTGGCGCCGATCCGCGCCGAGGGCGGCTTGCCGGCCGGCGCTGACCGCATTATGCCGCGGCTCCTGCTCGTCGGGCGCGACCGCGAGCGGCTCGCCGGTATCGCCGAAAGCTACGGCATTGGCGACTGGACCACCGATCTCGATGCGGCTTTGGCGCGGACGGATTTCGCGGTGTTTTTCGATGCCGCGGCGACCAGCCAGCGGGTCGCGGCGCTGCGCAAGGCGATCGCCGCCGGCAAGCACATCTACAGCGAGAAGCCGGTCGCGCCCTCGGTTGCCGAGGGCCGCGCACTGCTGGCGGCCGCCGAAAAGCGCGGGCTCAAAGCGGGCGCCGTCGAGGACAAGCTCAATCTGCCGGGGTTGCAGAAAATGTTGCGCCTGGCGCAGTCCGGCTTTTTCGGCCGCGTCACCGGCTTCCGGCTCGATTTCGGCTGGTGGGTGTTCGACGGCGCCGAAAGACCGAGCCAGCGGCCGAGCTGGAATTATCGCAAAAGCGGCGGCGGCGGGCTGACCCACGACATGATGCCGCATTGGCGTTACGTGCTTGAAGGCATTCTCGGGCCCATCCGCCGCGTGGTGGCGGCGACGACGACCGCCATCCCCGAGCGCGTGGACGAGGAGGGCCGACGCTTTTCCGTCGACGTCGACGACACATCGGTCACGCTAGCCGAACTGGCCAACGGTGCGGTCGGCACCGTCATCTGCTCATGGGCGACGCGCGTGCGCCGCGACGATCTCGTCACCCTGCAGATCGACGGCACCGGCGGCTCGGCGCTCGCCGGCTTGCACCGCTGCTGGATACAGAGCGCGGCGGAAACGCCGACCATCCGCCGCTTCAATCCGGATAGCGATATCGGCGCCGATTATCGCGGCCAATGGAAAGAAGTGGCGGGCGCGGATACCTACAGCAATCCCTATCGCGTCGGCTGGGAGAATTTCCTGCGTCACGTCGTTGCCGGCGCACCGCTGCTCTGCAATTTTGCCGCGGGCATCCGCGATGTGCAGTTGGCGGAAGCATGCTATCGCAGCGCGGCGCAACGCACATGGGTGACGCTCGATGACATCGCCGGCTAATCGCACCGCCTTCGTCTCCGGCGCTTCGACCGGACTCGGCTATGCCATCGCCATCGGCCTCGCGCAGGCGGGCTACGATGTCGCGGTGACGAGCCGCGACGTCGCGCGGCTCGAGCCGCTGTTGCAAGAACCGGCGCTGCAGGGCCGCAAAGTGGTGCCGGTGAAGCTCGACGTGCGCGTCGATGGCGACATCACGCAGGCGATCGCGGCCGCAGCCGACGCGCTCGGCGACATCGACGTGCTGGTCAACAATGCCGCGCGCTCGCTGGTCAAGCCCGCGGTCGAAGTCACGCCGGCGGAATGGGACGATGTCGCCACCACCAATCTCAAGGGGCCTTTCTTCATGGCGCAGGCCTATGCGGCGCGCTGCATCACGCGCAAGCGGTCGGGGTGCATCATCAATATCGCTTCGACCCACGGCATGACCGGGTTTGCCGGTCGCGCCGTCTACGGCATCACCAAGGGCGGGCTGATCCAGATGACGCGCATGCTGGCGATCGAGTGGATCGGCCACAACATCCGCGTCAACTCGGTGGCGCCGTCGACCGTGCTCACGCCGTCGCGCGCCAAGATGTACGACGATGCGACGCGCGCGCGCATGCTCGCGCGCATCCCGACCGGCCGTTTCATCACACCCGAGGAGGTCGCTGCCGCCGTCGTCTTTCTCGCGAGTCCTGGCGCGGCGTCGATCACGGGCGAGACGCTCGCCGTCGACGGCGGCTTCATGGCGAGTTGACGTTTATGCCGTCAGGCACAAGCCGTGGTCGGGGCTGAACGACAAGAACACCTTTTGCTCCGGCGCGATCTGTTCGTAGTGATCGGTCTGGATGCCGAGCTCGAAGCGGCCTACTTTGACGCGGCATTCCAGCACATTGCCGAGATAGACCGTGTCGACAACTTCGCCCTCGAACAGATTGCGCCCGCCGTCGGCCGGCCGCTCGAAGTCGAGCGCGATATCTTCCGGCCGCAGGCTGAGCGTCACCTGCTGTCCGGCGACGGCGCCTTCGCCACCCATGGCCTGCAGCCGCAGCGGCGCGCGACCCTCGCCGAGCCCAATTTCCAGCTCGCAGAACTCGCCCGAGCGGCCGAGCAGCACGCCCTGCATCAGATTGGCGACGCCGATGAAATTGGCGACGAAGGTATTGGCCGGCCGGGCATAGATCGCCTGCGGATCGCCGATCTGCTGGATGACGCCGTTGTTCATCACCACGACACGGTCGCTCATCACCAGCGCCTCGGACTGGTCGTGCGTGACATAAATCGAAGTAATTCCAACCTCGTGCTGCAACCGCACCAGTTCGACCCGCATCTGCTCGCGCAACTTGGCGTCGAGATTGGACAACGGCTCGTCGAACAAGACGACACGCGGCTCGTAGACGATGGCGCGCGCGAGCGCCACGCGCTGGCGCTGGCCGCCGGACAATCTCGTGGCGTAGCGGCCGGCGAGATGCGGCAGGCCGACCAGTTCGAGGGCCTTCGTCGTGCGCTGCTTGATCACGTCGGCCGGCGCGCGGCGGACGCGCAGGCCATAGGCGACGTTGTCGAACACCGTCATGTGCGGCCACACGGCGTAGCTCTGGAACACCATGCCGATGTTGCGGTCTTCCGGATTGATATAGATGCCGCGCTCCGGCGCCGCCACCACGTCGCCGCCGATGCGGATTTCGCCGCCGTCGGGGCGCTCGAGGCCGGCGATGCAGCGCAACGTCGTGGTCTTGCCACAGCCGGAGGGGCCAAGCAGGGTGACGAACTCGCCTTGCTTGACGCTGAGATTGACGTCGTTGACAGCCAGTTCCGCGCCGAAATGCTTTTTCAGATGTTCGAGTTCGACCATGGCATTCATGGCAGTACCGCCAGCGTGTGCTCGGGGTCGAGCCGCAGGTAGACCTTCTCGCCGGTCTTGAGGCCGGCGCGCGGATGCGCCATCACCTTCCATTCGAAGTCGCCCCAGCGCACCCGGCAGTCGACGCAATTGCCGAGAAAGATCGCCTGGATCACTTCGCCTTCGAGGGCTGCGGCGCCGCCGTTCTGCCGCGAGGCCTCGACGTTTTCCGGGCGCACCGAGACAACGGCATCGGCGCCCGCCGCCATGCCTTTGCCGAGCAGGCACGGCACCTGCACCGCGCCGCCTGCCGCGGCGATTTCGACTTCGCCGCGGCCCGGGGCGGTGACGGCGGTCACGCGGCCTTTGAGCAGATTAGCGACGCCGATGAAATTGCTGACATAGGCGTTGACCGGCCGCGCGTAGATTTCGCGCGGGCCGCCCTTCTGTTCGATGCGGCCCTTGCTCATGACGATGATCTCGTCGCTCATCACCAGCGCTTCGGCCTGATCGTGGGTGACGTAAATCGAGGTGATGCCGACTTCGTGCTGGATGCGCTTGAGTTCGACGCGCATCTGCTCCCTGAGCTTGAGGTCGAGGTTGGACAAAGGCTCGTCGAACAACAGCAGGCGCGGCCGCGGGACGATGGCGCGCGCGAGCGCCGCGCGCTGCTGCTGGCCGCCGGAGAGCTGAGTGGCGAGCTTGCTCGCCATTTGGCTCAGGCCCACCAGCTTGAGCACGTCGGCGACGCGCGCGTCGATCTCGGCGCGCGCGACTTTGCGGATTTCCAAGGGGTAGGCGACGTTCTCCGCCACCGTCATATGCGGCCAGATCGCGTAGCTCTGGAACACCATGCCGATGTCGCGTTTCTCCGGCGGCAGAAACAGGCCCTCGGCCGGCGCCGTATAGACGACCCCACCGACGCGGATTTGCCCGGCATCGATGGTGTGCAAGCCGGCGATGCTCATCAGCGTCGTGGTCTTGCCGCAGCCGGAGGGCCCGAGCAGGGTCAGGAATTTACCCTTGGGTACGCTGAACGAGACGTCGTCGACCGCGCGATCGTTGCCGTAGAGTTTCACCAGGCCTTCGACCTCGACGTAATGGCCGGCCGCGTTCTTGTTGTCCATTGCGCCGATTGCGCTCCCCACGCTCACGCCGTCAGCGCCTCGCGTCCGGCGACGCGGCGGAAAATATAGACGCAGACCAAGAGCATGACCGTCTGCGTCATCGACAGCGCGGAGGTGAGCGTCTCGTTCTCGTAATTGGTGAGATAGTAGACGCCGACCGACAGCGTCTCGGTGCCGGACGTATAAAGGATTATCGAGATCGACAGCTCGCGCAGGAAGATGATGAACAGCAGCACCCAGCCGGCGAAGATGCCGGGTTTCAGCAGCGGAATGGTGATCCGTCGCAGCGTGGTGAACCACGAGGCCCCGGCCATGCGCGACGATTGATCGAGCTCCTCCGAGATCGCCAGCATCACCGAGGAAATGTTGCGCTGGCCGTAAGGAAAGAAGCGCGTGATGTAGCCGAGCAGGATGATCCACAGCGTCGCGTAGATCGGCGTCTTGATGTAGGTGACCAAAACGCCCATCGCCAAGACAATGCCGGGGAAGCCGACCGGCACCACGCAGAGGAAGTCGAGGAGCCGCGCGCCGAAGCCCTTGGTGCGGTGGATCATGTAGCTCACCACCAGCGACAGGATCATGGCGATCGTCGCCCCGAGAAAGGCGAGGATGAAACTGTTGACGATGCCGTTGGTCGCCGCGGAAATGTGGTCGGGCGCCCAGAAGTCGAGCGTGCGCACATAATTGTGCAGCGTGAGATCCTTGGGGATGATTTCGGCCTGCCAGACCGGGTGCAGGCTCACCACCAGAAGGCAGAGGATCGGCAGCACGACCGCGATCAGCAGAAACGTCACGTTGAAGGCGAGGGCGAGCCATTTCCAGCCGCCGAGGTCGATGACATTGGGGCGGAAGCCCTTGCCGGTCACCGTGGTGAAGGAGCGCGGCGCGATATAGGCCTGCTGAATCCAAATCAGCAGCACGGTGATGATGCCGAGCGCCATGCTCATGGCGGCGCCGAGATAGAGATTGGCGTCGTCGCCGACCGCCTTGGAGAAGATCTGCGTGGTCAGCGTCTGCCAGCCGTAGGGTGCGGAGAGCTTGAACGGCACGCCGAACTCGCCGGCGCTGGTGACGAAGACGATGATCATGCCGGAGAGGATGCCGGGCGCGACCAGCGGCAGCGTAATTGTCGTTGCCGTGCGCAACAGGCCGGCGCCGGTGGTGCGCGCCGAATCCTCAAGCGAGGGGTCCATACGGCGCAGCGAGCCGACGACGAAGAGATAGACCAGGGGCGCAAAGAAGATTCCGGTGACCCAGATCACGCCCAAGAGATTGTCGACGTTGAGCAGGTTGCCATGCACGCCGAGATAGTCGCGCGCCCAGCTGTTGAGCAGGCCGGTCTTGCCGCCGGCGAGATTGTGCCAAGCGATGGCGCCGACAAAGGGGCTCAAGAAGAAGGGAATGAGATTGAACGGCTCCAGCCGATCGCGGCCCGGACAATTGGTACGCGCGTTGATCCAGGCCAGCGACACGCCGAAAAAAGTTGCGAGTACCGTCGAGCCGGCGCTCACCGCGAGCGTATTGAGGAAGGCCTTGGGGATGACGCGGTCGGTATAGAGCGTGCGGTAGTTGTCGAGGCCCCAGGTGGTGTCGAAACCGCCCGAGTCGAGCACGCGGAAGCTCGACACCACCAACACGAACAGCGGCAGGATCACCGCCGCTGCCACAATCACGCTGACGACGATGGTGGCGACAGATTCCTGCGTGACCAGGCTGCGCCAGCGGCTCACCGCCTGTTGCTCCAGTCCGCCGTCTGCCAGCGTTTGAGTGCTCATTGCACGATCCGTCGCAACGGCCGTTGTGAAAGCGAGGGTCCGCCTCCTGGCGAACCCTCATCGAGTTGCGGCCGCTATTGGAACTTGGTCTGCCAGTCGGCGCGCAATTGCTTGAACTTCGCTTGCGAGGCGACCCAATCCTTGAGCCCGATCATCTTCGTCGTTTTCATGTCGAAGAGATATTTCTGCGCCTCCGGCGGCGGTGTGTAATCCTTCATGAAGGAATACATCATCTCGCCGACGACGAAGACGTCGGTGCCCGGCTTGCTCAAGAGATACTCGATGAACAGCTTGGCGGCGTTGGGATGCGGCGCGCCCTTGATCACCGCGGCCTGATTGCCGAGCATGACCTGGCCTTCCTTGTAGGTGCCCCACTTGAGCACCTTGATCAGGTCGGGCTTCTTCAGCACGTCCTGATAGACGCGGCCGGTCAGGTTCCACATGTCGAGCGGCCGCTGACAGGAGACGACCATCTGCATCTTCGGCTCGGTGCGGAATTCGATCAGCGGGTCGGTCGCCTTCAGCTTCGTCCAAAGGTCGTTGAGGTTCATGCCGGCTTCTTCGAGCGCCAGCGCGGTATTGTCGTAGGTGAAACTCTTGGTGAGATCGGAAGCGATCGTTTTGCCTTTCAACTCGGGCTTGAGCACGTCGGCATAGGACGTCGCATTGAAGTGTTCCATGCCCGGGCACGAACTGTTCCACACCGGTTGGAAGGTGTAGGCGAAGGGCACCACGACATACGGGTAGTTGGAATACTGACCGGCGGCCTTCACGCCTTCGGCGTGATTTTTCCAATAACCGCTGTCGAGCTTCTCGAAGGCGCCGCGCTTGGATGCCTCGTCGAAGAAGCCAGGCGCGCTGACGATGAGAATATCGACGGTGTGCTTGCCGGCCTGGATCTCTTGCCGGGTCTGCGCCACGGTTGCGCCGGTGCCTTTGCGCAGATTGTTGAACTTGAAATTCGGCCCGAGATTGTAGCGCTTGATGAAGCCTTCACCGAGATGCTGGCCGGTCCAATCGCTGAACTGCGGATTGAGAACGGTGACCTCGCCCTCTTTTCTGGCGGCGTCGACCAGCGCTTTTTCCTGCGGCGTCAAGTCATCCGCGTAGACCGGAGCGGTCGCGGTCAGCAACGCGGCCGCGGCAAGCGGAGCCGCGAGCAGTGCAAGTTGACGAATTGCCCGTGCCGAATGGCGTGAGCCCATGGTTTCCTCCCAATTGCGTGCCCCCTGAATTCGACTTGCCGGTGGGCCGGCGTCGAAAATCGTTCTTATTGCCGGCAACCCTATTGGCATACGCGACGCAGGGAGTTTGCCGGTCACCCATTAAACCGCAATTGCCCCGACAAAGGCAATTTCCGTGTGGTTCGCGAACGCCTGTCCACGTTGTGAACGCGGGCCCGAAATGCAGCCGAGCGTTGCGTGGGGGCCTGTTGCCGGGCCGTTCAAACGGTGCCTAAAGTGCGGCCATAAAGCGCACCGCATGGCCGATTTTGACGCAATCCCTGCCGCGCGGCGCCGCCGGGGGAGATATCAGCTTGAAAATCGGAATTCTGCTCGGCGACGACATCGGTCTTGAAGTCGTGCCGGAGGCGGTCAAGGTGATGAAGGCTGCGGCATCGCGCGCCGGCCTCGGCATCGATTGGCATCCGCTGCCTATCGGCAAGGCAGGACATGAGGCGGAAGGCGATACGCTGCCGCCGTCGACCGAGGCGGCGCTGTGGAAGCTCGACGGCTGGATCATGGGACCGATCGGGCACGCGGCTTATCCGCGCAACGACCCGACCTGGGTCATGCCGCCGGTGCGCAAGAAATACGAACTGTTCGGCGCGGTGCGGCCGTCGCGCTCCTATCCGAACATCAAATCGATCCACAAGGACGTCGACATCGTCTTCCTGCGCGAGATCTCCGAAGGCATGCTTTATTCGGAAACGGTGGTCGCCGGCGGTCCGGAATTTCGCCCGAACGACGATATCACCGTCGCCATGCGCGTGATCACGCGCAAAGGATCGAACCGCGTCGCGCGCGAGGCCTTCGAGATCGCGCGCACGCGCAAGCGCAAGAAGGTGACCGCCGCGCACAAGGAGCCGGTCTACCGGCTGGCTTGCGGCATGTTCGCCGAGGAATGCCGCAAGGTGGCGAAAGAGTACCCGGACGTAAAATTCGAAGAGTCGATGATCGACACCATTTCGATGAAACTCGTCATGGCGCCGCAGCAATACGACGTGGTGGTGACCACCAACCAGTTCGGCGACATCTTGACCGACATCGGCGCCGGCCTCGTCGGCGGCTTGGGGCTAGCGCCCGGGCTCTGCGTCGGCGAGCGCCAGGCGATGGCGCAGGCAACGCACGGCTCGGCGCCCGACATCGCCGGCCGCAATATCGCCAATCCGTATGCCATGATCACATCGGCGCAGATGCTGTTGGGCTGGCTCGGCCGCAAGCACAACGAGCCGAAGGCGGTCGCCGCGGCGAGTTCCATGCAGGCGGCGATCGACACGGTGATCACCGAAGGCAAGCATTTAACCAAGGATCTGGGCGGCAGCGCCAGCACCCAGGAGATGGGCGACGCCATCGCGGCGGCCGTCCAGCAATAGAACGACTCAGAACAAAAACGGGAAGCGCCATGTACAGTCTGCAACTCAGCCCCGAACAGTTGGAAATCCGCGACACCGTGCGCGATTTCGTCACCCGCGAGATCAAGCCGGTCGCGCTCAAGGCCGATCGGCTCGATCAATGCGACCGCACCTTGCTCGTCGACCTTATCGATCAGGCTTCGCAGATGGGCCTGCGCAGCCTGGCGCTGTCAGAGGGTCGCGGCGGCGCCGGCGCCGATGCGCTCACCTCGTGCATCGTCACCGAGGAACTGGCGGCGGGCGATGCCGACATCGCCGCGGTGCTGTCGGAAAGTTCGCGCCTTGCGCATATCCTGTTCGACCAGTGCATGAACGATGCGCAACGCGACGCCTTCCTGTCCAAGTTCCAGAGCGGCGACCGCTATCACCTCGCCTTTGCCGCGCGCGAGCCGGGAACAGAGACAAGGCTCGGCATCAATTATCATCGGCCCGCCGATCTCGACGTCGCGGTGAAGACAACCGCGGCAAAATCCGGCGGCGATTTCATCATCAATGGCGTGAAGGATTGCGTCGCCAACGCGCCGGTCGCCGGTCTGTTTGCGGTGCTGGTGCAGATTCCCGGGCGGCCGTCCGCCAATGTCGTTCTCGTGCCGGCGGATGCGGCGGGCGTGAGCGTGCAGCCTGAGAAGAGCCCCTGGCAGCACGGCACCTGCGGCGCGGTCATCTTCAAGGACTGCAAGGTGCCGGCCGGCAACCTGTTGGGCGACGATGCGGCGGCGATTTTGGCCGGCACCGCGACGCCCGGCCGCGGCGTTCCGCTGGCGCAGGCGCTCGCGCTCGGCGTCGGCCGCGCCGCCTACGAAGCCGCGCTCGACTATGCGCATATCCGCGTGCAAGGCGGCCGCCCGCTGGTCGAACATCAGGCGATCGCGACCAAGCTCGGCGAAATGGCGATCAAGCTCGAAATCGCGCGCGCCGCGGTCTGGCAGGCGGCGTGGGCGTCCGATCATCCGGAAGCCGTCGCCGATCGCAGTCTGGCCGACCTGCCGCTGACGAGCATTGCGCAGGTGTTCACCTCCGAGGCGGTGATGCGCACCGCCAAGGACGCCGCGGAAATCTTCGGCGCCATGGGCGTCATGCGCGACATGCCGCTGGCGAAATACGTGCACGATGCCCGCGTCTGCATGCATTCCGGCGCCGGCAACACCGATCTGCGGCTGCGCGTAGCCGAGGAAATCGCCGGCTACCGGCGGGCCGACAAACGCGCGATGGCGCTTGCCGGCGAATAACAAGGTTTAAGTGAGGGTATCCCCATGGACTTCAATCTGAGCGACGAGCAACGCGCCTGGCAGATGAAAGCGCGCAAATTCGCCGAGGAAGAGATCCGTCCGATCTCGCTCGAGCGCGACAGCATTTCCACCCCGCGCGAGACCTGGGACTGGGACATCATCAAGAAGGGCTCCAAGCTCGGCTTCCGCACCATGGCCGTGCCGAAAGCCTGGGGCGGCCAGGGCACCGATTTCGTGACGCAAGCGCTGGTGATGACCGAGCTCGCCAAGGCCGACAGCGCCATCTCCAAGGCGTTCAGCCAGAACTGGAAATGGAGCCATCTGATCTCGGCGTCCTGCACCGAGGAACAGAAGAAGCGCTTTCTGCCCGCTTTCGTCGCCGACGACGGCTGGGTGCTCGGCAAAGGCATTACCGAGCCGAGCGCGGGCTCCGATAACCGCATGCCGCAGGACGACCCGAAGACCGGCATCAAGCTGCGCGCCGAGCGCAAGGGCGACGAATGGATTCTCAACGGCGAGAAGGCCTTCATCGCCAACGCGCCGGTCGGCAAGCTGTTCTTCATCGACGTGCGCACCGATTCGACGGTGCCGCCGCGGCAGGGCACCAGCATGTTCCTGGTGCCGAGCGATACGCCCGGCTTCCGCATCGGCAAGGTGTTCAACAAGAGCGGCTGGCGCTTCTACCAGAACGGCGAGATGATCTTCGAGAACGCGCGCGTGCCGCACGCCAACATCGTCGGCGAGGTCGGCGGCGCAGTGAAGAAGGCCGGCGGCTCGGGCGGCGACACCACCGGCGGCGATCTGTTCGGCGATCTCGAATTATGCGCAAACGCTTTGGGAATTTGCGACGACGCCTGCGCAACGGCGTTGAAATTCGCCAAGACCGCCAAGCAGGGCGGTCAGCCGCTGTTCGCGCAACAGAACGTGCAATTGCAGCTCGGCAAGATGTACATGCTCACCGAGGCGCTGCGCTCTTTCGTGTTGCGCGTGGCCTGGGAGCACGACAAGAGAATCCACTCGGCCAATGCCGGGCTCGCCATGAACTACTCCGGCGACGTCGCAAACGAGGTAACTGAGCTTTACATGGAGATTCGCGGCGCGCAGGGCTGTCACATGGATCATCACACGGACAAGATCCTGCGCGACGCTTTCATCTGGAATCACCTTGCCTGCGACAGCGTCTCGCGCATGAAGGTGGTGCGGCGGCTGGCCGCCGCGGCGTGACTACGCCCCGATTTTTACCGGCTTGCCGGTTTCGAGCGATTTGATCACCGCCTCGAAGGCGCCGATCACGTCGAGCATCTGCTCGGGGCGCACCGGGAACGGGGCCTTGCCTTCGACAGCGTCGGCGAAGGCTTCGAGCAGCACCCGCAGCGAATCGACATGCGCAAATGTCTGCTGCTGCGGCGCGCCGCCGATCTTGGCGACGGTGAGCGTGTCCTCGCCGTTCGCTTCGGCGTAGCCGTCGGTGCCAAACACGGCGCAGCGCCAATAGACCGGCGTCGCGCGTATCGTCGCCATTAGGCCGGTGGCGCCGCTTGCGAATTCCGTGAGCACCGCGACCACGTCGCGCGGATCGGGCGGCGCCTTCTTCGACACGCATCGGGCATCGACATAGGAGATCGGCCCGGCGAGATTGACGAAGGCGTCGAGCACGTGCAGCCCCGCGCCGGTCATCCCGGCGCCCGGCGACTCGCGCGGATCGTCGCGCCAGCCGCCCGAAACGCGCGTCGAATGCTCGTTGGAGAAATGCCCCTCGATATGCATGATCTTGCCAATCGTGCCCGCCTCGACCACGCGCTTGAGCTCGCGCATGGAGGCAAAGCAGCGCTTGTTGTTGCCGCTGCCCAGCGGCAACTTCGCCGCGCGCACGGCCGCCACCGCGCGCTCGGCTTCCGCCCGCGTCAACGCCAGCGGCTTCTCGCACCACACCGGCTTGCCGGCCGCGGCCACCATGCGCACCTGCTCGACATGTAGCGAATGCGGCGTCGCTAACAGGATCGCCTGCACTTGCGGGTCGGCGATGGCGTCCTTTAAGTCGGTAGACAACCGGAAACCGTGCTTGGCGGAAAGCTCGCGCGCGAGCTCGGGCTCCTTGCTCACGCCCTGAACGATGCGGATGCGGTCGCTTTTGCCTTGAATTGAACCGAGCACGGTCTGGCCCCAACGGCCGAGACCCACCATGGCTGCATTGATCATTGTTGCCCCGACATTGCGATGTGTCTTGCCAATCTCCGCCAATCGTTATGACATGACAAGCGCATGATCTCGAAAAGTGAGGGCCGGTTTTCGGATAAGATTATGCACAAATAAAATGCTTGGGTCAGCGGGCGGGAGCAATGCAATGAAAGCGATGGTGCTGCGGGGGCCGAACACCCCGTTCGAGATGGCCGAGGTAGCCGATCCTGTTGCCGGCCCGGGCGAGGCCGTCGCCCGCGTCATCACGTGCGGCGCCGGGCTCACCATCCAGCACGCCAAGGCCGGCCGGCGCAGGATCGACTTCCCGCGCATCATCGGCCACGAGATCACCGGTGAGATCGTCGAAGTGGGCGCTGGCGTCTCGACCCTCAATGTAGGCGACGGCGTCACCTCTTTTTTCTATTTGAATTGCGGGCACTGCCGATATTGTCTGACCACCCTCGAGCCGCTCTGCACCAATGGCGGCGGCAATGTTGGGCTGGAATGCGA
>Ga0335078_10010954_pt1 | contig 13432 bp, 12 predicted proteins | sample Lox_Sample_32_FD_206711 | JGI IMG/M metagenome (GOLD analysis project Ga0335078, IMG submission 206711) | Soil microbial communities from Loxahatchee National Wildlife Refuge, Florida, United States - Lox_Sample_3.2 | ecosystem: Environmental > Terrestrial > Soil > Wetlands | place: USA...
GCTTGGCCATGCGGGGAAAGATCTCGCAAATCTGGATGCCATCGACGTTAGTGGGAATGGGCTTGTAAGGTCCCCGAATCTCGGCGGGCGCGTTGGGCTTCATGTCCCAGGTGTCCAGTTGGCTGGGGCCGCCCACCAGCATCATCAGGATGCAGTTGACGTCGTTATCGGGCTTGACGGCGCCCATGGCCTTGAGGCCGAAGAAGTCCGGCAGGGTGAGGCCGAGCAATCCCAGCGACCCGGCGTGGAGGAAATCGCGCCGCGTGAGTCCATCGCAGAAGTGAACGGGCTTGTCCGCGTCGAGCCTGAACATAAACGCCTCCCGAGAGCCGTCCGCAGTCAGCTTGCAAGCGGTCAACGATGGCCCAGATGAATAACGAATACTACTTGCGGCCGGGGTAGTCAAGGAGGAATTGAGTCACTGAGCCATTGGGTCAGTGAGTCATCAGGTTGTGCCATTAAAGAGCGAAGGAGCTCCGCTTTCGTTCTCAAGGTCCAACTGCCCCTGAGGCATGTAATCAGTGTCTTCCCGTCTTCAATGCCCAATGACCCGATGACTCAATGGCTCAATTCTTAGAGCTCTCTCCGTCCCTCGATCGACTTCATCATGGTGACTTCGTCGGCGAATTCGAGTTCGGACCCCACGGGGACGCCGGTGGCGATCCGCGTCACCTTCACTCCCAGCGGCTTGATGAGCTTCGAGAGGTAGATCGCAGTAGCCTCGCCTTCGACGTTGGGGTTAGTGGCGACGATGATCTCGCGCACTTTGGCGTCCTTCAGCCGCTCCAACAGGCTCTTCAGCTTGAGCTGTTCCGGTCCGATTCCGTGCAACGGCGAGAGGGCGCCGTGCAGGACGTGGTAGAGGCCGCGAAACTCGCGCGTTTTCTCGATGGAAATGGCGTTGTAGGGATTCTCCACCACGCAGATGAGGGAAGGATCGCGCGTGGGGTCGGTGCAGTATGCGCAAGGATCGACGTCGGTGAGATTGTTGCAAACGCGACAGAACCCGATCTTATCTTTGACGTCGATGATGGCGGCAGCGAGGCGTTCCGCCTCCTCACGTGACGCACGCTGGAGATGAAAAGCCAGCCGTTGAGCGGACTTCTGTCCGATACCCGGAAGGCGCTTCAGTTCGTCGATGAGGCGAGCCAGAGGCTCGGCATAGTCTTGCATACCAGTGGCGAGTGGCTGGAGTCCAGTGGCTAGCGAAGAAAGCCAATCATTCCGTACTAGCCGCTAGCTTTACTTACTACTCAGTAGCTGAGTGAAGGCCGGATATATTGAACATGTTGGTGATATTGCCAACCTTGCTGGCCAGTTGTTCGTCCACCTTACGCGCAGCCTCGTTCACGGCTGCCAGGACCAGATCCTGAAGCATTTCCGTGTCCTTGGAAGCGTAGATTTCAGGATCAATGTGAACCGTGGTCAGGTGTTTCTGGCCGTTCATTTTGACCGTCACCATGCCCCCGCCCGCCGATGCTTCCACCTCCAGTTCGTCCAGTTGCTTCTGCAGCTGCTCCTGCATTTGCTGAACTTGCTTGATCATCTGCTGCATCTGCTGCAGGTTCTTCATGGCTTACTCCTGGCTAAGGTCTTTGACGTCCAGCAGCGTGCAATCGAAGCGCTTGCGAAAACTACTCACTACAGGATCATTGGCGGCACGATCTTGCGCACTGGGTCGCGAATTGGAGGCCCTTTCCCCCATGTCTTCGAGTGTAACACAAATCCGGACGGGTTGCCCCAACACCTCCGAGCAGGCCTCGCGCAACTGATCCATACGATCACGGCTTTTCAGAAGGTCAGCGATGGATGACCGCTCCCTGGGAAATAGAAACCGCACTTCCCCATTTTCCAGGCGCCACCCGGAAGCCTGTTCGAGACAAGTGCTCACCATCTTCTGGGACCGATTGAAGAGCAGCGCTTTCACGGCCGCCAAGCGCCCGTCCTGGCCGTCCAGTGTTGCCGAGGGTGGTGCGACCTGAGGCGACTCTATCCTGGGCGCGGTCGCGGTAACTGGAGTCTGGGGGGCTGCGACCTTTGCGGCCGGCGGCGGCAGCGGAGCCAGTGGAGAAGTTGGGTCCGCATCCGGAGCAGGCGCTCGCAGCATCTCAGCAGGCCGTTTCTGCCGATCGGGGTACGCTGGCGCAACCGTTGCCGTCCGGTTCGATGGCGTCGGAGACGCGGCCGGGCGAGGCGTCTCGGGTTTGGAGCCCAAGGCAGACTGGGGCGCACCACTCGTTCGCTCCGTGCCGCGCAAGCCTTGAAGTTCGCCAAGCAAGCTTTCCAGCGACGCCAGCCGCCGGGCGTGAACCAGCTTCATCAGTCCCAGTTCGAGGTGAAAGCGCGGCTGGAGCGAATACCGCATTTCCGATTGCAGGCGGAGGACGATCTGGAAGAAGCGCGTCAGGTCTTCCTCGCTCCACAGCTTCGCGAGTTCGGCGAGAGTGGCACGCTCCGCCTTGGGTACCTGCAGCAGTGGACTCTCGGGTCCGCAACTTCGAGCCACCATCAGGTTGCGGATGGTATCGCACAACTGGGCCGAAAAATGACCCAGCTCGTAGCCTTCGGCGGTGAGTTGACCCACCAAGTCGAGGACGCGCCGCGCGTCTCCGGCGTGCACTGCTTCGACCACTTCGCGCATAAAGCGCGTGGGGACCACCCCCAGCAGTTGGCGCACGCGCTTCTCGTCGAGCTCATTGCCGCAGGCCGCAATCACCTGGTCGAGCAAGGACAGCGCATCACGCAGGCTGCCTTCGGCCGCCTGGGCGATGGGCGCCAGCGCGGATTCATCGGCGCGAACACCCTCGGCGGCCACGATCCGCTCCAGTTGGGCGTGAATCTCCGCATAGTCGAGCAGGCGAAACGAAAAGTGCTGGCAGCGTGATTGGATGGTAGGAGGGAGCTTGTGTGCCTCGGTGGTTGCGAGGATAAACAGCGAACGTGGCGGCGGCTCTTCCAGCGTTTTAAGGAGAGCGTTGAAGGCCTCCGTCGTGAGCATGTGCACTTCGTCGATGATAAAGACCTTGTACCGGTCGCGTGACGGCAGGTAGCGGACCGTTTCCCGCAACTCCCGGATTTCGTCGATGCCGCGGTTGGAGGCGGCGTCGATCTCGAGCACGTCCACCGAGTTTCCGGCCGCGATTTCGCGGCACGAGTCGCAGGTGCCGTCCGGAGTGATGGTGGGACCCTGGGCGCAATTGAGCGCCTTGGCCAAGATCCGTGCCGTGGTGGTCTTACCCACGCCGCGAGCGCCCGAAAAAATGTAGCCGTGGGCGACGCGCTGCTGGAGTATGGCGTTTTTCAGCGTGTCCGTGACAAGAGGCTGCCCCACCACCTCATCGAATGTCTGAGGTCGATACTTGCGGGCGATGACTTGGTACGACATCTTTCGATTTTGGATTTCGGATTTCGGATTTTGGATTGAAGAAATCGAAGACCAAGATGCCACCCGTCGAGGGTCACTTGTCCGTTGCTGGAAAAAGCCTCGGCGGTTTCTCGAACGGACAAATGAACTTCGAGTTGCGGTTTCGTCTTAATCCAAAATCCAAAATCCAAAATCTAAGATCCAAAATCAGACTGGTCAGACTTCGGGTGACCTGCGGCACACGAAGAGGCTCGCTACCGTTGCTTCCTTCCGGACCTGGCGGGGTTCACGAGCATTCGTCGCACAGGGCCCGAAGTCTGATATTCAACTCCTCGGCGAGGGGTTTCTCCAATTAAAGATCTTAACACCATCGTCCCAACGTCGTCGATGATTATGCTTGCCGATGCGGCGCGCGTCAATCACGAAGAAAGTCGTGACGAAGAGAACCGCGAGTCGGTGGTCAAAAGTCAACAATCGACAGTTGAGAGTTGAAAGATCAAGAGAAGAGTGCGATTGCGCCCGTCTCGTTTGATCGCGAGGGCCCTTCCCTCATTCCGTTCCGGACTTCCGCCCCAGCCTCGACTTCAGGTCTTCCAAGTCCTTCTTCAACTGGCTCTGGCGGCTGGCGATACTCCAGGCGTAGACAAGGAAAATCACCCACATCAGGCTGTATGCCGCCATTAAGTAACCGAGATTGGCCGCCACGTCTGTCTCCTTTGGAGTGCGGCAGCTTGCTGCCGCTTTCTTTTTCGCCGACCCTCGCCGCTGGCATCTGTTCGTAGCGGCGAGTTTACCTCGCCACGGAAAATGGCGGCGTAAAGCCGCCGCTACGGGAGAATGGCGGCGTGAAGCCGCCGCTACGCCTCACGCGTCACCAAGTCCCGGCGAAGCAGGCTGATCTCACGCCGGGTCTGGGCCAGCCAGATTCGCTCCCGCAGCAGAAATGTGAATACACACAGAAACGCTCCCCAGCTTACCAGCAAGGTGATGAGCATGCTCGGCGGCAGGCCGGAGTCCGGCCCTCCCATGACCACCGGTTGCGGGTGCTGGGTGCGCCACCAGCGAATGGCCATGTAGTCGATCGGGACGTCGACAAATCCGATGATGCCGACCACGGCGGCGAGTAGCGCCGAGCGATTGGGGCTGACATAGCTGCGCAGCATCAGGTAGGAAACGTAGAGCAGCCAGAGGATGAAGGTCAGCAACAGCCGCCAGTCTCCCCAGGCCCACCAGATCCCCCAGATCGGCTTCGCCCACAATGGACCGGTGACGATGACGCACGTGCAGAAAATGAATCCCACTTCGGCCGACGCGTGGGCAAATTCGTCGGCGGCAGGCGAGCGGGTCCACAGATAGCGCAGGCTCCCTAGAAAGACGAGGAAATAGGCCAGCATCGCGGTCCAGGCAGACGGTACGTGGATATACATGATGCGGTACACCTGGCCCTGATTAACCTCGTTGGGCGCGTACAGAAAGATCATGTAAAACGCGACCAGGACCCAAGCAAGGGTCACTCCGAGATGGATGGCGGCGGAGGTTTCGGTTTTCATTCTATCCTTGGTCCATGGTCCCTTGTCCTTTGTCCCTTGTCCTTCGTCCCTTGTCCCTCGCCCCTTGCCTTTGCCGTGTCGCCACCGGGCTTTTTCACAAGGGACAAGGGACTAAGGACAAATGACCAAGAATCAAGGACGACAAACGAACGACTATTCTTCAATCACATATTCAAACAACAGATAGCATAACACCACGAAGATGATGCTGAACCCCGCCAGCAGTTTCAACCAGCTCGCAAAAGCAGCCGGGCTCTCGCCGCGCAGGACCGACGTCGTGGACTCGATGGCGCCAATGAAAACCGGCAACACCACCGGGAACTGGAGCACGGGCAGCATCACTTCCCGCATGCGCGTGTTCGAGGCCACGGCGCCGAAGATGGTTCCCACGGCCACGTAGCTGATCGTTCCAAGAGCCACGATTAGTGAGAACCACTTGAGCGTCGGAATAAAGGAGAAGTTATACCAGAGAACGACGGCAAAAATCACCACCACGTCGGCGATACCCAGGAAGAAGAGATTGGCGAGCAACTTGCCGATGTAGATGGCCCCCGGATCCGCCGGCGTCAGTCCCATACCTTCCAGGCACTGGTTCTCACGCTCGGCAGCGAAAGAGCGATTGAAGCCGAGGATGCCGGCAAAGGCAAACGCGATCCAGAGCAGGCCGGGTAACAGCCGCAAGCTCTCTTCGTGACCGGGCTCGTAAGCGAAGCTGAAGAGGAACACCACCAGCAGGCCAAAGACGCACATGGCCGCCAGCGTCTCGCGATGCCGCCATTCGACGCGCAAATCCTTGACGAAGATCGCCCAAATAACGCGCAGACTCTGCACCTTTAGTCCGTTGTCCTTCGTCCCTCGTCCGCTGCCGACTCTGACGCGGCCGCCGCCTGCCCCTGTATTCTGCCTACTGCCTTCTGCTCTCCGCCGTTCGCACCGACTGCGGCGCCACGCCGACCGGTCCATCGTAGCGCAGCCTCCCAGCTTCGAGTCCCACCAGTCGCCGCGCCAGCGCCGCACCCTGCTCGAAGCTGTGGGTGGAAAAGACCAGGGTCTTTCCGCGTGCTGGTAAGCCCGCCAGCAGGTCTTCGAGCTTGCGCGTCGAGTGAGCATCGAGACCCGTGAAAGGCTCGTCGAGAAAGATAAAGTCGGGATCGTTCAGAAAAGCGCGCGCCAGGGTGGCTCGCTGCAGGAGACCGCGCGAGAGCCCACGGACGGGCTCATCCGCGCGCTGCCGTAAATCGAAAAGTTCGAGCGCTCTGTCGATGCAGCTTCCGAGATCTCGCAGCGCCAAAAGGGTGCCGATGAACTTCAGATTTTCGCGGGCGGTGAGCTCCCCGTAAAGGAAGCTGGCATGAGAGACGAAGCCTAGCCGGGACTTCAGCTCCGACGAGTCCTGGCGCAGGTCGCGGCCGTTGAATAGCGCGCGTCCTTCACTGGGGCGAGAGAGGCCGGCGAGGGTGCGAAGCAGAGTCGTCTTGCCCGCGCCGTTGGGGCCGTAAAGCAGAACCGACTCGCCGGGCTCGATATGCAACGAGATCCCACGCAGTGCGGCGAGGTCGCCAAAGTACTTCGAGACGTCCCGGAGCTCAAGAATGCCCTCAAGAACGCGACGGGCGGGCGGGGCTTCGAGTGGCATAAGTTTCAGGGCTAGCGGGCGGGCCTTTCTTGATCTGCGCTACGATTTTAGCTTTAAGCTCCAACCGCTCTTTCCAGTACTGTTTCTCCGGGATTTTTCCGGCCTCGAAAAGCTCATCGAGGTCGACCAGCGAATCGATCAGTTTATCCACCTTGGCATTACGCTGTTTCTGGCCGGAGCTCTCGCCGGTTCGGTCCTTCCACGCGGGCCAGTCCTTGGCCACGCGCACGCCCAGCGCCCACAACGTGATCAGTAGAAAGCAGGCGAGGAGCGGCCATCCCACTCTGGTCACCGAGTTGGGAAGCGCCTTTACGTCGCCCTGGCCTTGCTCGCCTTGCGTGCGCGGAGCCGCCGTAGCCTCGCCAGATAGCTTGGCATCGATCGCGGCCCCGGCGGCGAGGTTCTTTGCGTCGAATTTTTCGATGCTGTCCTGCTGATCCACCCCCGCGGGCTTCAGCACTTCGGAATTGAGGGCCAGGCTGGAGGGCGTGAGGTAGAGTTCTGCCGTCTCCACCGGAAACGGCACCTTGTCGCTCAGATCCAGCTGCATCGATCTGTAGTCGGCCTCGTAATCAATCGTGATCACATTCTCGCCCGGCTTGATCGGAATACGCAGCAGGTACTCGTTCGGCGACTTGGTGTTCTCGGGCGCTTCCGGCAATTGCATCCCCATCAGACCCGTTACCGAGGCCGTGGGTTGCCCGGCCCCCGGGGGAACGCGGAAATGGAAAGCCCCGTCCGGACCTACGTAGGCGCGAGGAGGTTTCGAAGAGTTGACGATGGTGTATTCCTTCCGCACGTTGGCGTTCGCGCCCGCGGCGCGGCACATCATGCGCAACAACTGGATGCGGAGCACCGCCGGAGAAGAAGTGGCGTCGTAAACCGTTACATCCGAGCTGGCGGTGCCGTCGGGGCTGGGCCTGACGGGACCGTGGTATTTCGCGCCCTGGTAAATCGCCTCGACAAGATAAAACGGGGCGTTGGCTTCGTCATACTTGATCACATACTTGCCCTGGGCGTCCGTGGTGGCCTTAGCGATCGCTTGCATACCCTCGCTCGGCGTCAGTAGCAGGACGGTCTGGTTCGCGACGGGACGGTTCGTTGTGCCGTCGGTGACCGTGCCTTGGACGGTCACGGCCGCGCGGACCGCCGCTGGAGCAAAGACGACTGCGGCGAGGGCTGACAGAAGAGCGGCGCACAACGGATGTCTTCGATTGGGCAGCCTGGGACTTCCTTTTAAAAGGGCAAGACCATCCGTTGCGACCCTCACCCGGCGCTTCGCGCCACCTTCTCCCAACGGGAGAGGGCTGGAATCCCTAAAAAGAAACTCGCCTCTCCCGTTGGTGGGAGAGCGTGGCGCCAAGCGCCGGGTGAGATTCGCTCCCACGCAGGGCCTCGCTTCTAAAGAGCACAGTTTGGCTTCCAGATCGCCGCTATCAATCACTTGTCGCTCCTCGCGCGCATACGCGGCGTCACCGGCGCTCCACATTCACCGCAAAACTTCACCGGCAACGGATTCTCGAACCCGCACTTGGCGCAGACGTAATCTTCTACGACCGGCGCTTGGACCTTGCGGCGGGCACGCCGCGCGGCGACTTCGCGCTCGATAAACGCTTCGTCCGTCGTCATGCTCTCCAGCTCCTGGGAAGCCAGCATCAGTTGGGCCGCTTCTCCGGTGTAGCTGGTGCGAAGGCGCTCGTAATCCTCCGGCACGATCTTGCCGGCCTTGTACTCGAACTCGAGATCTTGAATGTTTTCATAGAGGACGAGTCGGCGGCGCTTCAGGTCCGCCCGCGGGGTCACGTCAATGGGAACCATCGCCGATCCCTCTGCCGCGAGCAGCGGGCTAACCACAAAGATCGCCAACCCGGCGGTGATGAGTAGAATGATAATCAGTGCCATCTTCGGTCTCCCGAGTCCTTATTCTTCTTGAAGCTGTATTCAAATTCCAAACTTCTTCGTAGCGCGCTACGATTTCTTTCTCCTCTCGCCACTGGCACTCGCCCCTTCTCCAGTTTGGCTACGGCGCCAAGCCGCGCCGGGATCAGGGGGACAGGGGCTAATCGAGGACGCAAATGCCCTTGACAGAATATAACGGACTTGACCGATTTTAATAAATGACTTCCCAAAATATCCCGTTTTCGAACCCCTTTTTTGCCTGGTTTTATGGCAAAAACGCGGCTGAGCCGGGAGATTCTGGCCCGATTTACCCCCGATTTACCCAGGGAAAATTGGCGTAATTCCGTCCCCAATTCGAATAAGTGCTTTGTTTGCAATACGAGCCCCATATTTGAATCCATCCGTAAGCCATTTGTTTGCAATAATTTGGATATACCACCGTCTTGTAATTTATTGCAATAACTCGATATATCCGCTTCGATGGTCGAAAATCCGCAAAAGCGCCGAAATGGCTAATTAATTTCCTTGTTATTTTTCTTGGTACAATCATACTTGCAATAGTGGACGTGACCGGCCTTCCTAGCCGTGCCTTGACGCCGCCACAAGTGAGGTCGCATCCAGTGGTGTCACGTCTGAATTCTGACAACCCCTCTCTCCCCCAAGGAAGGTGTACTCTTTGCTCGCTTTTGTCCTTGGTGAGCGACATTCTTATCTTCCAAGCTTTCGCTTGTATTTTGATAGACACACCTATCACTTGTCCGTTTTCGGACGCCCCAGCGAGGCATTCATCTCCTCCTCGACGGCAGCCATGACCTTGGGATCGATCACAGTTGTCGGCGTCTCCGCAAACTCGGCAGCAGGCGTCCTCATGCGCCGCACGATCATAATGACCGCCACCAACCCGACGACCAGTCCAACACCGGGCAGAACCCACGCCGTGAGGTCGAATCCCTTGGCGGGCGGCGCCGCCAACACTCCGACGCCGTAACGACTGACGAAATCCTGCAGGATCGCTTGCTCATCTTTGCCCGCGTCGATGTCTTTCGTGATGAGAGTTTCCATCTGCGCGCGCATTGCGCACTCCGACGGTGGGTGCGGGCAATGTTCAAGAGTGGTGACGCAACCGCAGGTGCAGTAGACCTTCTGCGCCACGGATTTCATCGTCGGCTTGATTGCCGCGCCCAGCGTGGTGGAAACACACAGAAAAACGATCGCCAATATCGCGAAGGCACTGCCCAGGCATCGTACCGCGAACCCCATCACTCCTGACCACCGGGATTCGGGATTCGGGATTCGGGATTCGCCGAGGAAATGCCTCAGGCTTGTTCTGCAGACCCATAACTCCGAAGCCCTAACCCCTTCTGTCTTATTAATAAACACGTTTTTCCTCAACCAATTCCTCTTTCGTCTTGCGAATCTCGGCCATTTCCTTCTCCACCCGGCTGGGGACCATGGCCAGGAGGCTGCCGAACAGCAGCACGCTCATCCCCATCCATACCCAATCGGTCAGCGGGTTCACGAAGACCTCGATGATGGCCTTATTGCTATCCGGGTCGATTCCATCCAACACGACGTAAAGGTCCTCGGCCATCGAGTCCTTGATGGCGACATGGCTCGTTGGCTGCTGGCTGGCCTTATAGAGCCGGCGTTCCGGGTGAACGCTGCCCAGCGAGCGGCCGTTCTTGGTGATGGAGAAGACTGCGCGGACATAGGTGTAATTCGGATCATCACCCCCAGTCAGACTCTCGGTGCGCAACATGTAATCCTTGATGTGGATTACGTCGCCTTCGTTCACCAGCGCCTTGGTCTCCGACTTGAAAGCCAAGCCGGCAAAGCCAATGAAGAGAAACACCATGGCCAGGTGGATCACGTACCCGCCGTAGCGCCGCGTGTTCATCATGGTCAGGTTGTAGACGGCGAGAAATGGATTCTCGCCCTTCATGCGCGCGCGAGTGCGGGCTCCCTTGTAGAACTCGGCGATGATGCAGGTTGCAGTGAAAGCGCAGAGAAACAGCGTCATCCAGGCATAGAGATCGCGCATGCCGAAGATGAGCAAAACGGCTCCCCCGGCCACAGCTACCGCCAGCGGCAAGGTGAAGTTGCGCTTCAGACTCTGGAAGGACGTCTTGCGCCACGCGAGTAGCGGACCGGCGCCGGTGAGAAATAGGAGAATAAGACCGATCGGGATCGCCACCTTGTTGAAGAACGGCGGACCCACGGTCACCGTGACATTCTCCACCGCCTTCGAGATCACCGGGAAGATTGTGCCCCACAGCACCGCGAACACCATGGCCAGCAGCACCCAGTTGTTGAACAGAAATCCGCTCTCGCGCGAGATCACCGAATCGAGCGTGTTCTCACTCTTCAGGTAGTCGAGGCGCAGAAACAGGAGCGTGATCGAAAAGAGCAGGAGAATGCCGAGAAAGACGGCGAAATATTGCCCGATGTTCGACTCGGCAAAGGCGTGCACCGACTGCACCACGCCGCTGCGAGTGAGGAATGTCCCGAAGATGCACAGGAAGAACGTGGTCATCACCAGGACCACGTTCCACACCTTCAGCATGCCGCGCTTTTCCTGGATCATGACCGAATGCAGGAAGGCCGTACCGGCGAGCCAGGGAAGGAACGACGCGTTCTCCACCGGGTCCCAACCCCAATAGCCACCCCATCCGAGCACGAGGTAAGCCCACTGCCCGCCCAGCAGGATGCCGACCCCCAGGAACATCCACGGCACCATCGTCCAGCGACGGGTGGCGCGAATCCAGTTGTCACCCAGTTGCTTGGTGATGAGCGCGGCCATGGCAAAGGCAAACGGGACTACAAACCCGACATAGCCGAGGTAAAGCATCGGCGGATGGATCACCATCGACGGATACTGAAGAAGGGGATTCAGTCCTTGGCCTTCGGCCGCGCGAAAGGCCGTCATGGTGCCGTTGGCCCCCGCCAGGGAAAGTTCGCCGAACGGGTTGGCGATAAAGAAGACCAGTGAGGAGAAAAAGACCCCGACGGCCATGGTGATGGAGACCACCCAAGGCATCAGTTGGCGGTTTTTCTTGCGATTCAGCAGCACCGCGAAGCCACCGTAGCCCGCCAGTAAGAACGTCCAGAAGAGCAGCGAGCCTTCCTGGCCCGACCACAGCACGGATACCTTGTACGAGGCCAGCAGATCGCGGTTCGAGTGCGCCGCCACGTAGGCGTTGTGAAAGTCATTGGTGAAGATCATGTACTCGAGCGCGGCTACCGCAATCGCGGTCATGATCCAGAAGCCGAGAGCGGCCCGCTCGGCGCTTCTCAGCACCCGCATGCTGCGCATCTTCCCCGCCACGGCGCCGGCGATGGTGCCGAAGATGGCGAACGCCAAAGCACTGATCAGTGCAACGCTACCGACTTGGTTCATTTTTGCCTCTAGTTGACGGTTACAAGTCGAAAGTTGAAAGTCAAGATGCTTTCAAATCTGCTTATCGGCCTTTCGTACTGCACTTGGCGGAACGCCGCCCGGAATCTATAACTTGGAATGCTGGCCCACTCGGTCTTAACTTTCGACTCTCAACTTTCGACTTTCGATTGCTTTTCTCACATTGACGACTTCTGAGTCTCGCTAGCAGCCTGGCCCGGTGCTGCCTGGTATTTTGAAGCGCACTTCGCCTGGATATGCTCCGCCTGAAACTGGCCGCCCGCTTTGTACGTACCTTCGACGATCGCTTGCGCGCCATCCCGGAACGTGTCGGGCAGAGTATCGCTGCCCACGTAGTTGACGGCTACAACGTCCTTATCCTGGGCAAGACGGAAGGTCAGTGCGCCGCCGCGGCGCTCGATCGACCCCTGCTCCACAACCCCGCCCACCCGGAGGTGTTCGTGCGACACCTTGCCGCTTATTAATTCACTCACGGTCACGTAGTAGGTCTTGCTTTGCTGAAAACCGGAGACCGCTTCCCAGCCCACCACCCCCAAGATAATGGCAATGCCAATACCAAACTTAACTTGTTTGCTCAATTTTCACCCCTAGCTTCCTGGCCCCCTTCCACTCGACGGGCCCTCGCTAAATTCTGCACCCTCCGCCGCCGGGAGTCAATCGCGGCTTCGTCCTTCACCCGGAGGCGCGGCATTCGTAGAGGCGGCCTTTAGGCCGGCATCTTCGATCACTGCACTACAAGCAACAAGCAAGGCGGACAATGCCGACCTAGAGGCCGCCTCTACGAATGCTGCCCTCCGGGCTAAGACGAGTTCTTTCATACCTTCTCAGTATGTGCGATGCGCACGCCCAACAACAAGTTAGTATCGCGTGGATCGTGTGATCGTGTCTGTGACATTCGTCACACTTTGAGGAAGTCCGCCGTCAACCGTTGACAGTCGAGAGCGCTTTTGACTTTCGACTGTCAACTTTCGACTTTCTTCCTGCTTTGACTTTCGACTGTGAACTTTTCGACTTCTTCCACCGAACTGGAAACGAGGTGGCGGCGTCTTTTATAGTGAGTCAGATGAGTGACACATGGGGCACGATGACAGGGGGCCTGGCGGAAGCGCGTGTGACACCTGACGCTTCGTGGGAGCGGGAATTCGAGGCTCGGCTGGCGGATTCGTCGGGGCTGGCTTTCCGGGTGGCGCTCGGCGTGTTGCACAATCGCGAGGATGCGGAGGACGTAGCCCAGGAAGCATTCGTCAGGGCCTACCGAAGCTTTCATCGACTTCGCGACCGCGACCGGTTCCGGGGCTGGCTGGCCAGGATCGCCTGGCGCCTGGCGCTCGATCGCCGGCGTGGGACCGAACGGCGTGAGCAGCGCGAGTTAGCCGCATCCGACCCGGCGCCTTCACTCACCGTAGAAGATCTGGCGGCGTCGCGCCAGTTCCAGGAGCGGCTCGAGCGCGCCATGGACCAGTTGCCGGAGAAACTCCGCATGGTGCTGGTGCTGGCGGGAGTTCAAGGCTATGACACGCGCGAAGTAGCGTCGCTGCTGGCGTTACCTGAAGGCACGGTAAAATCGC
>Ga0335078_10010955_pt1 | contig 13431 bp, 8 predicted proteins | sample Lox_Sample_32_FD_206711 | JGI IMG/M metagenome (GOLD analysis project Ga0335078, IMG submission 206711) | Soil microbial communities from Loxahatchee National Wildlife Refuge, Florida, United States - Lox_Sample_3.2 | ecosystem: Environmental > Terrestrial > Soil > Wetlands | place: USA: Florida...
TGCGCGGGTCTGGGTGTTGAAGGTGTGTACGGAAGGCGAGAAACTGGCGCTGCTGCAAGGGGCGCGTCAGAAATGCTATGAGCTGAGCGTGAGCTCAGCGTAGCGGCGCAGCGCTCACAAAAAACTGACTCGACCGACCCAGCGGGGCGGGGTGTCGCTGTCTGGCTTCCACCCGGTCAGTGCGAGGGTCACGGGGATGTAAAAACCAGCCCAACCCGCGCCACAGTTCATATCGGGTCGCCAAAATCGCTGTTTACGGCGACCCAAAGAGCCCCTGACCACTTCAATCGCGGGTTTTGGGACACCAGTGCCGGTGGCGGTCCGCTTGACAGATCGGATATAATTCCGCCGCTGAGGAAGCATCAAAGCCAAGGCTCTCGGCCGCGGCACGCGGCGAGCGCCAAAGGAGGACTATGAACGAGACCAATTCCCGGTTGTCGGAAAAGGGCGCTGCCAACACCGCCGCCCTCATCACCATCCCAGCTATCATCACGCTGGCGATCACCATCTTGCGCTTGGTAGGCGAGCTTCAACACTGGCCGCGGCCCTGGTTCGATGCCGCCGCCGGCGGCGGCGGAGCAATCATCGGCATTTCCTGGCTCCCCTTGATCTTTGGCCCCTATTTCGCCTGGAAGCTGGCGGCGGCGGGCGAGGGACCGGCGAGCGTGGGCAAGGCTATCGGCCTGGCTTTTGGCGGGCTGGTACCCATTATTGTGGGAGCTATCCTGGCCATGCCAAGGGGGGGGACCCATGAGGCGCCGTTCGCGCTGTTCATCGTTGGTTCTCTCATCATGCTGTTGGGAGCATTTGTCCCTGGCCTGGGGTGGAAGGGTCTGGGAAATACGCTGCTCGCTTATGCCCTGGCGGCGCGCATCCCGGTGCTGATCGTCATGTTCATCGCCATGAGCGCAAACGGGGGGCAGGGATGGGGCACCCACTACGACGTGTTACCAACCTTCATGGCCGGTACCCAGATGTCGTTGATGCGGAAGTTTTTCACGATCGGCATCATGCCGCAGTTGACCTTCTGGATCGCTTGGACGGTGGTGGCGGGCAGCATTCTGGGCAGCATCGTGGTGGCGGTGGCTCGGCCCGGCAAGCGGGCGGCCAATGCGACGGCGTAGCTTCCAGTAAGGCCGAGCGGCGCTCGGCCTCGCTTGGCCGGTGCCGCTGGGACCCGCCTGCCTTGGGCCGGATGCCGTGGGGACTCGCTTGTCTTGGGCCGAACGCCGTTCGGCCCTACGAAGACGGTGGTGTTCCGCCCGAACCTCCGTGTGTGTCACGGCGCAGCACTCGCTGGCGGCGAGGCGGGCGTAGCGTTCTTCACGTACTGATCGAACCAGCGCAGCATCTCCCAGAGAACGTGCTGGATGGATTCGCGCGCCGCGTAGCCGTGCGCCTCGTCCGGCAGCGTCACGTAGCGGACCGAGGCGCCGTTGCCCTTGAGGGCCCGGTACATGCGCTCCGACTGGATGGGAAACGTTCCCGAGTTGTTGTCGGCCTCGCCGTGGATCAGCAGGATCGGCGCCTTGATCTTATCCGCGAACATGAAGGGCGACAGCTTGATGTACACGTCCGGGGCCTCCCAAAGGGTCCGCCGCTCGCTCTGGAAGGTGAACGGGGTCAGCGTACGATTGTAGGCTCCGCTGCGGGCGATGCCGGCGCGGAACAGGTCGGAGTGGGCCAGCAGGTTGGCGGTCATGAAGGCGCCGTAGCTGTGACCGCCCACGCCCACCCGGGCCGGATCGATAACCCCCATCGTGGCCGCCTTGTCGATGGCCGCTTTGGCGTCGGCGACGATCTGCTCGATGTAAGTGTTGTTCATCGTCTCCGGATCGCCCACCACCGGCATGGCCGCATTGTCCAGAACCACGTAGCCCGCCAGGAGAAAGAAAAGCTCAGAGGGGCCGCGGATCACGGTGAAACGATGGGGCGAGCCGGTTACCTGCGAGGCCAGGTCCGCGCTGGTGTACTCCAAGGGATAAGCCCACATCACCGCCGGGCGGCGCTCCCCTGGATGGTAGTCGGGAGGCAGATAAAGGGTCATGGAGAGGCCGACGCCGTCGGGGCGTTGGTAGGTGACCAGTTGCTTTTTGATGCCGAGCAGTTGCGGCGTGGAGTCGGGGAAATGAGTGAAGGCCTCGCTCCCTCCGGCGGCGGTGTGAATGAAATAGTTGGGCGGATCGGCGGGGGTCTCTCGCCGGGTGAGGAACTTGGAGGCGTCAGGCGCCAGCAGCGCCGCCACGCTCTCGTAGCTCTGATCGTCGCAGTGGAACAGCCGCCGGGCCTCCAGTGTCCTGGTGTTGAAGCGGTCCAGGAACGGCCGATCGCCCTCCTCCGAGGCTCCTGCACCTTCGAGATAAATGCTGTCGCCATCCTGGAGCATAGCGCGCTGGCCGTTCGGGAGCACCCGCATCACCGGCTGGCCCGGGTCGTGATAGCGGTCCGACACGCTCAAGTCCCACACCAGGCGCGGCGGCGTGGAAAGGTCCCTGGGGTTGAAGAAGAAGGCGCGACGACGCTGCTTGTCGCGGACGTAGTCGCGCACCATGGCCAGGTCCCCGCGCTCTCCCCAGATGATGCCGGCGAACCTCTCTTCCGTCTTCAGCATTTCGGTAGGCGTGGGCTCGGCGCCCGGCGCGAGCGCAGCCACGTCGAGCCTCAGCACGCGATCGCGGGGCGTCGCTTTCTTGCGGGGATTGCCGCCGTCGAGCGCCTCCACCCACACCAGGGTGGCGGGTGCGGTCGGCTGCCAGGAAAAGTCGCGCGGACCAATGGGCACGCCGCCAAGGGGCGTGTTTTCGTGGAGCGGGAGGGTCGCCACCTTCGTCACCAGGCGCCCGGCGCGGTTCCACACCTCCACTTCGCGCGGGAAGTCCTGGAACGGCACCAGCGTGGAATAAGGCCGGCGGAGGCGCTCCACCAGAATGTGCTTGCCATCGGGCGCAGGAGCCACAGCGCCGAAGATCGCCGGCTGGCCCAGGCGAGTGGTGTGCTCCACCGTCGCCGAGATCTTGGTAGCCAAGTCCTGCTTGGGGCTGTGAATGGCGACGCTCACCAGTTCCAGTTGCGAAGTGGCGTAGTAGTCGAAGAGCTTCCCATCGAAATCGTTTTGCAGCAGGTCCTCGAAAGTAGGCTGCGGGGCCGCCTTGCCGAAACTTTCCTCGATGTGCGGTCCGGCGGGGACCAGCGGCGCCTGCGGCGGAGCGCCGCGTCCGGCGGGCACCGTGCGGCAAAGCAGCGCCTGGCTATCAGGCATCCACTCGCAGGGCGTGCCTAGGGAAGAATTCAGACGCACGTCACTGAGAGCGTGAGCAGCGCCGCTTTCGGCGTCGCCCACCCATAACTCGACGGTCTTGCTGGCGGTGTTGATAAACGCGAAACGCTTGCCGTCGGGGGACCACATCGGCGCGCTCAGGTGCGGCCCGGAGGGATCGACCGGCAGCGTGACCTTGATCTCGCGGCCGTCGGCAACCCGCTTGAGCACGTAATCGGTGAAGCGCGGCGGATTGTGGGCACCGTTGTTGGCCGGATTGATCCGAACCCCGGCGAGGCGCAGCATCGGCTGGGCAAGGTCGGCAATGGGAGGATAGAGCGACGGCGAATAAAGCAGCACCACGTCCCGTGTGGGGCTGACGCTCGCCTCGGGCGTCACCGGCGCGTTCAAAACGTCGAGAATCGCCTGGGGCGGTTGCTCGTACCTGGGCATGCCGGATTGCGCGCTAGCCGCTGCCGCGCCGAGGATCAGTGACATCAGCGCCAACGCGGAAAGAAGATTGGGTACCGAAACGCGGCTACTTGCCGAAGACGAAGACAATGCGGCTGAACACCCCGATGGCCGGCGATGTTTTGTGTTATTTTCCATTTTCGATGTATCCCCTTCGTACTGCCATTCCTTACTTCTTACCGCACGGAGAATAAGAGCTTAGCACAGAGTTTGCAGAGACATTGTCTGTTGTCCGTCGCGGGGGCAACTTCTTCGCTTGCGGACTACTGATAACGGACCACGGTCGTCTCGCTTACAGTGTCCGTGGTCCGTTGCGAAACTGGAGCGCGCTGCCCCACCATTTTAGCTCTGATCGGCGCCTCCCCGTCCGCGTCTCTTCATTACCCCACTTTTGAATTGACTTCGAGAGCACTGGTACTATAATGGTAAAGAGAAAGGCGGAAGGTCGCTCCGGCGCGAGTCGGGGTCTTTCCAGGAGCCCAAGGCGGCCCCGGAGCAGGCCAAATCAATGGTGCCTCTTCAGTTTGGTAGTACGAAAGTACTCTCTCTGATGAGGCGGGTCCGCCGATAGGGGCTTATATGGCAACCTTTGATGCACGCAAACCCCGCACGGGGACGATCACGGTGGGAGGCCCGGCGGCGCCCGCTCGTAAAGCAGCCAGTGTCGCCGCGGCGCCGCGCACGTCGATGCAGGTAGGAGAGGCCAAGCGCGCCGCTAAGAAGGCGCAAGCGGTGAAGGTCAAGATCACCGCCAAGGATCTGGCCATCTTCACCCGCCAGTTCTCGGTGATGATTGAAGCCGGGCTGCCGCTGGTGCAGTCCCTTGAGATTCTTGCCGGGCAGCAAGCGAGCCCAGGTTTTTCCAACGTGCTGAGCGGCGTTCGCTCCTCCGTGGAAAGCGGGGCGACGCTCGCCAACGCCTTGCGGGAGTACCCCAGAGTTTTTGACCCCCTGTTCACCAACATGGTCGAAGCCGGAGAGGCGGGCGGCATCCTGGATGCCATCTTCCAGCGGCTCTCAGGCTATATTGAGAAAGCGGTCAAACTGAAGTCGGCGGTGAAGTCGGCCCTGATCTACCCCACCTCTGTGATGGTGATCGCCACCGGCGTCATCTTTCTGCTGCTCTGGAAAGTGGTGCCGATCTTCGCCAACTTGTTTGCTGGCATGGGCGTGGAAATGCCTCTTCCCACCCGGATTGTGATCGGGCTCAGCCACTTCGTGGGCAGTTTCGCGTGGCTGATGGTTCTGGGAGTCGGAATCTTCGTCTACCTGCTGAAGCGGTACTACCGCACGCCTCAGGGGAGGCTCGCCATCGATGCCCTCATCCTGAAGATCCCTGTTCTGGGCAACGTGATGCGGAAGATCTCGGTGGCGCGCTTTACCCGCACCCTCGGCACGCTGCTTTCGAGCGGCGTCCCCATGCTCGAAGCCATGAACATCACTGCCTATACCTCCGGCAATGCCGTGGTGGAGAACGCCATCCTGAGGGTCCGCAAAGCCGTCGAGACGGGCCGGACGGTGGTGGACCCGCTGCGCGAATGCGGGGTCTTTCCCAACATGGTGGTACAGATGGTCGGCGTGGGCGAGCACACCGGGGGGCTCGACAACATGCTCGGTAAAATTGCTGACTTCTACGAAGAAGAAGTGGACGTGGCGGTGGCCGACCTGCTCGCCGCCATGGAACCTATGATCATCGTCTTTCTGGGCTTGGTGGTGGGCGGGATCGTTATCTCCATGTACCTGCCGCTGTTCAGCCTCATCGGGAAGCTGGCAGGGTGAAGAAATGCTGAATGGTGAATGATGAATGATGAACAGAAGAGAAGCTGTCCCGTCTTCTTTTTTTGTTCATCATTCATCATTCATCGTTCATCATTTCTTCTATGCAGCCCCTTGCTGATTTACAGTCCTGGCTTCGCTGGGTCACTCGAATCCGCTTCGTTATTATCAGCGTTGTCTTTGCCATCGAGCTGGCGCTGCGCCACTTTGCCCCGCGGCCTGGCGGTCCTTCCCTTCATGCCTTGGCGGCCACCATTATCCTGTGGTACGTTCTGGGGCTCTTCTATCTGATCTACAACCAGCTCGGTGCGGATTATCTGCTGCAGGCCAACCTGCAGATTTATTCGGACCTCTTCTTCATCACCGCCGTGGTCCACGTGACGGGCGACCTGGACAGTAATTATTCATCCCTGTACCTGTTGGCCATCATCTTCGCCAGCGTCCTGCTGCCGCGCGCCCAGGGTTACCTGGTAGCGGGCGTAAGCTTCATCCTGATGGGCTCGCTTCTCGAGCTGGCGTATCTTCCCAGCCTCTACCCGAACTTGGTGGCGGCGCACCCCGCCCTCGGCGCCTTGGCTACTGCGTCGCCCCAAGTTGATCTCGTCACCCTGCAGGTGAAGATCGGGGCCAGCCTCTTCGGCTTTTTTGCAGTCGCCTACCTGGCAAGCTACCTGGGGGAAAGGCTGCGCCAGACGGGCGCTGAGTTAAGGGTCCGGCGCGGGCAAGTGGCCAGTCTCCAGGCAATGAAGGAGAACATCATTCGCAGCATGAGAGGCGGGCTAATCTCGACCGATCTGGACGGGCGGATCACGGAAGTGAACCCCGCCGGCGCCGTCATCCTGGGCCGTTCGCCGGAAGCTTTGAGGGGCTTGAGCATCCTGGAGGTTCTTCCCGGCGCCGAGTTGGAAGGTCCATCGGGCAGCTCCCCACCTGCCATCTCGCGGCGCGAATTCCTGCACCGCAATGCGGGCGGAGAGGAGCGCACGCTGGGCATCTCGGCGTCACCCTTGCTGGTGCCGGAAGTCGGCGTTGTCGGGTGCGTGTACACTTTCCAGGATCTGACGGACGAGAAGCGCCGGCAGGCCGAAGATCGAGTGAAAGAACGCATGGCGACGCTGGGGCGCATGGCCTCGGCTATCGCCCATGAGATTCGCAATCCTCTCGCCTCGATCGGCGGCTCGGTGAAGCTGCTGCACAACCTTTCCAGCCTGGACGACGACCAAGCTAAGTTGATCTCGATTGTCACTCGTGAGTCCGAGCGGCTCAACAAGCTGGTCTCTGACTTTCTGCTGTATTCTCGCGACCAACGCTTTGAGTTTCGCGAAGTTGACATCGCCACTCTCCTGGAGGAAACCCTTCTCTTACTGGAACACCATCCTTTGTTCGGGCCCCAGGCGCGGATCGAGCGCAAGCTTCCGTCCCGTCCGGTTCTGGTCTCCGCCGACGCCGACAAGTTGCGCCAGGTTTTCTGGAACATCTGCGACAACGCTTTGAAAGCGATGCCGCAGGGAGGCACTCTGACCGCCGGAATTGAGGAGGCCGCCCATCGTGATGACGGGTACGTTCGGGTGATGATCTCGGATACGGGCATTGGCTTTCCCGAGGAACATCTCAAGAAGGCTTTTGAGCCCTTTCAATCAGGCTTTCCGAACGGCACCGGCCTGGGCCTCGCCATCGTGTACCAGTTGATCGAAGGCCACGGTGGCCGTATTCGGTTGGAGTCCGCGCCAGGGAAAGGCGCGCGCTTCGTCATCGACTTGCCCCTAAAGAAAACAGAAGACAGAAGTCAGAAGTCAGAAGTCAGGAGTCAGAAGTCGGAATGAAGAGCGTCCGTTGCCGGTGGCCACGTTTCTTCATGCTGGCTTCGGCCTTCTCACCTCTGACGCCTACATGCCTTGCTGATTATGCGGTTCGAGCGAGCCAGACCCTGTTCGTTCCGGCGCATCTGGTGGCTTGGGCTGCTTTCTGACTTCTGTCTTCCATCATTCGTCGTATCTGCTTCGGTTGCGCCAGGCTCGACGCTGAGATACACTTGACTAGTCCGGACGCGACTGGTATTCCCCATGAAGACTTGCTCGACCTGCCAGACCAGCTATCCCGACAGCTACCAGGTTTGTCCTAAGGACAGAACCCCGCTCGCCTCCTGGGGCGCCTGGGCGGATGGGACGGTAGTGCGGGGCAAGTACCGCATTCTGGGCCCGTTGGGGCACGGCGGCATGGCGGATGTCTACAAGGCCTTGCACGTGACCTTCGGTGAGGTCCGCGCCCTGAAGGTCATGAATGCCGACTTCCTCCGCGACGAACTCTTTGTGAAGCGTTTCAAACAGGAAGCGGTGATGTGCCGCAAGCTTCAGCATCCGAACGCAGTTCAGGTTGACGACATCGACGAGGCGGAAGACGGACGGCCCTTCATCGTCATGGAGTACGTCGCCGGGCGAAGTCTGCGCGACGTGATTCAGGGAGAGTCCCCGATGCCGGTGAGGCGCGTGTGCCGGATTGCGCGGCAAGTGGCGTCGGCGCTCGATGCTGCCCACCGTCTCGGCATGGTGCATCGCGACATCAAGCCCGCCAATATCCTCGTACTTTCGACGTTAGAGGGCGATGAGGCCAAAGTGCTGGATTTCGGCATCGCCAAGCTGCGCGAGAGCCGGGCGGGCGACACCACCGCCGGCCTGACGCTGACGGGGCCGGGCATGGTGGTGGGGACGCCGCCCTACATGTCTCCCGAACAGGCTCTGGGAAAGCGCGGTGACGAACTTGACGGGCGATCGGACCTTTATTCGCTAGGCATCGTGATGTACCAGATGCTGACCGGCGAGCTCCCGTTCGCCGCCGACTCCACCGTGGCGATGCTTCTAGCGCACATTCAGGCCCTACCGGCTCCGCTTTGCGGGCGCCCCGGGCTTGAGATTCCCGAGCCCGTTGCCCACGTGGTGATGAAGTGCTTGGAGAAGAAGCCCGAGGCGCGACCAGCCAGCGCCGCGGCCCTGATCGAGGATCTGGAGGGCGCCGAGAAAGAAGCCGAATTGCCGGGGCCGACAAACGAGGCGTTCCGAGTAAAGGCCAGGACGGATGCGGCCGCGGAGACGACGGTCGCGACGCGTGCAGTTTACGAAGCTGCCCTGCCCACCTCCCCAGCGGTGCCGGTGGAACCACAAAAAATCGAGCCCGTACCCTTTGTGCCACAAAGAGCCGAGCCGCCGCGCTCGAAGCCGCCGACCGCCGCTACTTCCGGCGCAACCGCCGCTGTCGTCGCCACTGGGGGACCTTCGAATCAAGAAGAGAAGCGCACGACGGTCTTGCGAAAGAAGTCTTCAGGCTTTGCCCTCGTGCTTTGCACTGCGATCCTGCTGGCCGGGGCTGCCGCCGGGGGCTGGTACGCTTACCGCCGCCATCTGCGGACGGTCCCGCCGGTACCCGAGGCGACCACCCCTGCGCCACCGGTCCCCAGCGCTCCCGCCGCCGCCGGACCTGAGACTAACCCTGTGTCCGCCGCCACGACGCCTGCGGAAGGAGTCGGGGGCTCGATCACGCCGGCAAGCGCCGCTTCCGCCCCGCGCCCAGCCACAAATACCGGCAGTGTTGGTAACGCTGGCAATTCTGGCCAGCAGGCCGCCGCAGTCTCCACCAAGGCAGGGCAGGCTTCGGCGCCCTCACGCAAACCTTCAACGTCGGCGCAAGAAAAGACGATGCCGGCGCTCGAGGTCGGCACACCGCCGAGCACAACGGCGGCCGCTCCGCCGACCTCCACCAACTCCACACCCACCACGTCGATGGAGGCTTCGAAGCCCGGGGGGAAGCCAATCCTAAACGTGCGCAGCACGCCGCCGGGTGCAGATGTCTACGTCGACGACCGTCGGGTTGGTAAGACCGCGCCGGACGGCACACTGGAGCTTGACCAGATCGCCGCCGGACGACATAGCATTCGGCTCTCTCATGCCGGGTACCAGGACCACAACGAATGGATTCAACTGCAGCCGGCAGCGTCAATGGGCGTGTCAGCCGAATTGACGGTCGTCGCCGCGTCGTACCGCGTTTCTCACGACCATTTCCGAGGGTCGACTCCTGGCATGCTGGCGGTCCGCGACGGCCGGATCAAATTCGAAGCGAACAAGGGAAGAGACTCCTTCGATCTCGGGTACGCCGACGTGAAAGAGGTGGGTCCGGAAGGGCCGGGGTTCTATTTCAAAGCGAACGGCAAGAAGTACTCCTTCAAATCGGATTCACCGGCCGCCGTGATCGAAGCGATTCAACAGGCCACCGGCCTTGGCCAAGGCCACTCCCCTTAGCGACGGCGCGACGGCCTTCCGACGGCATCAACCCAAGCTGGCGAGAGCCGACCTCAAGGCGCGGCGCCACCTCCGGCGCGCTCAGCCCACAGCCTTGCGATTGAACCGATTCAGCCCGACGAGAATCAGCAGCACGTCCACCGCCAGCAAGACACCTGCTACCAACAAAGTCGGTAAATGATCCATGCGCGGTACCATTGTGCCCCGCAGCCCCTCGCTCGCATAGACTAGCGGGTTTAACAGGACCAGCTTCTGGATCACGGGGAAGCCTTTCAGCGCGCTCCACGGATAGTAGACGCATCCGAAAAAAATCATAGGCGCGATCACCATGCTGAACATTAGCCCGATCTGGGTCTGGCCCACGCTGCACCCCAGCGCCAGCCCGCCGGCAGACGAGAAGACCGAAACCAGAAGCACCACGGTCAGCCAAAGGGCGGGCTGGTTGAAGGTGATGCCCACGCCGTGACCCAGGACCAGCCATCCGGTGGGAAGCACCACCGCTCCGGCCACCAGCGCCTGTAACATCCCGAACAGGATCTTTTCCACCGCCAGCCATTCAATCCGCATGGGGGCCAGGAGCCGGTCCTCGATCTCACGGGTGAACTGAAACTCGGCGATCAGCGGCATGGCCACCGCCCAGATCCCCGTGATCACCATGGTCACTGCCATGATGCCGGGCAAAAGCAGTCCTTTGTAGCTGGCGGTCATCATCCCGCTGCTGATGAGCACGCGGCCGAAGACGAAAACGAAGAGCATCGGCTGCAGCATCGTCTGCAACAGCAGGGTCGCCAGGTTGCGGCGCGCCACGTGCGCGTCGCGAGCCAGCAAGGCGGCAAAAGTTCTCCAGTTCATTGGCGCAGGCTCCTCCCGGTATGGTGCAGAAACAGGTTCTCCAGGCTGGGCTCCGAGATATGCACGTCGTGCAGATCGGTGGCGGACTCTGCCAGCACGGCGACGATCTCGCGAATCAGCGAGCCGCCGCGATCGGCATAGAGGTCGACACCATCTCCCTGGGCTCCCTGGGCTCCCTGGACTCCTTGGCCTCCCTCGGCCCCGGCCCCGTGGATTTGAACCTCGGTGACGCCGGGCAACTGCCGCAGGCGCTCGACGACCTCCGGCGAATGGTGGCTGAACTTGAGGCGCAGCAGGTAGCCGCCGGGGATGGAATGCTTCAGCTCGTACGGCGTTCCCAGGGCGATGACGTGGCCGTGGTCGATGATGGCGATTCGATGGCACAGCGCGTCGGCTTCCTCCATGTTGTGCGTGGAGAGCATCACGGTCCTGCCGCTCCGGTTGTACTCCCGGATGATCTCCCACAACAGCAGCCGGGTCTGCGGATCGAGGCCCGTGCTGGGCTCATCCAGAAACAGCACCTGCGGATCGTGCATCATGGCGCGCGCTATGGCGAGGCGCTGCATCATGCCTCCCGAGAACCCGCGCACCATTTCATGAGCCCGGTCCGTCAGTTGAAACCGTTCCAGCAGTTCCGCCGACCGGCGTCCCCGATCGGCCGGCGCTACGCCGTAATAGGCGGCGTGAAACGAGAGGATCTCCCGCGCCGTCAGCGCGAAATCCAGATTGGGTCGCTGCTGCACCACCCCGATCAGGCGCTTGGCGTGCACCTGCTGTTGCCAGACATTGTAATCGCCGATCCAGGCGTGACCCTCGGTCGGGCGAACGCGCGTGGTCAGGATGCCCAGCGTGGTGGACTTGCCAGCGCCGTTCGGTCCCAGGAGTCCAAAGATCTCGCCGGCCCGGATCTCCAGCGACACCCCGTCGAGGGCCACCACCTGAAACGCCTTTTTCGGCTTGGCGCCCCGTTTCCCCAGCGCCGGAGCGAACGAGCCCCCGGCGGCCAGTGGCGGCGGAGAGGTGTACACCTTGCGCAAGCCTTCCGTTCGAACTCCCGCACCCATCACTCCTCCATGAATTGACGATTGTCCCCTGACGATTGAAAGAAACCCTCCTTCGATCGTCGATCGGCGATCTATTGTCAAGAAGAATGCCCGCGGCCACTCCTCGCATATCCAGGATATATCGTTTGGACCAATTTGGCCAAGCTTTCATTACGATCCAACCCGGGCTTTCGTTACTCACGCCTGATGCGAAAACTGTCTTCCCACCAAGGATCAGGGACAAGAGACCAAGGACGTCTTTCCATTCCCTCGTCTGTTCTATGGATCCCGTCACAGCGACGCAGTTTTCTTCTTGGGCACGCCCTTGGTGTGACAGTCGGTGCATTTTACGGTATGAATGTCGTGCGGGCTCTTCAGGGACTTGTAACTGGTATCCATCGTCTCCACGTCGAGGCCGCAATTCGAGAGACGGGGGTGGCAAGTGGCGCAGGAGGCGCGGGTCTTCTGCCCATGACCCTGGTGACAGGCCAGGCAACTAAGCCCTTCATGGACTCCCACGGTGGTTTCATCGTCGCCCGAACCCACCTCCATGCTGGCCAGGGGCGCGTGGCACTGGTAGCAGAGGGCCTGCCGTTGGTCGGGACTAATCTTCACCGGACGCTCGCCGTCACGCATGGCCGGCAGTGGCAGCCGCCCCACGGGCACGAAGTCCAACTCACGCCGGTCGAACAGCGCCAGCGAGGGCCGGAAGGTTTCTTGCGCAGCGCCGGGATTGACCGGCTTCACGGCCGGGCGCGCTTCCGGCAGCCCCTGGCGATGCATTTGGTGACACGCCAGGCAGGGAATAGCCGGCTGGTCGGCCAGTTCGGCGTGGCGCAGCTTCCACGGCCCCTTCGTGTCGATGGGCGTCACCAGGTCACGAATCCCGCCTTCGAAGTGCATCGCGTGGCAGCGCAGGCAATCGTCCATCAAGTGTTCGCGGCGATTGTGGTCCTGGTCCAGAAAGATCTCCTTGTAGGACGCGCTGTGCGCTCCCGACGTCCAGTCGGCATACTCCTGCTGATGGCACGTCCGGCACCGCTGGCCCATTCGCACCACGTCGTCCGTTTTCAATCGAACCTGCTCGGGAACCTCGCCGCGCAAGTGGGCCGCCAGGCGGTGAATATTCTTCAGGTGGAAACCCGCGTCCAGGGTGAAAACGTCGCCGTGACACGCCGAGCATGCCACGTTGCGATGCGTGGAGGTGTGCCAGTCCGTGTAGGGCTGCCAGATTTCATGGCAGCGGGCACAGGACCTTCCGCCGGAGTAGTTGTAGTAAAGGCTGGCGCCGGGGAGAAGGAAAACCGCAGCCACGCCGATGGCGAGGGCAAAGAAGAGACGACGCCGTGAAGGCTTCTGTTCTGTGATCATCGCGTCAAATGCTCCAGGTGGGCCCCATTGGATTCGTTTTGGGAGCGGCGCCGGCCAAGCTGGAAAAGCCTGCGGGCAATGAGGATGTTCCATATCGCCCAAAACGGGACCGAACCGACCGAGAGGTAGAGTCCCACCTTGGGTACATACAAACCTAGCCCGATGACGCTGGCCGCAATTCCCATATAGGCGGTTGCTTTGCCGAAGGTTCGGCTCCGCAGCATGACGGCGGCCGTCATCACCGTGGTCACCGAACCGAGAATGTAACTCACCTGGAAGGCGGTGCCCGAGTAGAGAGCCATCATGGCTTGCCCGGCTGCCAGGTACAGGGATCGCTGCGCATCGGTGGACGCGGCCGCATACTGGCTGCTCA
>Ga0335078_10010957_pt1 | contig 13430 bp, 13 predicted proteins | sample Lox_Sample_32_FD_206711 | JGI IMG/M metagenome (GOLD analysis project Ga0335078, IMG submission 206711) | Soil microbial communities from Loxahatchee National Wildlife Refuge, Florida, United States - Lox_Sample_3.2 | ecosystem: Environmental > Terrestrial > Soil > Wetlands | place: USA...
AAGCTGTCGAGCGGCGCTCGACCTGGACAGCCGAGGGCGGCCGTCCCTACATGAGCAGCGCGAAATTGACGGGTACGAATGGCTCCGATAGAATGGTTGAGCTTGGCCGCGTGCTATCGGCGTGGCTGAGCGCCCAGAGCAACGACAAATCTGGGAAGGGTTTATCCGGTGTCCCTGCAGGTGGCAGGGGCCGGGCCGAGAGCCCGCTTCTCGACCTTGTCCGTACCGGGATCGAAAACGACTTCGAGCAGGTCGTCTTTCCTCAGTATCCCGAATTACGCGAGGTTAAGAGTGTGCTTGTGCGCGCCGGGGCGTTTTACGCCTCGCTCTCCGGCTCGGGATCGGCTGTATACGGCTTGTTCAGGAACCGCGAGGCGGCCGAAAAAGCGGCCGGGGAGCTGCGCAGGTCTGGGATAGAAGCGCGGGTGACGAAGACTCTGACGCGGCGGCAATACCGGAAGCGGATTTTTGACTGAGGATTGGCGATCGCAGATTGTTGCTGCGAAGTTCGCGTTTCCATCTAAAATCTGAAATCATTAATCTGCAAGCGGATGAACTGGGCCGTCGACTAATGGTAGGTTGAGGCGTTTAGCGGGCGTACGAGCCCGCTGCCGAAATCCTGAGCAAAGCGAAGGATCTCGTGCCGATGCCGACGGCGAAACGAGACTGGGCCGTCGACTAATGGTAGGTCAAGTGCCTTTGGAGCACTTTGTCTAGGTTCGAATCCTAGCGGCCCAGCCAGAAAAACAGCTCTTGGCCATCCGCCGTTGGCTTTTGGCAAAGAGCGAGCAGCTGAAGGCTTAGAACCATGGCCACTCTTGCGACAGCGACGGATAAGAAAGCTCACATGGGCACGGACGAAAAGCCGGAGCGCAAGCCTCAACGCAGCCGCGTCGATGAAAAGTTCAAGATCTTCAGCGGCACGGCCAACGAGCGGTTGACGGACGATGTGTGCGCTTTTTTGGGGTTGGCGCGCAATCTGGCCCTGGTCACGCGCTTTGCCGACGGTGAAGCTTATGTCCAGATTCAGGAGAATGTACGCGGCGCAGACGTTTTCGTCCTGCAGCCGACTTGCCGGCCGGTGGACAAGAATTTAATGGAGCTGCTCCTGATGATCGACGCGTTGAAGCGAGCTTCGGCGCGGCGCATCACCGCTGTGGTGCCCTATTATGGTTATTCGCGGCAGGACCGCAAAGATAAGCCCCGGGCGCCGATTTCTGCGAAATTAGTGGCTGACTTGCTGACCACCGCTGGCGCCGACCGGGCATTGATCATTGATCCCCACGCTCCTCAGATCCAGGGGTTCTTTAATATTCCGGTGGACCCGTTGTTCGCTTCGCCGGTGCTGGTGGATCACTTCAAGAAGTTAGGTTTGCCGAATTTGACGGTAGTTTCTCCGGATGCTGGAGGCGTGGAGCGGGCACGGTTCTTTGCCAAGAAAATGGACTCGGCGCTGGCCATCGTCGATAAGCGGCGCGTGGAAGCCAATGTGGCCGAGGTGATGCACGTGATCGGTGATGTGCAGGGCCGCACGTGTCTGGTGATCGACGATTTGATCGATACTGCGGGCACGCTGGTTAAGACCGCCAATGCTCTCATGGAAAATGGCGCAACGGCGGTTTACGCCTGCTGTTCGCATCCGGTATTTTCGGGCTCGGCGGTGGAGATCATTGCCCAAAGTTGTATCAAAGAAGTCGTGGTGACGGATACCATTCCGCTCACCGACGAGGCGAAAAGAGAGCCGAAGATCGTGGTACGTTCGGTCGCCGGGTTGATTGGACGCGCCATCCAGGCGATTCACGAAGAGGCTTCGGTCAGTAAGTTATTCATGTAGATAGGAAGCAAAGGTTATGGCAACGGCAACAGAAAACCGCGTATTGGAAGCTCAAACTCGCACCGCCGGAAACAAGAACGATGCCCGGCGCGTGCGCCGCAGCGGAAAAATTCCCGGTGTGCTGTATGGCGCCGGCAAGCAGGCTCAATCGGTCAGTCTCGATCCGCGCCAAATATCCCGCATCCTGCATTCCCAGTCGGGCTACAACACGATCTTCGACCTGGCGCTGGAGGGCGGCGAGCAGGCGAAGGCCATGATCGTCGATTGGCAATATGAACCCATCCAGGGCCATCTGCTGCACGTTGATCTCAAGCGCATCGCCATGGACCAGAAGCTGCGCGTTCATGTGCCAATTGTGCTGAAAGGCGAGTCGGCCGGCGTGAAGCAGCAGGGCGGCATTCTGGAACAAGTGGCGCGTGAAGTGGAGATCGAGTGCTTGCCATCCGACATTCCGGCCTTCATCGAGGCGGATGTCAGCGAACTGGTGTTCGGCAAGGTGATGCGGATTGGGGATCTGCCGCGCAGCGAGAAGCTGAAATTCCTGAGCGACCCGAACCAGCCGGTGGCACACATTATTACGGTCAAGGAAGAGGTGGCCCCAACTCCGGAAGCTGTAGCTGCCGAGGCTGCCGCCGCACCAGCCGAGCCCGAAGTTATCAAGAAGGGCAAGCAGGAGACGGAGGAAGAAGGCGCCGAAACGGCTGCTCCGGAGAAGCCGGAGAAGGCCGAGAAGAAAGAGAAGAAATAGGCGGATGTGGGGACAGTTGCCTTCGCGTGTCATGCTGTGCTCGATAGCGACGACGGATACCCCCATACAGTGCTGGAAGAGACTAAGCGCGCGTGAAGCTGATCGTTGGCCTGGGCAATCCGGGAATCGAGTACCAGTTCACGCCGCACAATCTCGGTTTTCTTGCCGTCGATCGGATTGCCGAGCGCTACAAAGTCGAGGTCAGAAATCGCCAATGCCGGGCGCTGACGGCCCGGGCAGTGATTGGGTTAGAGACAGTTTTGCTGGCCAAGCCCGAGACCTTCATGAATCTCAGCGGGGTCTCGGTGCGGGAGTTGGTCGCGGAGTACGAGGTCACGCCGGAAGCAGACTTGATGATTATCCAGGATGAACTGGATTTTCCGCTGGGCACAGTGCGAATTCACCGTAATCGCAGCTCCGCAGGGCATAACGGGATCGAGTCGGTGATCGGCGCACTGGGGACGCAGGATTTCCTGCGAATCCGGATGGGCGTTGCGCCGGATCGCAAGATTGAAGACGGCATGAGTTATCTGCTGTCACCCTTTCGCAAGGCGCAGTACAAGGTCGTCGAAGAGATGTTGGACGCTGCGGCGGAGGCGGTCGACGTGATTCTGAAGGATGGACCGGCAGCGGCCATGAACCGCTTCAACCGCAAGCCGGAAGAGTTGTCATCCTGAGCGGCTTTCGGGCTGTGAAGGTGGTTCGCCAGAATGGGAGAAAAAATGAATCGCACTTATGAACTCATGTTCATTGTCCGGCCAGATATGGCAGAAGAGGATCAGGACAAACTGATCTCGACACTGGAGTCGGCAGTCACATCCACGGGCGGCCAGGTCAAGAATGTGGAACGTATGGGGAAGCGGCATCTGGCCTACATCGTCCGCAAGTTTCGCGACGGCATCTATGTCCTGCTGACGGTCGAAGGAAGCGGTGGTCTAATTCATGAATTGGAACGCCGTTTGCGCGTAACCGAACCGGTGATTAAGTTTCTCACCGTGCGCATTGACGAGGAACAAAAGCGTCTGGACAAGATTAAGGCCATTCGCGATGCGCGGCGCAAGACCTCGGCTGCACCTGCGGCAGTTGCAGGGGAAGCACCGGGTGAAGCACCCGCAGCGACGGCATAGGAAACATCCTTGGTCGTTAGTCGTTGGTCGTGGGCTAACGAAACGCGAAGCGGTTTATTAACGGCCAACGGCTAAGGAGACATTTTAAGGAGCATCATGGCTGACGAAACGACACCAACGGCGACGGCGAGCGCCGAAACTCCCTCCCGGCCCGATCGTCCTGCCGGCGGTGACCGGCCCGATCGTGGCGAGCGATCGGACCGCGGTGGCCGCAGCTTCCGTCCGGGCGGGCCCGGTGGAGGACGCGGCGAAGGCGGGCCCGGCGGGCGCAAATATTTCCGGCGCAAGAAGGTTTGCAAGTTCTGCGTCGAGAAGATCGAAGCGATCAATTACAAGGACATCCGGCTGCTCGCTCAGTTTGTGGCGGAGAGCGGCAAGATCGTTCCACGGCGTTTGACCGGCGTATGCACTCCGCATCAGCGGCGCTTATCGACGGCGATCAAGCAGGCGCGCAACATTGCGCTATTGCCGTTTGCCGGCCGCGCTTTGTAAAAATCGCCACTGACTGGCACGGATTCTCGCTTTGCTTTCCCCGGGAAAACCCGTGTTCACGTGGCCATAATCGGGAGTCATCGTATGGAAGTCATTCTGAAAGAAGATGTAGCCAAGCTGGGTTCGCGGGGCGATGTAGTCAAGGTGGCCGAGGGATACGGGCGCAACTTTCTTCTGCCGCGCAAGCTGGCCATTGAAGCCTCCGCGGGCAATAAAGCCGTCATCGAGCAGATGAGGGCTGCCGCGGTGCGCCGCTCTGCCAAGGAGAAAGCACAGGCGGAAGAGCTGGCTAAGCAGTTTGATGGCTTGTCCGTCGCCTTCCAGCGGCGCGCTGGAGAGCATGATCAGCTTTTTGGATCGGTGACCTCCAGCGACATCGCGGAGGCTCTCGAGAAGAAGAACTTCAATATCGATCGCCGTAAGGTTCAGCTGCATGAGGCGCTGCGGACTCTGGGGGAATTCACGGTTCCCATCAAGCTGCACAAGGATGTCACCGCGCACCTGAAAGTGGTCATCGAGAAAGAAGCGACCGAGTAGAATGCATGGGGGCCGGTCCAGAGGCCGGCTCGGTCACTCTTCACCAAGTTTCCTATAGCCAGCCCGTAAGCTCATTATTTCCTGCCTGTTGCAGATATCGTCTTGATGCAACATCGCCTGTCGACTGCAAAATTTCGCTTACGCTTCTCATCCTGACACGTCCATAGCTATGCAACCGGGAGAACGGCAAAGGCGCCCGGTGCAGTCGAGGGAAAAGTAAACTATGCCGGCCGGTGCGTGGGCTGTACCATTTGCGGTTGGCGAAGGTTCCTTCCGGGAACGGGGCCGAAGAGAAGAGGCTAGCGGGACCCAGGATCCCCCATCACGGGGTCTTATGGCCGAGCGAAGTCTAGGCCGCATCGATGATACGTTGCTGGTCCGCGAAGCGCAGCGTGGCAATCGCGCCGCCTTCGAGGAGCTGGTGCGGCACTACGATCAGGCGGTGCTCCGCCTGGCCATGCATCTTACCGGCTCGGAACACGAAGCCCAGGATATCTATCAGGATGCGTTTTTGAAGGCATACAAGAGTGTGGCTAATTTCCGCTTCGAGTGCTCTTTCTATACCTGGATTTACCGCATCGTGACCAATCTTTGCCTCGACCATTTGCGGAAAAAGCAAGTACGCAAGGAAGAGGCGCCGGTGGCTACGGATCCGACCGGTGAGCAGTACGATGTGCTGGAGCAGGTTCCGGACGCCCGGGCGGGAGCGAATCCCGAGCGCGACCTGATGCGTCGGGAGCTGGGCGGTAGGATTGGGCGAGCACTGGAGAAGCTGACGCCGCGTGAGCGCATGGTGTTTGAATTGAGGCATTATCACGGACTAAAGTTGCGCACGGTGGGAGAAGTGCTGAATACCACTGAAGAAACCGCTAAAAATACGCTGTTTCGTGCGACGCAGAAGTTGCGGGGCGCGCTGGCGGATATGAGGTGAGATCGCTGCGGAGCCGTGCTCCGCCGGACGGCCGGGGGCGGCCGTCCCCACACCAGCAGTGAGGGTTGGAATTATGAAATGCGAATGGGTTAAAGAAAACATTCTGTTGTACGTTTACAACGAGCTGCCGGATGACGCTCGTTACGAACTGGAACAGCATGTGGCGCGCTGCGGCGATTGCTCTGCCGAATTGAAGTCCGCACGGAAATTCAACGCATTGCTGTCGGAGTTGCCGGTCGAGGAACCCTCGCCGAACCTGGTCACGGCGTCGCGTATGCGGTTGCAGGAGGCTCTGGAAACCACCAAGCAGGGCGGCCTGTGGCAGCGCTTGATATTCGATCCCGGCGTCTGGCTGCGGCAGATCCGTTTTGCTCCCGCGCTGGCGGCGGCCATCTTTATCGTAGGATTTGCCGGGGGTATTGGAGCTACCTACAAGCTGGTGGGCGGCGGAGCGGGCGTAAGTTCCCTGTCTTCGAGTAGCGCAGGCCGGCCCGCGGAATCCTCGGTGATGGGAATCCAGTCGATTTCTCAGGAAGCCGGCTCAAACCAGGTCACCATCAAATACAACACCGTTTCTACGCAGGAAGCACAAGGCTCGCTCAACGATCAGCGCATCCAGCAACTGCTCCTGTTTGCGGCGCGCAATAACTACAACTCGGGGGTGCGGATCGATTCCGTGGATCTGTTGACCCAGCAGGCGAACGATACCCGGGTTCGCGAGGTGTTGATCTACGCCCTGCGCTACGATTCCAATCCCGGGGTCCGGCTGAAGGCGCTCGATGCCCTGGGTCCCTATGTGAAGAGCGAACCCCGGGTTCGTGATGCGGTGCTTGAAGGCCTGATGAACGACTCCAACCCGGGAGTCCGAACGGAAGCTCTGCACCTGCTGGAGACAGTCCGCGCCGATAGCAGCGTTCGCGCTGTCCTGCAAAGGCTGGCAGAAAACGACCCGAATCCGTACATCAAGGCGCAGGCTCGGACTGAGCTCTCGCTACTTCCGGAGTTCGATTGATGAACCTGGTTTGGGCAGACACCGTGCATGATCGGTGCGCGGAGGACTTGAAAGGGGAGGTAAGTTGAAAAGGACTTCTAAACTCGTTGCGATGCTGCTGGTAATCCTGCCATTGGCGACGGCGCAGCAGGCTCACGTAGCAGAACAGACTCGCATATTCGGGGATGGCGGAAACTGGACACAAGAGATCGCCGGCGCGCTGGCGGCGGTGAAAAACCTGAGGGTGAAGGTGGATGTTGGAGCGGTGAAGGTGCAGGGCGGCTCGCAGCAGGGCATCAATTACACCATCCGTAATCATTCCTATAGTGGGTCCGAAGAAAAGGCTCGCCGCGATTTCGACAACTACAAGATCAGCGCTTACGTCCGGGGAGACACCGCCTGGATCGTTGGCGATTGGCAGGGCGGGCGGATGCACAAGTTCTCGGGAGATTTCAATATCAGCGTGCCGCGGGAGATGGAGGAAGTGAAGATTGAAACTGAGGGTGGAAGCGTAACGACCACCAGCATCAACGGGCGCGTCAATGCTGAAACCGGCGGCGGAAGCATCAAGTTCGACGATATTGGCGGCCAGATTGAAGCTGAGACCGGAGGGGGCAGCATTGATGTGGGCAACGTATCGTCCGACGTAAGCCTGCAGACCGGCGGCGGCTCCATCAAGGTCAACTCCGCAAAGGGCAAGATCACGGCGGAGAGTGGCGGGGGCAGCGTGACGGTCGTGTCCGGGGCTCAGGAAGCGGAACTGGAAACTGGGGGTGGCAGCATTCAGGTCGATCGTTGTTCTGGACGGGTCAAAGCCACCACCGGCGGGGGCAGCATCGATCTTGGGGATATTGGCGGCCCGGCAGAAATCTCCACCGGCGGCGGCAGCATTCATCTGGCCTCCGCCAAAGGGTTGGTGCGGGCCGAAACCGGCGGCGGGTCCATCGAGCTGATGGGAGTTCCTTCCGCCCGTGCCGAGACTGGAGCGGGTGGTATTGAGGCCAAGTTCGTCGGCGGCGGAGAACGGAATGATTCCGTGCTGGAAACTTCGGCAGGAGACATCACCGTGTACCTGGCGCCGAATGTGAACCTTAATATCCGGGCTTCCATCGAGGTTGCGAACGGCCATACGATCACCTCGGAGTTTCCCGACATCAAGGTGACCACCGAAGGTGGAGATTACGGTCCGAAGACGGTGAGCGCCGAGGGCAGTCTCAACGGTGGTGGCCCGGAGTTGAAGATTCAAACCACAACCGGCGACATCTGTATTCGCCGCGCACACTGAGCGAGAAGGAGGGGTAATCATGCGAAGGACAATGCTGATTTTGTTGTTTGTCCTGCCAATGTTAGGGGTCGGGAGCCGCGCCGATTCTCTTCTCCCCGACAAGAACGAAAGCTTCGGCTTCTACAGCGACGATTTTGGTGGAAGCTCGTACCTGGGTGTAGATACGCGCGATATTACTCCCGACCGTCTGGGGCCGCTTCATCTGAAAGAAGAAAGCGGAGTCGAAATCACCATGGTGGATCAGGATGCTCCGGCGGGCAAGGCCGGGCTCAAGGAGCAGGATGTCATTCTTACCCTCAACGGTGAAAAGGTCGAAAGCGTTGAGCAGCTTCGCCGCATGATTCGCGAAACCCCGCCGGATCGGGTTGTAACCCTCGGCATCAGCCGCAGCGGGCAACCCATGACTTTCAAAGTTCAGCTTGCCGACCGCAAGAATAATTACGCGTATTCCTATGGTGGAAAATCCAAGGACTTCCACTTTGAAATGCCGGTGATGCCAGCCATCCCGCCTATCCCGGATTTTGACGTACCCGTTTCCATCGTGGTTGTGCATTCATCCATGCGTAGCGGCTTGATGGTCGAAAACATCACGTCGCAGCTGGGAGACTATTTCGGCGCCAAGAACGGCCAGGGAGTGCTGGTGCGCTCAGTGGAAAAGGGAAGCCGAGCGGAGAAAGCCGGGTTGCACGCCGGGGACGTGATCATCAAAATCAATGACGAAGCCATTCACGATAGCGGAGATTTCTCGCATGCCCTGCGGAACCGAAGCGGCAGCACCGCCAAACTTGTGATTCTTCGCGACAAGAAGGAACAGACGATAACGCTGACTTTGCCGGAGCGCAGTCAATCGCACCTTCTGCACGAGAGTTTGGACCTTCCGGATATTGAGATCGATGCCGAGACGCGGCAAGAGCTAAGCCAGTTGCGCTCCGAAATGGCGCACATGCAACCCCAGGTGATGCAGGAGGCCATGCAGCGCACGGCTGATATCAGGGAGGCGGCGCGCCAGGCGCGCAAGAGCAGTGAGGCTGCAAGAAAGCAAGTGCGCGAAGCGCAACGGGAGATGGAAAAGCAAAAGAGAGAAATGGAACGCCAGCTACTGCGGCCGATGCAGAGTTGCGACGAGCTCTAGGTCGGGACAAGATTCTAGTTTTGTTCGGCGAACTCTTTGCGGGTGTTGGGCGCTGGTTTCAAGGATGGCCCCGGAGCCAGACAGACTCGGTTTCGGCCGGCTTGCTTGGCTGCGTAGAGTCCCGCGTCCGCAGCTTTGACCAGTTCGTCGCGCGTGGTCCCGTGATCCGGATAGTTCGCCGTACCGGCGCTGATGGTGACTGACCGGGGCACACCCGGGAATTGCCATCGTTCAACCATCCGCCGCAGCTTTTCTGCGACCGCCAAGGAGTGCTGCGGGCTGGTTTGCGAAAGCAAAATCGAGAACTCTTCTCCTCCGTAGCGGCATACCACGTCGATCTTGCGCAGCTGCTGATGAAACAAGGACGAAACCTGGCGTAGCACTTCGTCGCCCAGCAGGTGTCCAAACTCATCGTTCAGGCGCTTGAACTGGTCGATATCGATCATGATCACCCCCATGCCGGTATTGAATCGCCGGGCCCGTTCGATCTCCTCCGTCATGCGCAGTTCAAAGAATCGACGGTTGAAGATTCCCGTTAAACCGTCCAGGTAGGCCAGTTGTTTCACCCGATCGATATAGTGCGCGTTCTGAATGGCGGTAGAGACGATATCGGCCACCGACTCGAGCGGCTGGGTATCGTTGACGTTGAAGGCCCCTCTCCGGTCACTGTCGAGCGCCAGGACACCCAGCGTCTGTCCGAAAGAAACCAAGGGTATGCACATGCGCGATCCGGTCTCGACGTAGAGGCCAGCGTCGGGCTGGGATGCCGTATCATTTTCCATCAAGGTTCCCCCGGCTTCCAGAACGCGTCCCCAGAGTCCCGACGAGGACAATCGGCCACCTTCCGGTACGCGCGGGGTTAGTTTTCCGTAACAGGCACGCAATACCAGGTCGTCCTCATCCTTGAGGAGCACCGAGACGTGAGCTACCTTAAATGCCTGCTGAATCAGCACGCAGACCTTGGACAGCAACTCCTTCAAATCGAGCACGGCCGTGGTCTGCTGAGCAATGGCGTTGATCGCTTCCAACTGCGACGCCCGCCGGCGTTCGAGAGAGTAAAGCCGGGCATTTTGCAGCGCCATGGACGCCTGCGTGGAGAACAAGGTAAGCATGTCCACGGTTTCCGCATCGAAATGGTTCAGGTTTTCGCTTTGGCAGTCCAGAACCCCTACCACCTGGTCCAACACCATCAAGGGGACCGCCAGTTCCGAGCGAGTCGTGCTCGCAGACCGGATATAACGCGAATCTTTACTGACATCCGGACAATAAAGAGGGCGTTTCTGCTGGGCGGCCGCGCCGGTAATTCCCGTACCCACTTTAACGCGAGCTTTGTCCTGCCCAACGTCCCAACCGATCTGGCGGCGCACGTACAATTCCCCGGTCTCTTCATCCATCAACATGATAGCGACGTTCTGCAGATGAAAATAATCGCGCGCGATCGTAAGGATCTGCTGCAGAACTTCATCCAGGTCAAACGTGGACAACACTGCCTGGCTGGCGTCGTATAGGACGGCGATCTTTTGCATAGTTCTGGCCGGATTCTATCGGGTTGGAGTCCAGTCACCGAGGTTCCCAAAGTAACCATGCGGTCGAATGTCGCTTCGATTTCTCGAACGCACCCCCGCCTTGGGTAAGACACTGGGCTATCGCTTATCCGGATTTGCCTCGTCACTGTGTTTGGCCAGGGTCTTGATGACCAGGAAGAAGACCAGGCAGAAGCAGAAATCCACGACCATGCCGAGGTCTATCTGGAACAGCGAGTGGCGTGCCGGCTTTGGCAGATACTTTTCCGATAGAAAGTAGAGCGCGTTCCCACCGATCACAGCGACCAGCGCGTGGAAGAAATTGGCGAATGACCTGGACATGGACCGTGGTACGACCCTCTTGTTTGCACAGGCATACCTCGGTGGGTGCCTGTCCTGCTAACATCCTTTCAGATGCTGGAACTGGCCACCTCCGTTCAGTATGTGAAGGGTATCGGTCCGCGCCTGGCCGACGTGCTGGCAGCCAAGGGCATTCACACCGTCGATGACCTCTTGCATTATCTGCCTTTCCGCTATGAAGATCGCCTGAATCCGCGCGGCATCACTGAACTTCGCGCCGGAGAAATGGCCACGGTCATCGCCGAAGTGCGAACTTCGGGCCTTTTCCGCACCCGGCGGATGCCCATTTTTCAGATGACTGCCGGGCAGGGCAGGACCCGGTTAAAGTGCATCTGGTTCAATGCCACCTATCTGCGCGACAAGTTCAAACCCGGCCAACTGGTGGCGCTGTATGGCAAGGTTGAACAAGATTACCGTGGCGGGGAACTGCAACTTACCCAGCCGCAATTTGAAATCATAGGCGAGGCCTCCACCGAAGAGGCTACCGCGGACTCGACCGAGCAAAAGGTTGCTGCGTCACTGGAAATCGGTCGCATCGTTCCAATTTATGAGACGGCCGGGCAGGGACGCCTTACATCGAAATGGTTTCGGCGGATCATCCATACTGCCCTGGCCAATTTGGCGCCCGACCCGGTCGATCCCCTTCCCGGAGCCATGCGCAACCGCCTCAGCTTAATTCCTCCGCGAACGGCTCTGCAACAAGTCCATTGGCCGGAGCCGGGCGAAAGCCTGGAGGAACTGCAATCCTCGCGTACACCGGCTCATGTCAGGTTGATCTTCGAAGAACTTTTCTTTCTCGAACTCGGCCTCGAACTCAAACGCCTTGAGCAGAAGGCGCAGACTGGCATCGCATTCCACCTCGATGAGCGGGTTCGGTCGGCGATCAAGAAGATTCTGCCTTTCCATCCCACCGACGCGCAAAAACGGGCTCTCAAAGAAATCGCCTGCGACATGGCACAACCCTCGCCCATGCGTCGTCTGCTACAGGGAGACGTAGGGTCCGGCAAGACCATTGTGGCTTTCGAAGCTGCCATTATCGCCATGGAAAACGGCTTCCAGGTCGCCTTGATGGCTCCCACCGAGATCCTTGCCCAGCAACACTACTTTTCCGCACGGAGAATTCTGGAGTCGGTGGGCTACCGCATGGTCTTGCTTACCGGATCACTGGAAGACGACCGCAAGCGCGAGATTCGACGGCATATTGCACAGGGAAATGCGCAACTGGTTATCGGCACTCATGCCTTGATCGAACAAAGCGTCGAGTTTGCCAAGCTTGGCCTGGTGATTGTCGATGAGCAGCACCGCTTTGGCGTCCTGCAAAGATTCAAACTCATGAAGAAAACGGGCGAGCCCGATGTTCTGGTCATGACCGCGACGCCGATCCCGCGTACTCTGGCACTGACGCTCTACGGCGACCTCGACGTCAGCGTCATTGACGAGATGCCTCCGGGGCGCACTCCCATCGTGACCCATCGGGTCTCCGACGACCGAGCCGATGAGGTCTGGGCTTTCCTGCGCAAACAAGTGGCAGTTGGGCATCAGGCATACGTGGTGTATCCCGTCATCGAGGAAAACGAAGAGCGCGAGCTCAAAGCGGCCATGAAGATGTACAAAGAGCTGAGCCAGCGTGTCTTTCCGGATCTGCGCGTCGGGGTGCTCCATGGACGGATGGACGCGGATCTGAAAGAGCAGGTGATGTCGATGTTCCAGAAAGGCGAGCTCGACATCCTCGTCGCCACCACGGTTATCGAAGTCGGGGTGGATGTGGCGAACGCAAGCGTCATGGTGATAGAGCACGCCGAGCGCTTCGGACTGGCGCAACTCCACCAGTTACGTGGTCGCATTGGCCGGGGCGCAGCAAAGTCCCATTGCATCCTGATGACCGGCGGCAAGGTTTCTGAGGACGGCGAACGCCGTCTGGACGCCATGGTGCGCACCAACGATGGTTTTCAGATCGCGGAGCTTGACCTCGAGTTGCGCGGGCCGGGAGAATTTTTCGGCACCCGGCAGGCAGGTTTGCCCAGCTTTCAAGTTGCGAACCTGATTCGCGATCGTCAACTGCTGGAGGCTGCCAAGCGGGAAGCGGCCGCGGTTCTGGCTGGCCCTAACCAGGAGATCTCACAGATGGAAATCGATCACGCCCTGCGATCCATGCGGCAGCGCTGGCAAAAGAGCTATGGGCTGGTAGAAGTCGCGTAGTTGAGTGGTTCTCACCGGAAACCGCAATCCAAGTAAGGCCTATCTCCGTACCTTGTTCGACGGTTCAAACTCACCTTGGACCAAAGGAGACGATATCGTGTCAAGCCGTGTCACACGTTCCTCGCCGTTAGCGCTGGAACGGTTCGCGGCTTTGCTTTCCCCTACGCGAATGGGATAATCGTCACGGATGAAGGCAGAATCCAAAGCCGATCTGTATCGCAGACTGCCTTCGGTGGATGAACTCTCCCACCGCCCGGCTGTGGCTGGGCTA